>Ga0206106_100284_pt1 | contig 59964 bp, 51 predicted proteins | sample 1B1ome_FD_148677 | JGI IMG/M metagenome (GOLD analysis project Ga0206106, IMG submission 148677) | Enriched microbial communities from leaf-cutter ant dump, University of Wisconsin, Madison, United States - 1B110A | ecosystem: Environmental > Terrestrial > Nest > Insects nest > Nest dump | place... | reverse complement strand
GTAGTTTTTCTTCCGGAAATAGATATTTCCTATCCGCTCCTGCACGTCAAACCGTTCAGGCTCCACCCGGAGAAACTGCCGGTAAATGCCCATGGCGCTGTCCAGCAGACCTGCTCCTTCCAGGATGAACCCTTTGTTATAAAGTAACTCTTTATTTTCCGGGAACCGGGCTATTGCCGCCTCATTCAGGTTCAGCGCCGAGTCTATCAGCCGCGCCTTACCGTAGATCTTAATGAGGTCATCGTAATATTCAAACACATCCGGCCGGGTGTGGATAGCTCTTTTAAAGAAATTAACCGCGGTCAGCGTATCTCTCAACATCGCATAATACCGGCCTTTACCGTTAAACAGGTCAGAGTTATACGGGTAGATTCGCTCGGCCTTCCGGAAATACTCCTCCGCTTTTTTATAATTCCGCTTGTCGAGATACAGGTTCCCGATCAGGGTGTACAAATCCGGGGAAACATAATCCTGGTCTTCTGCATACAGGGCGTTTTCCAGGGCATTTTCCTTTCCCGACCTATGCAGGATAGCACTTTTCAGAAAAAGAATTTCTCCTGAATTGGGGCTAAGGCGCTCTGCCCGGGTAATATCAATCAGTGCTTCATCGTAGTTTCCTGCCCCGTATTGCCACCGGGCCCGCTTATAATAATTCAGCGGATTACTGGGGTTAGACTTGATATTTTCAGACAGCTGCTCCAGAATCACCTCCAGCTGCTCTTCATACGACAGCGAAGATTCTCCGGGAATATCATATTCATCCCGTGAGGTATCTGAACACCCCCACAGGAAAAAAGAAATCACCACAAACAGAAAATACCTCATAAAAAGCTGAAAGTACGCAAAATTCCTAATTTTTTAGATAAGAATGAAACAAAAAGGAGCAAACTTTTAAAAGAGGTCTATTCGGATTTCCCGGCTGAAATAGAAGTCAGGAAATAGGTTTTACGGGTCTGTGTATAAGGAATGGAACGTTTCTTTTTCTTTTTCCCCGTAGCCGGGCTTACCTGCTGTGCTTCCATCCGGCTTTGCGTACCTATAGCCAGGAAAACATTATCGTACCAGTGCAGGGTTTGACGGTAACCGGCCACATACGGTGAGCCCTCGCCTTTGTCTTCGGTCAGCTGGTAGGCAATAGGCCGTGAGCCGATATTAAAGTTTTTCACCAGCACTTTGCCGTTAGAGACATAAGCTACTGCTCCTGAACGATTAATACTGAGCGGAGCCGTCAACTGGCCCAGCAGCTGGTTCAGCACAATAGAATTTTCAGACAGCACTTTCCCTTCTGAATCCAGGGCAAAGACCTTTGCAGAGGCAAACTCCAGCCCGGCAAACACCGTCCGGCTTTCCGCCCGGGTACGGTTGCCATAGGCATCGTATCCCCTGCCTGAGCTTACGTTCTGAAGCCGCGGAGTATAAAACACCCCGCCGATATGCACCTGGTCAGGCCCCTGTTTCGGAGGCAGCACCAGCCAGGAGGCATTTTTCAGGAATTTATCTTTCTGTTTTCCTTCGATATGGTCTCCGGCCAGCACGGAAAAAGACCGGTAGAATACAGGAATATTTTTTTCTTCGCTAAGCAAAGAAAAGTACATCCCTTTCTGCCCGTCAGGCTGCTGGTAGATTCCGCTGACCCAATTGCCTGACCGGACACCGGAGATGGGAAAACGGCCGCCGTTCTGCACAATATTTTTCCGGTCCAGTACCTGCCCTGCGGTGTCTAACCTCACCTCGGCCACCTGCGAACTTTTCACATACTCCCCCTTCTTCTTCGACTCGTTGGCATAACCCATGGTTTTTTCCACCACCAGCATATTCAGGCTGCCATCTTCTTCCTTCTGTGCATCCTGGATCTCAATTTTGCCGGCAAGCCCGGTTTGCACCAGCTTTCCGGTGTCCAGGTTAAAATCATATACAAAGTACGCCAGCCCCTTCTCATTGATGCCTGTGAGCAGAGCTTTGCCCTCATACATGATCAGCCCTTTGTCCTGGAAAAACTCCCGTATTTCAAACCCTCTCCTGACATATTCCCCGTTTTTAAGGTCAAAATCCAGCAACTGGTAGTACATGCCTGAGGTTTCAGAAAACATCAGGGTAAGCCGGCCGTTATGCAGTGCTACAGCTGCGGGGCCCTTCTCTGTGTCCAGGAAAAGGTCCTGATCCCATATTTTATTCAGCTGGGCATCCAGTTTTACCACCTTAAAGCGGGTCTGGTCTTCTTTCACGATCATCACCACTCCTTCCTGCTTTAAAGGAATGGCCTTATACCAGCCCGGGCTGCCCACTACCTCCAGGGTAGCAGAGCGCAGCAGCTGCGCCCGCACATTCGGGGCGGAAAGAAAGAGAGCGACGATGAGCAAAATGCGTTTCATAATATTTCCGGGTAGGGGCGTTGTATGCAACACCATTAATGAGCGTTGCATGCAACGCCGCTACTATGGGCTTAACTTCTGAATAAAACAATTATTGTTCCCGCTATTCTTCTGTACTCCCCAATTAAAATAAACGTTACCGTACCAATGTTCAAAATTGGAAAACTCTGATTTCTTATTCCTGAACTGAAGCTCCAGTGACTCCGGATCAAATTCCCGGGCATTCAGAATGCCCCCACTGCGATCCATTTCAGAAACCCGGAGCTTCGATCCCACACTGTACATAGCCATGGTATGATCGGCCGCATGGCTTACTTTCAGGTGGGTGGCCAGCTCATAGTACTTCAGGTTTTTATACGGAAAGGAATTATCCCATACCAGGTTTCCTTCGCCGTCAATAGCAAAAATCACGCCTTCCAGGTAACGGAAACCGTCAAAAACCTGGGCATTTCTGTAATTATAGCCATAAAATGAGCTGTTTAGCCAATAATAATTATACCACAGGGGCCGTCCCCAGTACATGGAAGAATAGAAGGGGGATATTCCGTACATACCGGGGTAATTCCGGCTGCGATATTCCGGCTGGAAAATCTCACCCACTACCAGCGTCTTATCTTCCATAAACTGAAGGCCGCTGATGAAAAAGCGGTAATCAAAGCTGTATTCCCTTCCTTTTTTCTTCTTTTTTTCCACCTGCCTGTCCAGCCGCTCTTTTTGCCTTTCATTCAGGAAACCAAAGAGGTTCTGAAACTTTGCGAAGCCATAATATCTGATCTTTTGCTCATCAATATCCGCCAGGAAGATCCCCTGGGAGCTGTGCAAACCGTTAGAAGGCGTTTTACCGATACCGTAATTGCCCAGCAGGAGTCGCCGGCCATTATTTTCAAAGTATTTCACGGAAAGAAACACGCTGTCATCCCCGGCTTTGAGGGTATGACTGGCCAGTACTTTCCCGGCATAATCAAATTCCCGGAAAATGATCTGGTTGGTTTTTTTGACATTATTAATAAATGCTGCCTGGATGGAATTATCGGTCACGTGCACGGCCTGGAGCTCCATGGTGCCCTTGGCACTACCGCTGACAAACCTGGGTGCTGCACCGGGAACGGTCTCCAGGATAGCAATAAAAGGCTCTGATTTTACGGCTCCGCCCAGGCAGATCACTTTGTCATTAGCGGCAAAGAACCCGTACTGAAACCCCTTGGTCAACGGAAAATCAAATTTCTGGTAGGCGGCAAACGCCGAAGATATTTTCAGGATGGTAAAGCTCCGCGCATCTTTGGGCTCCAGGATAATGTACAGGAATTTCCCGTCAAAGTACTCATCAATAAAGTTGGTTTTCCCCGGAATTTCCGTGTGGGTTTCCCATACCACATGAAGGGTGGTATCCACCTTGCGGATATTCAGTATGCCCTCAGAAGATTTATCCAGAACAATGATCCCGCTCTCTTTGAGATTCACCGCCCTTACCTGGCTGCTGTTTCCTGAAACGGGGATATTGACCAAACCCTGACTAAACCCTCCAAAAAAACCAAAAAGTAAAACAAAAAGAACTCTAATTCTCATCTGCCAGATCCATTACTCGGTCAAACTCAGTGGGGGTTACGGGGCTCACTGAAAGCCTTGACTGCCGTACAATGGCCATCTCTTTCAGTACCGGATCGGCTTTGATCTGCGTCAGGCTTACAGGCTTTTTCAGCTTTCTCACCGGAACGAGGTCTACGACCACCCACCTCGGGTCATCCGCCGTAGGGTCCGGGTAATGCTCTTTGGTCACTTTCGCCAGACCCACAATCTCCAGGCCCTCATTGGAGTGGTAAAAAAATACCTGGTCGCCCGTTTTCATAGCCATAAGGTTATTCCTGGCCGCATAATTACGCACACCGTCCCACATGTCACCACCTTTATTAACGAAGGTGTCCCACGAAAATTTAAAAGGTTCTGATTTAACCAGCCAATAGTTCATATCTCTTTTGTTTATTTATTCCATAAACTGCTATGGATTCCTATCGTAAATTTAACAGAACGTCCGGTTTTATGAAAAAATACTTTCAGGGAATCCTTAATTTCATTTTTTTTCGTGATTTTTGACAAAACAAAAAATTTACGATTCATGATTTACGATTTACGTTAGATTCGCCGATCTGTCGTAAATCAAAAATCATCAATCGTAAATCAAAAATTATTTTCTTTCTTCCATATGAAAAAACATACCCGGTTTTACGGCATCATAGCCCTGGCTTTTCTGCTTCAGTCCTGCGGAGAAACAGCCCTTCCCGATCCCGACCCCAAGCCCACAGAGTCATTTGAGATAGTTATATCCAAAGCCCCTTATACGGCACTGAGAACGGTGGGAGGGTCAGCTTTGGTAGAAGACAAAAGAGTACTGGTGGCCCGGCTGAGTAACGGCACATGGGAGGCGGTATCCGGTTACTGCCCTGAAGATAACACCTCACGCATCAGCTTTGTAGCTTCCAATAACACCTTCCGGTGTGACAAGCATAATGTGGTATTTGACAAAGACGGCAAAGTGACCAGCGGCACCTCTGCCCCCTTAGTGGATTACCAGGTAACTTACCTGGCCAATAATGCCAATAACGACGAAGTATTAACCATTTACAAAATTTCAAAATAATTGAAGAAACTTGAACAAACCTGGAGGTGGTACGGCCCTGCCGACGGCGTAAGCCTGCAGGATGTAAAGCAGGCCGGCGCTACCGGCATAGTGACGGCACTTCACCATATCCCTCACGGAGAAATATGGCCGTTGGAAGACATACAGCAGCGGAAAAAAGAGATAGAAGCGGCAGGCCTGGTATGGTCTGTGGTGGAAAGCGTACCCGTACATGAAGATATTAAAACGCGGACCGGGAATTTCGAAAAATACCTGGCCAACTACCGGCAGTCGCTGCAGAACCTGGCCATCTGCGGAATTAAAACCGTATGCTATAACTTCATGCCGGTACTGGACTGGACGCGGACCCAGCTGGACCTGGAGATGAGAAACGGCGCAAAAGCCCTGTATTTCAACTGGATAGACCTGGCTGTTTTTGATATCTATATTCTCAAAAGAGAAGAGGCTGCTGCCGGTTACAGCCCTGAAATCCGGGCACAGGCAGAAAGGCGTTATCAAAATTATACCGAACGTGACCTTTCCGGGCTTCAGCGGGTGATCCTCATGGGAATTCCCGGAGAAAAAGATATTGAACCGGAAGACCTGCTTAAAAGCATTGAAACCTATAAAAACCTGGGGCGCGAAGGGCTGAAAGAAAACCTGAAGTTCTTCCTGGAGAGCGTTGCCGACACCTGTACTGAAAACGGTATCCGGCTGACCATCCACCCCGATGATCCGCCCTACCCTATCTTAGGCCTGCCGCGGATTGTGAGCAAATGGGACGACTTTGACTACCTCCTGAGTGCAGTAAACCTGGAATTTAACGGGGTTTGCTTCTGCACAGGCTCTCTGGGTGCCGGCAATACCGATGACATCCTGCGGATTTTTGAAAGAGTAAAAGAGCGGGTATATTTTGCTCATTTACGGAATGTCAAGAAAGATGAGACCGGCAATTTCTACGAGGCCGATCACCTGGACGGCGATGTGAATATGTACGGTGTGATGAAGGCTTTGACAGAAGAAAATCAGAAAAGAAGCACTCCTATACCCTTCCGGCCGGATCATGGCCACCAGATGCTGGATGACCTGCACAAAACCTCCAACCCGGGATATTCAGCCATTGGCCGCCTGAGAGGATTAGCCGAGCTTCGGGGACTTGAAACAGGCATTTTAGGAGGATAAAAGGCAGGCGAGTGAAAGAAATATTCGACGCGATCGTAGTAGGCTCCGGTTTATCAGGAGGATGGGCAGCAAAAGAATTAACCGAAAAAGGACTGAAAGTACTCCTACTGGAACGGGGAAGAGATGTCAGGCACCGGGAAGATTACCCTACCGCCATGACAGAAACATGGGAACTGCCCCACCGGGGGCGTATGGACCTGAAAACCCGGCAGGACTATTGGGCCAATGTGAGAACAGGATATACTGCCAATGAAGAACACCGCCATTTCTTTACGCGCGATGTGGATTTCCCTTACGAAGAAGAAAAAACATTCACCTGGGTGCGCGGGTACCAGACGGGCGGGCGCTCCCTGATGTGGGGAAGGCAGTCGTATCGCCTGTCTGACCTCGACTTTGAGGCCAATGCCCGGGAGGGAATAGCCATTGACTGGCCCATACGCTATAAGGACCTGGCCCCCTGGTACGGTTATGTAGAAAAATTTGCCGGCATCAGCGGGCAACGGGAAGGCTGGGATACCCTGCCTGACGGGGAGTTTCAGCCTGCTATGGAAATGAACTGCGTGGAGCGCGAGGTTAAACTCCGCCTGCAAAAAAACCTGGGACGGAGAATGACGGTAGGGCGGGTGGCCAACCTCACCCAACCCACTCCCGAGCAGCAGGCCCTGGGCAGAACCGCCTGTCAGTTCCGGAACCGCTGTATGCGGGGGTGCCCCTACGGAGCGTATTTCAGTACGCAATCCGCCACCCTCCCCGCTGCGCAGCGCACCGGGAATCTCACCCTGGTCACTGACAAGATCGTTTACCAGGTTATTTTTGACGATGCCAAAGGCCGGGCCACCGGCGTAAAGGCCATTGACCAGCATACCAAAGAAGAGGTGGAATATTACGGTAAGCTGATTTTCCTGAACGCCAGCGCCATCAATACCGCCTGGATCATGATGCAGTCTACCTCGCGTACCCATCCTGACGGCCTGGGCAATGACAGCGGCCAACTGGGCAGAAACATCATGGACCACCATAAGTCGCTGGCCATACAGGGTACGTTTGAGGGCTTTGAAGACCGTTACTACTACGGTAAGCGCCCTAACGGCATCTATATTCCCCGTTTTGTAAATATAGGAAATGACAAACGGGATTTCCTGAGAGGTTTTGGATACCAGGGCGGGGCTAACCGCAGTGCGGCGGGCAGCAGTGAGCCGTTCGGAGCAAAGCTCAAGGAAGAGTACACCCGCCTGGGGCCCTGGCTTTTCACCCTGCAGGGATTCGGGGAGATTCTGCCCTTTGAATCGAACCGTTTTACCCTGAGCACGGAAAAAGATCAATGGGGCCTGCCGGTCATTCGCTTCAACTCCGCCTTCTCGGAAAACGAATACAAAATGAAGGATTGCATGGTGGAAGAAGGCATCAGGATCATGGAGGCTGCCGGGATGAAAAATATCATTACCTATGAAACCCAGAAGTCGGCACCGGGCATCAGCATTCATGAGATGGGTACGGCCCGGATGGGGAAAGACCCTGCGACGTCAGTACTGAACGCCCAAAACCAGGTCTGGAACGCCCCGAATGTTTTTGTAACTGACGGTGCCGCCATGGTTTCAGCCTCTAACGTTAACCCTTCTCTGACGTATATGGCGATGGCGGCCAGGGCGGCCCGTTTTGCGATAGAAGAAATGAAGCGGGGGAATTTGTGAACATTCGTATGGAGAACTGCTCCGGCAGGCTTACATTTGCAGTTCTTTTTAAACAAGAGTCATGAGACACCCCTATTTGCTCCTTCATATTGCCGTGATCCTGGCCGGTTTCACCGGTATTTTCGGGAAGCTGATCACACTGAATGAAGGCCTGCTGACCTGGTACAGGGTACTGATATCGTCTGTAGCTTTATTCCTGATTGTGTATTTCACCCGTGCCCCTCAACCCAAATCCCGGAGAGACAAGCTCAATATTGCTTTTGTGGGTATGATCATCACCATCCACTGGCTGTTTTTTTACGGAAGCATCAAGTATTCCAACGTTTCCATAGGGGTGGTGTGTTACGCGCTTACCAGCTGCTTTACTGCGCTTCTGGTGCCCCTGATCAATAAAAAGAGATTTGTTTTTTCCGAAATCGTACTGAGCCTGCTTACTATCGCGGGAATCGGCCTTATCTTTCATTTTGACACTTCCCATCAAACCGGGATTATTCTCGGAGTGATCTCCTCCGTTTTTGCAGCGCTATATACTATATACAATGAAAAACTGGTACAGAAGTTTGATACCAAGGTGATTAACTTTTACCAGATCCTGGGCGGCACGATAGGCCTGACCCTGCTGATGCCGGTTTACCTGCATTTTTTCCCCACGTCTTACCTGGTACCTAACCTGAGCGATACCATTTACTTATTGATGCTGGCGCTTTTCTGTACAGTGGGTCTGTACTGGCTTTTTGCTGAAGCATTACGGAAAATCCCGGCATTTACGGTCAATCTTACCTTTAACCTGGAACCGGTATATGCCATCGCACTGGCATTTATTATCTTTAAGGAGGCTAAAGAAGTGAATTTCTCCTTTTATGTAGGCCTGCTGCTGGTGATGGCGTCAGTGGTTTTGCAGACGGTTATCAGTATGAGAAGGCGTAAAAAAGGATTGGTGTAGGGGCGTTGCATGCAACGCTGCTACACCATTTGATATACTTTTCTTTACTTTTTTCTTACAAGCTCTCTCAAAACGCAATTTCTTCTTTTTTGTCGTCTCAAATACCTATTAAATACATTAAAAATTTACTGTATAGAATAAACTTTTTATATATTTGTAATATATTTATCACATACGATAAATTTATTTACAATGAGAGGAAACTTTATCATACGTCAAAAATATATAGATAAACTGAAACCCTATATCGGAAAACAGCTTATCAAAGTTTTGGTTGGACAACGCAGAGTTGGGAAAAGCTATATTCTGTTACAGATTATAGAAGAAATCAAAAAACAAGATAAAAGTGCTAACATTCTATATATCAATAAAGAAGATTTTAGTTTTGAACATATCAAAACCGCTTCTGATTTGAATGATTATGTATTGAAACATACCCGATCTGAGGTTAAAAATTATGTTTTTATTGATGAAATTCAGGAAATTGCTGAATTCGAAAAAGCTTTGAGAAGCCTCTTGCTCAATACAGCTTATGACTTGTATTGTACGGGAAGCAATGCCCATATTTTGTCGGGAGAGCTCTCCACTTTTTTGAGTGGCAGATACATTGAAATCCCTGTTTACAGCCTGTCTTACAATGAGTTTTGTACATTTCAGCAATTGGAAAATACCGAAGAAACATTGCAAAAATACCTTAAATTGGGGGGATTACCTTATCTGAAGCACCTGACATTAGACGATAAAATTGTTTTCGATTATATCAAAGGTGTTTATAACACTATCATTTACAAAGACTTAATACAACGTTACGAAATCAGGAATACCACTTTTCTGGAAAGTTTTGTGCGATTTTTGGCGGACAATACAGGGCAGCTTTTTTCGGCAAAAAAAATCAGTGATTACCTCAAATCGCAACAAATCAATATCGGAGTTTCGCAGATCATCAATTATACCCATTACCTCACAAGCACTTATCTGATTCACAAGGTAAAACGTATGGATATTGCAGGAAAAAAGATTTTTGAAATTGGCGAAAAATTTTACTTTGAAGATTTAGGATTGCGACATGCTATTCACGGTTTTCGTCAGACCGATTATGGTAAAATTTTGGAGAACGCAGTTTATAATCATTTGATAATAAACGGCTATGATGTAAAAGTGGGTCAAATTGGAAATCTGGAAATAGATTTTGTCTGCGAACGTGAAGGTGAAAAACTGTATGTACAGGTTTGTTACCTTTTGCAGGAAGAAAAAACCATAGAACGAGAGTTTGGGGACCTTCTTAAAATCAAGGATAATTACCCGAAAATTGTTGTTTCCGCCGATAATTTTTCAGGAAATACGTATGAAGGTATTCAACATATTTCTATCCGAAAGTTTCTATCGAAGTGGGATTGAAATCGTAGGGGCGTTGCATGCAACGCCCCTACCACCCGGGTTTACCCGATCACCACGGCCCCCAGCGGTGGCAGACTCAGCTGCACCGACTGCTCAAAGCCGTGGCTTTCGGTCTTTTCCACGTATATTTTCGGGTTATTAACGCCTGAACCGCCGTATTTTTTATTATCCGAGTTAAGCAGTTCCTTATATTCCCGCTCTTCAGGCACACCTACCCGGTAGTCATGATGCGGTACCGGGGTCAGGTTCAGCACGATCACCACATTTCCTCCCGTTGCGGTTTTCCGCATATAGCTGACTACGCAGTTATTGGTATCCGATCCGTCAATCCACTGAAAACAATCCGGGTCAAACTGCTTCATGTGCAGGGCCGGTGCAGACCGGTAAAGCTTATTCAGATCAGCGATAAGGTCTTTCACTCCCCGGTGATGCTCACTGTCCAGCAGGTGCCAGTCGAGGCTCTGCTGAAAGTTCCACTCCCGGATCTGGCCGAACTCGCCACCCATAAAGATGAGCTTGGTGCCGGGATGGGTAAACATATAAGAAAAGAGCAGGCGCAGGTTAGCAAATTTCTGCCAGGCATCGCCCGGCATTTTAGTCAGTAGCGAGCCTTTTCCGTATACTACCTCATCATGCGACAGTGGCATCATAAAGTTTTCACTAAACGCATACACCATACTGAAAGTCAGATCATTCTGGTGCCATTTACGGTACATCGGATCTCTTGCAAAATACTTGAGGGTGTCGTTCATCCAGCCCATCATCCATTTCATCCCAAAGCCCAGTCCGCCGGTATACACGGGGCGTGAAACCCCCGGGAAAGCCGTAGACTCTTCAGCAATGGTTTGCACATCGGGGAAAGAGCGGTAAATCTCTTCATTCAGCTCCTTGAACAGCGATATTACCTCCAGGTTTTCTCTTCCTCCGAAAATATTCGGCACCCATTGTCCTTCCTGCCGTGAATAATCGCGGTACAGCATGGAGGCCACGGCATCTACCCGCAGGCCGTCGGCATGGAACCGGTCGAGCCAGAACAGGGCATTGCTGATCAGGAAAGACCGTACTTCATATCGTCCGTAATTGAAAATATAGGATTTCCAGTCGGGGTGGTACCCTTCTTTCGGGTCTTCATGCTCATACAGGGCGGTTCCGTCAAAGCGGAAGATGCCGTTGGCATCGCCCGGGAAATGCGAAGGCACCCAGTCGAGGATCACGCCTATCCCTGCCTCGTGCAGCTGATCTACCAGGTACATAAAATCCTGCGGGGTACCCTGGCGGCTGCTTACTGCAAAATACCCGGTGATCTGGTACCCCCATGAGGGTTCATAAGGGTGCTGCATCACGGGCATAAATTCCACATGCGTAAAGCCGGTTTCTTTCAGGTAAGGCACCAGGCTATCGGCAATTTCGCGGTAATTCAGCTTGCGGTCCGGCTCTGAGGGGTCGCGTTTCCATGAGCCCAGGTGCACCTCATAGACTGAAAAGGGAGAATCCAGGCTGTTTCTGTCGCGCCGGTTTTTCATCCAGTCTTTGTCTTTCCATTCATACCAGGTATCCCAGACCACGGAAGAGGTCCGTGGCGATTCTTCCCACCGTAAAGCAAAAGGATCTCCCTTTTCAGAGATGATACCGTGATTATTGGATACAATGCGGTATTTAAAAATCTCACCGTTACCTATATTCGGAATCCACCCCTCCCAGATACCGGAACCGTCCCAGCGGGGATTAAGCGGGTGGTTATTATGATCCCATCCGTTAAAGTTTCCAATGACATTTACCGAGCGGGCATTAGGGGCCCAGACGGCAAAGTAGGTTCCCACCACTCCCTGATGTTCCAAAACGTGGGTTCCCATTTTCTCATACAGCCGGTAGTGCTTTCCTGACCGGAAAAGGCTTATGTCAAAATCGGTAAACAGAGAATAAGGTTCTACATTTTTGAACTCCGGACCCGGCGCCGGAGCGTTTTTCTTCTTCGCCATTAGAAAAGTGATATTTTCTACAAAAAAGAGAAAACTTTTCAGCTTTTCAAAACATTTATTTTTCAGGAAATTTTTTTTTCGGGTATAATTTAAGATTTTTGATAAGTTAACTGTCTGATATGCGGGCCGCAGGTCTCCTATTTACAACAGGATATGATTAATATAAAGAAAACCGACGACTACGTCATTTTTACCCCCGAATCTTCCGTCTTTGACGACAGCACCTCAGCCGCCCTGGAAAAGGCGGTAGCAGGGCTTTATTCTTCGGAAGGAAGAATCAATTTTATCGTTGATCTCGACAAAGTATCTTCTCTTGCGGTTTCGGGAGTGGTTCTTTTCGACAAGGTACATAAGATTGCCCTGCGTGAGTCGGGATTATTTGTAACCATAGTGAATAACGATACGCTGACCGATATCATTGCAGATAATTCCCAGTTTGAGCTTTTGATGTTGTCTTCGGTAGATGAAGCCATAGAGGCCGTCTACATGCATATCCAGAATAGTGAAGAGGATGAGGGTGAAGAGGATGAATTTGGTGAAGAAAACGATTACTGATTTTTGAAACTTACAATATTAGGTACCGGTTCAGCCACTCCGATCATAGAACGGAGACCTTCCGCAGCCCTTCTCGACCTCGGTAACGAAAGTATGCTGATCGACTGCGGTGAGGGTACCCAGTTTCAGATGCTCCGGTACAAAGTCCGGTTCTCCCGCTTAAAATACATTCTTATTACTCACCTCCACGGTGATCATTACTACGGACTGATTGCACTGATCAATACCCTGAACAATACCGGCCGTACCGAGCCGCTCATCCTGATCGGACCTCAGGGATTAGACGAAATACTGAGTGTGCAGCTGAGGTACAGCCAGGCTTTCCTGAACTACACCCTGGATTTCCATTGTACGAACCCGGCAAAGCCCGAAGAGGTTTTTTCCAATGAAAAGATCAGCATTGCTACCTTTCCTCTCCGGCACCGGATTCCCTGCACGGGCTTCCTGGTCTCCGAAAAACCGGCTCCCCGGAAAATCCTGGCGGACAAACTACCGGCCGACTTCCCCCTGCCCTATTTCAAGATGCTGAAAGAGGGCCTGGATGTAACCGATGAGTTAAGCGGGAAAACCTACCTGAACCATGACTATACGGCCGACCCCGAGCCTCCGCGTCAGCTGGCCTACTGCTCTGACACCATCTATGACCCGGAGATTGTTCAGTATATCCGGAATGCCGACCTGATGTACCACGAAAGTACCTTTACCAGTGAACTGACCGGCCGGGCACAGATCACCTTTCACAGCACTGCAGCCCAGGCGGCAGATATAGCCCGCAGGGCGGAAGTTAAGCAGCTGGTTATCGGCCACTTCTCCTCCCGCTATAAGGTGCTGGATCATTTCCTGGCCGAATCACAGGCCATCTTCCCGGATACCCTGCTGGCGGAAGAGGGAAGAGTATACCCGGTATAACAGCAACCCGAAAAACGATTTTCCGAACCAACGGCTTCGTGTTTCACTTCATTTTCCCTCAGGCTATCCTTAAAACTTATTCGTTCCGTCGGATTGAATAACATAGTTAAATGTATAATACTTTACGGGCCAGGTGGTTTGCCGGATACCTCCGGCTTTCCAATCTGCAAAATCAGCCGTGGTGACATCGGGATTTCCTTTGTAATAGCTGATCATTTCTATTTTTGCATATTTCCCTTTTCCGGTTTTTACTATAAGTAGTACCCCCGGTTTCATCAGTACGGCATGCTGTGGTTCAGTAGTATTGGTATAGGTATAGTAAGAGCCACTCCCCCCTATATTGGAGTTACTGTAATTACTCTCAGGAGCCATCCCATAAGAAGCTAAAATACCTTCTGCCAATTGTCCGCCCGCACCATTGCCAAAACTAATGGTGGTACCGGAAAATTTAATATCCCAATCTGCCGAGCTTGCATCTACCTCCTTCTTCTGCTCCAGGCTGAAATAGACGGCCTCTTTGGTGTTTCCGTCAAGGTCTTTCGCCTCAATTACCTCCAATGTGTTGTTTTCTGCCGGGTCAACATCCACCGCCCGGGTGCAGGATGTAAAAAAGAGACCTGCCATCCATACCGATAAACCTGTTTTCCAAAAAATAGTCATTGCTTTATTCATTTATTAATTACTTTGTTTTATAAGCTGCTCCGATAAAAAACATTCTGCCCGGCATAGTGGCCACACCCGTATGGGTAATGTTTCCTATATTTTCTGTGGATAGAGAAACGGAAAGGCGATTTCTGAAGAATGATTTTACAGCAGAAGCGTTAAAAAGAGAATATCCGGGCGTATACTCTTCTTTTTGATTCAAAATGCCGTTACCATCTATATCACGCATCCCGAAGCGACCGCGATACATCCAGCGGAAGGTAAAGCATACGCCGGGTTTATTCCGGTTCCAGGTAGTACTGACATGGGCCGTATAGCGGGAGCGGTTAAACAGACCGCCGTATTCGCTGCTTTTCACCAGCCTGCTGCTACCGGTAGAGGCATCCCGGGTGTAGTACCCTTTTCCTGCCTCAATGGCCTTTAATACATCCTTATTCACGGCATACAGATATTGGCCACCGGTTTTAATATTCAGGTCTTTCCATTTCCAGGCAGCATGAATTTCTACTCCTTCGATGATCACATTCTCCTGATTAGAATAGGTATAAACCGATTTACCGTTGGTTTTGGTAGCGATAATAAAGGTTTCGATCAGGTTACTTACATGATTACGAAACAGGCTCATACCAGCTTCAAGCCGGTTGCCGGGGTGTAGCTTCAGTCCTGCCTGATAGTTCCACGAACGTTCTGCATCCAGCGCTTTTATCCTGTCGGGGTTAAATAACACTTCAGAAATTTCACCCGCTGCCACCAGTTGATTAAGCTTGTGCGCTGCATCTTCAGCCCCAAATACGCTATACCCCTGTGTGGGATTCGTCCAGTTAAGATAAAGCTCCCGGAAATCAGGCGCTTTGAATCCACGACCGATGGTTCCGTGTACCGTTAGCCACGAAAAAGTTTTGTATTGCGCGGCCAGCTTGGGACTGAACTGCGAAGCATAAACACTGTGGGTGTCAAAACGCCCTCCACTGATGAAATTCAGCCGGCCGGAGAGTTTAACATCAGCCTGTAAATAGCCAAACCCGGCTACAAACTCTTTTTTATCATCGTAACGTACGGCTTTCAGCCATTCATCAGTCATACCCGCTCCTGCCGTTATCTGTACTTTCGTACTGATTTTATAGTCGTGCTGCAGTTCCGCCTTTGAAAAGTGCTGGTCAAAATAGTCATGATTAAACAGGCTCCCGTCATCAGCTACGTTAATCCGGGTTTCTGTTTTGTAAAAAGATTGATGGATTCTCAGGAAGGTAGTATGCTTATCTGAATGACGGTATACCGCACCAGGGGTAAAGGCAATGTCTTTTCTGAGGAACCGGGAGCTTACATTCTGCTCATCGCCTGCGCCGGTATTGGTTAAATACCGGTCCAGGGCATGCTCATCATTGTATTTCATACCTAATTTCAGCTCCAGTTTCGAAGTCAGCTTATAATCTGCTTTCACATGAGCGGTATAGCCATGAAAAGGCGGAACGGTGCTGGAAGTACCTGCAGCGCCATAATTATAGCCCCTGTTACTAAAGCGGTTAAAAGCACCGTATACAGACGCTTTCTTCCCTGCCATGCTGCCGTCAAGTGACATATCCAGTGCATGATTAGTACCATACCGCACAGATACACCCATGCGATGCCCTCCGGCGGGCTTTTTGGTAATAATATTGATCACGCCGGCCATGGCTTCAGAACCGTACAGCGACGAAGAGGGACCTTTCAGAATCTCAATCCGCTCTACATTGGCCAGGGTAATGCGGGAAAGTTCAAGAGTACCTGATGAACGCCCCACCACGGGCTCACCGTCAATCAGAATCAGGGTATACTTGGCCTCAAAGCCCTGTAATTGTATGCCGGTGCCGTGGTCTTGCACAAGTACGATACCCGGCTGTTCCGCCAGTACTTCATTCAATCGTACCATGGCCTTTTGCTGTATTTCCGCCTTACCCACGATGGTAACGGGTAAAGGGAGATCGGCCACGTTTTTCTCTGTACGGGTAGCTGTAATCACTACTTCATTCAGTCCCAGTACTTTTTCTTCCAGCACTATTACCGGTATCCGCTCCCGGTCGAAACGAACTTCCAGAGTTTTGCTCCCGAATCCTACCCTACTGATATCCAGCATATAGTTTCCCGGTGTAAGGGTAAAACGGAACACCCCGTTTTCGTCTGTCAGGCTTCCTTTGTTTTGTGCCGGCAGCTTTACCGTTACTCCGGATAAGGGCTGACCGGTACTATCGGTTACCCTGCCCTCCAGTACAGGTGTATCCTGTCCGGAAACACGACCCATCCATAGAGTGAAAAGCAGAACAAATACTGTTTTGACATAAAAATCTGACATAATAAACCGGAATTATAATGAACCTAAAATTTTCTCTTAAACCACATGATGATTCCGCTAACCACGAGGCAGGCTGCAAACAGGCTGGCAGAGAAAGCGATGATCCTTCCGGGAAGCCCGCCCACCTGGCCTGAGTGGATATTGTAATTCACAGCCTTCAACTGATCCCCCCTGCTAAGATGAGCAGAATAGCTGCCGTGTAGCAGCTTGCCGTCATCCGGGTTAAAATACAGGATCTCACGCCGGCCCATACGGTCTTCATATTTAGCGATGAACATAAATACCCGGTCTTCGGAACCCGGGAAAAAGATATTGATCTCCTTTATACCGGGAAATTGGTCAAATGTATACTCTACAGATTTTTGCAGGATTCCCTCCTTTTTCGTGGTTTTTTCAGCTCCCGGCATGATCCGTTGCGTAGGGGGAGAGCCTGTTACCCAATACACGCCCCTTTCAAACCATTTAAAAGACATCATCATACCGCTCAGGCAGATAAACAGCAGGAAAACAGAGGCATAGAAGCCACCATTTTTATGCCACTGAAAATTGACCCGGCTGAATTTCCCTTTCAGGGGGAGCTGGAGCGCCTTTCGCCATGAGTTTCGGGCCACAGGCCACCAAAGCCACAGACCGGTCAGGATCAGGGGTATACACGCAAAAGTAGCCCATCCTACAATCTTACCGCCCATTTTTCCCAGTCCCAGTTGTGTATGCAGCGACCAGGCCATCAGAAAGGGATCTTTACGGGTGTTTTTAACCCCTAATATCTCCCCCGAATACGGATTGATATACAGCAGATGATGATCCTGCATATATGCCTTTACTGATTTTTCCGGTTCATGCTGAATCACGATTTCCCTGATCCTGCTGTCCGGATAACGGATGGCTGCAATGACGGCGATAGAGTCTACAGGCAGCTTAACAGCTTGTTGAGGAACACCTACTTTTATAAGATGAGGATACATAATACTTCTGATCTCACGCTGAAAAGTATAGACGGAGCCGCTCAACGCAACGATGACAATAACACCTCCTGTTAATAAACCGGTAATTCCGTGTATTTCTCTGAGTATTCTTTTGAGTTTTGACATAACCATAATTTCACAACTGTTCTATCTGCTGAATGCTATTTAAATTCCGCGTGGCTAACACTCCCATTATTCCCGGGTGTTTGAATAATTATGTAAGTTGTTCTCTGATTGTATTGAAAAGTTGCCCCAGCCCGCTATGTCCATGACCCGTCCTGTCCCTAAAGCTGGCATATAACAACAGGGCTCTTTTGAGCTCCTCAAAGACCTTATCACCGTCCATCTCCTCATTCCCTGAAAGTTCAAGGAGGTAATACACCGCCCGCTTCAGCATGACTTCTGCTTCTTCCGTTCTACCCATTGCCTCACAGGTATTGGCAATATTGGTGCAGGAAATGATATAGATTTGTATGAACGGGATATTCAGACGAAGGCAATCAGAAATGTGACGATTCAGGGCTTCAGCCCGGTATAGCGCCTCTTTGTACCCCAAAAGAGCCTGTTCATAGCTCGCTTCATGGAATAGCTCATTAGCAGCCTCTGTTTTTTCCTGCCAATAGTTCTCCATATAGTTCATACAGGTCTCACTCATCTTACTCCATGTTTTGATTGGCTAAATTCCGGTTTACAATCCCCCAAAAGCTTTCCACGAATTTCTGACAAGTGTTACCGCAGTCAATGGAATAAGCCTGTCGGGATAATTGCGGGGTTATCTTCATTCTTTCCTGCTTTTTAATTTTAAAATCTTAATTGCCCTTTTTAATTCGGATACCCTGGTAAGCTCTTTGGAAGCTTTCCCTATATCCTTTTCCATCAGGTTATGGACTCTGACATATTTTTCAATCCTGTTTCTTTCTTTTTCCAGTAGCTCTATTGTGTATTCCATAGCCTGCACTCTTTTGTTTTGCAAAGATAAGAACAAAAATTAATATACTAACTTATTTGTTAGAATTATCTAACTTACATATCAAAATTAAACCCGGCTTTAACCGGGTTCGATATAATAAGAAGCCTCTGAATAAAGTTATGAATTACCCGATAGAAGCAATCCTATTTTATTCCCTTCCGGATCGGTAAAAACGGCGAAATACCCCATTTTCGGTTAAAAGTCCCAGCAGGTAGTTTTCAATTACGGCGATCCGCTGCTGCGTACTGCCTGCATTTTCCGTATTTTTTGCAGAACCGCACTTCCCGGCAAAAGGTTTTCCAGAGGGGTTTCCTTATTGGCCAGATCCTTTAAAGGTACCTGCACAAAATTGGCAAAACCATAGGAATAAAACCGGATGGCGAATGTCTTTACATAACCTGTGGGCTGAATGTAAAACGGTCCGGTGATCTGGCCCATCACCATGGCCCTGGGCTGAAGAATATAGGCTGTACCGGTCGTAAATCTTCTCACTTCATCCCCCAGGATAAAAAACATTTCAATATACCCGTCAGGAATAACACGTTGCTTCTGAACATCCGGATCTGCTTCTACTTCCAGCTCCCAGTAACAGTTAACAAAAGAAGCCAGATCTGCATGCGGTGAAAAGGTCTCATAATTCGTGGGGAAGGCATATTTGAGGTGATGAGATTTCGTAAAAAAACAGCTATTTTTGCAAAATATAAAATTTCCGGTTCCAATAATGACATCGCACCAGATACGTAAGGCTTTTTTAGATTTTTTTGAAGAAAGAGGACACCTCATTGTTCCGTCAGCCCCCCTGGTGGCCAAGAATGACCCTACCCTGATGTTCAATAACTCAGGTATGGCCCAGTTTAAGGATTTTTTCCTGGGAAACGGTACTCCTCCCGCCAGGAGAATTGCGGATACGCAAAAATGCCTGCGGGTGAGTGGCAAGCATAACGACCTGGAGGAAGTGGGTTTCGACACCTACCACCACACCATGTTTGAGATGCTGGGGAACTGGTCATTTGGGGATTATTTCAAAAAAGAAGCCCTGGGGTGGTCGTGGGAACTGCTGACCGAAGTATATAAGCTTCCGAAAGATCGCATTTACGTTTCGGTTTTTGAAGGAAATGAGGCGGAAGGAGTACCTTTCGACCAGGAAGCCTTTGATATCTGGAAAGGGATCATTGGTGATGAAAGCCGGATCATTCTGGGCAATAAAAAAGACAATTTCTGGGAAATGGGCGATATCGGCCCCTGCGGCCCCTGCTCCGAGATTCACGTGGACCTGAGAGACCAGGAAGAAGTGGACCGGGTGCCCGGGAAGGAGCTGGTCAACAAAGATCACCCCCAGGTAGTGGAGATCTGGAATAACGTATTCATGCAGTATGAGCGCAAGGCCGACGGCTCGCTGGTACCGCTGCCTGAAAAGCATGTGGATACGGGCATGGGCTTTGAAAGGCTTTGTATGGCCATTCAGGGCAAGAAATCCAACTATGACACCGACCTGTTTCAGAATACCATCCGGGTAATTGAGGAGCTTTCAGGTCTGAAATACGGTGTAAACGGCACGCTGACTTCCGACAATTACGTGGATGTGGCCATGCGGGTGATCGCTGACCACCTGCGTGCGGTGAGCTTTGCCATTGCTGACGGGCAGCTGCCTTCTAATGCCAGGGCCGGTTATGTGATCCGGCGGATTCTGCGCCGGGCCCTGCGTTACGGATATTCCTACCTTAACTTCAAAGAGCCGTTTATGTGCAAGCTGGTGCCTGTACTGGCGCAGCAGTTTGCCCAGGTGTTTCCCGAGCTGCAGGCCCAGGTGGAGTTTGTAAGCAAGGTGGTGGAAGAAGAAGAAAAAACTTTCCTGCGCACTTTAGAACAGGGCCTGAAACGACTGGATACGATATTCCGGGAAGAAAGCGGGAATAAAGTACTGGCCGGCGAAACGGTATTTGAGCTGTCAGACACCTTCGGCTTCCCGGTAGATTTAACTGCGCTGATTGCCAAAGAGAAAGGATTTTCAATAGACGAAGAAGGCTATAAAAAGGCCCTGAACGAACAGAAAGCCCGGAGCCGGAAAGACGCTGAAAAAGAAGCCGCCGACTGGGTAGAGCTGGGCGATACCGACGGCGTGGAATTTTTGGGCTATGAGCTGAGTGCCGCTCCGGCGCAGCTGATGAAGTACCGTATCAGTAAAACCAAGGCCGGGCAGGAGATCCACCTGGTGCTGGACAGAACCCCTTTCTATGCCGAAATGGGTGGACAGGTGGGTGATACCGGTACCGTCACCCTGAATGCAGGCGGGAAAGAGCACCGGTTCCGGGTAACCGACACTAAAAAAGAGAATGATCTTTTCCTGCATATTGTCAAAGATAAAAATGCCGCTGAAGTACTGGCCACCCTCACCGGGCCAACAGAAGTACTGGCGGAAATAGATACGGAGAGAAGAACCAACATCGAGAAAAACCACTCAGCTACCCACCTGATGCTGGCCGCTCTGCGGGAGGTGCTGGGCAGCCATATTATTCAGCGCGGTTCGTACCAGAACGATGAAGTAACCCGTTTTGACTTCTCCCACTTTGCCAAAGTAACGGAGGAAGAGCTCCGCAAAGTAGAAGACATCGTCAATAACAAGATCAGGGAGAACGTAGCCCTCGATGAAAAACGCAATGTACCTTTCGACGATGCCATAGCCTTAGGCGCCACGGCCACTTTCGGTGAAAAATACGGCGATTTTGTACGGGTCATCACCTTTGATCCGGGTTTCTCGGTAGAACTCTGCGGGGGTACGCACGTAAAAGCCACCGGAGAGATCGGGATGTTCCGTTTCATTTCGGAGGGCTCGGTTTCAGCCGGTGTAAGGCGGGTAGAAGCCGTAACAGGCATAAAAGCTCTGGAACTTCTTCGCCAGCAATCTGATCTGATCAACGAGCTGAAAGAAATTCTGAAGTCAACAGACCTCCTGAAAGCGGTAGAGCAGCTAAAAGCCGACAACTCGGTTTTGCAGAAGAAGATAGAAACCTTTGAGAATGCCACCATCCAGGCTGCGAAAATAGCACTGCTGAGCAAAGTGGAAAACATCAAAGGCATGAACCTGGTGGCGCAGCGGGTGAATGTGCCCAATGCCGATGCCCTGAAGCAGCTGGCTTTCGGGCTGAAGCAAAACATGGGCAAGCCGGTGGTCATTATAGGCGCCGTGGTATCCGGCAAACCCAACCTGGCCATCCTTATTGATGAAAATGTGGTCAAAGAAAGAAACCTGAATGCCGGCACCATCATCCGCGAAGTAGCCAAGCTGATGAAAGGCGGTGGCGGTGGCCAGCCGCATTTCGCTACCGCCGGCGGCAGTGATATTAAAGGGCTGGATGATGCGATTGAGGCGGCGAAGGCGGCGGTAGTGGGATAAGTAAACGATGTTGTTCAATCAGAGTCTCGGCTTGCCGGACTCTGATTCTTACAAATAGATACGATGATCTATCAAGAATTATTAATACGCCAGGAGTGGAAGAATAGGAGGGTCGAAATTTTAACAAGAGATCACAATATTTGTCAGAATTGTGGCAATAAAAAATATTTGGAATATGAGGTTTCTTATTGCAAATATACAGGAAACGAAAGCGTTCCTTTTTTGACTCTAATGATAATTCACATAATATTTACTATGATCCTAATAGGATGAAGTTTACATTTTCGACAACTCAAACGGAGAACCTGACCTTATCCTTGAGAAAGGGACAAAAAATATTTTAAGCATTTTAGATTCTAAAAAATACAACCAATTAAAAGACGGTAAAATTGTAAGGATTAAGCCGGAATAATAGGGTAGTTTTCTTTGAAAATTCAATGAGAGATTCCTAAAGTATGATTAAGACCTGCTTCACATGCCTTTTCCTTCTTCTGCTACCCGGCTTATTGTTCGCTCAAACTACCGGACAGATTATGTCAAAGGCCGACCAGCTTGTAGTAAAACTGACCCATCAGGAATACTTTAACCGGCTATGGCGACATCCTGAACCCTCCTCAGATAATTTAACACCAAAGAACTATTATATCCTGTATTCATTAAAGGAAGCGGAGAAATTCAATTTTTATATCGCTGATGAAGGTTCACTTTCTATAGCCGGAATTTTTATCCCATTAGGCGAAAACTTTGAGTTACCAGAGGATGATGAAGACTTAATCCATCAAGCTAAAGTACAACTACAAGCCTATAACCGGTTTAAATCGGCCGGTTTAATTTCAAGGGAAGATGCAGAGAAACTTGCAGATCCGCATTTTCCGAAAAATTTTAAAAAGCCTCATTACTATCCTTATATACTTATTTACAATAGTAATACCGATTCATTATCATGGCAATTTGAGCGGTTCAAAGGATTTAAGAACTATACCATCAACAAAGTATCTGTCAATGCGGAAACAGGGGTAGTTAGTAAAAAGGAGACCAAACGTATCAGGAGGCGTTTTTGGGAAGCATTGTTTCAATACAGAATAATATAAAAACCCTGTCTTCGACAACATAAACCTTGATTACAAGGAAATTTTAAACCCAGGCGGAAAGATGCTCGTGCTAAGAGTGGAAAGAATCGGGATAGAAAATAGCAGGGAAGAATTTTATACCTACGACAGTGAGGGGAGATTAACGGAAGAGTATATCAAAAAATCAGAATACGAACATAACGGATTTACCTTTTGGAATAAATAACTACTACGAGTAATGTTGAAAAATCACGAAATGATTTCAAACGTATTAAATATCGGGATATAGCAAAATCTCAATAGAATATTATCCCAAATAAAAAATTTATAACCGTAAACTAAGTTTTCTATTGTCTGTAAGCGGAATTTTTTCGTATTTTCGGTAAAATTCGAAACGACATGAAACTTAAATTTCTTCTTCTGCTAATACCGGTACTTTTGAGCTGTAAAAAAGATCAGGTAGATAAAGGGACCGTCAAGTCAGTTAAAGAGTTTGCAGAAATGTTAAAACAGGGCAGTTACAAGGGATTTTTACTTCCGGAATTTGACGCTGAAGATATCCCGGAACTATTAAAATACAGCAATGACACTTCGATTATTACACAATTTCCCCGAAACAGTATCTCTTCTGCCTGGGTATCTGAAGTATACCTGGGCACTTACATGCTGTGGAATATTGAATCTATCCGTGCGCGGTCTATAAAAAGTGAACTTTTATCACCGGGGGGGTTCCCATCGCGTAACCCCTACCTGAGAGACAAAACAGCTCAACCGTCTCCTCTCAAGCCATCTGTGGAAGCACAAAGTGTTGCTTCTGCCGCCTATTATTCATGGTGGCACAAAAACCCGTCAATGGACAGTGATCCCCTGGCTGGCACCCATTATGAATGGTGGTAAAACAGCTTCCTCATGAGATAGTAATGCATAGATAAATTTGTATCAGGCTCTGTAAATGCTCAAACCCATCGGATTACCCGCTCTCACAGGTCTTCAGACCTTACGAGGGCGACATCAGGTCTCTGACCGGATATTCAAAATACAATCTCAATAAACTTTATTATCGGTCAAAGACCGATTTACACCCTCCAATCGTCTAAAGACGAAGGAGAGCGGGAGTAAAACCCGGACATTACACCAATTGCAATCCTAAATTCCGAAAATCTTCTAATTTAGTATCATTACTTGCCACGTCGGTTATCAGGACATCTATTTTATCCATGTCCGCCACCTTAAATGTTTCGGTGCGTCCGAGTTTGCTTTGGTCTGCCAGCGCTATAATTTTTTTAGAAGATTTTATCATCGTCTGCTTCACTTCGGCGTCTGCTCTGAACACCGCCGAGGTACCTAATTTACTGTCTACAGCACAGTTCCCCATAAAATAAACGTCAGCTATGTATTTAGCTGCATCCGCACAAGTATCTACACCTGCAGTCGTTGCCGTGTCAGCATGATAGGTACCACCCAAAATAATTAACTCAATATTTTTATATTTTTTAACCATAGAGGTTAAGTCCGGATGATTGGTAATCACCCTCAAAGAAATATCTAAAGGAAAATGGTGGGTGATGGCATCCACCGTTGTACTGCCATCCATAAATATTGTTAAACCATCTTGAATAAACCTTTGCGCTTTGCGTCCAATGATATCTTTCGCATCAGTTGCCACAGATGTACGTTCCTGAAACGACATAGGGTCTTTGCTCCGTAATATTGCCCCACCTCTTACTTTTGTCAGCAGGCCGTTTCGATACAGAAGATCAATATCCCTTCTTACCGTATCTACGGATACCGTAAGTATGGAGGCAAAGGTTTCATAGGTGCACTTACCGTCCTTTTCCAGTCTTTTCAATATTGTATGAAAGCGTTCCTCTTTTAGCATTTCAGGAGTCATTTAAAATATTATATTTTGCAATATTATACAAATTTGCATAATATTGCAAAATATAAAAAATTAAACAAGTAATTATGAGAATAGAACATTTAGCGATTTGGGTTGACGATCTGGAAAAAATGCGTCAATTCTATTTAAATTACTTTGATACGACAAGCGGAGAGAAATATACGAATGCCGGGAAAGGGTTTACCGCATATTTCTTAACATTCGGCGAAGGCAGTACAAGGCTTGAACTTATGAACAGAACAGACATTACTAATGAGCCTTCTAAAAGAGGGTTTGTAAAAGGGATTGCCCATTTTGCTATCTCCGTGGGAGGTAAAGAAGCCGTAAATAACCTTACAGAGCGATTACGCGCCGATAACTATATTATTGAAAGTGAACCCCGTACTACGGGAGACGGGTATTACGAAAGTGTGGTGCTGGACCCGGAAGGAAACTATGTAGAAATATCGGCCTGAAAAAATCTTATGATTAATACGATTGTTTTTGACTTTGGTGACGTTTTGATGGGAAAGACCTCTCAGACGTTCAGGAGCTACAATTAATAAATAATATATAACCCGGAGTACCTTCTTAAAGCAACCCTTCACCCTCCGATTTGCATCTTATCTAAAGAGAAACCGGCACTGAACTTAACTAACTGCCGGCTATCAGAATGATATGAAAAAACCAATACTAATCAGCTTATTCCTGCTATTTACAAATTATACCTTTAGCCAGTCTAAACTTTCCGCATTATATGATTCTGCCGGAGTCTTTTATGAAAAAAACGAATTCAGAAAAGCACTGGAATATTATGACAGGTACTACTCATCTCCGGGATCGGGATTAGATAATTACGGTACTTTTTTTGCTGCCATGGCGGCCTGTCAGGAAGGGGATAAGGAAAAAGCCATTCATTATCTTAAACTGTCTGCAAAAGTAGGTTACGATTATTACAGTTTTGATCTTTTTGTAAATAACCCGAATAATACCTGCTTAAAAGATACTCCGGAATGGAAAGAGTATGCAGGAATCATGAAGTTCAAGGCCGATTCTTCTCAGGCTTCCATCATCAAAACACAGGCTGAGCTGGAAGACACGGGTAAAAGAATAAATGAAGACGGCGACACTTACTGGAAAAGTTTAACCCGGAAGAAAAAAGACCTTCATACATTCATCAAAAATTATGACGGCTTTAAGGCTCCGGCTCAAACAGGGTTCTGGACTTTGTACACTTTACAGGTGAATGATACCCTCGCTGTTCCTTACCTCCTGTATATTCCTGAAAGCTATGATCCCAAAGAAAAAACACCTTTGTATGTATATTTACATGGAGGCATTGTAAACCTCCCTGAATTTTGGGATCCGGTCCATGTAGCATACGCAACAGAGGCAAACTATATGAAAGAACAGGCCGGAAAAAATGGCTTTATTTTATACCCTTTCGGGAAAAAGGATTTCGGGTGGTTATACCAGCAAGAGGCTTTTGAAACAATATTAAAGCAGATTGCCCGTATAAAATCTCTTTACAATATTGATGATAACCGGGTTTTTCTGGGGGGAATCTCCAATGGTGGTTCCGGAGCATTCTGGTTTGCCAATAAAAATCAGTCTCCGTTTGCTGCCTTTTTTGCATTTAATTATCTGCCCCTGGTTTATTCAGGAAATACCACCCTCAGAAATCTGCAAAATCAAACCCCGTTTTATGGAATCAGCGGAACGAAAGACCGGGTATTTCCCATTGCAAGGGTAAATGAAATTTATGATTTTGCCCGGCAGGAAAATGCCAACTGGCATAACCGGGTTTTAACGGGCGGGCATACTTTGCCTTTCTTTGAGAATGATTCTGCCCGGATGGTGTTTGACTCCGTTATGACCCGCCGCAGAAACCCTTTTCCTGAAAATATCATCTGGGAGACGGATGACATCCGGAACGGAAGAAAAAACTGGATAGAAATCACGGAACTGGATACCACTGCCATGAGAGCCCCGTGGCACACTGACCTCCTGCCTCAGGCCGTAAAAGAAGGGAAAATAAAACGTCCTTTTAACCGGAACAGAACCGGCGCGGTGAAAGCCACAGTAAAAGGCAACAACATTTACCTGGAAAGTTCACGTGTTAAAAGCCTCAGGTTATACCTGTCTCAGGACATGATCAATTATAAACAAAAGGTCAGAGTATTTCATAACGGGAAAGCGGTTTTTAAAGGAAAACTCCAACCGGATCATTCCCTTATGACGGAAGAATTCATAAAAACCAGGGACAGGGCATTTATTGTTTCAAATGTGTTAAATTTTAGTATTAATACAAGAATTCCGGCACATCACTAACGGGGTATCTTCAAACTCTTATCCATAAACTCAAACTACCTACTCTCTCCATGTCCCACTTAAAAGTGGTACCTGTAATCAACAGAATACGGACGCCCGACAACAAACTGCTTTGTAATATTGGTCTTTCAACCTTAAAAACTATGAAAAGACTTATTGCATTTCTTCTTTCTGTATTCCTGTCTGCGCCGGTTTTTGCACAATCTATTGAAAAGATAGAACCGGGAAACTGGTGGACGGGCATGAACTATAACACGGTTACCTTACTGGTATATGGTAAGGACCTCCGGGACCTTCAACCCGACCTGAGCTATCCGGGCGTAAATCTTCTGAAAACCGAACGGGTAGAAAACCCGAATTACCTCTTCCTGACCATACAAATTACCAGAGCAGCTCAACCCGGCACTCTGAAACTCCGGTTTAAGCAAGACGGTAAAACACGCCTCACAAGAGATTTCCCTCTTTTAAAAAGAGAACCCGGCAGCGCCAACCGAAGCAGCTTTTCGCAAAGAGATGCCATATGCCTGGTTTTCCCTGACCGGTTTTCAAACGGCGATCCCGGGAATGACGTGATCAGCGGAATGAAACAAACCCGTATGGACAGAAAGGATGTAAATCAGCGGCATGGAGGAGATATTCAGGGCATCATTAATCACCTGGATTACCTCAGAGATTTAGGATATACCCAAATCTGGCCTACTCCGCTGACAGAAAACGACGAACCTGACTATTCCTATCATGGCTATGCCGCCACTGATTTTTATAAAATTGACCCGCGGTTTGGCACTAATGAACAGTTCAGGCTCCTGGTAATGGAGGCTAAAAAGCGGGGTATCGGTGTGATATGGGATATGGTTTTAAACCATTGCGGCACCCAATATTATTTCATCCGGGATCTGCCCTCAAAAGACTGGACCAACTATACGGATAAAAGAACCCGTTCTAACCACGAGAAAAGCACTATCCTGGATATCTATGCTACTGAAATAGACAAACAGGATTACCTGAACGGATGGTTTGACAATCACATGGCCGATTTGAACCAAAAAAATCCGCTCATGGCAAAATTCCTCATTCAAAATACAATTTGGTGGATAGAATATGCCGGGCTGTCAGGCTTGCGGGTAGATACCTTCTCCTATTCTGACAAAGATTTCCTTGCGGAATGGAGTAAAACCGTGTTGAATGAATATCCTGAGTTGAACATTGTGGGGGAAGAAATGACCAACAATATAGCCTATACCTCCTATTGGCAAAAAGGAAAAGTAAACCCTGACGGTTACCAATGTTATCTCCCCAGCCTGATGGATTTCTCTTTAAACCACCATATCGTTCAAAGCCTGAATTCAGCCAGCGGGTATTTTTCATCGTGGCGGGAAATGTACCAGAGTATCGCCCAGGATTACCATCTGCCACAACCTTATAACCAGCTGATTTTCCCGGACAATCACGACCTGGACCGCTTTTATACCCGGTTAAACAAGGATTTTGCTCACTGGAAGATAGGAATTGCTCTATACATGACCATGCGGGGGATTCCCCAGTTTTTTTATGGAACAGAAGTGCTGATGACCAATGAGGTGGCAGGAAGCGACGGCCATCGCCGGGGTGATTTTTATGGCGGCTGGCCCGAAGACACCAAAGTGGCCCGTACGGGAAAGGGCCTGACCGGGGAAGAAAAAGAAGCCAGGGCTTACTTCTCCCGGCTGCTCAACTGGCGGAAAAGCAGCCCCGTTATAAACGGAAAGTTTAAGCACTATGCTCCAAAATCCAACGATGTCTACGTTTACTTCAGGTACAATGATACCGCGAAAGTGATGGTGTTATTAAACAAGAATACCCGGGATGTCAACCTGGATTTGTCACACTACGCCGAAATGGTCAATAGCACCTTCAAAGGAAAAGACATCATTTCCGGAAAAGTCATTGAAGCTAACGGCACACTGCTGGTGCCTGCTAAAAGTGCTATGATTATTGAAATTTAGTGTGGGATTTCCGGCCACCGGATGGTATATTGGTGCCGGATTACGAAAAACAAAATGACAAATAAATTAAGGCTCGCACTTATCGGCTACGAGATCCAGGAAAAATACAATAATGGTACGGTACGCGACGAAGACCGGGATCTTTTTGATTTCTTAACGGCCAAAGGAATAGATATTCACCGCGAAGTATGGAATGACCCGGCTGTAAACTGGAAGGCCTATGACGGGATTATTCTTAAATCTCCCTGGGATTACCACGAAAAATGCATCGAATTCCTGGACTGGGCAGACCGCCTGACCCAACAGGGCATCCGGCTATTCAACCCGGCTGAAGTGGTCCGGTGGAACAGTGACAAACATTACCTGAAAGATATCCGGGATTCGGGTTTACCCGCCATCCCAACCCTTTACCTGGAAAAGAACCAGGTGGTAGATACCGCAATTAACTATTTCCGTGAGCTGAACACCTCCCGGCTGGTAATCAAGCCCTGTATCAGTGCCGGAGCTAAAAATACCGTACTGGTAACCCCTGAAGAGTTCCCGGAGCTGCTTCCCCTTATCCATACCTGGCTGAAAGAAGAAGCGTATATGGTACAGCCTTTTGTAGAGGAAATACTTACGGGCGAATGGTCTTTATTGTTTTTCGGAGGAAAATACAGCCATAGTTTATTAAAAACGCCCAAAGACCAGGATTTCAGGGTACAGCACTACCTGGGTGGAAAGGTGAGTTACCTGGAGGCTGATGAAGAACTGGTACGGCAGGCGGAACGGTTTGTTTCTCAATTTGCCTCTGATACACTGTATGCACGGGTAGACGGCGTGGTGACAGGAGGCGTGTTCCACCTGATGGAACTGGAGCTGATTGAACCTTATCTTTTCCTGGATAATGACCCGCAGAGAATGGAAAACTATTACCAGGCCCTGAAAAAGAAATGTCAGTCTCTTTGAATTTCAGAAAATTCAGTTTAGAAGCCCGGTCAGATCCCCATTTCAATCTGGAATCTCGCATTCCAGTCCTTACCTGTGGTACTATTCGCATAACGGTACCGGTTAAAGGAGCTTTCCACCTGGAATTTGAAGGCATGCTCCCACATATAGCGGGTAAGGCCCACAGTATACTGATCCTGATGCGGGGTATAGGCATGAATAGCCTTTGCCGCCCTTAAGGTACTGAAGCGCCCGATCACCTCAAAGTCAGAGGGAAACAGGTAGCTGGCCTGGTAGTCTGTTCCATGGCCGGTATATACATATTCAGGCGTACCGGCTGTTTTTATAACCGCATTTGGGGCCGTTCGGTCCATATAGGCCAGCATGGCGGTGAACCCCTGGTATTTCAGCATGGCATCCAGCAGCCAGCTGCTCTGGCTACGGGCTTCCGACAGCTCTTTTCCGAGCACTCCCTGTGATTTCAATGCCCTGTCGTTATAATTATATGCGGCTGAGAAAAGTAATTTCGGCCGGCTTTCCCTTTCAATATCGCCTTCAAAAGTGGATCCCGAATTGGCGAATGCGCCCAGCGGAAACAACTCTACTTTGCCGGTATAAGAAAGTCCCTGATCTCCATCTACGGTGGTGTTCCGCCCGTTTCCGGTAGTGATGGCCATTTTTAGGTTATACGAGAACCGGTCTCTGAACTCATTCAGATTATGAATCTGCAGACCGAAGTCACGGTCAATATTAAAACGGGCGTTATTGATAGTCCGGTCGGTCAGCTGAAGAGCTCCTGAAGAGTTCACCCGCTGCCGGTTTCCGGGCAGCTTGGTCTGCCCGAAGCTGAAGGTCCAGAACTCGTTAGGCCGGTAAAAAATCACGGCATCGCGGATCACATTGAGGTTCCCTCCGTCCTGGATTTCTCCCACGTCATCCGGCGCAAAAGAGAGCTGAATGGCATACAAAAACTGAGGGCTTCCCACATAACCGTCAAACCGCAGGCGCAATCTCCTGACATAGGCACCTATGGAGGTCTCACCGGCTTCATCTTCGGCAAACTCCGCCCGGTTCTGCATTCTGAATCGTATGTTCAGTTGAAACAGGCTATCCGGCGAGGTCATTCCCAGGCCCCGGCCAAAATTATAATACGGGAGGACCGATAATTTTAGGTCATTATCTCCCCGCGCAACTGTTTTTCTCTTTTCCTCCGTTTCTTCCTGGGCCACCAGTGGCGTGACCGCAAAAATAAAAACCAGTAAAGTATATATTCTTTTCATTTGTATCTCAAAGGTCCGTAAATCGTCAATCAAAAATCGTAAATACGATTTACGATTTACGAACGGGTACTAAATTTCTCTTTCAGCTCTTCCAGGTATTCTATCCAGTTTCCGCCCGGCAGCCAGTCGGAGATCAGTGATATAATACGGGGAGCGAAGCCTTTCACAAAATCATATAATTTGCTTTCTGCCAGGGTGGATTCAGGGATACGGATACCGATCTTTTCGATGATCCATATAAAAATACTGATTCCGAATGCCGCTGTAATGGCACCCAGAGCCGCACCAAAAAGTCCGTCTAAAACACCCAGAAAGGTAATGCGTATCGCTTTTTTCATCAGCAGTCCCACCTGCCGGATCAGAAAGAGGGAAGGCAGGAAAACTACGAAAAAGCTCAGGTAGGGAGAGAGCCATTTTAATTTCTCGGTTCCCACAAGATCTTCCACTATGCCCGCCCCCAGGTACAGGAATTTAAAACCAATGATAATAGCCGCTATAAAAGCCGCTATACCAAAGATCTCAATCAGGAGCCCTTTCCTGTACCCGTTAAACGCCCCGATGACAATGGGGATTAAGAGAATCAGATCAAAAACCGACATAAATTACGCCAGCAGCTTTTTAGCCATTTCGGAAATAGCACGCCCTTCTGCCTTACCGGCCAGTTCTTTGGATGCTGCCCCCATCACTTTTCCTATTTCCGAGGGCGACTTTGCCCCTGTTTTTTCAATGATGGCTTTCACAGCGGCTTCCAGCTCTTCTTCTGACATGGCCGCTGGCAGGTAGTTTTCAATAACAGCGATCTCTGCCAGCTCTTTTTCCAGCAGGTCCGGGCGGTTTTGTCCTTTATAAATCTCGGCAGAATCTTTCCGCTGCTTCACGGCTTTCTGAAGCAGCTTCAGCTCATCGGCTTCAGAGATTTGTCCGTTTGCTCCCGGCTTGGTTTCTTCCAGTAAAATCGCCTTTTTAATATCTCTCAGTGCCAGAAGCTTCACCTGGTCTTTGGCCAGCATAGCCGCCTTTATATCTGCATCAATGGTTGCTTTTAATGACATTCTTCGCTTGTTTTGGTATTTAAACTTATAAATCCCCTAATTTTGAAACATTAATTCGGGATCACAAAAATGACAAAATTATCGGTCAATATCAATAAAATAGCGACATTAAGAAATTCGAGGGGCGGGAATGTGCCCCACCTCCTCCGGGTAGCCGGAGATTGTGAAAGGTTTGGTGCACAGGGAATCACCGTTCATCCCCGGCCTGATGAGCGCCACATCCGCTACCAGGATGTATTTGATCTGAAAAAGCAGGTTACCACGGAGTTTAATATTGAAGGAAATCCTACCGAAGGCCGCTTTCAGGAAGTGGTACTGGCCGTTAAACCGGAGCAGGTTACACTGGTACCTGATGCCCTGGGTGCACTCACGTCTAATGCCGGGTGGGATACCGTTAGAAACCAGGCAAAGCTCAAAGAGCTGGTCAGGATTTACCAATCAGAAGGGATTCGCGTTTCTATCTTTGTAGATGCCCTGCCTGAAATGGTGGAAGCGGCAGCAGAAACCGGTACCGACAGAATTGAGCTGTACACCGAATCCTATGCCACCGGCTTCCCTGAAAATCCCTCAAAAGCCATAGAACCTTTTATCAGGGCTGCCGAAACCGCTCAAAAGGTGGGGTTAGGCCTGAATGCCGGCCATGACCTCAGCCTGGAGAACCTGGAGTATTTTTATAAAAATATCCCCGGACTGCTGGAAGTATCCATTGGCCATGCGCTTATTTCAGACGCCCTGTATTACGGACTGGAAAATACCATCCAGATGTATCTGAGAAAATTAAATTGAAAAGATTTTCGTTTTTTATATCATCTCCTATCTTATTTAAATTATTGTAAGGCAGTCATGGGCAGATTTTTTTTAGTAACTTTGCCGGAATTTCCCAAGCAGGATATATATGATTTTTAATAAGAAAATAGTAGTAGTACTTCCCGCTTATAATGCTGCGGCCACATTAGAAAAGACGTATAACGAAATCCCCTTCGATATTGTTGACGAGGTTGTGCTGGTAGATGATGCCTCACGCGATAACACCATTGAAGTAGCCCGCAAGGTAGGAATCCACCATATTGTTTCCCATAAAAAAAACAGGGGCTATGGCGGCAATCAGAAAAGTTGCTATGAGAAAGCCCTGGAGCTGGGAGCAGACATTGTCATCATGCTCCACCCCGACTATCAGTACACTCCGAAGCTCATTCCGGTGATGTCGTATATGATCGCCAGCGAGTTATACCCTGTGGTGCTGGCTTCGCGTATCCTGGGTAACGGCGCTTTAAGGGGAGGTATGCCTTTATACAAATACGTGGCTAACCGCGCATTGACCTTCACCCAGAACCTGATCATCAATCAGAAACTTTCGGAATACCACACCGGCTATCGGGCGTTTTCAGCCGAAGTGATCCGGAACATTAACATTGAGGACAACTCCGACGACTTTGTTTTTGACAACCAGATGCTATGCCAGATTTTCAATAAAGGCTATGAGATCGGAGAAGTGACCTGCCCTACCAAGTACTTTGAAGAGGCCTCCTCCATCAATTTCAAAAGAAGTGTTATTTACGGACTGGGTTGTTTGAAAACTTCTGTAAAATATTTCCTGCACCGGAATAATATTATAAAAGACAAGATTTTCCGTTAAGCATAAACCGCTTTTTGGGTTGCGTTTATCCTCTGAATATGCGCAATTAAACCTATATTTGGCAAAATAATCAGCGTATGCCCGGGTCAGCACTGAAGACCACCCGTTTAAGCCTGCTTTCCAATATTCTCCTGGCCATCATCAAGTGGGTAACGGGAGTCCTGGGGAATTCATATGCCCTGATAGCCGATGCCATAGAATCTACTTCTGACATTTTTGCCTCCTTACTGGTATTGCTCGGAATCAAATATTCCAGCCGGCCTGCTGATAAGAATCACCCTTACGGGCACGGGCGGGCCGAACCCCTGATCACTTTCCTGGTGGTGGTTTTCCTGCTGGTTTCGGCATTTATCATTGCCCGGCAAAGTATCCATAACATCCGTGTTCCCCACGAAGCCCCCCGGGCTTTTACCCTCTGGGTATTGGGCGGCATCATTCTTTGGAAGGAGGCCTCATACCGATGGGTCATGCACCATGGCATAAAAGCTAACAGCACTTCGCTGAAAGCAGAAGCCTGGCACCACCGGGCAGATGCCCTCACTTCAGTAGCTGCTTTCCTGGGTATTTCCATTGCCCTGGTGATGGGGAAAGGCTATGAATCAGCTGACGACTGGGCCGCACTTTTTGCTTCGGGCCTGATTGCCTATAATGCCTACCGGATCTTCCGGCCCGCCCTCGGAGAGATTATGGATGAACAGAATTATGATGAGCTTAAAGCCCGGATACGGCGGGTGTCTGTAGATGTATCGGGAGTGGAAGACACCGAGAAGCTGTATATCCGGAAAGTAGGCATGAAATACCACGTAGACCTCCACGCTACGGTTAAAGGCACCTTAACCGTAAAAGAAGGCCATGATATTGCCCATCAGTTAAAAGACACCCTGCTGAAAAAGATTCCTTCCATTGAAAACGTTTTAATTCATGTGGAACCGGATGAGTAATCGTAAATGTATTGACGATGGGTCTTACCTGAAACTTTTATTTCAAATGAAAATAGTATACGCTCTTATTATCCTTGCGTTGTTTTCCTGTACGCGGAAGGAGACCCTGGAAGACCGGGTAAACGCGATCACCAAAGATAAAAAACTGAAGGCGGGGGTAGCTGTGCTGGATATGCAAACCGGTGAGCTCACCGAAGTCAACGGCCGGGAAGATTTCCCGCTGCAATCGGTATTCAAGTTTCATATTGCTGCAAAAGTGCTGGACGATGTGGACCGGGGAAAGTTACGCCTGGAGGAGCCGGTCACGATGGAAGCTTCGGAAATCCTGGAAAACACCTGGAGCCCTTTGCGGGATAATCTGGGCAAAAAAGATATGAGCCTGCGCCTCGACAGCCTGATCGGTTATATGGTATCTTTAAGCGATAATAATGCCTGTGATATCCTTCTTCGCCGTATCGGGGGACCGCAGGCGGTGAATGACTACATCCATTCTCTCGGAATCTCCGGTACACAGATCCAGGTGAATGAAGAGGAGATGCACCGCGACTGGGAAGCCCAGTTCCGGAACGTGGCTACACCCGCATCCGTAGTGGAAGCCTTAAAAAAATTCTATATGCGGGAATTTCTTTCCGGCCATATGCACGATTTCCTCTGGGCCCAGATGGCCAACTCTCCTACCGGCAAGAAACGACTCAGGGGCGGAGTGCCGGAAGATGCTACCGTGGCTCATAAAACCGGCACTTCGGGCCGTAATGGTGAAGGCCTCGCGGCAGCTACCAATGATGCCGGGGTGATTATCCTTCCTGACGGCCGGGTCTATGTGGCCGCCGTTTTCATCACAGACTCCTACGAGAGCGATGAGGTGAATGAAAAGGTGATAGCGGATATTGCCCGGTCCATCACAAACCCCTGAATTCTAACTTATTAAGATATATTAAATTACCCTTAAAAATAAGGGTTAGCCGGGTTTTGGCCTTGATTTTAAATCTACACCTGTATATATTTACATCATCAATTTTCCACCTTAAAACAGAAAAATTATGAAAACGTACCTCATTTGTATCGGGCTTTGCCTGGCCATAAGCGCGTGTACACCCACGTTTTATATGCCTGACACTCAAAACGTTCCCCTTTTCAGTGCAAAAAAACAAACCCATATTGCCGGAGCCGGAAACGGTGACATGATTAACCTGCAGGTGGCTCATGCAGTAGGAGATAATTTCGGAGTCATGCTGAACGGTGCCCTGGTGCCCGACAAGGTAGATGAAAACGGCAATGGCGGAAAAGGCAGCTATGCGGAACTCGGGGGCGGGTATTTTACGCCTATCTCAGATAATTTCCGGTTTGAAGTATACGGCCTGGCCGGTTTTGGAAGCATGCGTAACGTGAATACTTCTGCCGGTTCCGGTGCAGGATCTTCTGGAGTTTTTGAGAGTAACATCACGCGGATAAGCGTGCAGCCTGCCGTAGGTTTTGTAAGCAAATACTTTTCTGCGGCCGTATCGGGCCGGCTGGGCTCCTTAAACTATATGAACCCGAAAGGGAACCTGGTCTGGGAAGGGGAAGAACAGGTATCCAAAATTTCAGATAAAAGCAATTATTTCCTCCTGGAGCCTGCACTTACCCTGCGGGCAGGCTTACCCAAAGTGAAGCTGCAGTACCAGCTTACCGGTAGCATGAATTTAACCGATAAGGATTTTCCGCAGCAAACCAGCAGTTCGTCGATCGGGCTTATTTTGAGCCTGTAGGGGTATCTAAAGCGAGAATAGCGCACCAGGCGGCTCTTAGTTCATGCTTTCTCACCCGGTCTTTGATAAAGGGGAGATCAATGGCCGGGTGGTGAAGGCTGAATTCCCTTACTTCCTCCGGTGCCGGCAGCTCATTAACATTCCCCAGCCGGCCCAGGTCATTGCCCGTAAACAGCGGGCTATTCCTGATAAAACCGGGAATGGTATCTACGCCTACCCCCAGCTGAACATTGGGTTTAGGTACTTCAAAAACGGCATCGCCGGAGGCCCTGCAGTACCAGTCGCCGCCCATACGGGCCACCCAGTCGGTTCTGGTGGGGTCTATCCGGCCGTTTTCTGCCAGCAGCTCTTCTGAAACATGGGCCAGCACCACTTCACAGATCACCAGGTTAGGGGCTCCGCCCTGTTCACCCATGCTCACCACCTGCCGGATTTTGCATTCAAAAGCTACTTTGGCTTCTGCTACGCGCGGTGGTTTCACCCGAACCGACCGGGCTTCCGTGAAACCGGCTTTGACAAATTCATTTACGTCTTTAGGGTATTCACAACTGGCCAGCGATACCTGCTCCACCATGCTGTAATCGACCATATTGATGACCACTTCATCTACTTCATAAACATTATCCAGGGTATCTTTTCCACTGTTATCGCGTACGCGGCGGTTAGGAGAAAACACCAGGGTAGGCGGATTACTCCCGAATACATTAAAAAAGCTAAAGGGGCTGAGGTTTACATTTCCGTCTTTATCTACCGTGCTGGCCAAGGCAATGGGCCGGGGAGCTACAGAGCTCAGCAGGTAAGAGTGAAACTCAGCGGTGGAAACGTCCCGTGGGTTGATTGTTTTCATAAAGATCTTTTGAGCTAAATTCATCCTTCAAAAGGGGGGTGAAACAAATATTTTTCATCAAAACTGACATCATAATCTTTTAAAATACCCAGGTATTCGTCATGAAAGCTCGTTTTTTCATGATGCTCTTTTTGTCTCCCTATATATTTAACTACGGCATCAATCTGGGATTTACTGTTTGAGAACGCTCCGTAACCTTCCTGCCAGCGAAATTTTCTTTTCGTAAAATGTTGTTTATTAACAAACTCGGCACTATCTCCTTTAACTAACCTCATCAGGTCAGAAATAGCCTGTTTGGGGTTTAGTCCTATGAACATATGCAAATGATCGTGTGCTGAGTTTATTGCGAGCATTTTATGACCATTATTCTGAACAATTGCAGCAATATACAGATGCAATTTTTCTTCCCAGGGTTCCTGAATTAAAGCCTGCCTGTATTTCACTCCAAAAACAATATGGACATGTAGTTGTGTATATGTATTAGCCATAAAACATTTAAATTTAGCGGTGGATGACTCCTAAAGGCATAAATATAATCATTAGTTATTTATCCACCAAGAGGTTGTGCCTACGGCACATAAAGGGAGGCAACATTCTCCTTTGGCTACAAAGCGGTTGTGCCTACGGCACATAGAGATGAGGAAGGAATGCACCTCATAACCTCATCCAATCGGTAACACCTGCCTCAAATGTCCCGGAGGGACTACCGCTTGGTAGCTCTATCAGTACCATAACACCTGCCTCAAATGTCCCGGAGGGACTACCGCCTGGTAGCTCTGTCAGCATCGTAACAATTGCTCCAATGTCCCGGAGGGACTACCGCTTGGTAGCTCTATCAGCACCATAACACCTGCCTCAAATGTCCCGGAGGGACTACCGCCTGGTAGCTCTGTCAGCATCGTAACAATTGCTCCAATGTCCCGGAGGGACTACCGCTTGGTAGCTCTATCAGCACCATAACACCTGCCTCAAATGTCCCGGAGGGACTACCGCTTGGTAGCTCTATCAGCACCATAACACCTGCCTGAAATGTCCCGGAGGGACTACCGCTTACTCATTTGGCCGGTAAAACCGTATTGCTCACCTCTCCGAAATCTACCCTGGCTCCGCCTTTCTCTGCATAAGCACGGATGGTCAGCGTATCACCGTCTTCCAGGAAGGCCCTCTCCGTGCCGTCTTCCAGCGCAAGCGGGTTTTTCCCGCCCCACGTGAGCTCCAGCATAGACCCGAAGCTGCCGGGATCTTTTCCCGAAATGGTGCCTGAGGCCAGCAGGTCACCTACCCGCAGGTTACAGCCTGTAATGGTGTGGTGCGCAATCTGCTGGGGCACGGTCCAGTAAAGATGCCTGAAATTGGACCGGCTGATTACTTTTTCCGTGCCTGCAGCGGTGGTCAGGATCACTTCCAGGTGAACATCAAACTGGGTGGGGTGGGCGGCCTTCAGGTAGGGCAACACCTCGGGCTCCTGCTTCTGTGCCTCTACCCGGAACGGCTCCAGCGCCTCTATGGGAATCACCCATGGAGACACGGACGAAAAGAAATTTTTAGCCAGGAAAGGCCCCAGCGGCACATATTCCCAGGCCTGGATATCGCGGGCAGACCAGTCGTTAAACAGCTGGAATCCGAAAACATATTCTTCTGCCTGATCTACAGGGATAGGCTCTCCCGGTTCATTGGATTTACCTATGACAGCCGCCATTTCCAGCTCGAAATCCAGGCGGCGGGTAGCAGAGAAAACCGGGGCATCGGCTCCGGCAGGTTTGATCTGCCCCTTGGGCCGGTGGAAAGGGGTACCTGACACAAATATAGAGCTGGCTCTTCCGTGGTAGGCTACCGGCAGGTGCTTCCAGTTGGGTAAAAGGGCATTATCCGGATCACGGAACATAACACCCACGTTATATGCGTGCTGCTCTGAAGAGTAAAAGTCGGTATAATCGCCCACTTTTACCGGCATATGGAGGTCTACCCTCTGATAGTAAAAATAGGCGTCCATGATTTCCGGCGTGGGGTTTTTCAATAACTTCCGGAGTAAGTTTCTGACGGCGTTGGTCTTCTTCTTTCCCAAAGCGATAAAATCGTTCAGGTAAGGCTGGCTGAAAACGGGCCGGGGAATATCGAATTCATCAAAAAGGCCTTCGTTGGCCAGGAAAGAGAGGTCTACCACTTTATCGTCCACCGCAGTGGCCAGGCATTTTTTAGACTCTCCAAAAGAAAAAATCCCAAAGGGAATAGTATCCGTAGAAAAATTCATAACACGGGTTGATGACAATGGCTAAGTATATAACAAAAAACAGCGGAAGATCACTCCAACCATGACCGATAATATTTCCCGTCGTCGATCCGGAGAGCCTCTTCGGTGACGGATAAGGGCCGGAAGGTGTCGATCATTACCGCCAGCTCCTGCGTTTCGGTCTGTCCCACCGAGCGCTCATAGGCACCGGGAGCCGGGCCATGCGGAATGCCTCCGGGATGCAGGGTGATGTGGCCTTTTTCAATATTATTCCGGCTCATAAAGTCGCCGTCCACATAATACAGCACTTCATCCGAATCAATATTGGAATGATTGTAAGGAGCAGGAATGCTCAGCGGGTGGTAATCGTACAGCCGGGGACAGAACGAGCAAACCACAAATGCCGAAGTTTCAAACGTCTGATGTACCGGAGGTGGCTGATGGATTCTCCCTGTAATGGGTTCAAAATTATGGATCGAAAACCCGTAGGGGTAATTGTACCCGTCCCAGCCCGCCACATCAAAAGGGTGGGTGGGATACAGCATATCGTACAGAATGCCCTCTTTTTTAATTTTCACTATAAAATCACCCTTTTCATCATAGGTTTCCAGCTCCTGCGGAAGCTTGTAGTCGCGCTCACAGAAAGGAGAATGTTCCAGCAGCTGCCCGAACCAGTTGCGGTAACGCTTAGGGGTATAAACAGGGTGAAAGCTTTCTGCAAAAAGCAGGCGGTTATCTTCCGTATCAAAGTCCAGCTGGTAAATGATGCCCCGGGGAATGACCAGGTAATCACCGTATTCAAAAGGAATATTACCCAGCTGGGTCCGGAGCGTGCCGCTGCCCTGATGCACAAAAAGCAGCTCATCGGCATCGGCATTTTTATAGAAATAATTACGGAGTGAACGGCGTGGGGCCGCCAGCCCGATATGGATATCCTTATTGGCCAGCAATACCTTGCGGCTATCGAGGTAGTCGTCTTCCGCCTCCACTTCAAACCCTTTGAGCAGCCGGGCTTTAATGCCTTTCTGTACGGCAATCACCGGGCTTACATCTCTTTCCCCGAGGATTTCCTTCACCATGGTAGGCCGGTAAACCTGGTACATCAGGGTAGACATGCCGTCAAAACCAATGGTACCGAACAACTGCTCGTAATACAGCCCTCCGTCAGGTTTACGGAACTGAACGTGCCGCTTGGCCGGTATTTTCCCTAATTTGTGATAAATGGGCATAAGAATACGATTAAAAGAAGATCAATTTACAAAAAATATTACAAATTCCCTCTTCTTGCCTGCTCTCTTTCAATGGCTTCAAACAGCGCCTTAAAGTTTCCCTTTCCAAAAGAAGTGGCTCCGCGCCGCTGAATGATCTCAAAAAACATCGTGGGCCGGTCGGTTACGGGCTTCGTAAAAATCTGCAGCAGGTAGCCTTCCTCATCCCGGTCTACCAGGATGTTCAGGCTCCTGATCTCTTCCAGGTCTTCCCGGATCACCCCTACCCGCTCTGTCAGGTCTTCGTAATAGGTATCCGGCACCTCCAGGAACTCCACTCCGTTAGCCCTGAGCCGGGATACGGTCTCTACAATATCATTTGTGGCTACCGCCAGGTGCTGCACTCCCGCTCCGTTATAAAATTCAATATATTCTTCAATCTGCGACTTCCGTTTACCGTCTGCAGGCTCATTGATGGGAAACTTCACATAGCCGTTTCCGTTGGAAACCACTTTAGACATCAGCGCCGAATATTCAGTAGAGATATCTTCATCATCAAAAGTGATCAGCAGCCTGAATCCCAGCACATCTTCATAAAATTTCACCCACTGGTTCATTTCTCCGAGCTCCACATTTCCCACACAGTGATCAATATACTGCAAGCCCACATCGCCTCTGAACGTCTTACTCTCATAGGGTTCATAACCGGGCAGGAATACACCGTTATAGCGGGTTCTCTCTACAAAAGTGTGCAGGGTATCGCCATAAGTACGGATGGAAGCCGTTACCACCTCCCCGTTCTCATCTTTCAGCACTTCAGGGGCATGCGCCGGTACCGCGCCCCGCTTTACGGTTTCTTCAAACGACTTCCGGGCATCATCTACCCAAAGCGCCAGCACTTTCACTCCGTCGCCGTGGCGTTTCACATGTTCGGCAATTTCCGTATCCCCTTTGAGGTCACTGGTCAGTACCAGGCGAATCTTTCCCTGCTGCAAAACATAAGAAACTTTATTTTTCAGCCCGGTTTCCGGCCCGGCATAGGCCACAGTCTTAAAACCGAAGGCCATTTCGTAGTAAAAAGCCGCCTGCTTGGCATTTCCTACATACAATTCCACGTAGTCGGTACCTTTCAGCGGGAGAAAATCAGTGGTTACGGGGATTTCATTTTCTATCAAAGCTTCCATCGGACATTTATTTTTTTTGTAAAATTCCCACAAATCGTGGTATTTGTCCAATACAATTTACTTACTTTGTGATAAGTTTTACTTATTATTAACCACATAGATATATAGATTTCATATAACCATGAAATCACCTGCAGGAAAACCTATGTTTCTATGTGGTTAAAACAAAATGGAGTTACGTCAATTAAAATATTTCGTAGAAGTAGCAGAGAAGCAGCATTTCGGGCGGGCGGCCGAGCAGCTTTTCATTTCCCAGCCGGCGCTCAGCCAGCAGATCCGTTTACTGGAAGATAAGCTGGGCGTGGAATTGCTGGATACGGCTGCCCGGAAAAATTACCGGAAGGTAAAGCTCACTCCTGCCGGCGGGTATTTCCTGGAAGAAGCAAAAAAACTGCTGGAACAGGCCCGGAAGCTGGAAGAAAATACCAGGCAGCTGGCCCGCCGGAAACAGGTGTTACGCCTGGGTGTTTACAAAGCTTTGCTGAAAGAGCGCATCGTGGAATTCATGGAAAATTTCACCCGTGCGCATCCCTATACTGAAATTGCTATCCGGGAATATGAGAATTATCCCGAAGTGCAGGACGCTCTTCTGGACCGGGAAATTGATCATGGGCTTACCCTTTACCCCGTCATGCACCCCAGCCTGAAGTATGAAATCCTGAAAACAGGCGGCTTGTCGGTTATCCTGTCTAAAAATCACCCCCTAGCCTTCCGGCAGGTATCTGTAAATGAGCTCCTGGAAACGGGAAAATGGATAGAGCTTTCACGGAAGGTTCACCCGGTTTACAGGGAAATTGAAGACCGATGCCATCGCCTGGGTATTCAGCGGCAAATCATCCAGGAGGTCAGCTCCCTGAACCTGCTGATCAGCCTGGTAGGCTTAAATAACGGCATCGGCTTTGCCCCTTCTCTTTTTGATTTCTCTTCCGAACCGAATATAGTGGTAAAATCACTGGAAAACACCGTTTTCAGCGATATTGAAATCTGTCATGTACTGGCCTGGTGCTGACGAAGCAGCCCGGCAATCTCTTCGCGCTGCTCTTCATTGCTGATGAGTTCCGGGCGATCACGGAGCTCTTTTACCAGGATGATATTCCTCTTGAGCAAGGCCGCTACCTGCTCTTTGTCAAAGGTAGTAAGGCAGGTAATGGGGTAGAGCGCTTTCTGGTCAATGAGATTCTTCAGGCTATGCCCGGCAGGGTAATCCCATGACAGCAGTTCCAGGCCATAGTATTTACTGAAATCGATGCTGTCCTGGGTAAAATAAGAATTGGTCACCAGCATTCCGGAGGTAAACTCCATTTCTTCCTCCCAGAGCCTGTATTTTTTATCGGAGATGTCTTTTACTCTCGACAACACATACATGGGGGTGGTTACGGAAATACGGGTTTCGCCGGTATTCCTGAATTTACATTCTATCCACACCAGTTCTCCTCCTTTTTCAGCAATCACATCGGCCTCATGCGTTACCGCATGGCCGGGAATATGCCGGCTGTGCAGGGTACGATATCCCATGTGCTCCAGGAATTTGGCGATCCATTTTTCAAAGTAATAACCGGCGGGGCCCAGCTCCATCAGTGCTTTTTTGAGGCTGTAACGCGCAGCATAGGCATTGGAGTAATTTCTGAGCAGCTCATGCGCCCACTGGTAAAGCTGGCGGGTGCTCATGCCCTCATACATCTTTGCCAGGATTTCCTTCTGAACGCGGTCTACCTGTTCTTCAGGTGCCCCTGACTTCAGGAGGGAAACTTTAAACCGGTTTGCGTCAAAAACGGTTTCTTCGCCATTGTCTTTCCGTAACTTCATTTGTAAATCTTACCTTAGCTGCAAAGCTAACCAAAAAAAGTGCAGTCATTCAAGTCAGAGCAGCCTTCTTTTTATAGCCATCGTTTATCTGCCGCCAGGTTAATAGCGCTTACTTTATTATTGACTTCCAGCTTCCGGTAGATATTCTCCACATGCTTACGCACGGTTCCTTCACTGATAGAGAGGGCTGCCGCCACCTGTTTATAGCCTTTGCCACTCTTCAATCCCTGTAAAATCTCCAGCTCCCTGTCGCTTAAAATGCAGGGCTCTGCGGATGTCCTGCCGGATTCCCGGATAAAATTCAGGGTTTTAAGTGCTATGGAGGCAGACATGGAAGCCCCGCCACTGAGGGTATTGCCGATTGCTTTATATAACTCTTCTCCGGGCTCATCTTTCAGGAGGTAGCCCGAAGCCCCTGCCAGGATGGAATCAAACAGCTTTTCATCATCATCAAAAGTGGTAAGCATCACCACCTTCACCCCGGGATATTGCTTTTTCACCTGCCGGGTGGCCTCAATCCCGTTCATCAGGGGCATTTCTATATCCATCAGTACCAGGTCTATCTTTTTTCCTGCCAGTCCGCTTACCAGTTCCCGGCCGTTACCCGCCAGCACTTCGATCCGGACATCGGGGTAAGCCGCCAGCTTGGAGAGTACCGCCTCCCGGGCCATCCGGTTGTCTTCTGCTATTGCTAAGGTTATCATTTTTTAGGTCAAAATTAGCTACTCCTTCTTTACCTGTAAATACGCAAAAAATCGTAGGGCTAAACCGCAGAGTAGTAAAGGCAGTATCACCCACTCTACCCGGAACCATCTGCTAAGAACTTTTGCAGGTTCCGTCCAAAGGCAGCCGGATCTCCACCTGCGTACCTTCGCCCTTCCCGCTGGTCACCTGTACCTGTCCGCCCGCCTCCTGCATCCTCTGCTGCATATTGCGCAAGCCGAAGCCGGTGCTGCTTTCTTCCGGATCAAAGCCGGCTCCGTCATCACGGACCCGGATACGAAGGGTGCCAGCTTCATAATCCGAAAACACCTCTACCCGATCACTTCCCGAATATTTCAGAGCATTATTTACGGCCTCCTGCACCACCCGTAAAAGAGAGGTAGCCTGCAGTGTATTCAGTATAACATCTTCAGGCAGCTCTTGTCCGTCTACTTCCACCTGCGGAATCCTGCGGTAAAAATCGGCCAGCTTTACAGCCCACTCCTGGATGCTCACTTTAGGTGTGTTCATCAGCCAGACTGTCTTACGTAATTCGGCAATGGTTTCTGCCGTAAGCTCCCGCAGCCGGCCGACTTCCGGAGTGCCGCCGTCCAGATTCTTAATCGAAGTATCCAGAAAGGTCAGGTAAGACCCGATATTATCGTGCAGTTCCCGTGAGATACCCGTACGCTGTTCTTTCAGGCGGTTCTCATTTTCTACCTGCACCATGGCCTCGCGGTAGGCATGTTCCTGTTTCTGCAGCAGGTTTTTCCTGCGCTGCCCCCTGACCACCAGCAGGGCAATCACACCGAGCAGCACCAGCAGGCTGGCTGAACCTGCCAGCAGGATATTCCGTTCGCGGATCTTCAGCCGGCTCTTCTCCAGTTCGGCATCCTTTTTTTCACTCTGGTAGCGGGCTTCCAGGTCGGCTGAATTTTTCAGCATTTCCTTTTCGGTCAACCGGTTAACGGTAGTTTCGTAAAGAGTCAGATAATGATTCAGGCTGTCTGTCTGGTGCAGGCCGCCGAAAGCCCGGGTCAGTTGCATGTATACCGAAGAAAGCCTTTCCATGCTGTCATTTCCCTCAAAAACCTTTTTTATTCCGCGCAGGAGGTCCAAAGCTTCGCGATACTTCCCTTCTGCATTAAAAATAATGGCCAGGGTAAGCTGTGCACTCGACAGTTCCGAAGTTTCCCCCAGGCTTTCGCGCAAGGTCATGGCCCGCTGTACCAGTCGCTTCGCTTCCCGGAAATCTCCCCTTCCCAGGTAAATATTACCCAGGTTATTCAGGGCGGCAGCCAGCGCGCTGCTGTTTTGAGCTTCGGTAGCTACCACTTCTGCTTCCTTATACGCTTCTATGGCACGGGTAGTATCTTTCTGCTCAAAATGAATATTCCCGATATTAACCAGTGTTCCTGCCGCTTCTACCTTCCGGTTAATCTTTTTCTGAAGCTCAAGGCTTCTTAAGCTGTAGGATAGTGCCTTATCATAAGCTTTCATGCCATAATACGTACTGCCTATATTACCCAGAATAACAGACGCCTCCATATCTTTCCCCTCACTTTCAAAGAACCCCAGGGCACGGGTATAATAATGCATGGCACTGTCAGGCTTGGCCATTTTAAAATAGAGATTTCCCATCTTCAGCTCCAGGGAGGCCACTCCTTCCCTGTCGCCCAGTTGCTGCCGCGTAGCTTTGGCTTCCGTGAAAGCAGTCATAGCCTCCTGGTAATCGCCTTTCAGCATCAGTGCTATGCCATAGTCATTCCTGGCCTGGGCCAATACTTTCCTGTCGTCTGCTTCCAGGGCTTTTTCAATGGCCATTTGCCCGTATTTAAGCGAGGAGTCAATAGAAACGCTGATATAGGTCCAGCAAAGATCACTCAGGATAGCGGCCCGGGCAGCAGCCGTTTTTTCTACCGGCAATTTCTCCTTAAGCAAACTGATCTGATCCTGGGGAGACACCTGAGCTATACTGCTCTTGAACAAAAAAAAGAGCATACCCATAACCGGGAAGATTTTTTTATACATGGTACAGGGTTTAAAATACGACATTCTGCGTATTGTCACGGGAAGGTTTCTTCCCCAATTTTGTACCGAAAAATAAACAACAATCCGGAGATTATCAACTCTTTGGAGAACATAAATTTCACACACAAAAGGCACAGGCTCAAGGAGCAAAGCAGGCGCAAGTACGCCTTAGTCCGGAAATTACGGAGAATCCCACCGGATAAACCATTAGTAAGGGTAAATCCTGCGCAACTCCCGAGCCAGCGTCCTGAAAAGGATTCTGGCTTTTTTCTGCAATGGACGTTTCACCGATATAAGCACAAATTGATAGAATTCTTATCTATTCTTCCGGGAAAAGGGGAAGTTACGAGGTGCTATTACTTCAAGCGCCCTTCGACAAGCTCAGGGTGACAGTAGGTAGCTCATTAGGTACCTACTGTCACCCTGAGCTTGTCGAAGGGCGCTTGAGATACTAACTCATTTTACGCTTCTTCTTTTACGCTTCTTCCGCTTACAAACTACTTCTGCGCATTCCTTGCCTGCTGCATCGGGTTTCCGCCCGTAGAAGCACCTCTGGGAACACCAGACATCCGGAAGGCCTCAAAACGGCTCATCCTGCTGGTGTCTCTCGGCCACAGGTTATTGTCTTCATCAATATCGGCCGTTTCCCGGTAAGGGTCCAGCTTTATGGATTTCACCTCTTTTGCTTTGGCAAAGGCTTTGGTAACTTCATTCTCATTTTTTCTCCAGATATAGGCAGAAATCCGCTCCACTTCTTTGGTGCCGTCAGTATATTCCCATTCAATGATCAATGGCATCACCAGCCCGCCCACATTCTTAAACGTTACCTCGTAGAAATGATGAGGGGTCTCGTGCGACCGGGCTTTGGCATAATCTGCTTTCTCTTTTTCACTCACGGCAAACCGGTCCCACTTATTATAAAAATCCAGCAGGCTGGTATCGGCCTCCACGGCATATTTCGTACCGGATTCCCGGTTCCGGTTTCGTGTAATATCATCCAGGTTCCTGTCAAAAGCCGCTGATTTTTCCCGGGCTATTCTTTCCGGGTCTTTATCGTCCAGCATGAGGTGCCTTACATTTTCTATTGAAATATCTACCGGCTCAATATCATAGAACCAGCCTCTCCAGAACCAGTCGAGATCTACCGCCGAGGCATCTTCCATGGTACGGAAAAAGTCGGTAGGCGTAGGGTGCTTAAATGCCCATCTTTTGGAATACTCTTTAAAAGCAAAATCAAAGAGCTCACGGCCCATAATGGTTTCACGGAGGATATTCAGGCCTGTAGCCGGCTTGGCGTAGGCATTGGGTCCAAACTGTACAATGTTTTCCGAGTTGGTCATGATGGGCTCCAGCTGCTCTTTGGGCAGCTTCATATAGTCGGTGATCATAAAGGCCGGCCCCCTGCGCGACGGGTAATCAGGCTCCCATTCCTGCTCGGTCAGGTACTGTAAAAAGGTGTTCAGCCCTTCGTCCATCCAGGTCCATTGTCTTTCATCCGAATTCACAATCATCGGGAAGAAATTATGGCCCACTTCGTGGATAATCACGCCTATCATACCGTATTTGGTAGCTTCAGAATAGGTGCCGTCTTCTTCCGTACGGCCGTAGTTAAAGCAGATCATAGGGTACTCCATACCGTTAGCCGCCTCTACCGAAATAGCTACGGGGTACGGATAAGGAATGCTGTATTTGGAATACGTACGCAAGGTGTGAGCCACTACCTTGGTGGAATATTTGCGGTACAGGCCGTAAGCCTCGGGCCCGTAATAAGACATGGCCATGGGCGTATTTCCTTCAATACCGTCGGCCTTCATGGCATCCCATACCAGGCGGCGGGAAGATACAAAAGCAAAATCCCTTACATTTTTGGCTTCGTAGGTCCAGGTTTTCCTGGAAGTGGCTTTGGATTTAATGGCATTTTCCATCTCTTCTTTGGTCACTACCTCTACAGGCTCCTTCGTCTCATTCTGGGCGGCTCTCCATCTTTTCAGCTGCTCCGCAGAAAGTACCTTATCATAATTCTGGCAAACGCCCGTAGCCCCTACCACATGGTCAGAAGGCACCGTAATGTTTACTTTATAGTCACCGAAAGCCAGTGCAAATTCACCGCGGCCGGTAAACTGCTTATGCTGCCATCCCTGGAAATCAGAATAGACGGCCATCCGCGGAAACCACTGCGTAATGGTATACAGGTAGTTATCATCCTTGGCAAAATACTCGTATCCGCCGCGGCCGCCTTCTTTCATGCGGTCAGAAATATTGTAGTTCCAGTCTACCTTGAAAATGAATTTCGCCCCCGGCTTTAAAGGTGCGGGAAGATCAATCCGCATCATGGTATAATTGATGGTATAAGGTAAAGCCTTACCTGCGGCATCGGTCACTTTCATGATATTTACGCCATACTCTTTCGCCGGTTTTTCAACCATGTTCCTGAGCTGCGCTTCGGGCATCCGGGCAGATATCCTGCTGCCGTCAAACGATTTATTTTCGGCATTTCCCGCATGCTCGTTTTCATCCAGTTGTAACCAGAGGTAGCTTAGCGGATCCGGTGAATTGTTGGTATAGGTAATAGTCTCCGAACCGGTAATTTTCTGGTTCTGATCATCCAGCTCTACATTAATGATATAGTCGGCTTTCTGCTGCCAGTAGTTCGGTCCGGGAGCTCCGGAAGCCGAGCGGTACATATTGGGGTCGTTCAGGATAATTCCCAACTGTTCAAACTTATTGCCGTGATTGGAAGCCGGGTTATTCCGGATATTCTGGGCATAAGCACTTCCGGCCAGGAAACCCAGAACAAGAATTAATTTAAAGCTTTTCATTTTAAAGTAGATTACCAATTCGTTCGATGCACATAATTAACGCTATCCCAAATATAGCGGATGATAAAAACATATTCCAGTCCCTGCGTGAAACTTTGAAATATTTTATGGCTGCCTGTGCCAGGAGCAAGACTACCAAAACAATAATAATCTGCCCGAATTCCAGGCCCACATTAAAGCCCAGCAAAGGCACTACCAGTTCAGATTCCCCTCCCAGCAGGCTTCTCAGGTAGTTGGAAAAGCCCATACCGTGAATCAGCCCGAAAAAGGCTGCCACCGCATATTTGAAGCTACGGTTATCCTTCCGCCCTCTCAGGATATTTCCCAGGGCAGTGATCACGATAGACAACGGGATCAGAAATTCAATCAGGTCAGAATCTATTCTTACAATATTCAATACACTGAGGGCCAGTGCCACCGAGTGGCCTATGGTAAAGGCCGTGACCAGGATCAGCACCTTTTTCCAGTCGCTCAGCGTATAAATACCACAAAGCGCCGTTACAAATAAAATATGGTCATAACCTCCCAGATCCAGGATATGCTGCCAGCCCAGTTCAAAGTAAAGTAAAAATATATCCAAATGTTTTTGTTCTATTATTGGCAAATATCCTATTTATTTGGCGTTTAATTGTTATCTGAGGCAAAGAAATATGCTTTATATTCAACTATTCTGGCTGTTTTGGGCACATCCGTTTTATGTCAGCGTCACTACCATAGAGCAGAGCCGCGACAAAACCTCGCTGGAGATTTCCTCCCGGATTTTCTTTGATGACCTGGAAGTGGCTCTGAAAGACGAATTCGGAGGAAAAACTGACCTGGTAAAGGCAGAATATGGCGACCGGAATTCGAAACTGATCGGGCAATATTTCAGCCGGCATTTCCGGATCAAAGTAGACGGAAAACCTGTGCCAACAGAGTTCCTGGGCTTTAACATTGAAGGGGAAGCAGCCTGGTGTTTCCTGGAGGCCAGGGGCATTACGTCAGTACAAAAAGTGGAAGTGTATAACAGCCTGCTTTACCCTTCATTTAAAGAGCAGATCCATATTTTTCACCTGAATATTAACGGGAAGAAAAAGAGTACGAAGCTCAATAATCCTGAAACACAGGCAAAATTTGAATTCTGATCTCTAAACTAATCCGTTTTTTCAGACGTCCCTTCCGATTTTCTTCCTAATTTGGTCGTTTCAAACCATTGAATATGAAAAAACTACTCCTCCTGGTTACTATTGCTTTGTGGAGCTGCTCTTCCAAAGAAACAGCTGATTTCATTGTGATTAATGCTAAGGTCTACACGGTTAATTCCAAATTTGAAACGGCTGAAGCCTTTGCAGTGAAAGACGGCCAGTTTCTCCGGGTGGGAACCAGCGAAGAAATTCAGCGCAGGTATAAGACCAAAGAGATCATTGATGCGGAAGGGAAGCCGGTATACCCCGGTTTTTACGATGCCCATGCCCACTTCCCCAGCCTGGCGGAGTTCCTGGGAGAAGCAGACCTGAACGGCTCAAAATCCTTTGAAGAAGTGGTAGAGCGACTGAAGGCCTGGGAGCAGAAAAACCCGGAAAAGACCTGGGTCATCGGGGGCGGATGGGACCAAAACCTCTGGCCCGGCAGGCAGTTTCCCACCAAAGACCTGCTGGACAAAGCTTTTCCTGACAAAGCGGTGTTCCTGAGCCGGGTAGATTACCACGCCGCAGTGGTCAACACCAAAGCATTGGAGCTGAATAAAATAACGACCATAAAAGAGGTACCCGGCGGCCTGATCGGCGGAAAAAACAATGTACCTGACGGACTCCTGGTAGACAATGCCATGGACCTGATCCATATTCCTTCTTCTTCGGAAGAAGAATATCTCAGGCTGCTGCAAACCGCGCAGGATTCTCTCTTCTCCGTGGGCCTGACCACCCTGATCGATGCCGGGCTTTCGGTAAACGCGCTCGAGCTTCTGAAAAAATTCTATAAAAACGGCCAGCTGAAAATCCGGGATTATGCCATGGTATCGGCCTCAATGGAAAGTGTGGAAGATTATATCGGAAGAGGCTTTTATGAATCCGACCGCCTGGAGATCAAGTCTTTTAAAATCCTGGGCGACGGAGCGCTGGGTTCCCGCGGTGCCTGCCTGCTGGAGCATTACCATGATGCCCCTACCAAAGGTTTCCTGCTGCACAGCCCGGAAGAGCTGGATAAAATGATTGAAAAAATCTCCAACAGCCCGTTCCAGGCCAATGCCCATGCCATTGGTGATTCAGCTAACCGCATCCTGCTGGATCTGTACGGTAAGCACCTGACCAACAATGCCAACCGCCGGTGGCGAATAGAACATGCGCAGATCGTTTCTCCGGCCGACTTCCCCAAATTCAGGCAATTCAGCATCATTCCTTCCATTCAGCCCACCCATGCCACTTCCGATATGTACTGGGCAAAAGACCGGCTGGGCGCAGAGCGCATGAAGGGGGCCTACGCTTACAAGCATCTCCTGAACGAATATGGTAAGGTAGCCATTGGCAGTGATTTCCCGGTAGAGCATTTTAACCCGATGTATGGCTTTCACGCCGCTGTGGCCCGGGTAGATGCCAAAGGGCTTCCTAAAGGCGGCTTCCAGATGCAGGATGTACTGACCCGTGAAGAAACCCTGAGGGGCATGACCATCTGGGCAGCCTATTCCTGTTTCCAGGAATACAAACGGGGCAGTATTGAAAAAGGCAAAGATGCCGATTTCATTATCCTGGAAGACGATATCATGACCGCACCGGCAGAAAAGCTGAGGTCAGTGAAAACGCTGCGTACGGTGGTGGGCGGAGAGACCGTATTTTTGCGAAAATAACAGTGATATTTATCCCATTTTCTACCATAGGGTCGTCCCTACGGGACTTTGGGGGAAGCAATGGCCCTTCTTTTCTACCATAGGGTCGTCCCTACGGGACTTTGGGTGAGTGAACAGCAGCTCTCTTCTTACCATAAGGGTGTCCCCACGGGACTCTGGGCAGGTATTCGCCTGTTTTAGCTCCGAAGGAGCGACCTTATGGTAGAAAATACGGAGCATCTCGCCCCATAAGCTCCAGCGGAGCGACCTTATATATTTATGACGCATGGAATCTCAAAATGAAAACATCACACACTTAACCTATTATTCGTTCTGAAATAAATAAAAAATATTATCTTTATAAGACGAACCAATAAAGCTACTTGTAAGGCAGGAAAACTGACCCCATAAGTACGCATATAAAAAATTCAGTCCCTACTGTTAAAACCTGACATCCTTAAATAAAAATGACATTTGGTATTATTCTACTGAGCCTGGCCGGCCTGATCCTGCTTATTTCTTACTTCCGGATTAATGCATTCCTTTCCTTCCTGCTGGTCTCCATTGCTGCCGGACTGGCCCTGGGCATTCCCCTCGACAGCATCGTAAAATCGGTAGAAAAGGGCATTGGCGGCATTATGGGTAGCCTTACCCTTATCCTGGTACTGGGTGCCATGCTGGGTAAGCTGGTGGCCGAAAGTGGCGCTGCCGACCGTATTGCCGCCGTGATGGTCAGAGTATTTGGAGAAAAGTATATGCGCTGGGGATTAACCGTTACCGGCTTTATTGTAGGCATCCCCCTCTTTTACGGTGTGGGGTTCGTGCTGCTGGTACCGCTTATTTTCTCTATTGTCTATAAATACAAGCTTCCGGCGGTATATATCGGCCTGCCTATGCTGGCTGCCTTATCTGTGACCCACGGGTTTATTCCACCGCACCCTTCTCCCGTAGCCCTGGTCACCCTCTTTCACGCCGATATGGGCATGACTCTGATTTACGGGCTTATCATTTCTATTCCGGCCATCATTTTAGGAGGGCCTGTTTTTTCCAAAACCCTGAAAGGGATACAGGCAGCGCCCACCGGGCTTTTCCAACCCAAAGAAACGGCAAATGAAGACCTGCCGGGAACGGCCAACAGCTTCATCACAGCGCTTTTCCCTGTTTTTGCACTGATTTTATTCACTATTCTTCCTTATACCGTCAGTTCTGAGTCTTCTGCCCTCAAATACATTCATTTCCTGGGAAATCCGTCTATTGTCATGATCCTGTCGCTTTTACTGGCCAGCTACACCCTGGGCCTCAGCCGGGGAAAAAGCATGGGCTGGCTGATGAAAGTGTATGAGGATGCGGTGAAAGACATTGCCATGATTCTCCTGATCATTGCCGGTTCAGGTATTTTCAAGCAGGTGATGGAAGACAGCGGTGTGAGCCTGCAGATCGCCGGCAGCCTACAGCAGCTGAGCATTCACCCGCTTATTCTGGCCTGGGTTATTACGGCAGTGATCCGCGGATGTGTGGGTTCGGCCACGGTGGCGGCACTGACTGCCGGAGGTGTTTTACTTCCCCTGATCACGGCCTCCGCTGTAGACCCTAACCTCATGGTGCTGGCCATTGGTGCCGGCAGCCTGATGTTTTCTCATGTGAACGATTCGGGTTTCTGGCTGTTTAAAGAGTATTTCGGCATCAGTGTCAAAGACACGTTCCGGTCGTGGTCGGTCATGGAGGCCATTGTATCCGTGGTAGGCCTGGCAGGTGTATGGATATTGCATTGGATTATTAACTAACTTTTATGTATAACGCAGACGAACAATTTGAAAAACTGGGGCTGTCGCTGCCCCCTGCTCCGGCACCCAAAGGAGTTTACAAACCCTGCCTCATTGACGGCAAATACCTCTACCTTTCCGGTCATGGTCCCGTACAGGACGACGCCTCGCTGATCATCGGGCGGATCGGGCGGGAAATGAGCCCGGAAGACGGGAAGTTGGCCGCACGGCAGGTGGGACTGACCATGCTTTCCACCATAAAAACCAACCTGGGCAGCCTGAATAAGATAAAACGGGTGATCAAAGTGCTGGGCATGGTGAACTGTACGCCCGAATTTGAGCACCATCCCTTCATTATTAACGGATGCAGCGAGCTCTTTGCCTCGGTATGGGGAGAAGAAAACGGCATCGGGGTAAGAAGTGCCGTAGGTTTCGGTTCCCTGCCTGATAACATTCCCGTAGAAATAGAGGCGCTTTTTGAATTAAAATAGCTATGAGCTAAAAATGGAAAATCTCTTTATCATTGACGCCCACCTCGACCTGAGCATGAACGCCATGGAATGGAACCGCGACCTGCGGGTTTCCATTGAGGAACTGAACCGCAGAGAGGAGGGTATGACGGATAAGCCTGACCGCGGAAACGCCACCATTACGTTTGATGAGCTTCGCAAAGGCAATATCGGGCTGGTGGTAGCTACCCAGATTGCCCGGAATGTGAAACCGGGAAGTCCTCTCCCCGGCTGGCTCTCGCCCGAACAGGCCTGGGCACAAACCCAGGGCCAGCTGGCCTGGTACAAAACCATGGAAGAAGACGGCCATATGCGCATGATCCGGACCGGGAAAGACCTGGAAGGCCACCTGTCTTCGTGGAACAGTGGCGACAAAACCATTGGCTATATCTTAAGCCTGGAGGGGGCAGACTCCCTGGTCAATATCAGCTATGTAGAGCGGGCATACCGCTACGGTTTACGGGCCGTCGGGCCGGGTCACTACGGCCCGGGCAGGTATGCCAACGGCACCGACTCCTCCGGTAAGCTGAATGCTGACGGCATAGCCCTCCTGAAAGAAATGGAGCGCCTGAACATGATCCTGGACGCCACGCACCTGAACGACGACGCCTTCTGGGATGCACTGGGCCGTTTCCGGGGGAACATCTGGGCCAGCCATAATAACTGCCGCCGGTTTGTAGACCATAACCGCCAGTATAGTGATGAGATGATCAGGGCCCTGCTGGAACGCGGTGCAGTGATCGGTGTGGCGCTGGATGCCTGGATGATGGTGCCCGGCTGGGTCCGCGGAAAATCTAGCCCCCGGGCCATGAACTGCAGTCTGGAAATCATGGCCGATAACATTGACCACATCTGCCAGCTGGCCGGAAACACCGACCACGCTGCCATAGGCAGTGACCTGGACGGTGCCTTCGGACGGGAACAGTGCCCTTATGACCTGGAAACCATAGCGGATATGCAAAAGGTATTTCCCATGCTGCGAAGCCGGGGGTATACCGATGAAGACCTCCGGAAAATTGCCCACGGCAACTGGTTGCGGTTTATGCGGAGTGCGCTCCCGGAGCAGGAATAGCCCCGGCTTAAACCCCTGAAAAATTCCTGTTTTCTGATCAGCCCGGGCCTCTTTCTTCCCCGCCTGGTTACCCTTATTTATTTCTTCCTGGGCGACCGTATTTATGAAACTGACCGTATCCTTTTTGTCAAATTCCAGTTAGGCCGGATACTGGTGTCAGTCTTCAGCCAGTTTTTCTTTATTGCTGCTTTTCGCCGTGCAGGCTTTGTACGGTTTGCGGGCAGCAATACAGCTCCTTAGTCCTGTTTTTTATGGGTAAACTCTGATACCGTATGCCCCCACCCAAAAAGGGGGGTACGGGCAGATATATGCAGAGGTAATTTTGCTATACCGTATTGCAGAGGTCATTTCAGAAGACCCTTAACCCATAAATAATCAGTATTATGAAAAAAATCTTTTACCTTCTCATTGCCGGCTTTCTGTTGATGACGGGAACGGCAGTAGCCCAGTGCCCTTCTGGAGATCTTGTCTTTGGCGACTCCGGGCATGACCCGCGGACCTTTAATTTATTTTACCCCGATTGTAAAAATCCTCAGGGATCGGTATATCTTACAAAAACCGCACGTTCTACCATGGGATTATTAAATCTGGAAAGTATTAAAGGGGACCTTGTAGTTTACGAAACAACTCTGGATAACCTGCAGGGATTGTGGAACCTTAAGTCAATAGGTGGAATTCTTGATGTTAACGGAAACATTCTCATGAGTAGCCTCCAGGGCCTGGAAAAATTGAGCAGTGTCGGAGGTTTATTAATTAATGGTAACAGAAGCTTAGCCAATATCTCCTCACTAAGTGCCCTGACAAAACTTACAGGTGATATGTACGGGATAGATTATGGTGACGGAATCTCGTATTATCCGCTAATAATACGTGAAAACCCGGTAATTAGTTTTGCAGGCCTGGCGAATATTGATTACAGCACCATAGATTATTTACATTTAACATCAAATACAGGTGCTCAGATCTGTAGCTATGACAACATTTGCTCCTATATGAAGCAAAGTCCTCAACTTGCCCCCAGATTCATCAATCCTAATGACTGCGAAAAGACAGGCTGTTTTGATTCTCCTCCTCCTTCCACTATATTAGAAATTGAACTTTTCGATATGGCGTATCAGGCTCTGAACGGCAAATACAGAGCAGAGATACCTTCTTCCCCCAATGGCCGCGTAAGCGCTGATAAATACACCTTTGTTAAAGCTACTCCCGGCTTTAAAGCAGGTTTCTGTACCATAGATGAAGTAAAAATCATCTGGAAGGACGGGAAATGGTGGCTGGAGGGGGAATGTAATGAAGTATTCCTGGACAAAATGATTTTCGGAGAAGCACTGAGCGGCGACCCTGACCAGCCCATTCCTCCCTGCGGGCCGGCCTTCGGCGGTACCCTGAGCAGTAGCAACGAGGGCTGTTATACCGTGGCCTGTGCCCCCCCAACCCCAGACTTATTGACCACCTCTGCCAGTGTTTGTGCGGGAGACGATGCCTCCTTTCTGGCTACGTGTAGCGGTATGGAAGAAGTAAGATGGTACACTTCAGGCGGCACCTATATCAGCTCCGGATGGACATTTACAGCCACAAAGGTCAACGCCTCCACCACGTATTCGGTACGGTGCCATAACGGCACCTGCGAGGGCACGGGAGTAACGGTTACCGTCACTGTAAACACCCCGCCCACCCTGGCTGTAGACGAGGTCAGTCAGCCGGGATGTAAAGGCCCGGGCAGTATTAAATTTAAAACCAAAGAGCTATCCGGCACACACACCCTTTCTTACCGCCTGAACGGCAAGGAAGCATCTAAGCAAATCCAGGTGACGGGAGATGCTTTCGTACTCAGTGAACTGGAAGCCGGCACGTATTCAGGATTCTCTATTGCAGGAAATTCCTGCGGGGATGCAAAATATGCGAATGAAATAGTGCTGAAAAAGGCTACCGGTGACCTTACACTGGCCGTAGCCACCCTGAATCATCCGACCGGCTGCTCCTCTTCCGACGGCAGTATCGTATTTAACACTACCCAGATTCCCGACGGAAGCACGGCTGACCTCAGCTATGATATGAACGGTGCTTACCGGTATATTGAAGTAAAAGTAAATAATAACCGCTTTTCACTTACCGGCCTGAGCGCAGCCCGGTATTCCAACTTCAGGTTGAGTTTCGGAGACTGCGGTGCAGCAGATATGCCCGAAAAAATACTCGAAGCAGCCTCTGCAAAGCATATCAGTATAAAGCAACTGACCCACCCTACCACCTGCCAGGCGGCAGACGGAAGCATTCATTTTAGCACGGATCTGCCCGATGGCGGATACGATCTTATCCGCACCCATCATTACCTGGGCAGCCAGACGTCCCCTGTTCAGGTAAAAAACGGAGAATTCACTTTGAGTGGCCTGGAACGGGGTATATATTCCGATTTTGTAATTGTTTATAATACGTGTAATACCGAATATACCGGAGGGGAACAGCGACTGGAGTGCCCGACTCCGTTCAGTTTTTCGATTGTATCGGTAAAAAATGCCTCCTGTCTGACCCATTTTTACGGAGTGGTCACTTTTAAGGTCGCCGGCCTGAAACCGGGCGGAGAGCATAAATTCCAGATAGGCACCGGTACCACCCCCTACGATTATACGCTGGTGCAGCCGGATGCAGACGGTATATTTACCGCCAATATCATGCCCGGTACAGGCATTGCCTCCTTTACCCTTTTTGACTCTTTCAGCGATGACCGGGACTACTACACCCTCACCCCCGATCAGCCGGTGATGGCCGGAACGGATGAAACATTCATAGAAGTGGAATCCGTGGTACTGCCCTCTGCTGCAGGAGCCGCTGACGGAAGCATCCTGTTTAATTCCAACCTGAGCTATGACTGCTGTCTTCATGTCAGCTTCTCCGGATCCGGGGGCGGCACCGGGGGCCTTCAAACGGTAGAAGTGATAGATGGGAAGTTTGCCCTTACCGGGCTAACCGCCGGCGTATACTCCGATTTTACATTCCCCAGTGACGCCTGTGGATTCCTCGGGCTGACAGAACGGGTAAGCTTAACGGGGCCGGTACCTGTTCTTCAGAGCGGTACCGTTACTCACCCTGCCTCCTGCGGAGAAAATAACGGCAGCATTGAATTCAGCACGAATCTGGATCCGGCCCAATACACCCTGAATTATACCCTCGATAACCAGGAGAAGACTGCCAAGGTCACCGTAAGTGACGGAAAGTTCATCCTGAATGATTTAAGTCAGGGTGTTTATTCCGGTTTTTCTATTGTTCTCAATAATACGGTAGTTAAAAACAATAAAGGAAACATCACCCTGGAAGCTCCGGGAGCTCCCCAAATTAAAGCAGGTACCGTTACTCACCCCTCTGCCTGCTCAGGGGCTGACGGAAGCATCACTTTCAGCACCAATCTCAGCGACGGCAATCATACCCTGAAGTATAAAAAGGGAGATAGTAACGTGTCTGCCACAATAAATGTCAGCAAGGGCACCTTTACCCTTGGCTCACTGTCTGCCGGTATTTACAGTGCTTTCTCCGTTACGAATAATAAGTGTGTGGTAACCCTTTCCGAAACCAGGACACTTACCGCCCCTGCAGCCCCTGCCCTGACCCTTATAGAGAAAAAAGATCCGTCGACCTGTGGAGTCGATGATGCCAGCATTACTTTTGGAGCTACGCTCGCTCCCGGAAGCTATCCACTCAGCTACCAGATAGACGGTGCCCCTAAAACCACTAAAATAAACCTGGCGGCCGGAAGCTTTAAGCTCACCGGCCTGGCCGGGGGAATCTACTCTGATTTCGTACTCAGCGGCGGAACCTGTGATCACCGGCTCCTGCAGAGTATCACGGTGGCAAACCCCGTAGCCCCAGGCGGTACCATCACTCCTGAAGGCCCTACCGAACTCTGTGAAAATGAAACGGTGACCCTCACCGCTGCTGCCGGTGCCTCCTACCTCTGGAGTAACGGAAAAACCACCCGCTCCATCACCGTATCAGAAGCCGGTACCTATAAAGTCAAGGTTACCTCAGCTCAGGGGTGTGAATCTAACGCCGAAATCAAGGTAGAAAAGAAAATCTGTAACCTGCCGCCCGTGGCTGTGTGTAAACCCCTGGTGGTCATCGTCGCTAATCCCAACGATTGCTACTCCGTAGTGACCACCAAAGACCTCGATGCAGGCTCCTATGACCC
>Ga0206106_100283_pt1 | contig 60030 bp, 60 predicted proteins | sample 1B1ome_FD_148677 | JGI IMG/M metagenome (GOLD analysis project Ga0206106, IMG submission 148677) | Enriched microbial communities from leaf-cutter ant dump, University of Wisconsin, Madison, United States - 1B110A | ecosystem: Environmental > Terrestrial > Nest > Insects nest > Nest dump | place... | reverse complement strand
AATATTTCGGAAAGAAGGGCTTTATCGGCCTTCCAGTTCTGAAAGTGAAACAGCAGGCGGAAGGCCGGCTTGGTCCTGAGGTAAATCAGCAGAATGCCCAGCATCAGCAGGCGGGAAAAAATAGTGCCTATGGCGGCACCGTTAAGGCCCAGCTCGGGGAAGAACCATAACCCGCGGATCAGCACCACATTACCGGTGATATCAAACACTAAGCCAAGAAGGGTGATATACATCACAATAGCGGGTTTGGAAAACCCGTCGGAGAATTGTTTCACCGCCAGGAAAAAGATCATGGGGATATTAGAGAGTACAATCAGGAGAAAAAAGGGTGCCCCCAGGCTTTCTATGGTCTCCGTCTGACCCAGCACTGAGAAGTTGCGGTAAACCAGGAAGCTGATGGCCGAAAGGATGATGCTGTATAACAGGGCTGCCAGCAGCGAATTGAAAAACAAACCGCTGAGCCTGGAAGAGTTTTGCTCTGCCAGAAGCTTGGAAACCATAGGAGCTACCACGGCCATACCGCCTACGGCCAGCGAAGCAATCAGGAAAGCAATGGAGTTGGCTATACCTGCTGCCCCCAGGCTCACGGAACCCAGTAGTCGCCCCACAATTACGTTATCAGAAGTGCCCATCAGGATCACCCCCAGCTGGCTGATGATGATCGGGAGAGCTAATTTATAGGTTTTGTAAAGTTCTGCTCGTAAATTTTTTTGTGTCATTTGCTTTGATTTAACAATGGTAGTCAGGAATTTTGTTTCTCACATCCGTTTTATCCATGTTGAAATACTTTTGTCATATTCTCGCTCTCCTTTTTGTTTTATCCTGTAAACAGCCGGATAAGGAAATCACTTTCAAAGGAGTTTGGGTAGAGAAATCGGTTTTGGAAAACAAAGATAAGGCGGAAACCGTAGATTCTCTTGCCCGGTTCCCTTTAATCCTTTTTGAGAAGGAAGGGGGGGATTCCGTGCTTTTCTATTATGACCGGTCAAAACGGAATGTTTACCCGGCAGAATATGCCTACCATTCGTATTTTGTGCATTTTGATAAGCATAATGAGTATTTCCTGACACCCGATTATACCACGGGTGAGCTGGTTTTTTCTAACCTGAAAGACGATGAGTTCTACCGCTTTGTAAGAGTAAAGCCGGGTCTGACACGTGATGAAGTGCTGAACCCGGCCTTTGATATTGATACGTTTATACAGCTTGCAGAGTAAAAATGGTGATCTCGGGCAGGATACCTACCCGGCCCGGATAGCCCAGGAAACCAAAGCCCCGGTTTACATACAGGCGTTGATCATTTTCTTCGTACATACCTGCCCATTCTTTGTAGCGGTATTGTGCCGGGCTCCACCTGAACCCGGGAATTTCCACCCCGAACTGCATGCCATGAGTGTGGCCCGCAAAGGCAACGTCAATGTCAGTCTGACCCAGTACCTGTGCCCGCCAGTGGCTGGGGTCGTGAGATAGCAGTAGCTTATTGGTAAATTCTTCTGAGCCCTGCAGTGCTTTCTGCAGATCTCCTTTCTGAACAAACCCGGCCCCCCAGTTCTGGATACCGATGATGCCCAGCTTTTCACCACCCAGGGTAATGGCCCGGTTTTCGTCCATAAGCAGGTCCCAGCCCATCAGGCGGTGGCCCTCCATGAGGTTAAGCAGGTTCTGCTGCTTGGCCTGGGCGGAAGGCCAGCTGGCATAGTCGCCGTAATCGTGGTTTCCTAAGGTAGAATATACTCCCAGGGGGGCTTTTACCCGTTTGAACGTGTCAAAATACTCCTGCAGTTCTGTGGCCTTATCATTCACCAGGTCGCCGGTAAAAAATACGATGTCCGGTTTTTCATTCAGCAGCATTTCGATGCCCCCGTTTACCGCTTTTTTATTGTAAAAGCTACCTGAATGGATATCGGAAAGCTGGGCCAGGGTCATGCCGTGAAACTGCTTCGGTAGGCCTTTCAGGGGCAGGGTTACGCGCCTGACCCGGTAGTCATACGCACCAGACAGGATACCGTAAGTCAGTACTCCAAACTGCGTGGCCCCCAATGCCAGGGCCGTTTTGGCGATAAACTCCGAACGGGTTAGTATGGGCTCGGCAGAAGAAGGTTTGAGAATCTTCTGGCCCGTATTTTTGAGGATATTGAGCCCGTTACCCAATAAATAAACCACCGCCCCGATCATCTTGGACGTATAAACCATAAAAACCGCCACCCCGAAAATCCGCCTGATCTTAGGCGATGCCGTGTCGGGAGCGAGGTAAAAGAGGTAAACAAACGCCAGGAGTAAAATCACCGGGATAGCCCAGTAACCCAGGGTGATCCAGCGCTGGGTAGTGATAGAGAGGTTCCGGATACTGTCTTTTAGTGCTTTGAAAAATACGTAATCTACTACAAGAAAAATACTCAGTATCAGAACGCTGAAAACAGGTCTGTTCATTTTTAAATTATTTTGAGGCAACTTTTACGAAATCTGAAGGGCAATTTATGTTCTGCTTATTTCAGGCAGAATCCCATCTGTCAGTAACGTAAAATCTTTGTTTACAATAACCTGTAGTGCATAGACCGGGAGTCCCTCATCAATTTTTTCAAATAGTATCAGGAATCAGCAAATTACTTTTCTAAACATGAAGAAATTAAGATTTATTAAGGAAAATACTGAAAACAAGGTTTCTTATCCTATTATCTTAATTACTCTTAACTTCTTCATGTTTGATATACAACAATTTACTAAAGATCCCTTTTTATTTTATAATGCACTACGGGTTTTACAATAATAAACCTGCAGAACCTTTTTTTAGTTTAAGACGGGCCGCGATTTTTACTCAAACGGACATATCGGGAGATGAATGGGCGGAGGGAAATATTTTTTTGGGAAATGTACCGGTAGGCCGGTACATTTGTATTATGAAATCTGCACTGCACTATAAAGCCTATGAGGGCGACTATTATTGTATAGAATTCTATTTTGATGAAAAAGGTAGAAGTCAGGCAGGAGATTATATGACAGAAAGCCTTACATCATAGGAAGTTAGGAAGTTTATGCAACTTTTGGTAATGATTGGAGACATGGGCCAGATCCGTAATAAGGAGAAATTTAGAAATGAAGGTGATAAAATTTACGCTTTCAAACCCAAACCTCATCGTTTTCTATGCTTTTTTGTTGAGGGAAGGAAGATTATTATAACCAATGCATTTACGAAGAACCAGCAAAAGCTTCCTTCCGGCGAAAAAAGCAAGGCATTGAAATGTATGCAGGATTATCAGGATAGAATTAAGAAAGGAACGTATTATGGAACAGAGAGTTAAAGATAAATTTGGGCCTGCTTTTCACCAATGGCTTAATAAAGAAAAGTTTGAAAGAGAATTCGACAAAGAAATGAAAGAATTTTCATTGTCAGAACTGCTTTTGGCCATTATGGATGAAGACCAGAAAAGTGTAAGGAAATTAGCGGAAATGGCAGGCATCTCAGCAAGTTCTGTTCAGGATCTGAGAAGCGGAAAATCAAAAGACGTGAAACTCAGTAATTTTCTAAATATTATAGATGCCTGCGGGTATGGTATTGAGCTGGTTAAGGGGGAAAAGCGCATAGCATTTCATGCCTTTGAAAAAGTACAATTAATCTCTTCTTAATAAGCTTTCCACCAGTTTATTCTGGATCTCCAGTAACTTGGTGATTTGTTCCTGGTTTTTCAATACGCTTTCCAATAGTTCAGGAGACTGCATGTGGATGGTGGAGTGAACATTCGTTTGTATTTTCTCTTCACATTCTTAGAGTTTTTCAAACAGTCTATCAACTCGTCAAAAAACTCTTCGTTCATTTTTCCCCATATTTGATAATGTACATTCTCTCTTTGAAATAAAAAGGCGTAAAGTAAAGAATATTTCTCTTTTGTAACTATTCAGGTTGTCTTAGATCTATACAAAACATTGATAATTAGTTGATTAACTGATGTTGCGTACTGTTATCAAACCACAGTAGATACATAGATAAAAAAGATTTCATTAGGACATGTAAACCTATTTCACATAACTATGTGATGGAAATGAATTTTCCTATTCTCTTCTTTTCTATATAAAATCTATGTGGTTAAATATATTTTACGAAATGCGTAACATCAGTTACTTAACTTATTTTAAACATGAAGAAATGAAGGGAATTAAGGTATTTTAAAGGGTAGAAACTCAATAATTCTCTTCTTAATGAAACTTAACTCCTTCATGTTTAAATTATAACAGTGTCCCGAGCAGTAATAGCAGGAGTCGTCATTCCAGAAGACAAAACCCATGGGGTTGCAGCCGGTATTCATGCCGTGGCAGGAGACTCTTTCGGAGCCTGGGTGTTATCGGAGAAGCAACTAAAATTTTGAAAACATCTGCAAATTGGTATTAATATTCGTGCCTTTGCGTGATGCTAGACACGCACAAACTAAACAAGCACAACAGAATGAAATATTCGGAATTGGAAAGAAAATTAAAAAGATGGGGTTTTATTTAGATGGAGAAATGAACGGACACCCCTTGTGGTATAGCCCCAAAACAGGAAAGTTCTTTAAAATGGACCATCACAAAAGCCAGGAAGTAGCAAAAGGGACACTTCAAAGTATTTTAAAGGATTCGGGGTTGAAATAAACCCCTGCTTAAAACAAATAAACTCATCAGAAATGAACAAAGTGAAAGCATTTATAGAAAGAGGTTCAGACGGGACGTACAGCGTGTACGTGGATTTGGATGACAATACCTTGAATTATGGCATTCACGGAGAAGGAAAGACCGTGAAAGAAGCAATTGCCGATTTTAAGTCGGCTTATGAAACAATGAAAGAGTTTTACCAGCAAAAGGGTATGCCTTTTGTGGAAGCTGAATTTGATTTTAAATATGATACGGCCTCTTTCCTGGAGTACTATAGTAAAATAATTTCATTGGCAGGATTAGAAAGGTTAACCGGAGTTAATCAGGGACAGTTAAGCCACTATGTAAACGGTTTAAAAAAGCCCAGCAAAAGAACCAAAGAAAAAATACAGGTTAAATTACATGAATTTGCTGATGAACTCAAGCATTTGGAATTAGCTTGATTAGTCCTGTTCAGTCCAAAAGTGCTTCTAAACTCATGGTTTATTTATCTCCCATTTACACCTCAAAAACCTCCCCCACTTCCGCCAGGTACAATGACTTCCCGGCATCGGCAAAAGCCTTTTTCGCCTGGGTATGATCAATATTGATCGGAGGGAAGGAGTCGTAATGACAGCCTACGATGTTATTGCATTCAATAAAATCCGAGGCCAGGATGGCGTCTTCGTAACCCATGGTGAAGTAGTCACCTACAGATAGGATGGCGAAATCCAGCTTAGGGCAGATCATGGGAATCAGCTTCATGTCCAGGGTCAGCGCAGTGTCTCCCGAGTAATAAAAGCAGGATTCTTCATTCCAGAAAACAAAACCCATGGGGTTGCCACCGTAGCTGTTATCCGGCAGCATGCTGGAATGTACTGCCGTTACCAGCTTGAAGGTGAAGCCGTCCAGGGTGAGCTTTCCGCCGGTATTCATGCCGTGGCCGGAGATTCCCAGGGGTTCAATGAATTTGGTCATGATGTCAAAGCTGGTGATGACGGGTGCGCCCGACTGTTTGGCAATCTGCTCCAGGTCTTTCACATGATCGGCATGCCCGTGCGAAAGGAAGATATAATCCGGGTGAATTTCCTCCGTTTTGATGTGCTGTGCTATGGGGTTTCCGCTGATGAAGGGGTCCAGGAGGATTTTCTTTCCTGCAAAATGGATCATGAAGCAGGAGTGGCCGAAATACTGTAGTTTCATAGTTTTTGTTCGTCTTGAACTCCGAACTTCGTTCAGGAGTTTTTTAAGTTGGACTCTTACAGAGTCAAATTGTTCTTCCCATTTTTGGGTCGGTAAATTAATTTCTACAAAAATAGAAAAGTTTCTGCTGAAGTGCCAATAATGTAAAGCAGGGTACTGCTTATTGAAAGCTTTTATGTAAGTTTGATATAAATTTCTGCAAATAATAGATATGGAGAGTATTAAGAGAAAGAAAGCTGAAAGAATACCTGTAGCAGGTAACAGGCATCTTGTGCGTAAGAAAGAAACGCAGCTGAATAGTGGCGAAGCTGATTTCTGGGATGAGCTAACTCCGGAGCAGAAGCTTGAAATTAAGGCTGGTTTGAGGGAATTAGATCAGGGGAAACGGATTTTACTAAAAGACTTAATGACCAAAACAATGACATGAAAGTATATTTGTCTCCCACAGCGGAGCGAAAATTCACAGAGCTTTTGAACTTTCTGAAAGAAAAATGGCTGGCCTCTACAAATGTGTAGTGACCAGCCAGACTACCTTCTTTTACAGGGTTCATCATAGCGAAATTGAGATCGTAACCCTCTTTGATACGAGGCAGGATCCGGAGAAGGTCAGTCAAAAGTTATAAAGCCCTTCCCATTTTCGGGTCGGTAAAGCTTTCTTTTCCGGTTTCTACGTGCCCGGCATAGTGCCATTCGAAATCAGGGTAACTGTTTGCGGTAAGCTTGAAATCATACCAGTTATGGCTTTTTTTGAGGTCAGCCGTAATCGTTTTTACGGCATCTTTCTTCAGCTTTATACGGGTAATTCCATTATGATAGGAAGCGTCGGTGAGCTGGAGCTCCAGGTCTGCACCGGAGGTGTTGCGAATATGAAATTCAATATCGCCGAGCGGGCGCCCCTGCCGGTTTTTGGGGTAGGACACGGTTACCTCTACCGGGATCTCCCGGGCTTTAAAACCACGGTAAAAGCCGTTGGGGCCGTGTACTTTTACGTCTACCTGTCCATCAAAGCGCTCCATGATATCATGGAGCTGATCTCCCTTCTTAAGGGTATAGTGGCGCGACTGGAACTCTCCTTTCCCGATCCGGAGGTTAGCAAAGAAAGGGGCACCGCCGGTCTTGAATGTGTTTCCTACGGCCAGCTTCAACTCAGGGTTACCGCCTTCTGTCAGCGCTATGTCTGCCGAGAGCTCATATGGGATAGGCAGGGCTTTTTTTATACCCTTCTCCTGCTGAGGCATCCAGGGTGATTTTTCAGGACTGATGTTGATCTGCTGTATTTCTGCGGCAGTTAATGCCTTGTAGTTGGTAGGGAGAGCTTTGTCTTTGGCGCTCCGGATAGACTTCATGAATTCATTTTTTTGTACAAATTCATTGAACTGCCCGGATTGGAAAGGGGTGAATACCGAGCTCAGGTCGCCGCAAATGGTTCTGCGCCATTCCGTGATATTCTCTTCTTTGATCTCCTTGTTATAGCGTTTCGCGATAAATTTCTCCAGGAACATCAGTATCGAAGTATGGTCAAATACCTCTGAACATACTTTTCCTCCGCGGCTCCAGGGGGAAGCTATCACCAAAGGTACGCGGTAACCCAGGCCAATGGGGCCATCTACCACCCGGTCATAAGGCCGCTGCTTTTCATGCTCCAGGTTTACCTGCTCTTCCCACAAGTCAATGCCTTCAGAAGCCTTGCCGGTTTCAGGCTTTTCAGGATGCGGGGCTACAAAAGGCGGCACATGGTCATAGTACCCGTCATTCTCATCATAGCACAGAATAAAGACGGTTTTCTTCCACACTTCCGGGTTTTGGGTCAGGATATCCAGTGCTTCGGAAACATACCAGGCGCCGTACCAGGGGGCACTGGGGTGGTCAGAGAAATTTTGCGGGGCTACCAGCCAGGAAACAGGCGGAAGTTTTCCTGATTCTACGTCTTTCCGAAACTGGTACAGTACATCGCCTTTCGGGACGACCATTTTTTCGGTATCGTTAACCGCTACTTCGACCACTTCGTGGTATTCGGGGTGGTTCCGGTTAGTAGCAAAGGCTTTCCGGTGGATATTTTTTTGAAACTCCGGTAGTTTTTCGAAGTTTTCCGCACTGTATTTTTCAAGATCATGCAGCGCGGTTTGGTACTGTGCTTCCATCCTTTTCAACTGGGCCTTTGCTCTTTTCAGCTCTTCGCCCGAAAGATCTTTCAGCTTTTGTTCCAGGGCTTCTTTTTCTTTGGGGTAGGCTTCCACTGCCTGCTTCAGGTAGCGCTGGTATTCCGGATGGAAACGTACGTGGTAGTTTTCAAACCATTCGATGGGGTTATCGGTAAAGTTACTTAACCAGCTATACTCTTCCCCTTTAAAACCTACCGGTAAGCTGATTTCGTTCTGGTAAATCCGCCAGTCTATACCGTTTTCTTCCAACCGCTCGGGAAACGACTTCCACCGGGCCAGCCGGTCGTATTCAATATCTTCGTTTTTTACGTTGGCTTTATTCTTAAAGTCATTGTCTTCCCGGATAGTACCGGTCCAGAGGTACAGGCGGTTAGGTGTGGTGCCGGTCAGTGACGAAGAAAAATTCTGATCACAAACGGTGAAGGCGTCGGCAAAGGCGTAATAGAAAGGAATATCTTCCCGGTTAAAGTACCCCAGGGTCAGCGGGATGTCTTTGTAATCCTTATTGCCGGATTGTTTTTCCGAAAGCCATTGGTCATATTTTCCGTCGTTACGGGCCCGTACCTGGTTTTCCCAGGAATGTGGCAGGTCACGCATCCAGGTGGCTTTGGTATCTTTGATGTTCAGACGGAAAGGTACAAAAGTTTCCTTTTTGGCATTGGTCTGCAGCCATACCTTGTGATTATTGGGCAGGGTAACCGCCCTGGGGTCATTAAAGCCTCTGACACCGCGGAGGGCGCCATAACTGTGGTCAAAAGACCGGTTTTCCTGCATAAGAATCACCACGTGGTCGGCATCCCATACGGTAGAGCCTTCAGCCGGGTGAATGCTGCCGGCCCTGATCACTGACTCCGGTAAAAGCACTCCTCCGGCAATCAGTCCCGCCTTTTTGATAAATTCGCGTCTTGAATCCATAGAATAATGTTAGGGATTCAAAATAACAAATTAAAGGGGAAAGATAAAAATAAAGGATTTGTTAAAATCTAGTTGTTTTTCAAATCCTCCTTCAGGTCTTTTACGTCTTCCTTCACCTCTTCCTTCAGATCTTTCAGGTCTTTTTTTAGATTTTTAGCCGCTGATTTGATCTTTTCGTCCAGCTCCTTCAGCTCTTTGTTCAGCTCATCTTTCCTGGCCTGCCATTTTTCTTTTTCTTCTTTGGTGCCTTTTTTGATTTTTTCATTCACCTCTTTCAGCTCTTCTTCCAGAGACTGCCTCTTTTTTTCCAGGTCTTTAGTGACATTTTCTTTCATTTCCCCGAAATCTTCCTGTGCTTCCCGGGCATTATCCCTGATTTCATCCTGAACCGCCTGGAGGTCATCTGCGGCTTCATGCTTTTCTTTAGAGGTACAGGAGGCCAGAATAGCGGCCATGGCGAAGATCATGGTTATCTTTTTCATAAGTCTGTCTATGGTTTATACTATAAATGCCTGAATCTTTCAAATAGTATGCGCGGAAGTTGATTTTAAGGAAATTTTAAGGTGTCTGAAAACAGCCTGATAATTTGGTAAAACAGAGGAATTGTCTGTATCTTTATATAAAAAAGGTATGATAACGGAGACACTTTCTTCTTCTGTTACTCCAATATTTTCCGCCCAAAAGGCGCATCAGTATAAAGTAGCCGCCGGTTCCTGTGCTGAAAGGAAGACCAAACTGCTTGCTTTAAAAAAGGCAGTGGAAGAAACTTTCCGGCAGGAAATCAGGGATGTCCTGTACGCCGACTTTAAGAAACCCCAGGCAGAAACTGACCTGACCGAGATATTTGCCGTAACTTCAGAGATCAATCATGCCATAAAGCACCTGGAGAAATGGATGAGCGATCATTATGTAAGAACGCCCCTTTCATTTTTCGGATCTTCTTCTTACGTCAGGTATGAGCCTAAAGGCGTCTGCCTGATTATTTCTCCCTGGAATTTCCCGGTGAACCTGAGCCTGGGCCCGCTGATTTCTGCAGTAGCGGCAGGGAATACCGCCATTATCAAACCTTCGGAGTACACGCCTCATACGTCAGCGGTGCTCAGGAAGATTGTGAATCATGTTTTTTCGCCGGAAGAAGCAGAGGTCATTGAGGGGGGAGTGGAAACCTCTACAGAACTGCTGGCCCTGCCGTTTAATCATATTTTTTTTACCGGCTCTCCCCAGGTGGGTAAGGTGGTGATGAAGGCTGCGGCAGAGCACCTGGCGTCGGTAACGCTGGAGCTGGGAGGGAAGTCTCCGGTGATTATTGATGAAACCGCTAATATCGGCCAGACGGCCCGCCGCCTGGCCTGGGGGAAGTTTATGAACAGCGGCCAGATCTGCATTGCGCCGGATTATGTTTTTGTGCAGCGGTCAAAGGAGGAGGCATTTATGAAAGAGCTGAAAGAGGTGCTGGCGGAGTTTTACGGAGAGGATGCACGGGATAGCTCTTCTTATTGCAGTATGGTAAATGCCAAACATGCCGCCCGGGTAGGAAGCTACCTGGAAGATGCCCTGGAGAAGGGTGCCCGTGTGGTTTTCGGAGGGGAAAAAGGGGAGTCGAGGATCAGTCCCACGGTGATCAGTAACGTTCCCTTAGAATCCCAACTGATGAAAGAAGAGATCTTCGGACCCCTACTGCCGGTTATTGCCTATGATGATCCGGAAGAAGTAGTGAAATATATTCAAACAGGTGAAAAGCCCCTGGCCTTATACATTTACAGTAACAGGCAGCGCAATATTGATTTCTTTTTGTCTAATACCCGGGCAGGCGGTACGTGTATCAATAATAATGATATGCATTTTCTGCAGCCGTACCTGCCTTTTGGCGGTGATAATAATTCGGGCATTGGTAAGGCGCACGGCGAATGGGGCTTTAAGGCATTCTCGAATGAAAGGAGCGTTTACCGTCAGCACCTGCCCAGTGTACTGGAAAAGCTCATGCCCCCCTATACCGCCGGTAAGAACCGGGTGATAGAATGGATCGTGAAGCTGTTCTGATTTTGTTTTTGGGGATTACTTCCTAATTTTGGGGCCGATTTAATAAACTCTCCCGATGACTAAGATCGACAGGTACCTTATCAAGCGTTTTCTGACCACGTATGTCTTCGCGGTGTTTATTATTGTGATGGTCATCCTGGTGATTGACTTTGTAGAGAAAAATGATGACTTCCTGGAAACCAAGCCCTCCAACAGGGCTATTTTCCTGGATTATTACATGAACCTGGCACCCTACTGGGCCAATTATATCAGCCCGCTGATGATCTTCATCTCTACCGTTTTTTTTACGGCCAAGATGGCATCACACACGGAGATCATCGCTATCCTGGGTTCGGGTACGAGCTTCCGGCGGCTGATGCTGCCTTATTTTATAGGTTCGGGTATTGTGGCGGTCTATTCTTTTGTGATGGTGGGCTGGGTGTTGCCCAAAGCCAATATTCCCCGGATAGATTTTCAGAATAAATACCTGGAAAGTGATTTCTATTTCACCGGGCGCGACATCCACATGGCGGTTCAGAAAAATGTATATGCCTATCTTTCCAGTTACGATAATAACAGTAACACGGCCTATGATTTTACCCTCGAAAAGATAGAAAATAACCGGCTGGTAGAGAAACTGTCAGCAAGGCGGGCTACCTATGACGACTCCCTGAAGAAATGGAAGCTGTATGATTACCAGATCAGGAAGCTGGGGATCACCAAAGACCAGATGACCTATTCTCCGGCTACTCCGCTGGATACCAGCATCAATATGTTTCCCAGTGATTTTGCCAACTCCAAAAACCGCCAGGAAACCCTGACCATTCCGCAGCTGCAGGATTATATTGAGCTGATTAACAGTCGCGGGGCAGAAGGGGTGGAGATTTATAAAATTGAATATTACCAGCGTTTTGCCACGCCCTTTGCCGTAGTGATTCTTTCTATCATGGGGCTGATTGTCTCCGCCCGTAAAGCCCGGGGCGGGGTAGGACTCCAGATAGCCATCGGCTTTGTACTGGCTTTCCTGTATATTATTTTTTATATTCTCTCCAAGGGCATTGCCGAGGCAGGGAGCATGAATCCCATACTGGCGGTCTGGCTCCCCAATATCGTGTTCAGCGCGATCTCCGTAGTGATGTATTTTACGGTTCCCCGGTAGGGCTTATTTCCATTTGATCTTCTGAGGGTTGGAAAAGAGGGTCACGATCCCGAATATCACCAGGTAAAGATTATAGAGAAGATCATACCAAGGGATTTTCCAGGAGCTGATGGTTTTCCCGAGCTTCCGGTTAACCCCGGCCAGCACCAGCCATTTGATCAGTAGATAAACCAGGAAAATGATGGTTACCAGCCGCATCCAGTTAGTATACGGATACCAGTGCGCAATGCCGTACCGGGCCAGGAAATCTGCCGGAACCTTTGACCATTCCGGGGCGATAAACCATTCAGGAGAAAGAAAAAACACCGGAGCCAGCAGCAGCCAGCTCAGAATACCACTGATCCAGAGCAATCCCAGGTTAATGCGATCGCGTGTTTTATACTTTTTGCCTACGGAGAGGTGTCTTTTCTTTTGCACATACCATTCTTTCCAGGTGGTTTTCGGGAAAGAAAGGGTGTGCCCGTCTTCTTCGGTACAAATGCTTACGTTGGTCCTGGAAGAGGCCTTGTTAACAAAGAGGTCGTCATCGCCACTCAGGAGCATATTATGACCGGAGAAGCCGCCGTTTTTCCAGAAGAGGTCTTTGCGGTACATCAGGTTCCGGCCAACCCCCATAAAGGGCATGCCCGACAGGGCAAAAGACAGGTATTGGAGAGCCGTCTGGAAGGTTTCGTAGCGGATAAGAGCGTTCAGCCTTCCCGGAAAATACCGGTATTTGGAGAAACCCAATACGATTTCCTTCCCTTCGGTGACCTGGGCCATCATCTGGCTGATCCACTGGTCAGATTCCGGCCGGCAGTCGGCGTCGGTAAACAGGAGCCACTGGTGCCTGGCTTTTTTTACAGCCAGGGTTACGGCATATTTTTTGGCCGTATAATGATCGGGCAAATCCTGTACCCGCAGGTAGCTGAGGTGCCGGATCCGGTCTTCATTATTAATGAGATAGTCATAGGTGCCGTCATGCGAACGGTCATCGGCTACCAGGATTTCAAAATCAGGATAATCCTGTTTGTCCAGCAAGGGAAGCAGCTCCCGCAGGTTCTCCAGCTCGTTGGAAGCAGCCAGGATAATCGTTACAGGTGGCTGATAATCCCCCGGTTCCTGGTCGTGATGGCCGGAGAGCTTGGTGAAGGTAAACAGGATATAAAACAGCTGTATAGCGATAGCCCCAAAAAATAAGATTGGGAGAATGGTTTCCAAAGGTTATTCCGGTTATATAGTGTACTCTTTCGCAAAAATAGCACCACTTTGAAGATTTCCTACTATGGTGAACTAAAAATGAATGGATTACGGTAACGTTTTGACCCGTCCGGAGGAGAATTTTGAGCTTTTCTGTTGAAAATGCTGAAAGGAAGCATGAACTTTGCCGCATGATTTTTGAAATTCACTCGAAAGACCCGGGTTCAAAAGCCCGGGCCGGGAAACTGGTAACGGATCATGGTGAGATCCTTACACCTATATTTATGCCGGTAGGTACGGCCGGAACCGTGAAAGGGGTTCATCAACGGGAGCTGGAAGACGATATTGCTGCACAGATCATCCTGGGGAATACGTATCATCTTTACCTGCGGCCGGGGCTGGAGATCCTGGAGAAGGCCGGGGGGCTGCATAAGTTTAATGGCTGGAACCGGCCTATCCTGACCGACTCAGGCGGGTACCAGGTGTTCAGCCTGAAAGAAATCCGGAAGATTACGGAGGAAGGCGTATTCTTTAATTCGCATATCGATGGCTCCCGGCATCTTTTTACGCCGGAGTATGTGATGGATATACAGCGGGTCATCGGCGGAGACATTATTATGGCTTTTGATGAATGCCCGCCTTATCCCTGTGACCACCGGTATGCGGAGAAGTCGATGCACCTCACCCACCGCTGGTTAAGCCGCTGTGTGGAGCGTATACGTACTACCGAACCGAAGTATGGTCATCACCAGAGCCTGTTCCCCATCGTGCAGGGAAGTGTGTACAAAGATCTGAGGGAGCAGTCGGCAGAGTATATTGCGGCGCAGGAGCAGGACGGGAACGCCATCGGTGGCTTATCAGTAGGTGAGCCGGCAGAAGATATGTACCGCATGATAGAGGTAGTGAATGCCATATTGCCTGAAAGCAAGCCGCGCTACCTTATGGGCGTGGGTACGCCGGAGAATATCCTGGAGGGCATAGCCTTAGGGATTGATATGTTTGACTGTGTGATGCCTACGCGTAATGCGCGAAACGGCATGCTTTTTACCACGCAGGGCATTATCAATATCCGGAATAAGAAATGGGAGGGCGATTTCAGCCCTATTGATGAAGAACTGGGCGGATACGTAAGTACATTTTATTCCAAAGCCTATCTGAAGCACCTGGTGAAGTGCCAGGAGTTGCTGGCGGCGCAGATTGCCAGCATCCATAACCTGCGGTTTTACCTGTGGCTGGTGGGAGAGGCCCGGAAGCACATTCTGGAAGGCGACTTTGCTGCCTGGAAAACCGGGGCGGTTAAAAAACTGATGACCCGCCTGTAATTAATTGACAATTGACAATTACTCCTTTTTCTCATTCACTATCCATTGATAATTGTCCATTGTCCATTGTCCATTGTCAATTAAATAGCTTATTTTTGCACGAATTTTTACAAACAAAAATAAAATAATGGCAGGTAACAGAACATTTTCCATGATCAAGCCGCATGCTGTGGCGGATAATCACATAGGAGGAATACTGAAACTTATTGAAGAAGGCGGATTCAGAATCGTAGCCCTTAAAAAGCTGCAGCTGACTGCAGCCCAGGCGGGTAAGTTTTATGAAGTTCACTCTGAGCGTCCTTTTTACGGGGAGCTTTGTGAAATGATGTCTGAAGGTCCGATTATTGCCTTCATCCTGGAAAAAGAAAATGCAGTTACTGATTTTCGTAAACTGATCGGTGCTACCGATCCGGCAGAAGCGGAAGCAGGAACCGTAAGAAGCATTTATGCGAAATCAAAATCAGAAAATGCGGTGCACGGATCAGACTCTGATGAAAATGCAGCGATAGAGAGCGCATTTTTCTTTAGTGCACTGGAGAGGTTTTAAGTTTTTTATTTAACCACATAGAAACATAGTTATTATAGAGAAGTGAATTCTCCAAACCGCTATGTGTCTATGTGGTTAAAAATAAGTTCCATCATTCGGCCTGCAGCTGCCCCACAAACGCTGCAAATTCCTTCACATATTCTTCATAATAAGAACCCGTTCCGGGCCCGGTGAAGCCCGTATGAATCTTGCGCACCTGACCGTTTTTATCTACAATGATAGAAGTAGGAAAAGCCATCACGTGGTTCAGCTGAGGAAGTTTCTCTCCCGCCTCCTGGATAGTTCCGGCCAGCAGCACCGGGTAATCTACTCCGAAGCGTTCAATGAAACGCGCTATTTTCGGGTAGGCAAAAGAAGGCTCGACGCTCCGTTCAAAAGCCAGCCCGATCACTTCCATTGCCGGATTCTCTTTTTTGTATTCCGTCAGGAATTTGGTTTCATCCAGACAGTTCGGACACCAGGTACCCAGGATCTGCACCACGGTTACTTTCCCTTTAAAACGGGGGTCAGAAAGGGATACTTCGCGGCCATTGATGTCTTTGAAGGTGAAATCCAGCCTTTCATGTCCTTCTTTCAGGAAAGTCAGCTTAGAGGCATCAGCCAGGGCGTAATTGTCATTTTTCACCCCTGAAAATCCCGAACCCTTTCCGAAAGGATTGTACGAGGTGCCGCCGGTAAGGCTGTCACCCTTGATCCGGGCTTTGTACAGCACGGCGGTAGAACCCAGAGCCGAAAGGTAGAGGCTGTCGCCCGCCACATTCCCCTGCAGGTAACGATAATCACCGGTATTGGTCAGGAAAGAGCCTTTAACCTGGCTGTTATTGATTTCAAAAACACCTATAGCAGGCGATTCTTTTCCGGAAGTGCCGTTTTTAAAGGTAATCTGGTATTTGGAGGCCAGGGCGGAAGATGAGCCGCCTGATGATTTTTTAAAGCGTTCGCTATCGCCTGCGGTGCCTGAAAAAGCTACCTGACGGTAAAGCATATCCGCACCGCGTTTGTTCATCAGCCCGTTGAGTTTCCCGTTTTTGATGGCCAGGATCAACTCCAGGTCATAGAGATCCATTCTCAGGTGGAGGGTGTCTTTTACTGTAAACACACGGTCAAATTCCAGCTTTTCATCGGCATTGACGGCAAAAGCCTTACCATCATCGGTCAGTAGAATGTGTACCGGAATGGCACCTCCCTCACTGGGTATTTCCAGGCGCCAGAGGGTTTCCTTTTGAGCAAAACTTAAAAGGGGAAGGAAGAGAAAAAGAAGCAGTCTTGTTTTCATTATTGGGTTTAACGATCGATTTATCTGGTTGGTTTCCTGTTTTCAAAGGTGACCTTCCCCTTTTCATCGTATTCAACGAGCGTGAAAGGTTCTGTTTCATCAAAATAATTTACCGGGTACTGAATCTCTTTTTTCCGGCGGTTGCCGCCTTCGTAGTATTCCACCCATTTTCCTATTTTCTTGCCGTCATCGTAGCGGCCCTCCTCGGCCAGGGTGCCATTTTCAAAGAAGCGGTAATAGTTTCCGCTGACCTTCCCGAACCGGATGGGGATGACTTCCCGGATCCGGGTGCTGTCACCGCCATAATACGAGATCTTTGACTCTTCATAGAAGCCCTTGTTATAGGTTTCTTTGTCAAGAAGAATAAAGTTCTTGTCATACTGTAACCACCGGCCGTCTTTCACTCCCATGTAATAATGTCCTTCTTTAACGAGGTTCTCGCCCCGGTATTCGCGGTAAGGGCCGTGTAGGAGACTGTTCGTTTTGGGATCACGCGTGAGTACTTCTGAAAGACGCTTGTTTTTTTCATCAAACCAGGTGAAAGTCCGGTGATAAGGCGGGGGATCTTTATACTCTTTCAGTACATAAAACTCCTGGTAGAGCAGAGAAGAACGCCTTTTCAGGATGCGCTTTTCTACGGCTATTCCCTTATAGCTTTTACCGTCAAAAAGTTTTGCCTCCTGCTTTTTTAGGATTTTAGCTGTTTTTTGGGTTCGCTCCTTTACACTTTTGGAATAGTCGGGTACTGTCTCATTTACGTATTTCCGGGCCTCTTCTAATGAGCTTATCTTCTGTCCGCCGGGGGCATTGAGGCTTGCACCCGGGAGTGACACATCGACCGGGAGCGCATCTTCTATTTTTTGTTCCAGGGTCATTTTCTTCCTTTCGGCTTTGCGTTGTTCCCTGGTTTTGGCCTTAGGAACCACGTCCTGTGCCACTGCCTGCAGGCTGAAAAAGACGACCGCTATGATTACTGATATTCTCATTCCATTCAAAGATACCTCAAAAATAATACCTGTCTTTAATTTGAACCACTTATGTTGTAATTTTGTAGTTCATATTTAAAACGCTACGAAACAAAAGTAAATTGGAGAAATCAGCTAAAATATACGTGGCCGGTCACCGGGGAATGGTGGGTTCGGCTATTGTCAGGAGACTGCAGTCGGCAGGTTATCATAATATCATTTTCAGAACGTCGGCAGAGCTTGACCTCAAAGATTTTGATAAGGTAGTACGGTTTCTGCAGGAAGAAAAGCCGGATTATGTGTTCCTGGCGGCTGCCAAAGTAGGGGGGATTGTAGCGAATAATACCTATAAAGGGCAGTTCCTTTTTGAAAATCTCCAGATTCAGAACAGCGTAATCCACGGGTCTCACCTGGCCGGGGTGAAAAAGCTGATGTTCCTGGGGTCATCGTGCATTTACCCTAAGCTGGCGCCGCAGCCATTGAAGGAAGACTACCTGCTGACAGGCCTGCTGGAGCCTACCAATGAGCCGTATGCCATAGCGAAAATAGCCGGTATTAAGATGTGCGAGGCCTACCGTGACCAGTACGGTAGCAATTTTATTTCGGTAATGCCTACGAACCTGTACGGACCCAATGATAATTACGATCTGAATAATTCTCACGTGCTGCCGGCCATGATCCGGAAATTTCATGAGGCTAAACGTGACGGGAAACCATCGGTAGAGTTGTGGGGCACGGGGTCACCTATGCGGGAGTTCCTGCATGCTGATGACCTGGCCGATGCGTGCGTGTACCTGATGGAAACCTATAATGACAGCAGCCTGGTAAACATAGGAACAGGCGTGGATATTACCATTAAAGAACTGGCGGAGACCATTCAGGCGGAAACGGGATATGAAGGCGAGATTATATGGAATACGGACAAGCCCGACGGCACCCCCCGTAAGCTGATGGACGTAAGTAAGCTGAACGGGCTGGGATGGAAGCATAAAATTGACCTGAAGGAAGGTATAGCCCTGGTGTATAACGACTATAAAGCCCGGAATTCCTGAGTGAGGCAGGTAGCCAAATATGCAGGTGCAGGCAGCTTTGTGGTTTTTACCCTGCTGCCTTTGCTCAGCTCCTCCTACCTGACTTACCTGCTGTATCAGCACCAGGATAGCCTCGGCACGCTGGACACAGGCCAGTGGGTGCTGTTTTCGTTTATACTGGCGGTATTGTGCGGCATAGCGCTCATTCCGCCCACTTTCCTGGCCATTGTGATGGGTTACTTCCTGGGCTGGCCGGCCCTCCCCTTACTGATCCTGATCAATATGCTGGCCATTGTGCTGATTTACGGGCTAAGTCGCTGGCTGAACCTTTCCTGGATGGAAAACTGGTTACGGAATGACCCTAAGCGTTCTGCCGTGCTGGACCGGATCAGGCGGGAGGAGCTGAAGATTATTTTCTTTACCAAGCTGTCGCCGCTCTTCCCGTTTGCGGTAACTAATCTTATTTTTGCGGCTTCGGGTGCCGCCTTCCGGAATATCGTGCTGGGTGGTTTCCTGGGGATGATTCCGCGGACTATCCTGGCGGTATATGCCGGTACGCAGGCCCGAGGGCTACAGGAGCTGATGGAAAACCCGGAAGGTTCCTCGTTGAGCCGGTGGCTCATCAGCGGACTGGTGCTGGCCTCACTGGCCGGGCTGTTTTTTGTTTTAAAGAAAGCATTTAAATGAACTGGGAAAAATTATACTCCAACAAACGACTGGCCAGCAGCTCGCCTGTACAGACAGAGAGCGGCCGGGGCGATTACATTCGCGATTACGACCGGGTGATTTTTTCGTCCCCCTTCCGCAAGCTGCAGAACAAAACGCAGGTTTTCCCTCTTCCCGGGACTTTCTTTGTGCACAATCGCCTGACTCATAGCCTGGAAGTGGCCTCGGTAGGCCGCAGCCTGGGCAAGCTGGCGGGAGAAAAGATTGCGGAGAAATACAAGGAGGCATTCAGTAAAGCGAGCGATGATTTTTACCGTTTTGAGCTGTCAGATGTGATCCAGACGGCCTGCCTGGCGCATGACATCGGTAATCCGCCGTTCGGGCACTTCGGAGAGGAAGCCATCCGGGCCTTCTTTGAAGATTTCTTTAGCCGGAACGGAGACGTGGGGCTAAACCCGCAACAGATACGGGATTTTACCAAATTTGAAGGAAACGCCAACGCTTTCCGGATCCTGACCACGCTCTTTGTGAAAGCCGGCCTAAAACTCACCTATACCACGCTGGCCTCCGTGGTGAAATACCCGGCTGATTCACTACAGGGTTTCAATAAGTCGTGTTTGGCCACTAAGAAATCCGGCTTTATGCATTCGGAAGCCCCCTATTTCCGGGAGATCACAGCCGAATTAGGCATTCCGGAAAAGGAAGCGGGCTATGCACGCCACCCTTTTGTGTACCTGGTGGAAGCAGCGGATGATATCTGTTACCGGGTAATTGACCTGGAAGATGCGTTCAAGCTGAAAGTAGTGAATTTCAGGGAAGTGCTGGAACTGCTGTTGCCATTGTTTGATAACAGCCCGCTGAAATCTTACCTGGAGAACAAGCTGGAAAGTATTGCGGATGAGGAGCAGAAGCTTTCCCTGCTCCGGGCCCTGCTGATCAATCACCTCACGCAGCTCTGTGCGGAGGCGTTTCTGGCCCACGAGGACGCGCTGCTGAATGGCGGCCTGAATCATTCACTGATGGACTTGCTGGATGAACCTCTCCGGCGGCAGCTTGACCAGGTGACAGACTTTTCAGTGAAACGGATTTATAATCATCATTCGGTGATTGAGAAGGAACTGGCAGGGCATCACGTGATTTACGGTTTGCTGGAGGACTTTGCCAATGCGTTGCTTTCTCCGGCCTCTGAGCGGTCGAAAAAAGTACTGCGGCTGCTGCCTGTGAAGGTGGCTCCGGAAGACGGATTTTACATTAATCTACAGCTGATCGTAGATCATATTTCGCAGATGACGGATGATTTTGCGATGGATTTGTATAAGAAGATCAGGGGGATATTTTAATTTTTCCGAAAACCTGTTAAAAACGGGAAATGTACATTATATGCCGGAATCAAACCAATTTCTATTCTTTTTCAGTGCCTTAGGAGCTTTTAACGGCTTACTGCTTTCCTTGTATTTTGCTATAAATACGAAAAAGAAATTTGCAGATTATTTCCTGTCTCTGCTTCTGTTGGTTTTAAGCATTCGAATTGCGAAATCGGTATTTTTTTATTTTAACCCGCGCTTATCCAATACCTTTATACAAATCGGACTTTCAGCCTGTGTTTTGATTGGCCCGTTTCTTTTTCTATACCTGAAATCGTATAGAAAAGATGAAAAGTCAGATTGGACAAAACACATAATACCCGCTCTGATAGGAATAACTATTCTGGGCTATTTTTATCCTTATGTTGAACATCGTACGGTTTGGAGCAGGTGGATTGTAAAAGCCATATATCTGCAATGGCTCCTTTACATTATTCTGTCTTTTAAATATATCCGGCCGGTTATCCAAAAGATTAAAGAGGAAGGAAGTTTAGAAAAAGCAGACGTATGGATAACTTGCTGATTGAATTTATGGGCAAAACAATTGTATTGGATGGTTACCGGATTCATGATATCCCTTCTTTCTATGAAGAGGTGAACCGGAGCTTTATGAGCGGAGAAGACTGGAAGCTTGGGCATAGCCTAGATGCTTTAGACGATATGCTATATGGCGGTTACGGCAGTATCAGGGGCAATGAGCCTGTGCGGATTTACTGGAAGAATTTTGAGCAGAATGAACGGGATCTGGGCGTACAAGCCACACGTCAGCATTACACGCAAAAGCTTAACCATCCGGATATTTTTAACGTGAACCTGGTCAAAAAGCAGCTCGAGGAGCTGGATAACGGAACCGGCAAGACCTATTTCGGGATCATTCTGGAAATTATTTCCCATCATACAAATATTGAGCTGGTGGTCTGATTAATTTTTCTATCTTTGCATATGCTTTAGGGGTATTCTGAAAAGAATTGAGAGAGTCCCTTTGAACCTGATACGGCTCACACCGGCGTAGGGAAAAGCAAAGAACTTCTTGTTTGCTTCTTTCTACGTTTTCAGTTTTTTCCTAAAGCCATTTTATCAAATTAACCGGGAAAATGGAAAAAACACTTTGGAAACATGTACAATCCGTAAGGAATCAGTCTCCTTTAGTACACAATATTACCAATTATGTGGTAATGAATACTACAGCCAATGCCCTGCTGGCTGCGGGCGCGTCTCCCGTAATGGCACATGCCCGCGCAGAGGTAAAAGAGATGGCGGGCATAGCCGGTGCAGTGCTGATTAACATAGGAACGCTTGATGAGTATTGGTCTGAGTCAATGCTGATGGCTGCCGAAGCCGCCCATGCTCTGGGGAAACCCTGGGTTCTTGACCCGGTAGGTGCAGGCGCAACTCCGTTCAGAGACCAGCTGTTGCAAAAACTAGTACAGTTCAGGCCTGCCGTGATTAGAGGGAATGCATCAGAGATCCTGGCCATGGCCAGAGCAAATACCTCCGTGACCAAAGGAGTAGACAGCACAGCCTCAAGCCTGGATGCTGTGGCTGCGGCCCGTAGCCTGGTGAATCAATACCAGTCTGTGGTCTGCATTTCTGGAGAAACCGACATTACGGTAGACGACCGCGGAAGAACGGTATTTATCCGTAACGGGCATCCGCTGATGACAAGGGTAACCGGGCTGGGTTGTACGGCGTCGGCGCTGATCGCTGCGTTTACAGCCGTAATAGAAGATAAGACGGAAGCCGCCGCGGCTGCAATGGCCTTGCTCGGAATAGCGGGTGAGCTCGCTGAAAAACAATCTTCCGGACCCGGAAGCTTACAGATGAACATTACCGATAAGCTCTATACCCTTACCGAGGCAGAATTTCTCAGCGAGGTTAAAGTTTCAGTGCAATGAACCGCCGGTTTCCTTTTCAGTTATACCTGGTAATATCGGAAGCCGATTGTAAAGGCCGGAGCTTTACGGATGTAGCCGAACAGGCCATCCTGGGAGGAGTAGATATAATCCAGTTGAGAGAAAAGAACTGCAGGGCAGAGGTATTTGCGGAAAAAGCCCGGTTACTTCTGGAAGTAACGGACAGCTACGGGATTCCGCTGATTATCAATGATAACCTTGAGGTAGCTATGAAGACCGGTGCAGCGGGTATTCATGTAGGAAATAATGATATTTCTCCTGCAGATATCCGGAAGCAATGGCCCGAAACAAAGTATGTGGGGTATTCGGTAGAGTATCTCGCACAGCTGGGAAATGAGCAGACGGCCGTTTCAGACTATCTGGGCATCAGCCCGGTTTTTAGTACACCTACTAAAGCAGATACCGTTACGGAATGGGGATTGGAAGGCATTGTGGCTATCCGCCAGCTTACGGAAAAGCCGCTGGTGGCTATAGGCAATATTCATACGGGTAATGTCAGGCAGGTAATGGATGCGGGGGCAGACGGTGTGGCTGTGGTTTCTTCCATATGCAGCGCTGCTAACCCTCGGAAAGCAGCATATGAATTAAAAAATGAAATTTTAAAATGAAGCAGTATACCTATTCGTCGGTGCTGACTATTGCCGGTTTTGACGGGAGCGGCGGAGCGGGTATCCAGGCCGATATAAAAACAATTTCCGCATTGGGTTGTTATGCTACTTCCGTATTAACGGCTTTACCGGTTCAGAATACACAAGGTGTAAAAAATATCTTTCCCATTCCGCTTGAAGCGGTAAGAGAGCAGCTGGAAGCCATCATGGAAGATATAGTTCCGGATGCTGTCAAGATAGGAATGGTGCATACACCGGAGCTCGTGGAGACTATTGCATACACATTGAAGAGGCATAAAAGCATACCGGTCATATTTGACCCTGTCATGGTCGCCACCAGCGGTCATCGCCTTATTGAAGAGGAAACGGTCAGTGCCATCATTGAAAAGCTACTTCCGGTAGCAGAGATTATTACGCCCAATATGGATGAGGCCGCTATTCTTGCCCAAACAGAAGTGATCACGCTGGCAGACATGCGGCGTGCCGGTAAAATTATAAAGGAATCAGGATGCAGAAATATTCTGCTGAAAGGAGGCCATCAGCAGTCGCGGCTTATTACGTCGTTGCTGCTGGACGAAACCCACGCCTGGCATTCCTTTGAATCGGAACGGGTGGATACAAATAATACGCATGGTTCCGGCTGTACCTTATCTTCGGCCATCGCATCGTTCAGGGCACAGGGTAAAACGTTATATGAGGCCGTTGACCGGGGACAAAAGTATGTTTTTGGCGCTATTGTGAACGGTGCGGATGTACAAACCGGAAAAGGGAACGGTCCTTTAAATCACTTTTTTAATCCAGTAAAACTAATTAAGAATGAAATGGTCTGAATATGCCTGGCAGTCTGTCGGGGAGATTTATAAAGCTATACTTGAAATGCCATTTATCGGAGAGCTGGCCGGCGGAAATCTTCCCCGTGAGAAATTCCAGTTTTATATGGCCCAGGATTCCCTGTACCTGGAGCATTTCGGAAGAGCGCTTGCATTTATCGGAGCCAAGGCATACCACATTGAGGAGGCATTGGCCTATATCCAATTTGCGGCGAATGCCATTGTAGTGGAAAATGCCCTGCACAAATCGTATTTTAAAGATTTCGGAATTGCTGAGAAAGGAATTCCCCAGCCGGCCTGTCATCATTATATCCATTTTTTGAAAAGCACTGCGGCATTTGATTCTGTTGAAACAGGAATGGCGGCTACATTACCCTGTTTCTGGATTTATAAAAAGGTCGGAGATTTTATCTATAACGGCCACCGGCCTGCCGGGAATCCCTATCAGCGATGGATAGAAACCTACGCCGGAGAAGATTTTGGTGTGGCCGTACAAAATGCGATTGGTATATGCGACCGGGCGGCGGAAAATGCCACAGCTGCGGCGAGGCAGAAGATGACAGAAGCCTTTGTTACGGCATCGCGGCTGGAGTATGATTTCTGGAACGCCGCTTATCATCAGACCGTATGGAAATAATATTAAAAGGAAAGAAAGCTGTCATTTTCGACATGGACGGCGTTTTGGTAGACAGTGAAAAATTCTGGAAACGGGCGGAGTATGTAGTTTTCACCGCTTTAGGAGTGGATGTAACCGACGAGTGGAGCAGCTATACCCAATCCATGACTACGGAGGAAGTAACCCGTTTCTGGTATGAAAAATTTCCCTGGAAAGAGATAACCTTTGAGGAGGCGGAACAAAGGGTGGTGGAAGAGGTAAGCCGTTTAATTTCTTCAGAAGATTGTATCATCAGCGGTATAAAAGTCTTTATAGAAGAGCTCCGGTCAAAAGACCTGAAAATAGGCCTCGCCACCAATGCCCCCGAAAAGCTTATTCCGGTGGTGTTAAAAGTGACGGACACGGCTCATCTGTTCGATGCCGTCTCCTCTGTAGAGTTTGAAGCGAAGGGGAAGCCCCACCCGGCCGTTTACCTGACCACCGCCCGGAAATTAAACGTGGAACCCGGTGAATGCCTGGCTATTGAAGATTCTGTTTCCGGAATGCAGGCTGCCCGAAACGCAGGAATGACCGTGGTGGCATTCACTAACGGAAACGAGAACCTGACATTTGAAACAGCGCATTTCGTGATAACAGATTTCAGGAACAGCTTATAGCCTGGTTCTGACATAAAAAGACAGGGATGAACCCACCCCTGTCTTTCAATCATTCTAACACTATAAATTAATTCTCTTCGTCTTTGATGATGGAGTCTTTTTCAGATTTAAATGTCTTGTTTTTTACTTTGCCCAGCTCGGCTACGCTTGAAGAAGTAGCAGAGATGGCAGCACTGGTGATTTTGGCCTGCTGCGCTTTCAGCAAGCTTTTGTCTGAGACATTGGCTTTGAGGTCATCTATTTGCCCGCGAAGCAGTACATTCGACTGGTCTTCAATGTTCAGTGTAAGGTTACGGGCATTCAGGTGAATGGCTGCCTTGCTGTTTTCTGAAACGGAGATGGCTGCCTTCGGGATGTTTTCAAAGCCGTACATCTTCAGGATAGCGCCGTTTTCAATCGCTACTTCAGAAATACCCGGTGTGCTGATGAATACCAGGGTCTCGCTCTGATGTTTTTTGAAGGGATCGCGGTAATTTACGGTCAGTTTCCCGTTTGTCACCCGTACATGAGTGTCGTCAATGTTGCTCTCATCATTGGAATACAGGGTGACGGAGGTGGAATCGGCTTTTACCAGCAATATCCTGAAATTTTCGCTGATCTCTACTTTATCAATGGGTGATCCGGGTTTGATGGCTTCATTGTACGCCCGGTTTTCCCAGTTATCAAAGTCACCTCCGAAGGCCTCGTCTTCAAAGTTACGCTCTACGTTTTCGTAAGGATCGCTCTCCGGACAATCCAGGCACCGGATCTCATTGTTTTCATCAATAATGAAAGTGTTATTGCCTGAATAGTCATAGTTAAAGCCGGCGTTCCGGATAGTCCACGGGTAGCCAAAGACGTCCAGGTAACGTTTGCTGAACCGGAAGCGTAGGCCTTTGGGAATCTCCATTTCCAGTTTAACCGACTGATCACGGAAGGGATCTCCTTCTTTAATCAGGAAGCTGTTGTCAAACGTCAGCACCTGTCCGTTCTGGGTAATAGAATAAGTGATATTTTCAGCAAACTTCCTGGCCTCGCGCGATGTAGGGCCATTGGATTTCGCGGTTTTGATAATATAGAGCTGGTTCATATTGGTGCCGCCCAGTGAGAAGTCGGGACGCACTCCATACCAGTGGGTGTCCGGACTCCTGGCATCCAGGATCAGCACTTCATCTTTCGGTAATTCAAAAGACTGTTCCGTTTGTACGCTTTCGCGCTGTGCAAAATTCAGGGAATATTTGGTGCCTACCGTTACCGTGCCTACTATCCCCGTAAACCACAGTAGCAGAAGGGTCAGCCAGAAATTCCGGTTACCAATGGCCTTGCCCACGATCAGCATGGTGCCGGCAAAAATAAAGGCCAGGCCCGGGATAAACACGGTAAAGAAGGCAAATACTCCTCCCAATGGCGGAATTTCGGAAATAATGCGGTTTAATTCCATGTTTCCTGTATGAATCCACTGGTAAGAATTCAGGAGACCGAAGAAAGCGCCCAAAGCTACCAGTGCGCTAAATGCCACGGATATCCCGAGGAAGATCAGTATCACACCGGCCAGGATTTTAAGCAGCGTACCGAAAGGACGCACCAGTTTCCCGAGGAAGGAGAAAAACAGGCCGATAAGACGGAACGGGAAAAGAAGGATTTTCGAGAGGGCGCTTTCTGTTCTGACAGGTTGCTCGCCTTCTTTTATGCGTACTGATTTCTCAATATTCTGAATGGTGACCGGCTGGCCTTCCAGCTGCAGTTTCTGGGTAACTGAGTGGGCAAGGGGGGCCAGGAGCCACAGCAGCAGGTAGAGAATAATGCCGATGGCCAGGAAACCCGATACCACAAAGATGATTCGTACGATTTTGACATCTATTTTCAGGAAAGCAGCCAGCCCTGAGGCCACGCCACCAATTACCTTGTCGTCAGGGTTACGGTAAAACTTCCTGACAGAGGGATTCTCTTCCAGGTCGTTCCGTACAGGCATTACCACCCAGCAGATCAGGTAAACCAGGATAAGCCCGGGGCCTACCCCTTCTCCTATCAGCCCCAGGGTAAATACCAGGAAAAGCATACGGGCCCAGACCACATCAAATTTATATTTATGAGCGATACCGGCCAGCACTCCGCCCAGCGCCTTCCGCTTGCCGTCGCGATAGAGGCCACTGACCAGGGGAGGCTCTTCCCGGTAAGCCGGTTCTTCGGTTTTGGGAGCGGAGTGAAGATCCTCTTCTTCCTTTACCGCTTCAAAATCAGACACGGAACCCATAGAGGCAATGATCCGGTCTACATCGTCATTCTCAATAATACCGGAAGGGGATTGTTTTTCAAAGAACTTCTCGGCTATGCGCGCTTCGATATCCTGTACAATCTCGTCACAGCTTTCGTAGCTTGAAAAATAGGTTCTCAGTGAGCTTAAATAATGGTTCAGTTTATGGTAAGCCTCTTCTTCAATCGTAAAGAAGAATCCTCCTATATTGATCTGTAATGTCTTTTTCATAATCTTATTTTTTGGATTTGGCAATGATAGAGTTGACAGATGATGATAACTCATCCCAGGTAAGGGATAACTCGCCTAAGAAAGCACGTCCTTTTTCAGTTAAGATATAATATTTTCGCGGCGGGCCGGATGAAGATTCGATCCACTTGTAATCCAGCAGTTCTGCATTTTTCAGACGGGTGAGCAGGGGATACAGCGTACCCTCCACCACCATGATCCTGGCGGCCAGGAGCTCTTCCAGTATTTCAGAGGCATAGACCTCCCCCCTGGAAATGATCTGTAAAATGCAGTATTCCAGGATGCCTTTCCGCATTTGTACCTGTGCATTTTCTAAATTCATAAAGACACTTTATTTTAAGTAAGTAAAAAGTGAGTAATAACTTTTCCGCTACAAATATAAACACAGTACTTTGTAATGCAAGATACTTGGTTAAATATTTTTTTCGTTTCTGAAAATTATCGGGAATTTTGTGCTGCAGTGTGTTGTTAGAAAGGTTCATGGATCCCGTTTCAGAATATATTGCCGTAGCACTTGCTTCCACTTTTAAATTTGTGGGTGGCCCGCTTGCGGGTATAGCTATGGGTTTATCCTGGCTTGAAACCGCGGTGTGCTCCACAGCAGGTATGATGCTGACCGTTTTCCTGATCACCTATGGCAGCAGCCTGTTAAAACGGTTTTCTTCTTTCGGCTGGTTTCAGCGCCTGACCGCCTTTTTCAGAAACCCGGGCACTTTTGCGGGATTGAAAAAGATATTCCGGAAGAAGCCCCGGAAATTATTCAGTAAAACCACCCGCCTGGCAGTGTCAGTGAAGAGCCGCCTGGGCTTATGGGGAGTGGCTTTTCTTACCCCGTTTTTATTTACCCCCGTACTGGGTACCTTCATCGCCTTGAGTTTTCGTTTTCCCCGGCGGGAGATTGTGCAAAAAATGCTGGTATGCGGCCTCCTGGCCGGTTTTCTTCAAACCGCAGCCATTCACTTCATCAAAGTTCTGTTCTGACCCGGGCTGTATAAAGTACACTGCCTGAGGCCTGTTCGTATTTCTCCGGACCTTGTATAATTAATTTGCAATTTTTGACTAAAAAATTGTATTTAAATAGTTTTTACTTTCTATTATTGTATAAAAAATAGAGAAACCTTATCAATAAATTATTATGAGTAAAATTCTACACTGCAGATTACTGCTGGTGATCTGCTTCTTTTTATCGGGAACAGCATTTACTTACGGGCAAACAGAAGTTACAGGTACTATTGAAGATGCGAAAACAAAAGAGCCTTTGGTAGGGGTGAGTGTGCAGGTGAAGGGAAAGGTGATCGGTACCATCACAGACATTCACGGAAAATTCAAACTGAGCACCAGTACGCCGCCGCCGTTTGAGCTGGTTATTTCTTCTGTAGGCTACAAGCCGCAGGAGATACGGGTAGAGCGTTCCGGAGCAAATCTGATGGTCTCACTGGAAGACCAGAGCATCCTGGGGCAGGAGATTGTGGTTTCTGCTTCCCGTGTAGCAGAAAGCGAGATGAAGTCGCCGGTAACGGTAGAGAAGGTGGATCTTAGAATGATTCGGGAAACTACTTCTCCTAACTTCTATGACGCCATGGGGAACATGAAGGGGATTAACCTGACTACCCAGGGTTTGCTGTTTAAGTCGGTGAACATGCGGGGCTTCAGCGGTACGGGTAACCCACGGGTAGTACAGATGATTGACGGTATGGACAATATGTCGCCGGCACTGAACTTTGCCGTGGATAATATCGTGGGTATGCCTGAGCTGGATGTGGAGTCGGTAGAGATTCTGCCGGGAGCAGCTTCGGCTCTTTACGGTCCTAATGCCATTAACGGTCTGATCCTGATGAACTCAAAGAGCCCGTTCCTGTACCAGGGTTTAAGTGCCAATGTGAAAACAGGGCTTATGAACGAAAAGGAAAGAACAACGGCTACCACTCCTTTTTATGACGTTTCTATGCGTTATGCCAAGGCCTTCAACGACCGTTTTGCTTTCAAGATCAATCTTGCGTACCTGACAGCAAAAGACTGGCAGGCAAGAAATTTTACCAACCTGAACATCGGGGGAGTAGAAGACGGGAGCCGTGGAGCCGGAGTCAGCCCGGACTATAACGGGATGAATGTCTATGGAGACGAGAGAAGAAGAAATCTCCAAACCATGGGCCAGGGAATGGGCCTCTCCGCAGCCCAGGTGGCCGCTTTACCGAATGAGTTTGTAAGTCGTACGGGCTTCAGAGAAATTGATCTGGTAGATAACAATACCTCTTCTTTTAAGACCAATCTTGCCCTCCACTACAGGCCAACGGAAAAATTAGAGGTTATCGGACAATATAACCTTGGTTACGGGTCTACGCTTTATACCGGAACAGGAAGATATGCCTTGAAAGACTTCAGTATCTCTCAGGCCAAGTTAGAGCTTAGGGGTGATAATTTTAACCTGAAAGGCTACACTACTATGGAGAACTCCGGGAAATCCGCTACATTGGGAGAGACTTCGTTAAGGCTTCTTGACGCTACAAAAACCGATAATAATTGGTTTGGGGAGTATGTAAATGCTTATTTGCAGGCTATTGACGCAGGTAAGGGAGCGAGTGAGGCTCATTTAGCTGCAAGAGGCTATGCAGACGGACAAACAACCAACGGAAATGCACTACCGACAGGCGATGCTTTGAAAAAATTAGCGAAGGAGTACAATGAGCGGCCGATCATCAATGGTGGAGGTGGATTCCTTGACAAATCCAATCTGATCCATTTTGAGGGAATGTATAACTTCAAAAACCAGATTTCGTTTATGGAGGTATTGGTAGGAGCCAATTATCGTCAGTACAACCTCAAATCGGAAGGTACGCTGTTTAACGATATGGCAGAGGGAAGAGATGGAAGGATCGCCATTAATGAGTACGGAGCCTATTTACAAGCAGGCAAAAGCCTGTTTAATGACCACTTTAAGTTGATAGGTTCAGTAAGGTACGATAAAAATGATAATTTTGACGGTCAGTTTTCTCCAAGGGTTTCCGGTATTTTCTCGTTTGGTCAGAATAATATACGGCTATCTTACCAAACCGGATTCAGGATTCCAACTACACAGAATCAATATATCAACCTGAGGACACCGGGAGGGACGCTGATCGGAGGGTTGCCGGAGTTTGATAAAATAACGGATTACAACCTGGCTAAGGGTATCACAAAATACACGCTGGATCAGTTTAGTGCAAAAGGTTTAGGGTATTTTGATGCAGCTACACAAGCCTCTATTCTGCAACAAGCCCAAGAACATGCTACTGCCCTTATAACAGGGCAAGTTACTCAGGCAGTAACAGCAGCAGTGAATGCTAACAGACCAATGATAGAAGCTGGTGTGACCGCCGCTGTACAGCAACAGGTGACGGCTCAGGTAACGGCCATGGTGGAGGCAGCGGTAGCCGCCGGACAAATAGAGGCCTCACAGGCAGCGGCTGTAATTCAGCAACAGGTAACTGCCCAAATGGCTTCTGCAACTATACAAAATACCATTAGCCAGAATGTGGCTGCCCAAATCACTAACGCTATTCAAACAAACGTAGATGCCCAACTTCCGGGAGCTTTAGATGCTAACTTAGCTAAAACAACAACTCAACTTGCACCTGCTTACGGAGTAGCCGCTCTTCCGAAATATCAGGCAAAGCCGCTCAAGCCGGAAAGAATTACAGCCTATGAAATAGGGTACAAAGGACTTCTTGCTAAAAGGTTATTTGTGGATGCTTATTATTACTACAGTAAATACGAAAACTATATTGGTGGTACTACCATAGTGGTACCTACTGCTCCTTCACCTGCTGCTCCCGGACTTCCGATAGAGTCGGGCATTGGTGCAGGACTGTATAACGGTTTCAGTCGCCCGTCTAATACAGAAAAGGTTATTACGGTGGATGGTTGGGCAGCAGCGTTAAATTATTCGTTTGATAAAGGGTTTAACGCAGGGATAAACATAACGCATAATAAGTTGAGAGGATTTGAGGAAACACCTGAACAGCAATATGCAGGATTCAACTCTCCTGAATATACGTATAACGTTTCGTTTGGTAAGCGACTGGGAAGTGGTGATAAATTTGGATTTAACGTAAACCTGCGTCACCAATCAGAATTTGTATGGCAAGGAAGTTTCCAGCAGCCTACTGCCGCCGTAATATTCTTTAGCAATACGCAGGTTCCTGCTATTACTAACCTGGACGCCCAAGTGAGTGCTAAATTATCATCTATCAAATCAATCTTGAAGGTGGGTGGTACCAATCTCGGCGGTAAGCCCTACTTCCAGGCATTTGGTAGTGCCATGGTAGGCAGCACCTACTATGTGTCGCTGACGTTTGACCAGCTGTTTAACCGGTAACGGAACGCAGATAACGCGGATTTAGCGGATAAGCGCAGATTAATACAGAGGATTGTTTTTGCAGAGTCTCCCGACAGGGGGACTCTGTATTTTTTTTAAGAAGATAAACAAAATTCTATTGCAGCCCGAACAACTGCCTTATCTCCTCAGAAATACGAAGGGGTTTTTGGCTTACAGGATCTACGGCGATCCAGAGAGTGCGGGCTTTGACGATAGTTTTTCCTTCCAGGCGGATCTCATAGCAGCGCTCGCTGCTTACGCCTGACGCTGAGCTTACCCAGGTGACCAGCTCAATGCGGTCGTGCAGCCGGGCAGGGTACAGGTATTCTATCTCATGTTTCCGTACTACCCATTTTACCTGGTCCCTGATTGCCTTTGGTGCCAGGGAGTCCCAGTGCAGAATGGCTACTTCCTGCAGAAATTGCAGGTACACCACGTTATTCACGTGCTGCATATCATCAAGGTCTGTTTCAGAGATAGTACGGGTTTGAGAAAACTTCATAAAGGGATAAAACAAAAAGCCTTAACCGTTACCGGCAAGGCTGTGTACTATATACAATGAGGTAAAACTTACTTTAAAGCTTCAGCTACGTTATCCGCAGCCACCATTTCTTCTTTAAAGGTATAAGCTCCTGTTTTGTCAGATTTAACGGCTTTGATCACTTTAGCGAAGCTCTTCAAAGCGGATTTGTCCCTAAGGGTCGCAACTACTTTCTTTGCCATGTCTCTATTTCAGATTATTTGATTTCTTTGTGAACGGTAACTTTTCTCAGGATAGGATTGTATTTTTTCAATTCCAATCTTGCAGTAGTGTTTTTACGGTTCTTGGTAGTGATATATCTTGACATTCCGGGTACTCCTGAGGTCTTATGCTCAGTACATTCCAGTATCACTTGAACCCTGTTTCCTTTCTTTGCCATTATCGTAATAAATTATTTCTGTCTTAATCGGGCTGCAAAGATAATATAAAATATCCGATTTAAAAACCTTTGCCTGAATATTTTAATTCTTCTGTGCAAATCGTGAAGAATATCCGTATTTGCAGGAAAAGACAGCAGGTCATCTAAACTTTGAACAGGCAATTTAAGTCTAACCTTAGGTTTATACGTTATTACAAATGAAAAAGATATTGTGTTTTTTTGTGCTGATAGCAGGGCTTTATGCCTGCAGCAGCGTAAAGCCTTATACATTGCCGGAGAGTGAGGCACTGGTTACAGCTCACAGGCGGGTGGCTATCCTGCCTTTCCAGGTCAGGTTCAGTGAAGATTATAAGAAGATGATGCGGGAGGGTAAAACTCCCTGGGAAGAGCAGGAAAGGCGGGCCGGGATTGACCTGCAGAGATCGGCTTTTGAAAGCCTGGCCAAACGGGCTAACAAGAAGCGGCTGAGCATTACCGTGCAGGACTACCTGACCACTAACCGTACCCTGGAGCAATCAGGAATTCCTTATTCGCAGCTCATGGTCATGGAGAAGTCGCGGATAGCCTCTTTGCTGGGGGTGGATGCTGTGATCTTTGGCAGCAGCGATGTGGAATTCAACATCTCCCGGGGTTTTATGGGCAATAACGGTATAAATACCCGGCTGGAACTTTTTGATGCATCAGCAGGGCAGAAGGTATGGGGCGTTTCTGACCGGGAATATATCCGCAACCGGTTTGACTCACCGCAGGACCTGGCGCGGCGAACCGTGAGCGACCTGATCGGGGCGCTGCCGTATAAAAGCGGACCGAAAGGCGGGTGAAGACCATATCAGATTATTTTGGTTTAACCACATAGATACATAGGTTTATTAAGTTTGACCTCAACTTTTATAAACCTATGTATCTATGTGGTTAAATTAAAAGATATATCTGCCCCCGGCCAGCAGCGCATCCGCAATTCTCCGGCGGGCCTCTTTGGTGTTAGCCGGTTCTATTTTGGTGAAGCGTTTGAGGCCCATGAGCATCACGCGGAGCTCATCGCCTTCGGCAAAGGCACTGATGGCCTCACGGCCTGATTGCGCCACTTTGGCTACGGCATTCTGGAGGTAGATGAGGGCCATGTCTTTCTGCAGGGCTACGGCCTCTTCCCCTTTCAGGGAGATCAGCTTTTCTACTCTCAGCAGGGCCGATTCTGCGATGTAAACTTCTGTGATAATATCGGCAACATTCATGAGAATCTCCTGCTCGTGCGAAAGCTTCATCATAAATTTCTGCACGGCCGAGCCGGCAATCATCAGGGCCACTTTTTTCAGGTTTTTGATCACCTTTTTCTCTGCTGCAAACATTTCTTCTGAATCATCTGCGCCGAATTCCGGGATAGACAGTATCTCTTTTCCTACTGCCGTGGCCGGTCCGAGAAGGTCCAGCTCACCTTTCATGGCTCTTTTGAGATACATGTCCAGCACCAGCATACGGTTAATCTCGTTGGTGCCTTCAAAGATACGGTTAATGCGCGAGTCGCGGTAGGCGCGGTCCATAGGGGCATCAGCTGAGTAGCCCATTCCGCCGTAAACCTGCACGCCTTCATCTACTACATAATCCAAGGTTTCAGAACCGTTTACTTTCAGGATGGCGCATTCTATCGCGTATTGTTCCAGCGCTTTCAGCTTGGCGTCGGCATCGTTCATACCGGAGGCCACCAGTGAGTCAATGAGGTCATCAATGTTCTGCCCGGCCCGGTAACAGGCGGTTTCACTGGTCCAGATCCGGATAGCCATTTCTGCCAGTTTATGCTTGATGGCTCCAAACCGGCCTATGGAAATACCAAACTGTTTTCTCTCATTGGCGTAGTTGACCGCATGGCTTAATACGGCCTTAGATCCGCCCACAGCCGCTATTGCCAGCTTGATCCGGCCCACATTCAGGATATTTACAGCTATTTTAAAGCCGTTTTCACGGGTAGAGAGCATATTTTCTGCCGGTACCCTGCAGTCGTTGAAGAAAATCTGACGGGTATCAGAACCTTTGATGCCCATCTTATGCTCGGGCTCATTCATGGTGATGCCGCCAAAAGATTTCTCCACAATAAAGGCAGTAAGGTTTTTGTCTTCACCGATCTTGGCAAAAACGATGAACACATCGGCGAATCCCCCGTTCGTGATCCACATTTTCTGCCCGTTCAGGATATAAAATTTGCCGTCAGGCGTAAGTTCAGCCCGGGTTTTACCGCTGTTGGCATCTGATCCGGAGTCGGGTTCTGTGAGGCAATATGCCGCCTTCCATTCGCCGGTACCAAGCTTAGGCAGGTATTTTTGCTTCTGTTCTTCATTACCGTAATATACTATGGGGAGGGTACCAATACCGGTGTGTGCCGACTGGGCTACCGAGAAGGAGTGGCCTGCCCCCAGTACTTCGGCTACCAGCATGGAGGTGTTAAAGTTCATACCAAACCCGCCGTACTGTTCCGGTACAGCCGTGCCCAGAAGGCCCAGCTCTCCGGCTTTGTCCATTAGCGAGGAGATCAGCCCGGGCGACTTTGCGCTGTCTATCTCTTCAAGAATGGGATGAATCTCCGTTTTCAGGAAGTCGCGACAGGTATCGGCAATCATCTGCTGTTCTTCCGTGAACTCTTCGGGAATAAAGATCTGCCCGGCAGCGGTTTCTTTGATCAGGAATTCTCCTCCTTTTAGCGAAGTCATTACTTTGTATTTTTAATAGAATAAAACAAAAATATTAGTATGCTTGCATACTAATCGCAAAGTAAAGGATTAATATAATGTTATGCAAGCATACTATTTAAAAAATACAGGAATTTTTTGTGATTTTTTAATACATTTCCTATCGCTGATTCACGGTATCATTGATGGCTTTGCCCAGAGAGTATTCGTCGTGGGTATCGTGCCGGACCTCCCAGACCATTACCCCGCCCAGTTTCCTGTCAAGGGCGAGCCGGGTTTTCAGCTGTATGGTATGAATACCGTTATAAAAAGCCCCTTTCCAGTAGTCGTCATACGGGCTGGCACCGTCTTTCAGCAGGGTTTTGTAGTCCGGCCCGAAATTTCCCATTCCCTTTTTGGAGTAGTAAGGTAAGCCCAGAACGGCTTTATGGGGCGGCAGGTTACGTTCATTGAGCCAGTAGTCGAGCGACTTGAGTGCCAGGGAATACGGTGAATGAGCCCGTACGTAATCCGGGCCGTAGTCGTCATCATAGGCCATGAGGTTGATCCAGTCCATTTTGTCAAAAGCCTCCTTCTTTATACCGTAGCCCTTTTTGCCGTAGGAAATCACTGCAGCGGTGAGCTGTTTGTTCTGCCGGTGCAGGGCATCTGCCAGATCAGTGACCAGCAGCACGTAATGATCGGCAGAAGGAGAGTCTTCATCGGGATACTCCCAGTCGAGATCCACTCCGTCAAAACCGTATTCCTGTACCATTTTCAGGGTGCTCTCTATAAAAACTTTCCGGCCCTGCGCGGTTTCGGCCATTTTATGAAAACGGGTATCGTCACCACCGCCATCACCTATGCCCCAGCCTCCCACAGAGATAAAAATTTTCTTTTTATGTTCGTGCACCCGGCTGATTACCGCACGTACGTGTTCCGGATCGCGCAGAGGCAGGAGGGTGTCACCGGTTTTAGCCGGAATGGCAAAAGAATAGTTGATGTGGGTATAATGCTCTACCTGAATGGGCTCTTTAGAAGGCATATAGTAGCCAATGATCTTAAAATCCTGAGCCAGGGAAGCGTAAGAAATGAGAAGAAGGGCGAGTATTTTTTTCATTAGTATAAGGTTTAGCTATCAGCTGATAGCTGAGGAGGGCTCTTCTTAAAAACGTTCGTGAAGTTCTTTTTCAATTTTCCGGGCCATGGGTACCAGCACATGATCTTCAATGATGGCATGCTTGCGGAGATCCATTTCAAAAAGCTCCACCTGGTTCAGGAAAACCTTAAAAGGAAGCGGGATGGCTTCGTATTCGGAATAGTTATGGATAATGGTGGATACGTGCCTGAGCTCATCTTCTACCGCATCATGATCATCAATAAACTGGGCAATAGATGTATTATTCAGCAGGTCTTTTACTTCTTCCGGGCTCATATCACCGGTGTAGGCATGGTGCAGTTTTTTCAGGTAGGGAAAAAAATCTCTTTCCTCCATCCGGATATGCTCCAGGAAATGGGTTTTGTAATGATTGAAAAAGAGTACCAGGGCATCCAAAATCTGCGGAGTGTCATAGTACTTCCGCTGAATATGCGCCATAGACTGCTCTATCTCAGGCAGCGTTTTGGAAATGTACAGCTTATGAGAGGCCTGCAGGTAATACATTACCTGGAGCATAGAGAATTTCTGAAGCTTGTCAAGAGGCAGATCCGATTCGTCGCCACTGTAGAACTCCAGGATGAGCTCCATCAGTTCGGATTCAAAATTCAGTTCTTCTTTGGATGGGTTGTCGATCAGATCCAGCCTTTCGGTTACCATCTGGTATATCTTGGCCGATTCAACGAGTGACTGCACCGTTTCAGAATTTGTCATAACTGTTTCGCTTTTAGTTCAAAGTTAGAGCATTTGAAATAAAAAAACAATGATAACAATCATCTTTAGCTATGAGCGGTGAGCTATGAGTGATGAGCCTTGAGACACCCCACTGCTCACCGCTCACGGCTCATAGCTGTTTTCTCTCCTCTTCTTTATAGATAAACTGTACGGGCTTTTTAACTTTTTCTTTCAGAAGGGCTACTTCCAGCACTTCTTCCACGTAATTGACATAGTGGAAAGTCAGGCCTTTGGTATATTCTGCCCCTATTTCTTCCACATCTTTCCGGTTTTTATAACACATGATAATTTCCCGGATATTGGCCCGCTTGGCTGCCAGGATTTTCTCCTTGATTCCCCCCACCGGAAGTACTTTTCCGCGAAGCGTGATCTCACCGGTCATGGCCAGGTTATTTTTTACCTTGCGCTGGGTGAAGACAGAAGCCATAGAGGTCAGCATGGTAATTCCGGCAGAAGGGCCGTCTTTGGGCACTGCACCCTGCGGTACGTGAATGTGCAGGTCGTAATGGGAGAATACCCGGTAGTCAATGCCCAGGTCTTCGGCATGGGACTTCAGGTAAGACAGGGCCGTCATGGCAGATTCTTTCATGACATCGCCCAGCTGCCCGGAGAGGGTGAGCTGCCCTTTTCCACGGCTGACGTTAGACTCAATAAACAGGATGTCACCGCCTACGGGGGTCCAGGCCAGGCCGGTCACTACACCGGCAAATTCATTTCCTTCGTAAAGATCTTTATCAAACACCGGGTTACCCAGCAGGCTTTCTATATCAGCCGGGGTAAGGGTAGTGTTATATGTTTCATTCATGGCCACGGCCTTGGCGATTTTCCGCACCACGCTGCCGATCTTCTGCTCCAGGCTTCTAACTCCTGATTCGCGGGTGTAGCCCTCAATGATCCGGATATAGGCCGCATGGGTCAGCTTCAGGTCAGAGGATTTCAGCCCGTGAACTTCCAGCTGCTTGGGAAGCAGGTGGCGTTTGGCAATTTCCAGCTTTTCTTCTACGGTATAGCCGCTCAGCTCAATAATCTCCATCCGGTCGCGCAGGGCCGGCTGGATGGTATCCAGCGAGTTGGCCGTGGCAATAAACATCACCCGGGAGAGGTCATATTCCACTTCCAGGTAATTGTCTTTGAAAGCATTATTCTGCTCGGGATCCAGCACTTCCAGCAGGGCACTGGAAGGGTCTCCCCGGTGATCACGGGAAATCTTATCGATCTCATCCAGCACAAAAACCGGGTTGCCGGAGCCGGCTTTCTGGATATTCTGGATGATTTTTCCGGGCATGGCCCCGATATAGGTTTTGCGGTGGCCGCGGATCTCGGCCTCGTCGTGAAGCCCGCCCAGCGCCATCCGTACGTATTTCCGGCCCAGCGCTTTGGCAATGGATTTTCCCAGTGAGGTTTTCCCCACGCCCGGAGGGCCGTAAAGGCACAGAAGGGGAGCTTTCATGTCGTTACGCAGTTTCAGTACCGCCAGGTATTCCAGGATCCTCTCTTTCACCTTGGTCAGGCCGAAGTGGTCGTTGTCGAGAATCCTCTTGGCCCGGCTCAGGGAGAAGTTATCCTTGCTGTACTCGTTCCAGGGGAGGTCGGCCAGCAGTTCGGCATAGCTCAGGGCAATGCCGTATTCGGGCGACATGGAATTGGTACGCATGATCTTGTTCAGCTCCCGGTTAAAGTGCTCATTCGTTTCTGCCGGCCACTTCTTTTTGGCGCCTTTAGTGCGGAGCTTTTCCACTTCCTGGTCAGGGGAGTCCATTCCCAGTTCTTCCTGGAGCACCTTGATCTGCTGCCGCAGGTAGTATTCGCGCTGCTGTTGGTCTATATCATAAGAGGCTTTGCTCTGAATATCTTTTTTGATTTCCAGTACCTCAATTTCCTTGTGCATATGCTCCAGCAGGCGGGTAGCATGCTCGGCGCCGTCCAGGGTTTCCAGCAGCACCTGCTTGTCAGAGAGGGCCACGTTCAGGTTAGACGACAGGAAATGGGTCAGGAAGACCAGTGAGTCAATATTATTAATGGCAATCTGGGCATCCCGCGGAATCTCGGGATTCAGGTTGGTGAGATTTACGGCTGCCTCTTTGAGGCTCTGGGTCAGTGCTTTGGTTTCCTTTTTCTTGGGGTTCGGGAAATTATCGGGCAGGTATTCCACCCGTGCCTGCAGGTGAGGCTCGGTCTGAACGTACTCTTCCACCCGGAACCGCCGGCGGCCCTGGAGAATAATGGTGACGTTGCCATCCGGCAGCACCAGCATTTTCAGGATATTGGCTATAGTACCCACTTTGTAAAGGTCCTCGCCCGTGGGCTCCTCGCTGGTCTGCTTGATCTGGGAAAGAATACCCAGGGTTTTGTCGCCCCTGTATGCTTTTTTTACCAGCTTAATGCCTTTGGTACGGGTCACGGTCACCGGGATAACAATACCGGGAAAGAGAACCGTATTTCGCAGGGGTAGTATGGAAAGAACGGCCGGAAGGTTCTTCTCATCGCTGATCACTTCCTCAGGAGAGCTGATCTCGATCATTTCCACACTCTCTATATTTTTTCCGGACAATCCTATTTGATCAAAGTCTAGCATTTATTTCTTTTTAAGTTTCTGCCATATTGGCAAGTCAGAACCTTTTCTTGCTGTGGGGTAAATAGTCAAACCCTGTGCCATGGATAAATTTAATGGCAAAATGGCAGATTTTTAAAATCTTACGGGCAGTTTTTTTTCCAGGAGGTAGTTTTTTAATTCCGGGACAGAGATTTCTTTAAAATGGAAAATGCTGGCGGCGAGGGCTGCATCCGCATGGCCGGCTGTAAAAACTTCATAGAAATGCTCCATGGTGCCGGCTCCGCCCGAAGCAATTACGGGAATGCTGACCGAGCGCGAGATGAGGGAGGTGATTTCCATGGCAAATCCGTTTTTGGTGCCGTCGGCATCCATAGAGGTGAGGAGGATTTCACCGGCGCCCAGCGCATTTACTTTTTTTGCCCAGGCCACGGTCTCCAGCTCTGTGGGTTTTCGCCCTCCGTGGGTATGTACCCGGTGTTCACCGTCGGCATACCGGGTATCAATGGCCACCACGATGCACTGGCTGCCGAACTCCTGTGAAAGCTCTGACACCAGTTCCGGGTTTTTTACGGCCGAAGAATTGACCGAGATTTTATCTGCCCCGGCCTGTAGCAGCCCGGACACGTCAGCCACGCTGCTGATACCTCCGCCTACCGTGAAAGGAATATTAATGGCGTGAGCTACCCGGTCTACCAGGTGAAGCAGCGTTTTCCGGTTTTCCACGGTAGCCGTAATATCCAGGAAAACCAGCTCGTCAGCTCCTTCAGCGGCGTAGATGCGGGCCAGCTCCACCGGGTCTCCGGCATCTTTCAGGTTGATAAAATTGGTTCCTTTTACGGTTCTGCCGTCTTTGATATCCAGGCAGGGGATAATTCGTTTAGTCAGCATAAAAATATTCTATTTCTTTCAATGAAATCCGGTTTTCATAGATAGCTTTGCCCACAATCACCCCGTAGATTTCGAGGGTATTGAGGGTCCGGATGTCGTCCATAGTGCTGATTCCACCACTGGCAATAATGCTTAATCCGGGAAATTTTTCGCCCATTTCACGATAAAGCTCAGTAGAAGGCCCCTGCAGGAGGCCGTCTTTGGCCACATCGGTGCTGATGGTATATTTTACCCCTTTGGCTACATAATCTTCCAGGAAATCAAAGATAGAAATACCGGTGGTTTCCTGCCAGCCGGAAACGGCGATCCGGCCGTCACGGGCATCTGCTCCCAGGATGATTTTTTCATTGCCGTACTTTTCCAGCCAGTTCATAAAAACCTCCGGGGCTTTTACGGCAATGCTGCCCCCGGTTACCTGGGTGGCACCGCACTCAAAGGCAATTTTCAGGTCCTGATCCGACTGCAGCCCGCCGCCAAAGTCAATGGCCAGGGAGGTATGCGCAGCCATATTTTCCAGTACTTTATAATTGATGATCCGTTTCTCACGGGCACCGTCAAGGTCTACCAGGTGCAGGCGCTGAATGCCGGCATCCTCAAAACTCTGCGCCACTTCCAGCGGGTTTTCATTGTATATTTTTTTTTGAGCGTAGTCGCCCTGCGTCAGCCTGACGCACTTTCCGTCAATGATGTCTATGGCGGGGATAATCTGGATCATCTGGAGTGGTTAATGATTAATGTTTTATAATTTCAGAAAATTGCGGAAGATCTGTTCGCCTACAGTGCCGCTGATTTCGGAGTGGAACTGGCAGGCATGGAAATTATCTTTCTGAAGAATAGCGGAGTAGGGGAGAATATAGTCGGTTTCAGCCACCGTGTACGTACTTAGCGGGGCGTAGTAACCGTGATTATAATACACGAAAGATCCCTCTTTCAGTCCGTCACAAAGGGAAGTCCGGTATCCGTAAATCTGGTTCCAGCCTGTCTGGGGAATCTTTTCACCGGCAGCCGGCACAAACCGTTTGATTTCCACATCAAAGATGCCCAGGCAGGTGGTGTCACTTTCTTCCGAATGCCGGCAAAGCAGCTGCATGCCCACACAGGTGCCCAGGAAAGGCTGGGTAAGGGTGGGAATCAGGCGGTCCAGCCCCTTCTGCTGAAGGCTTTTCATGGCCGTGCCTGCTTCTCCCACGCCGGGGAAGATAATTCTTTTGGCCCGGATGAGCTCATCGGGGTCATCGGTCAGCAGGCTGTTTACGCCCAGTCTCTCCAGGGCAATCATCACTGAACGGATATTGCCGGCATTGTACTTAATAATTGCTACTTCGGGAACCTTCATGGGTATCAGTACGTGTGAGCAAAAATAAAACCCGACGAGTAGCCGGGTATATTTCGATCGCTAAATTTGTCAGGAAAAAATCTTTAAAATATCAAAAACAAATTGATATTTGATGCTAAGATAGGAGTTTCAGGTCAAAAAAGCAAGAAATTTCAACGTTTTTGAGGAGGACAGAAGAGCAGCCTGCCGTTAAAAATGAGGACTCAAAGCTCAAAGCTTACAGTTCAAAGCTGATCATGAGTTAATTTGCCTGCGTATTAGGTATTTGAACAATAAATCAATAGATTTGTGCCTGCATTTTCACGAAAACCTTACGTATGCAGGCTCTTATGCCCATTACCATTGATGCTATTCAGGCTCCCATAGTGGAGGAAATGAAGAGTTTTGAGAAGAAGTTCCGGAAATCCATGAAAACTCATGTTATGCTTCTTGATCAGATCATGAAGTATATTATCCACCGGAAAGGAAAGCAGATACGGCCTATGTTTGTATTTCTTACTGCCGGGGCATTGGGCGGGATACGGGAATCTACCTATCGCGGAGCCGCCCTGATAGAACTTCTTCATACCGCTACCCTGGTACATGACGACGTGGTGGACGAGGCCAATTACCGCCGCGGTTTTTTTTCAGTCAATGCTTTGTGGAAAAATAAGATTGCAGTGCTGGTGGGTGACTACCTGCTGGCCAAAGGATTGCTGCTGAGTGTGGAAAATGAAGATTTCGGCTTGCTGAAGATCGTTTCTACTGCCGTACGGGAGATGAGTGAGGGCGAGCTCCTCCAGATAGAGAAAGCCCGGAAGCTGGATATTACGGAAGAGGTATATTACGAGGTTATCCGTCAGAAAACCGCCACACTGATTGCGGCCTGCTGTGCAGTGGGAGCGGCATCGGCCGAGCGGGAACCGGAGGATGTGGAGAAGGCACGTATGCTGGGGGAGAAGATCGGTATGGCCTTCCAGATCAAAGACGACCTTTTTGATTTCGGTACCGATGAGATCGGCAAACCTACCGGGATAGATATCAAAGAAAAAAAGATGACCCTGCCGCTGATCTTTGCTTTAAATAAGGCAGGATGGAGCCGGAAAAGATACATTATTAACCTGATCAAGAACCATTCCAATAAACCTGAAAAGGTAACGGAAGTGATTGATTTTGTGAAGGAATCAGGCGGGATGGAATATGCAACCCAGGTGATGCAAAGGTATGTGGATGAGGCCTTCGAGATTATGGACGGGTTTCCGGAGAGCCGGTATAAGACTTCGCTGAGGAGCCTGGTTCAGTTTACTATTGATAGGAAGAAATAGGGTAGAGGAGGTAGCATAGGGGAGGGGAGGTTAAGATGGCTTTTGCCCTTCGACAAGCTCAGGGTGACAGTAGGTACCTAATGAGCTACCTACTGTCACCCTGAGCTTGTCGAAGGGCAAAAACGTTAATATTTACCCCCGACTTAACAACTTGTCATAAGCCTTACGTGTCTTTTCAAAGTTAAATTCAGAAATCACCTTATTCATAGCCACCCTGATCTCCTCATTCCCCGGGTTTCCAATGCTTCCCAGCAGGGTATGATTCAGCTCTCTTAAGGGTACATACGTGCCGTTTTCGATCTCACCGCCCACGGTGCGATAAGCGTCACGGAAAGGCATTCCTTCCACCACTTTCCGGTTTACATTTTCCACGCTGAAGAGCAGGTCAAACTTCGGATCTTCCAGCAGATCGGGTTTAACACGCAGGTGGGTCACCATAAATTCGGCGATCTCCAGGCATTCCGAGAACTCGTCCAGCGCCGGCAGCAGCACCTCTTTGATGATCTGGAACTCGCGATGGTAGCCTGAAGGCAGGTTAGACTGTACAAAGGCTATTTCAGTAGCCAGTCCTTTAAGGCGGTTGGTCTTGCCCCTTAATATTTCAGCCACATCCGGGTTTTTCTTGTGCGGCATGATGCTGGAGCCGGTGGTCATTTCTTCAGGCAGCTGTAAAAAACCGAAGTTCTGGCTGTTATACAGGCAGACATCCATGGCCAGCCGCGAAAGGGTACCGGCAAAAAGTCCCAGTGCCTGGGCAAGGGCAAACTCCACTTTCCCGCGGGTCATCTGGGCATAAACCACATTATAATTCAGGTCGTCAAAGCCCAGCAGCTCGGTGGTATATTTCCGGTCGAGAGGAAAACCCGAGCCATACCCCGCCCCGGATCCCAGCGGGTTTTTATTGATCATACGGTAAACCCCCTGTAGTACGGTGAGGTCATCGGTCAGGCTTTCGGCGTAAGCACCAAACCAGAGGCCGAAAGAAGACGGCATGGCAATCTGCAGGTGGGTATAGCCCGGCAGCAGATCGTTTTTGTGCTCTTCACTTCTTTTCTGAAGGGTATCAAAGAGGCGGGAAACCCGGGTGACAATGGTTTCAATACGATCGCGGAAGTACATTTTCAGGTCTACCAGCACCTGGTCGTTCCGCGATCTGCCGCTGTGTATTTTCTTGCCGGTGTCGCCTATGCGCTGCGTCAGCATAAACTCAATCTGCGAATGCACATCTTCTATTCCTTCTTCAATCTGAAAGCGGCCGGTCTCTATTTCCTCCCGGAAAATACGGGTGCATTCTTCCAGGATCTGTTGGAGCTCATGGCTCTCCAGCAGTCCGGCCTTTTCCAGCATAACCGAATGGGCCATAGACCCCAGGAGGTCAAAAGGGGCCAGTAATACATCCAGTTCCCTGTCTTTTCCAACGGTGAAAGATTCAATCAGCCGGTGGGTGGGCCGGGCGCCGTCTTTGTGCCAAAGTTTCAAGATTGTCGTAATTTTTCAACAAATATCGGTAAAAAAAAGACGTTAGTGAGATGCTCGTGCATGAAATATACGGAAAGAAGATCTGCCGGGCAGGTTAAAGGGGTTTTTCGTAAACTTCTGATCGGGCAAGGCATGATTTTTGCTATGAATTTGATTTAAGAATTTTACATGATCCGTTAAATGAGGTTGATTCTTTCCCTGCTTATTTTTTTCTTATTCCGCGGGGAGACGGGGTGGGCACAGGGTACTGCCCGAAACCTCAAAAGAGCCCAGGAACTAAGCAAAAGCATGGCCTATGCAGGAGCAATAGAGGTCTACGAAAACCTGCTGAAAAAACCCGGAGACCTGAACCCTCAGGATTTGCTGATGACTCGGCTGGGACTGGCCGAAGCCTATTATTTCGCCCGGGATAACAGCAATGCAGAACGGGTTTACCATGACGCCCTGCAGTCTCTCCCCGTTTTGCAAGGGGAACAGCTGAATGCCTATAAACGGTATGCCCAGGTTCTGGCCGCTATGGGGAAATACCAGGACTCCCGCTTTTTCTGGGAAAAGTACCTCGAATTTAATGAAAGCGACAAGAGAAGCCGGCAGTTTGCCAGGTTATATTCCCGCCCGGAGCCACTTCTGCGGAACCAGGACAGTTATATCATTGATTATATCGGGTTGAATTCAGGTTACCCGGAGTTTAGCCCGGTATATTATAAAAACGGGCTGGTGTTTGTGTCGGGCCGCAGGCAAAGCAGGAGTATTAAACGCGTATTTAACTGGGACAATTCCAATTTCCTGGACCTGTATTATGTGGAAGACAAAAATCTTCTGAACGGGGAGGAGCAGGGTGGGGCTGTTCTGGGAGTGGGCGGAAACAATACCAGCCCCTACGGAGGCGGAGAAGCACGTGATCCGCTGGGGAGAGATTATTACACCCCGGCTACCTCCAATGATGCCGTAACCATAGGGCACACGGGCAGTGAAAAAATAGCAGGTAGCACCGGCTATAAGGAAATCCCGGTGGTGCCGTCGGTGAGCTTTTCAAAAAAGCTCAACAGCAAATATCATGAAGGACCCAGTGTGTTTTATAATGAAGGGAACAGGATTATTTTTACCCGGAATGCCCCGCCTTCCAACAGTTCGATATGGTCAAAGATCAGGGGGGAAGAGGTTACACGGCTGAAGCTGTATTCAGCAGAATGGAAAGGGAAAGACTGGGCCAATATCCAACCTCTTCCGTTTAACAGCGATGCCTATTCCTGCGGGCACCCGGCCATCAGTGAAGACGGACGGCTCCTGTTTTTTGTGTCTGATATGCCTGGTGGTTTCGGTGGTACCGATATTTATTATGTGGTGTTTGCGAACGGCCGCTGGGGTGTTCCGGTTAACGCCGGGCCTGAAATTAACTCAGCAGGCGATGAGCTGTTCCCGTTCCTGGACCAGGCCGGCCACCTCTATTATTCGTCAGACGGCCTGCCCGGGCTGGGATCACTGGATATGTTTGTGGTGAAAATTGACCCGGTGACCCGGAAGATTACCCCGCCCGTGAGAAACCTGGGAGCCCCTCTGAATTCGCCTTATGATGATTTCGGAATCTTAACCGATAGCGAACGGAAAACGGGGTATTTCAGCAGCAACCGGAAAAGGGGAGGCAATGACGACGATATTTACCGGTTTACCCGTACCGGACCTCTGTACGGATGCAGAGACCTGGTGCTGGTATTAAAAGATAAGAAGGATAACCGGCTGCTGGAGAATACCGCTATCCGGTATAAAACGGATAGCAGTGAGGCCCATTCAGTGACCGACCAGCAAGGGACGGCCGGATTGTGCCTGGAGGCCGACCGGCAGTTTGTGCTGGATTTTGAACGGCAGGGGTACAAAAGCCGGTCTGTGGAGTTTTCCAATGTGAAAAGTTCTGATTTTGAAACCGACACCCTCGTGGTCATGCTGGAAAAGGCAGAGCCGGTGATCCCGGAGACTGAAGTAGCCGAAGGCGGAATAAAGGAAGGAAGGCTGATGAACCGGTGGTCTCCGGGACAGAATACCTCTTTCCGGGCAGTGGTGACCGACGCGAACGGCTCTCCTATAGCCGGCGCACAGGTTAGATGGATCAGCCAATGTAACGGCACGGTAGAAGAAATGATGTCAAGGAGTGACGGGACCGTGGAATTTACCCGCGACCTGGAATGCGATTATGAGCTGGTATCCATGAAAAACGGTTATGCCATAAGCCGGGATATGATCGGGAAGGCGATCCGGAAAACCCTTTTCGGGAAAAAAATTACGGAACCCGTCAGTGCCAGTCTTTTTAATAGTAAACTATACAAAGTGGGAGATGTGATCCGGCTGGAGAACATTTATTATGCCTCCGATGATTACAAACTGAACCAGGCGGCAAAGAATGAGCTGAGTAAGCTGGCCGGGGTAATGAAGAAATACCCGGATATGGTGATCGAGGTGACCTCTCATACCGATTCACGGGGGAGTGCGCTGGCTAACCGGCTTCTGTCGGAAAAGCGGGCAAAAGAGGTATATAATTTCCTGACCCGCCATATAAATAAGGACAGGGTAAGGGCAACAGGCATGGGGGAATCCGTACCGGTCAACAAATGCGGTGATGGTGTGCAGTGTACCGAGAGTGAGCACGCGCGGAACCGGCGCACGGAGTTCCGGGTGCTGCGCATGGAGAAAATTTAAATTCTCCCGGGATTCTTTACAAACATTTAATCCCTAACGGGATATCAGGATAGATTCACGAGGGTCTTTTCTACCGACATATTATCCCTACGGGATAAAGACGCCGGGTACATATTTCCTTTGCGGAGCATCGATAACCCGTAGATACCCCGTCAGGGGTATGCTATTGGTAGAAATAACCAGGTTCGTCCACCCCTATTTACCCCGTCAGGGGTATAATATTGGTAGAAATATACCAGACCTTGCCCATCCCCATGCCCCGTTAGGGGCTACATGACCACGAAGTGGTCAAATGTTTAGTAGGAAAAGGAATCTCGTTCACACCATTCGACCCCCTTCGGGGTCGTATCCGGGAGGTTCAGGCGTTTCTATAAACATTTGAATCCTTGGGATTCATAAGCCAGCTAAAATGTTTGCTTTTTTAAGTCATATCCTCTGTGAGAAAAAATCCACGATGACTTTCGGTTTGCCCAGCTTTTCCACTTCCTCCGGTGTAAACCAGGCGCCTTCCAACGGGATATTTTTGTCAGCTGCCTTACTGTGGGTAAAATGGATGGTCAGCTTTCTGTGCGACAGGATATGGGTTACGGGCGGAAAGGCACGGGCCGGGCCGGCATTCAGGCTTTGAAGCAGTCCGGGAAGTTCCTCAGGAGAGATTTCAGGAAAATCAAAGAGATTCTGCCAGATGTCTGAGCCGGTTCGCTGTTTCATAAAGAAATTTCCTCCGTACTCCAATACCAGGTAATGCAGGCTGCGTTCAAGTACCTTTGTTTTTTTGGATTTATACGGAATCCTCAGGAAATCTTTGCCGGGAAAGGAAAGGCATCCGGCCCGCACGGGGCAGATATTGCAGCCGGGATTTTTGGGCGTGCATAGCATAGCGCCAAACTCCATCATGGCCTGGTTATAGAGATCAGGCTCAACGGAAGAGATCAGGTCAAAGGAAATCTGCCGTATCTCCTGCAGAGTGGAAGGGAGATCTACAGGGGCATCAATAGCATACAGACGGCTGATGACCCGGATGACGTTTCCGTCAATGGCCGGTACTTTTTCTTTGAAGGCAAATGAAGCGATAGCGGCGGCAGTATAATCACCTACTCCCTTAAGCCGGACCAGGCTGCTGAAGGTATCGGGAAAGCGGCCGGCCAGCTCACCGGCAATATAGCGGGCCGTGGCATGGAGGTTCCTGCCCCGGGAATAATAACCCAGGCCCTGCCAGAGTCTTAAAACATCTTCTTCAGGAGCCCCGGCCAGATCAAATACGGTGGGAAACTTTTCAGTAAATTTTTCATAATAGGGTAAGCCCTGGGCTACACGTGTTTGCTGAAGTATAATTTCAGAAAGCCAAATAAAATATGGATTTTTTGTGTTTCTCCATGGTAAAGTTCGCTTGTTCTCCAGATACCACGATATTATTTTATTTTGAATCATTCTTCGGCTGTCGGGTTTAAGCCCGGAAACGGTGTCTTAACTGCTTTATAATTAAATATTTATTTTAAAAAAGATGATAAATATTGTGCTTATTAAGGCCAATAAATTATCTTTGCAATCTTATCAATATCTGAGGGTAAAAATAATCGTATTTTTTTTAACTTTTAAATAATTTTAATCGTGACGAAAGCAGAGGTAATTTCAATTATTTCGGAAAAGACGGGAGTAGATAAAGCTGCCACATCAGCGACGATAGAGGCGTTTTTCGAAACAGTAAAAGAACAATTATCAGGGGGCGAGGCTATTTATGTAAGAGGATTCGGTAGTTTCGTTAATAAAAAGAGGGCGGAGAAAAAAGCGCGTAACATTTCCAAGAAGACTACCGTTACCGTACCGGCTCATTATATTCCCAGCTTCAAACCTTCCAAAGAGTTTGTGGAAGAAGTTAAAAAGAATGTAAAAATCTGATGATGAAAAACGGCCTTAGTCCCAAATTACATTTTCTGATCATTTCAGGTGCTGCACTCCTTTGTTTTGCTTTTTTAGTCAGCAGGCCAAAGACGGTAGTAAAAGATGAGGCTAAGGCCGTTTCTTCTGATACCCCCGAGCCAGCCACAGGGGGAGACGTACACACAATGAACCCGGAGGCCGTTCAGATGGCTGCCGATATCCGGAAAAAATATGCTACCGATGCCAACCCTCTGAATGCGTACAGGGAATTGGGGGAAATGTTTTATAAGGCATCGGTTTTTGACAGTTCTGCCTATTACTTTGAGCAGATCGCTATCAGTAATCCGGGGGTGGAGAACTGGCTGAGGGCAGGAGATGCCTATCTTCAGGCGTTTACCCTGACACTGAATGCTGCCAAAGCAGAAGAGCTGGCTGAAAAAACCCGGGACTCTTATTCAAAGGCGCTGAAAATAGATCCTTCCAACCTGCATGCCCGCACAAACACCGCGCTGACCTATGTGAATTCTGCTAACCCGATGCGGGCCATTACCATCCTGCGGGAGGTGCTGGACCAGCAGCCGAACTACCTGCCGGCGATTATCAGCCTTGGAAAGCTTTCCATGCAGTCAGGGCAGTTTGATAAGGCGGCAGAGCGTTTTAAAGAAGTGCTTCGCATTGATAAAAACAATATTGACGGCAAGATCGGGCTGGCTTACAGCTATATAGAATTAGGTAAAGCCGAAGATGCCAGAGTGCTGCTGACAGAACTGCTGGAAGAAAATATTGACCCGGTTGTAAAAGATGAAGTGAGAAAAACTTTGAATAATTTAAAATAAATTATTACTTTTGCAGTCCCAAAAAGATTTGAGACATTTAAAATATTAAGATTATGCCTTGCGGAAAGAAAAGAAAAAGACATAAGATGGCTACTCACAAGAGAAAGAAACGTCTGAGGAAGAACCGTCATAAGAAGAAATAATCAGTACTTAAGGTATATACTACGATATATAGTAGGAGGTAAGCAGCTTATGTCTGCTTACTTTTTTTGTTAAAATTTTGAATACTAGTACCTGTTTTTATTCAGATAGTAGTATCTTTACTTCTATGGCCCCGTACCTTTCTTGAAACTTGAGTAACGAGTTATACATATCCGCCACCCCTAAGGGAGACAGAATAGCTTTAGTCCGCAATAAGCGCCTCATTGAATACCATGTTGATGAGACAGAGCATCATTTTGCAGTAGGGGATATCTATTTCGGTACGGTCAAGAAAGTAGTTTCGGGAAATAATGCGGCGTTTATTGATATCGGACATGAAAAGGATGCTTTTCTGCACTACCATGACCTGAGCCCGAATATTCTGTCGTTAATCAAATTTACCAAAGACATCATTGCAAAACGCCCGGTTAGTCCACGGCTGAAAGGCTTTAAGGCCGAAGCGCAGATTGAAAAGCAGGGAAAGATCAGTGATGTGCTGAGTAAAAATATGCCTATCCTGGCCCAGGTGGTGAAGGAACCTATTTCTTCCAAAGGGCCGAGGCTTTCGTGTGATATCTCTATTGCCGGAAGGTATATTGTACTGGTTCCGTTCAGTAATTCCATCAATATTTCCAAGAAGATCACCAGTAAGCAGGAGCGTCAGCGCCTGCACAAGCTGATGTCATCGGTGAAGCCTGAAAACTTCGGGGTGATTGTGCGTACGGTGGCGGAGAATATGGATGTGGAAGATCTTCGCCGTGACCTGGAGCATTGTATTGAGAAGTGGGAAAACGGTGTGCGGGCGTTGAGAAATGCCGCACCGCGCGACCGGGTAGTCTCCGAAATGGACCGTGCGGCTTCCATTCTGAGAGATATGCTGAATGATGATTTTGACTCTATTGTGGTAGATACCCGGGAGTCTTTTGATAAGATCAAAAACCTGCTACACTCCATAGCCCCGCAGAAAGAGAAGATTCTCAAGCTGCACCAGGGGAAATCCAAGATATTTGAGCATTACGGGATAGAGAAGCAGCTTAAGTCGCTGTTTGGCAGAACGGTGACGCTTCCCGGTGGAGGTTACCTGGTGATAGAGCATACCGAAGCCCTTCATGTGATTGATGTAAACAGCGGTAACAAGGCCAGCTCTGAACCAAACCAGGAAGCTACAGCCCTGAACGTTAATAAGGAAGCGGCGGCGGAAATTGCCCGTCAGCTTCGTTTACGCGATATGGGCGGTATCGTGGTGGTAGACTTCATTGACATGAAGAAGGTGGAGAACAAAAAGGCGATCCACGAGGTTCTTCGGGATGAGATGAAGGGCGACCGCTCGAAATATACCATCCTGCCTATCTCCAAATTCGGCCTTTCCCAGATCACCCGCCAGCGGGTAAGACCGGAAATTAACGTGGATACCCGTGAGACCTGTCCTACCTGCGGAGGTACAGGTACCATCCAGGCCAGTATTTCAGTGACTGACCAGATTGAAAATCACCTGGAGCACCTGTTGCTGAAGCAGAATGAGGCGAAGGTGACCATTATGGTGCATCCTTTTGTTTATGCTTACTATAAAGAAGGCCTGATCTCACGCCAGATGCGGTGGTTCTTCAAATACAAAAAATGGGTGAACCTGGTAAAAGATTCCACCTTAGGACTGATGGAGTATCATTTCCTGGATAAAACAGGAGAGGAGTTTGAGCTGCACAGCTGATCTTTTACCACTTTTCGTATTCAAACTTCCAGTAATTTACTATTTTCTGACCTTCGTATTGAATACGGGTGGTGATCAGGCGGCCGTTATAGGTCATTATACGGAGGTCATCTACCTGCCCGTTATAATCAATAGAAGTATATCTGGTGTTATTGCCCAGCAAGTCATATTCATAGAGCTTCTTTGTACTTAAACCACCTACCCATTCATTTTTGAGCATACGTCCGGCATCATCATAGGTGAACTCGGCGTTGTCGATCTCTTCGCCCCGGTAATCTACCCATTTGGAACGGATATGCCGGTTTCGGTTATCGTAGGTTTTCAGCTCCCGCTCGCCGGAGTCGGAGTCATTGGAAAGAATAAGAATCTCCGTATTATTTCCCAGCTTATTGTATTTGTGCTGGTATTCATAAAAATATTTGCCGTCACGGTAACGGGTACGGGAAAGCAGCTTGCCGTCAGGCCGGTAACGGTATTTTTCAAAAGGCTCACATTTCCCGCCGGGATAACAGGCCTGGAAACTGATCAGGTTATTTTTTGAGTCGTAAATGTATTTGATGTTCAGGAATTCGTTGCCGCTGCCGTAGGTAGTGTATACGGAATGAGCCAGGCGGGAGGCATTGTACTCATAGCGGTTGGTTTCTGCCAGGCTGTCGCCAATAAAGGTTTCCTTCAGGATCAGGCATCCGGAGCTGTCGTAATGCGAAATAATCTGGGGCTTACAGTTCTCCCCGTTGGCGTCGCAGGTGAGCTGGGTACGGGTTTTGATGTGGCTGTCCCTCATAAGAGTATCGATGCCGATAGGGGTTTGCGCAAAAGTGAATGCAGTGATAAAAAGGAAAGCAAAGGTTTTTAGTATCATATTGACCGGTTTTTGTGCAAAAATACTCATAGAATCTGTTGTTTTTTTATGCCGATGTATTCATTGATGACCTGTACGCTCAGTTTTTCAGGCGGTGACAGCACCGTACGGATACCTGCGTTCCGCAGCTCCCGGGCCAGCAGCCGGTTTTTGTGTATCCTGTCAAAGTTCACCGCTCTGTCATAAATGGCAGTGATATCCGGTGCTTCTGTTTCCACCCGTTCCCTTGCCTGCGAATCTTCAAAGAACACCACCACCAGCAGGTGATGCCGGGCCATATCTTTTATATAACGAAAATTACGTTTTAAAGCGTTTTCCGAATCAAAATTAGTGAAGAGAATAATCAGGCTGCGCCGCCGGATATTGGCCCGCATAAATTTGTAAAGGTACTCAAAATCAGACTCCAGGAAGCCGGTGTCCAGCTTGTAGAGGAACTCGTTTATTTTTCCGAACTGCCGCCAGTCTTTGGCCGGTGCCAGGAATTCACTTTGCTGATGTGCAAAGGCCAGTATACCCGCTTTATCGTGGGTGGCAATGACCGTTCTTGTCAGGGCCAGGGCAGCATTAATGGCATAATCCAGCAGGGTACGGCCGTGGAAGGGCATTTTCATGGTGCGGCCCATGTCTATGGCGCAGTAGATGTCCTGGCTGCGTTCGTCCTGGTACTGGTTCAGCATAAGCTGCCCGCGCCGGGCGGTGGCTTTCCAGTTAAGGTGGCGGTGGTCATCACCGGGAGCATATTCTTTGATCTGTTCAAATTCAAGGCTCTGCCCGATTCTCCGCAGGTCATTTTGGGAAGGGGTTTCCGGCCGGGCACGGAGGCGCATATCGGAGAATTGCTGAAATGAAGGGTAACAGGCGGCTGTTTGCTCTGTGTAAAACACTTCTTTGCGGGCCACTAGTCCGCCATACTCCGGGCGGATGAGAAGCACCGCCGGGCCCCAGGTATATTCTCCGCGCAGGGTGGGAGTGACGGGATAAGCGGTTTTGAGTGTCTCACCGGGAGCCAGCCGGTAGTTTTGCTCAAAATCAAAAAGCTGCAGCTGGTACGGCAGATTTTCAATGAGCCTTACCCGGAGCAGCAGGGAACCGGTATTCCGGAATTCCAGGGAGATAGCATTCGGGTCACCATTACTAAGCCTTGGAGGGATTTTCCGGATAAACTCAACAGGTGATTTGACAATAAACAGGAGAAAAATATCGCGTAGAATGAGAATTAATACGATGGCCAATACCCCGAAGCCCAAGCGATAGAAAATTTCTGACAGCAGCCCGAACATGAAGAGCAGGGCGGCCAGGCCGAGAAGGTAAAAAGGGGTATGGGTCAGGTAAATCCGCTTCAGCATTATCGGGGAACTTCAATGTCGGCCAGCAGGCCGTTCAGTACTTCTTCTTCGGTAATTCCTTCCATTTCTGCTTCGGGCGTCAGTACGATCCGGTGCCGTAATACCGGCATAATTACCGTTTTGATATCTTCAGGGATCACAAAGTCGCGGCCGGAAATGGCGGCCATGGCCTTGGCGGCATTCATGAGTGCCAGTGAAGCCCGCGGGGATGCCCCCAGTTCAATCATTTTGTGGTTCCGGGTAGCATGGATAAGGTCGGCAATGAATTTCAGGAGGTGATCTTCCAGCAGCACCTGGTGTACCAGCAGCCTCAGCTGAGCCAGCCGCTCGGTAGAGATAACGGCGTTTACAGTATCTGACAGGTCGGCCTGAAGATGGGAATTGAAACGGCGCAGCAGATTCAGCTCTTCTTCGCGCCCGGGGTATCCTACCTGTATTTTCATCAGGAAGCGATCCAGCTGGGCCTCCGGCAGGCGGTAAGTACCCTCCTGCTCTACCGGGTTCTGGGTGGCAATGACCACGAAAGGATCGGGCATAAAATAGGTATGCCCGTCAATGGTGACCTGTCTCTCTTCCATCAGCTCAAAAAGGGCTGCCTGGGTTTTGGCGGGAGAGCGGTTAATTTCATCAATGAGAATGAGATTACAGAAAACCGGGCCCGGCCGGTACTCAAATTCCAGGGTTTTAGGATTGAATACCGAAGTGCCCAGGATATCAGACGGCATCAGATCCGGGGTAAACTGCAGCCGTTTAAAAGAGCCGTTGACGGTCCTGGAAAGCAGCTTGGCGGTGAGTGTCTTGGCTACGCCCGGTACGCCTTCCAGGAGGGCGTGGCCGTGGCACAGCAGGCATATCAGCAGCAGCTCCAGGTTTTGCTCCTGCCCTACAATTACCTTTCCTACCTCGGTTTTAATCCGGGTTACGGCCTCGTTCAGCTCCGTGAGCTCCAGCCGGTTATTGAATAACGGTTCTGTCATTTGTATATAAATTTATAAACAAGTCTGTAAAATTCGGTTAAGGTTTTATCAGAAACTTTTTCCTGCAGCAGCGGAAGAGTCTCTGTCAGCCGGTTAACATCAGCTAAGGGTTTGCCGGTTTTACGGCTGATAAGATCCGCATTTTCAGGGATCAGCTCACGTGCCGGGATCCTGTAGGCGGCATAAAGGTAATCCTGAAGCTGGAGGCGTATCTTCTGAGCAATGGCCGTATTGTCTTTCTGCTGCCGGTACAGGTCTGCAATGGCTCCGGTAAATTCCATTGAGTTATTTTTTACGTCAGGAAGCCTGTCGAGCGGCTGGCGGAGCCTTCTGGCGTAATTGAAAACAAAGAGCAAAGCACCGGCCAGAACAGTAAACATGGCCCATTGCAGGGGCGGGTGCTTCCTGACCAGTTCCATAAAGAAGCTTTTACCCCGTGGCGGGGGAGAAGAGCGGCGGGCACTCCGGTCTGAGGCCTTTCGTATGGTAGTGTAGTAATCGTCCCAGATCACCGGTGCTTCACGGAGTTTCAGTTCTTCCAGCAGGGTGTTCAGGTAAGAAGAGTTCTTTTTATGGAGAAGAAAGTAATTGGAGAGTGCCATGGGCTGGACCTGGATCGTGACAGAGCCTTTGCCGTAATTCATACGGATGAGAGCAGGGAAGCCCTGGCTGTCAGAAGCAAGCACGTTTGCCGGGTGGGAAGAAGAAAGCAGGAGCCGGGGTGCCGCGGCTGAACCGGGATAGCTCCAGGCTTTCCCCGTTTTCCATACCATCTTCAGGGAGTCATCCATAGCCTCCGCCGGCTTCAGGAAAGACCCGGCAGAAAGGTTCAGCGTTTTCAGGAAATGACGATCTATTTCAAAGCTGCTTAAAAGAAGGTGATTCCCGGAGGAAACAAACCGGAGAATCTGAGCCCGTTCAAGCCTGTCAGGAAGAAAATAAGGGCTGCAAACCACATAGGTTTTACCGGTACCTGTAAAATGCGTTCCGCCCGGTGCCCGGGAGCTTCTCTCCAGGTCAGTATATTTTTTGAGGGTGAGAAAGAAAAAACGGGTGTCGTAAGGCCTGAAGGTCCGCGGACTGTAGTTAACCGTTCGGTCAAACTTTTTTTCACGCGACAGCCGGGTGTTGAGAAATACGCCCAGCACCAGCATAAAACCCACTATTCCGAAAATCCACTTATTCATACGGAAGTATTTTTTTAAAGTGGCCGGCCAGCTGATGATAATTATCCCGGTCTATGGCATGCCCGCCATACCATACAAAATTATAATACCGGGTGGCCAGGAGAAAGTCGGGCCCCCATTTATGGTTTTTTATCTCTTCGGCATATTGCTTATTGGTTTTGCCTTTTTCATAGCGGATGAGGCTTTGCCGTGAAAATTCCTGTAATAACCTCAGGTAATGATAACGCAGGGCCAGCCGGAAGTCGTGATGATCCTCAGCGGCCTTTATGTGTGAAATAAAATCAATGCCGTACAGGTCTTCTACCGTTTCGAGGGTGGGTTCCGGCGGCAGGTTATTTTTGGGTAAAGTGTTTTTGGGGGTATTGTTTTTTGAAAAGCTGTAAAAGGCGTAACCCAGTGCTGCCAGGATCAGGGCCCCCGTGAGGTAGCCTAATGCGCTGGTAATTTTTTTCAGCAGCTGGGTGTCGGCTGCTCTTTTTTGTTTTGTGCCGGTCGCCTGCTCCCCGGAGAGCTCTGAGGGCAACTGATGAAAGCTGCTGTCGGCATACCAGAGGTCACGCCGCCGGTTTTTAAGCTCCAGGGCGTCAGTTTCCGGGCTCTGTGAAAAAGAAACCGATCCGGAAAGAAGCAGGAGAAAGAGCAACAGGTTTTTTACCATAGCTTATTCCGGTATTCTGAGTCGGGCACCGACCGGGCAACCCGTCGGCTATAGATAAAAAAGTACCAGATGAGGATGACCCAGCTGAACACAAAGACCAGTAAAAGCAGGGCCGTTAATACCGGGTTTTCTGAGGTTAGGCCGTAGCTGCCGTAACGGGTGACATAACTCTCTATAAATGCCGCAATAAAAGTAAAAGGAATGGTGCCGAGGTAAATACGGGCCGACTGGTTCAGGCCTTTCCGGAAAGCCTGGCGGCGGGTTAAGGTACCGGGAAAGAGGGCGCTCAGCCCCAGGATCATGCCGGCCATGCATTCCAGTACCAGGGCCATGAGCTCCAGCGTGCCGTGCAGCCCTATCACCACCAGGGCGTTTAAACCCAGGTTAGCCCGGAAGAAAAGGTGAAAGAAGCTACCCACCATGATGGCGTTTTTAAACGTATGGTAAATAGAGCCTACTCCCATGAATATCCCGGAAATAAAGACTACGAGGCCCACAAAAAGGTTATTGGCCAGTATGGTGATGAACATCCGGAAAGGGTTTTCAGAAGTGTACACCCCAAAAGGCTCCCCCCGGGCGATATTGTCTTCTGTCATGGCAATGTATTCACTGCCCATGACCGACTCTACAAATTCCGGTTCCAGGTTAGCGCAAACGGCTCCCAGGATACAGAGAGAAAGAAAGAGGGCTGAAGCCAGCCAGAGGGTTCTCCGGTTTTTCCCGAGAATCAGCGGGAAGGTGGTTTTCCAGAACTCCAGGAGGGGCTGTGTTTTTTTATGCCGGTAAACCGAACGGTAGGCATTTACAGCCAGGTGATTCAGATAGCTGTTGATCTTGCTGTGGGGATAACGGGTTTGGGCATAGGAGAGGTCGCTCACGATTTCTATGAAGTCAGACGCGGTTTCATCCGGATCTGTTTTTTCGAAATCCTCCATTTTTTTCCATTTTGACCGGTTACGGTCTATAAATGTGCTTTCTCTCACCGGCGAATGTTCAAATTTATTCGAAAGATATAAAATTACCTTTAGTTTTGCAGCATTGCATAAGATTATGGAGACACTGAAGATCCCTACTTTCCTGAATGTGGACCTGAGCATTCAGCTGGCCCGTACCTGGAAGAGGTATTTCGCCTTTGTGGCAGACTGGGTCTTTAAAGGAGCGTATCTCCTGCTGGTATTTTATGCCGGTTCTGACCGTTACCTGCCTGGCGGCCTTTTTCAGGCCCTGTTTCTTCCGGTTTGTTTTTATACTTTCCTGACCGAATGGCTATTCCGGGGGCAAACCCCGGGTAAGATGCTTTTGCGGATAAAGGTGGTGGGACAGGACGGCAACCCGCCATCAGCCGCGCAGTGCCTGGTGCGGTGGATGTTTCTTTTTGTGGATGCCTATAGTAGCGTGCTGCTGGCTTTTATCAATTCATGGGTAGTGGTTTTGTCGGCTTTCGGCCCTCTGGTAGGTATTGCCCGGATAGAGCGTTCGCCTTTCCGGCAGCGTTTCGGTGATCTGGCTGCCGGAACCTTTGTGGTGAATACAAAGGATGAGCATTCTACCGTGGATGATACCATCTACTCCTATATGAATTCTACTCAAAATTACGTAGTGACTTACCCGCAGGTGATCCGTTTCTCGGATAAAGATATGACGCTGGTAAAGAACCTGCTGGAGAAGTCAGAACATCATTATGACGGGGAGCTGCTGGACAAACTGTCCCGGCGGATTAAGGAGCTCCTTGAAATCAGCTCAGATGAACCGGACCCTGTATTTCTGAGGAAGCTGCTGAATGATTATAATCATTTGGCGCTAAAGTGAGTGAGCTGCCGCTCTGCCGCGTCTTCAGACGCAGGCAGGGTGAACTCCGGTCTCTGACCGGGTATGACCTGTCAGGAATGTGCCTTGCTTTCGTCAGAGATGCGGCAGAGAAAGCAGGCACTATCTTTTCTGATACAGGATTTATGGAACAATTGGTCCTCCAAGATAAAAACATATATCTTTGAAAAAAATCTACATGAAAGAAGGATATGTTATTCGAAATCAGGATTCCCCTCACTTCGTGACTTTTACAGTTGTTGACTGGGTTGATGTATTCACAAGAAAAATTTACCGTGATATATTCCTGGATAGCCTGAAGTTTTGCCAGGAACATAAGGGCTTAACCCTGTTGGGTTATGTGATCATGAGTAATCACGTTCATTTGATAATTCGATCAGACGATGGAAAACTATCTGATTTAATCCGGGATATAAAGAAGTTTACAGCCCAGAAAATATTAAAACAGATAATGGAGACGGAAGAAAGCAGGTCCGATTGGATGTTGAAGAGATTTCAGTTTTCAGCACGAAGCAACTCTAAAAACAGTGAATACCAATTCTGGCAAGCAGGTAATCACCCGGAGGAAATCTTTACTGAAAAATTTCTTTGGAGCAAGCTCAATTATATTCACATGAATCCCGTAAGAGCGGGTATTGTCTCTAAAGCTTCTGATTATCTTTACTCCAGTGCATCCAACTATGTGGGAAAAGAGAGTTTATTGAATATAACACTTGCAGATATTCCTGTTATAAATCCGTTAAAGAAAAGTGGGTTTGATGTGGATATAGTTTTGTGGTAAGCACTGTCTCGTCTTCAGATAAAGGCCAAGTGGATCCCGGTCTTTGACCGGGTGTTGGTTTGACAGGGATGCCTTCACCTGAAATACTTGTGAAATCGGTTCATTATGCTAGGCCGTCCTTGATAATTAGGCAATAATAGAGACATCCTTGGAAATCCGACCTGAAAAAGGGTCGGATTTTGTTTGTTATCTGGGATCATTCTTTAAAAATTACAATTGGAGGGAGATTTCGAGAGCT
>Ga0206106_100278_pt1 | contig 61824 bp, 57 predicted proteins | sample 1B1ome_FD_148677 | JGI IMG/M metagenome (GOLD analysis project Ga0206106, IMG submission 148677) | Enriched microbial communities from leaf-cutter ant dump, University of Wisconsin, Madison, United States - 1B110A | ecosystem: Environmental > Terrestrial > Nest > Insects nest > Nest dump | place... | reverse complement strand
CCGTGGGTTGATGCGCGGCTTTTTGAGCGCAGCGGCTGTATCTTCAGATACTGCCCAAGCTCGAAATGACGTGCAGCAGCCCGCGCCGCCGCAAAGCATGCGTCTAATTAAACCGAACATGCTCTAATCATCCTGATCCCCATGCCAATCCCCCTCCTCCGCCCGATTGCCGCTCTCTGCCTGATCACCTCCTTTGCGCTCCCGCCCGCCGCTTCGGCCCGCGAGATGAACCGCGAAGAGATTCTCAAGGAAGGCGAAACCATGGCCTTCGGCTTGCTCGAACACTTCAACCACCGTTATCATGGCCGCTCCTGGGTGGACGGCGTTTTCTGGGTCGGCTTCACCGACATGGCCGCCACCTCCGATGATCCGAAGTGGCTGGAGGCACTTGAGAAGCTGGGCAATCGGAAGCTCAGGCACTCGAAGGAGGAGTACGGCCCCTGGGTCCTCCTTCATCATGACGATGTCAAAGGAGCGAAGGAGCCGCATCACGCCGATGACATGGTGATCGGCGAAGCCTTCCTTTACGTTTACGAAAAGACCAAGGACCCGGCGGTGCTTGAGGACATCCGCCGCCGCGTGGACGAAGCTTCCACCCATATCCTGGGCAAGGAAGCCGCCGACAAGGCGGCGAAAGCCAATGAACTCGGCTGGCGGCAGGGCCTCACCTGGTACTGGTGCGACGCCCTCTTCATGGCTCCCCCGCTCCATGCCCGCCTGAGCGCCGTGACCGGTGAGCCGAAATACAGGGAAGCGATGCACACGGAATGGCAGCGGGCAAGTGATCTCCTCTACGATCCGCAGGAGCATCTTTATTTTCGCGACAAGAAATTCGTCACCAAAACAACCCGTAAGGGCCACAAGACCTTCTGGTCCCGTGGCAACGGCTGGGTGATGGCGGCGTTTGCCCGCACTATTCCCTACCTGCCCAGGGACGACCCGAAACGCGACTGGTATGTCAACCAGTTCAAGGAAATTTCCGCGCGGATGGCCTCGCTCCAGCGGCCCGATGGCACGTGGAGCCCGAGCCTGCTTGATTTCGAGGAGTTCCCGTACTCGGAGATGAGTTGCACCGCGCTGACCTGCTTCGGCATGGCATGGGGGATCAACAACGGCCTGCTTGATGACAAAACCTACCGGCCCGTGGTGGAAAAAGCGTGGGCGGCCATGCTTGCCTCGCGCGAGGGGAACGAGCATCGGTTCATGGGTTACGTCCAGGGGGTGGGGGCGGAGCCCGAGCGGGTGCGCGCCCGGAAGTTTACCGGGTACGGTAACGGCGCGTTCGTGATGGCCGCCGTGCAACTCGCGCAGATGGCCCCGGTTCAGGTGCCCGACATCCCCGCCTTGAGCGCTGCGCCGCCGCGTGAGGAAAAGTAGAGCCACCTCTCCTGTTCATATGCCGCCCCCGGGAGCGGAGCGCCGACGGGCTGCGGCTCAAGGTCGCAAGCGTCATTCCCCGGGCCAGCGTCGTTTCAATGAGTCGAATGGAAGCCGGTTTTCCTTCAACTGAATGAACACTGTCCGACTGGTTTCCTTCTCCGCGATGATGGATGATCTCCCGGTCATTCCTCTCTTTAACTATTCCAACCTGATTATTCCAATCCCCATGCTTCCCCCTGCCTTCCTCCGCCCCGTCGCCGCCCTTTGCCTGATCGCCTCCTTCATCCCTTCGCCTGCCGCGCAAGCCCGCGAGATGAACCGCGAAGAGATTCTCAAGGAAGGCGAAACCATGGCCTTCGGCTGGCTCGAACACCTCAACCACCGTTATCAGGGCCGCAGTTGGGTGGATGGTGTTTTCTGGGTCGGCTTCACCGACATGGCCGCCACCTCCGACGATCCGAGGTGGATGGAAGCGCTCCAGAAGCTCGGCAATCAGAAAGTCAAGCACTGGAGGGTGGATTACGGCCCATGGGCTCTTTTTCATCATGACAAGGAAAACGGAGCGAAGGAGCCGCATCACGCCGATGACATGGTGATCGGCGAGGCCTTCCTTTACGTTTACGAAAAGACCAAAGACCCGGCGGTGCTTGAGGACATCCGCCGCCGGGTGGACGAAGCTTCCACCCATATCCTGGGCAAGGAAGCCGCCGACAAGGCGGCAAAAGCCAAAGAACTCGACTGGCAGGAAGGCCTCACCTGGTACTGGTGCGACGCCCTCTTCATGGCCCCTCCGCTGCATGCGCGCCTGAGCGCCGTGACCGGTGAGCCGAAATACAGGGAAGCGATGCACACGGAATGGCAGCGGGCGAGCGACCTGCTTTACGATCCGCAGGAGCATCTCTATTTTCGCGACAAGAACTTCATTACAAGGACAAGCCGCAACGGCCACAAGGTCTTCTGGTCGCGCGGAAACGGCTGGGTGATCGCGGCGTTTGCCCGCACCATTCCCTACCTGCCCAAGGACGACCCGAAACGCGACTGGTATGTCAACCAGTTCCGGGAGATCTCCGCCCGGATGGCCTCGCTCCAGCAGCCCGACGGCACCTGGAGCCCGAGCCTGCTTGATTTCGAGGAATTCCCGTACTCGGAGATGAGTTGTACCGCGCTGACCTGCTTCGGCATGGCGTGGGGGATCAACAGCGGCCTGCTCGATGACAAAACCTACCGGCCCGTGGTGGAAAAGGCGTGGGCGGCCATGCTCGCCTCGCGCGAGGGGAATGAACATCGGTTCATGGGCTACGTCCAGCAGGTCGGGGCGAGCCCCGCCCGCGTGAACGCCGGAACGTTCACCTGGTATGGAAACGGAGCGTTCCTGATGGCCGCCGTGCAGCTCGCGCAGATGGCTCCGGTTCAGGTGCCCGACATCCCCGCCTTGAGCGCTGCACCGCCGCGTGAGAAAAAGTAAACCACCTCTCCGGTTCATGCGCCTCCTCCGCTCCCCCTTCGCAATCGCCCTTGCCCTCAGCCTCGCGCTCCCGCTCCCGCAGGGAGCGGCACCCGCGTCGGCACAGGACGCCGCCTCCGACATCGAAACGGTCTCCGCCGCCGACCCGCTGGCCCCGGAAGTGACCTATGGGCTGGAGCGGGGCGCCGACGGGCTGCGGCTGAAGTTCACGCTCGAAGGGTTCCGGCCCGGCGCGGCCGATGCCTCGCTCCGGGTGGGCGTCGCCGCCGACCGGCAGGTGATCCTCGAAGCCCGGAACGCCGCCATCACCCCTTCGCGCGAGGGGAACACGGCCACCTGGCGCTTCCGGGTTCCCGCCGCGCGGCTGATCCGCAACCCGGAAGGATGGCGGAACCTGCGGCTCGCCTTTGATGTCACCTGGGCGGGGCCGATTCTCGGCGCGCCCCGGCTCAAGCAACGTTACCGCCATCTCGACCACGCCGCTCCCCATGCGGGGCTCTCCCCGGACCCCGCCCGCTGGCAGCCGCTCGATCTCAACGCATGGGAAAACGAGATCGCCGACCGCCGACAGGAGATCGCCATTGATTTTCGCCAGCCGATGGACGGTCGGGCCACCGTGGTGATCGAGGATGCCGGAGGCCGCCGGATTCGCAACCTGATCTCCGGTGAGCCCGCCGAAGCGGGCCGCCACCGCTTCCGGTGGGACGGGCTGGATGAAAACGGCGTCCTCCAGCCGCCGGGCGCGTACCGGTGGCGGGCGATCTCGCACCCGGGGCTCAAGCCGGTTTACGAAATGAGCTTTGCCAATGCCCCCGGCTCCAACCACGGCACCTTTCACGCGGCCGCGACCAACGGGCAGGTGGTCATCCTCGGCACCCAACTGAGCGAGGGCGGCCATCAGGTGGTGATTCTGGAAAAGGACGGCACCCCGGTTCGCGGCATGAACGCCCCGCACGGAGCCGGGCTGGGGCGGGTTCAGGTGGCCGCGGATGAAAAATACGTCTACGCCGCCTACGATGGCGCGGGCTGGGGAGCCGGTGTGGACCGGAGCAAGCGGAACTGGGCGGCCTCCTACGCCATCACGCTGATCCGGTTTGAGATCGCCACGGGCGCGATCGTCGATTTTCCCGGGAAACCACGCCTGCCCCGGGTGCTGGAATACCGGGTCGGCCCCGGCTCCCCGGGCGGTGTCCCCGATCAACTGGCCCTCCGGGGGCTGGTCCTTCTGGAGGGGAAACTTTACCTGGCCGATCACCTCAACGGGCGCATCCGCGTCGTGGACCCGGCCAACGCGCAGGAGATCGCCTCGTTTCCCCTCGAAAAACCGTGGGCGCTGGCCGCGGGGGGCGGTGCGCTCTTTGCCGTTACCGGCGACCGCGCCCTCTTCCGGATCGACCCCGCCAGCGGCAAGGCCACCCGGCTCGCCACCGTCCCGGGAAATCCGTCCGGGCTGGCGCTCGATGCGCAAGGCCGCTTCTACGTGAGCGACCAGGAGACGCAACTCATCCGCGTCCTCGACCCGGGCGGCAAGGAAATCGGGCAGATCGGCCACGGCGGCGGCGTCACCCCCGGGCCGTACGATCCGCTCCGCTTTCATAACCCGGAAGGGCTCGTCGTCTCCGACAACCTCCTCTGGGTCACCGAAAAACAACGCTGGCAGCCGAAGCGGTTCGCCGCGTTCGATCTCCTGACGGGAAAAGCCCGCCACCAGTTCTTCGGCCCGACCGCCTACGGGGCTCCGGGAGCCGGGTTCGATCCGCAGGATGAAACGCGGTGGATCGGGCAGGGTACCTTGTTCAAGCTCGATTTCGAAAGGAAAAGCGCCACCCCTCTCTCCGTCCTCGGCGGGGAAGACGGGCGGCGTCACACTTTCTGGCGTCAGGACGGGCGCACGTTTGTCATCACCTCGGGCAAGATCACCACCCTTCAGGAGCTGACGGCGCAAGGCACCCTCAAACCGCTCGCCGCCTCCTCCTCCGCCCATCAGTTCTGCTTCGCCCACCAGTGGCACCCGCCCGAAGTGTTTCTGGAGGCTTTCCGGCGGGATTACCCGGAGGTTCCCTACCTCAAGGGAGAGGAAGGCGGGATGCAGGTGATCCGCCCGGACCACGGCTACGGCATGCTCTGGGTCGATCGCAACGGAGACGGGGAAATGCAGGCCGCGGAGATCGAATTCGCCACCGGGGCGGAAAACCTCGGCGGCAACGGCTGGAGCCACGATTTTCACGACCTGACGCTGCGGCTCCCGGGCACGGTGAACGGGAAAAACGTCCTCGTCACCCTCAAACCCGACGGCTGGTGGCCGGGCGGCGCGCCGAAATATCCCCCCCTGGCGGAGGCGATCGCCGCCGCCGTACCGATCGACCTGCCGGGCCGGAGCATGAGAGGCTCCGCCGTGGACCGGTTCGGCAATCTGATCGTCACCTCCAGCCCGATGACCGCCTTCTCGCCCGATGGCAGGCTGCTCTGGCATTACCGCAACGAATGGGATGGCGTCCACGGCTCGCACAAGGCGCCCCTTCCCTCCACCGGCGAGCTTCAGGGGGTGCTCTTCTTCAGCGGAATAGCGCCGCTGGACAAGGAGAGCGACGTCTTTCTCCTCAACGGCAACCATGGACGCGCGTTCGTCATGACTTCCGACGGGCTTTACCTCGACGAAATGTTCAAGGATGTGCGGCTGCTGGTGGATACCCAGGGGAGCGGCGTCGGCATCCTCGGCGGGGAATGCTTCGGCGGCACCTTCGGCAGATCGGAGAAAACCGGAAACTATTACTTTCAGGGCGGCGGCATCGAATACCGGATCTACCGCATCGAAGGCTTGAAGGAAACCATCCGCCAGCAGGGGGATTTCACCGTCGGCGAAGACCAGCTCGCCGCCGCCCGGCGCGCCCTCCTGCGCCGGCAACAGGAGGCAACGCGGCGGACCGTCGCCCGGGCCGTGCGGCTGGCGAAGCCGCCCACCCCGGATGGCAAGGATTCCGACTGGCGGGAGGCACTCCCGATCGCCTGGAACAAGCGGGGGCAGTTCCCCGTCTCCGTCCGGATCGGCTACGACGACACCCATCTCTATCTCTTTTACAAAGTCGCCGACGACAGCCCCTGGGTAAACCATGGCGGCGACTGGCAGACCCTCTTCAAAACAGGCGACGGCGTGGATCTCCAGCTCGCCACCGATGCGAACGCCGATCCCCGGCGCAAAAACGCGGCCCCGGGCGACCTGCGCCTTTTCATCGCTCCGCAGGGAGAACAGAACGTCGCCGTCCTCTATCGCCACCGCGCCCCCGGGGCGAAACAGGATGACGGCGTCACCTTCCAGAGCCCATGGCGGAGCGAGAGGGTCGATCGGGTCAAAAAGCTGGAGAACCTCCACATCGGGATCGTCCGCAACCCGGGCGAATACGTGGCGGAAATCGCCGTCCCGCTGGCCGAGCTAGGCATCGCCTCTCCCGACGGGCTTCGCCTGAAGGGGGATTTCGGCGTCATCTACGGCGACGCCGCGGGAACCATCAACCTCTTCCGCAACTACTGGTCCAACCAGGTCACCGGGCTGATCAACGACGTGCCCGGCGAGATCATGCTCCACCCCGACCTCTGGGGCGTCATTGAATTCGGAGAGAAACCATGAAGCCGCCGTCCCCTTTATTCCTCCCACCCCAGCGTCACCGCCTCGCTCTCCTGGCCGCCCTGCTTCTGGCATTCGGGATCGGGGGAAGCAGCCCCGCCCGGGCCGGAACCCTCTCCATCGAAGGGGTTCTTGCCAACTCCGGTGAACAGGGCCCCACCCTCGCCCGTTTCGGCGATGGAAAGACACGCCGTTCCATCGGGCTCATCCAGGATGGCCACGGCTCCCTCTGGAGCAGCGGGATCGACCGGGAGATCATCCGCTACACGCTCGACGGACGGCGGCTTGCCACCTACCGGACCCCGGAATTCGGCCCCCCGCACGAGGGCGACAGCTTCACCCTGTGCGGCGACACGCTGATCCTCAAAATCAAAAAGAAACTCTACACCCTTCCGCTTGAGGCAGAGCCGGGGAGCGAAGTCATCCCGCTCGACATCGAAGCCACCCGCCTCGCCCCGCGCGCGCATGATGGATGGGCGTATGCGGCGGCGGAAGACCGGGTCTTCCGGGTGAACCCGCAGGGCATTACGGAGGAGGTCGGCCGCGCGGAGGGAGAAATCTCCGGGCTCGAAATCGGCCCGGAAGGCGTTCCCTACCTTCGCATTCGCGGCGAGATGCTGCGGCGCCAGCAGATGATTCGCCTGGACGAACCAACCAATCCATTGACCGCCCCGGGGTGGCGCCCCCACTGGCTCAACGGAGCCTGGTTCGGCTTTGCGGGGCACGGCACCATCCGCCGGTTCAACCGCGATCTGGAGCCGGAGCCCGGTGTCGTCCTTGGCGGCAACTCCGGGTCGTTCATCGGCTACGTCCCGGGAAACTACGAACTCGCGGACCCGCGCGGCATCGCCTGGCTGGGCGGGCACCGGTACGCGGTGGGCGGCGTCTCGGGGATGGTTCATCTTTTGATCTGGTCCCCGCGTGAGCAACGTTTTGAGATCGTCCGGCGCATCGGCCCCCTCAAGCGGTGCGACGCGCTGGCGCTGGACTCCAGGGGGCGCGTCTGGTTTCATGGCGGCGTCCTGCACTGGAGCGACGGCCCGGACACCCCGCTCGTACACGGCACCCCGGGCGCGGGCGCCGAAGGCGGTCCCGAGCCGTTCGCCGCCGCCAACCTGCCCGGCGACCGGTTCATCGCACCGATGGCGAATGAAAAAAGTGGCGGCGCCCTTTGCTCTGGCAGCATGGACGGCCCGGCCAACCGCTTCTCCGCCGATCTCATCGGCAAAACCTATTGCGCCGCCGCCGTCGTCATCCTCAGCAAACGAACGGCCCTCCTCATGACCGACGCGAAGGGAGCCGGAATCGCCCTGTTTTTCAACCAGGGCAGCGGCAAGCCCGGAGACAAGGCGGGGGAGGTCGTCCTCCAAGGCAGCGCCCCGGTCGGGAACCTGACCTCCCTCACCTCCGACGGACGGGAGCGCCTCTGGGCGGGTGCCGGGGGAAGCCTCATCGAATTTCGCCCGGAGGGCGACCGGTGGCGGGAAGTCAAACGCTGGGCCGTCCCCGGCGCGGACGAGCTTCACCTCTCCTGGAGCAACGAACGGCTCTGGGTCTCGGACACGGCGAACCACCGCCTGCTTGTCTACGATGCAAACACCGCCGCCCTCGTGGCCGAAGCCGGGACCGGCGGCAAACCGGGAGACGATCTCGCCTCCTTCCACTCTCCCCGGGCCCTTTCGGCCAACGGCGATCGCGCCGTGGTCTTCGACGCGGGCAACCAGCGCCTGCTGCGGGTTCAGTGGCGGGATTAAAGCGTCCAGACACGCCCTTCGAGTTGCGGAATTACCTGAATTGATCCATGAACCGATGAGCCTTCATGGTATCAGCAAAGGATTTTGCTCTCTGCTCCAGGGCCAGGCGTTCGGTTTCCGGCATATTGAGTAACGCTTCAAGAGTGGCGAGATACTCCCCAGGCCGGTTCAGGTTGGCCACGGCGCCAATTTCCCACTGCCGGATGGTGTCCTCCATGGCCCCTTCGGGGGAAACGAGGCTCGGTTTCCCGCAACACGCGGCATGAACCACGACGCTGCTGGAAGTGGTAAAATTGATATAAGTGGAAATAACGCAATCCGCGCTGGAGTAATAGGCACTCATATCCTGCTCGATATATTGATCCCTTAATTCAATTTTCCACCGGCTACGGAGTTCGCTTATGCGAGTATGCAACTCTTCCTGAATGGCCGGACTGACGGGCCCCGCTATCAACAGGAGAAAGTCATCAATCGGTTGAGACGCCTGCCTCATAATATCCAGAATGGCGAGAACTCCCTTACGGCGGTCAATGGAACCGAAGAGGAGACCGATCCGGATGTTTTCAGGAAGCCCCAGTTGTTTGCGGGCCGTTCTCTGATCCATTGCCCGGATATGAACCGGTTCAATTGCGTTGGTGATTCGATCCCCCCATTTCTTTCTGGCTTGATCCGCGGCCCAATGATCCAAAAAGGCAACTTTCCTAAAGGCTCCACTCGAAATGGCGCGACACATAATAATGTGTTGAATCCACCGCTCGATGTACTTCCGGAAAGAAAGTTTCGCAGGGCGAAAGCGATGGCCGCGACGCGTGATTCCGTGAATCCCCATTTCGAACTGGCGAGGCCATAAATATCGACTCCCGGGAAACGAATGCCAAAAAAATACGAAATCGGTATCCATATAAACCAACATATCATAGTTGCCACTTTCCAACTCACTCTCCGCAGCACTCAATATTTTATAGCTCGACTTCCAGCACACCAACACATTCCGCCAATCCTTATCCTCAACCTCCAATACAATGGTTTTGAGCTGAGGATACTCATCCTGGATTCGCAAGATGTATCGAAGCTTCTCTTCGTTCGCCACTCCAGTTACAAGAGTGAAACGCGCACCCTCAAAACCTTCCGACTTCAGAGCCGATATGATATAATTTGAAGAATGAATAAAAAAGAAGGGCTCAACCAACAAGATATTATTAATTTTATTCAAGGGATCTCAAACAATTTGACACCGGCATTTTTATTAAACCATGAAGACTGACTCTTCATGCCATATGGATAATATAATATATTACACGTAACTTAAAGTCAAGCAAAACGCGCTTGATAACACAATATTCCATAAAGGAAATTAGGGAATCGCTGATTAAATGAAGACCCGTCTGCGTTCGAGCATGCTTTAATCAGTGGTTCCTTAGAAGCAGGAATATTGATTGCAAGGCAACTTTCGAAAAGGGGCAGAAGATCAGGTTCAGGAGAGCATCATCGGGCGCTGCGCCCTATGGATAAGAACGATTCTTCCAAAACACCTCTGTCCACAAGGATGATGAAGACTCCCCAAGGCCGATCTGCCCGCGCACGAGCGCATGATTTTTAAAATAAATATTCGCATTGACGAATATTCCTAAATCCGAATATTGTCCCGTATGAATTTGATCCGGATTTACCAATGTTTCTGCGACCCCAACCGACTGCGGATGATCAACCTTCTCACGCATGGCCCGCTTTGTGTCTGTCATTTGCAAGACATTCTCGGGTTGCCGCAGGCGAAGGTATCGCAACATCTCGCCTACCTTCGGAAGCATGAGATGGTCGAGGCGACCAGACAGGGCAACTGGATGATCTACAATCTGCCATGGAAACCATCGCGTGAGCTGGAGGCCAATCTCAAATGCCTTCAGGACTGCGTCAGCTCAGAACCGATCTTCCGGAAGGATCTTTCGGCGTTGAAGCGGATCAAAGCCCTGCCCGAGTGGAGCGACTCACCCCTCAGAGAAACCCGTTGCCGCTGATATGACCATCCCTGAAGATACCGTATCGAATCCCTTTCCTCTGAACAGGCACCTCTGCCCGGAGGATTTCAACCGAGGTCATTCACCCGATCCGGCCAGGTGTGAAGAAACCCGGGATGAACAAAGAAGGGAGGCCCTGGCGGGTGGCACAACCTGCCTGCCCGATTTCGATCCCTCCGATGAATGCTGCGCATCCGGTTCATGAATCCTCCCAAGCGACTCGATTTCTTTGAGCGGTATCTTTCCCTCTGGGTGCTGCTTTGCATGGTTGCGGGGATAGGAATCGGCCATCTCTTCCCCTCGCGGGTTGCCGCCATCAGCCGATGGGAGTTTGGAGAAAACTCGCATGTAAATATCGCCATTGCGGCCCTGATCTGGATGATGATCTATCCGATGATGCTCAAGATTGATTTCAAGGGCGTTCGTGGGGTTTTCCATCGGCCTCGGGGGCTATTGATTACGCTCTTTATCAACTGGATTGTGAAGCCGTTGAGCATGGCAGCGCTCGGCTGGTTTTTTATCCAGGGCCTTTTCTCCAATGTTCTCGGATGGATTGAGCCTGCCGTGGCCGCCAACTACGTCGCTGGGCTGATCATTCTCGCAGCCGCTCCCTGCACGGCAATGGTCTTCGTGTGGTCGTATCTTACCGATGGAGATAGCGCATACACGCTGGCTCAGGTTGCCGTTAATGACCTGATTATGATTTTCGCGTTTGCGCCCATTGTGATGCTGCTCGTCGGCGTCACCGGAGTTCACATTCCGGATCAGGTGCTGATTGCTTCCGTCGTCGTCTTTATCGTCATCCCCCTGCTGGCAGGATGGGCAAGCCGCCTCGTTTTGATCCGCTTCAAGGGGCAATCATGGTTTGAGGAGAGATTCCTGCCGAAGTTTCGCCCGGTCACCGTGCTTTCCCTTCTGGGAACACTGAGCCTGATCTTTGCCTTCCAGGCAGGGAATATTTTGGGCAACTGGGGAGCAGTGCTTCTTCTCGCGGTACCGATCACGATTCAGGTCTACTTCAACAGCAGCCTGACCTACGGACTGATGCGCCTGTTCGGGGTGCACCACGATATAGCCACGCCGGGCACTCTGATCGGAGCAAGCAACTTCTTCGAACTGGCGGTTGCCGTAGCCATCACGCTTTTTGGGCCAACCAGCCCGGCGGCCTTGGCCACGATTGTCGGCGTTCTCGTCGAGGTTCCCGTCATGCTCTCGGTCTGCCGCCTCTGCGTGCGCACTCGCCCCTGGTATCAGCAAAAATCACGTTCCCAATGAAACCCGCTATCCTTATTCTCTGTACCGGAAACTCGTGCCGCAGCCAGATGGCGGAAGGCATTCTCCGCCATGCGGCAGGAGATGCGCTGACTGTGGAAAGCGGGGGTTCAAAGCCAGCCGGTGGGGTCCATCCTCTGGCGATTGAGGTAATGAAGGAGATCGGCATCGACATTTCCGGGCATCGTTCGAAGCACCTGGAGGAGTTCCAGCATACGAACATCGATGTCGTCATTACGGTATGCGGAAATGCGGATCAGGCGTGCCCGATGTTTCCGGGGCAGATGCACCGTCATCATTGGGGGTTCGATGATCCGGCCCATGCCATGGGGGAGCCGGGGGAAGTCTTGGAAGCATTTCGACAGGTGAGAGATCAGATTCGTCTGGCATTCGAGGCATATGCGGCGGGATTCCGACTCCGGAAGCATGACGAAGAAGAGCCGTAAAGCTTCAGCATCCCCGGTATCGATGTCCGGAGTGACGCAAAACCTTCAACGCACCATTGCCGGACATGCCGTCCGGGAAAACAAAGCAAATGCCAAAGGCGACGTGCGTCACGAAGGTCAATGCTCCATCGTCCCAGGAATCGACGAGCATACGCTTCATATGAAGTAACGCTTTGCAAGAAAGCCAGAAATCTGCTGCCTGAACAAGCCCTCCGATAAAGCAACTCATCCTCCTTCACCCGTCCTCAAGTCCGCTTACGATCCAATGCAGAAAGTCCGTCGCCTCTTCTCCCAGAAAGCTAAAACCAAGGCCCAGGTGCGGACCTCTGGCGCATCTCTTTACCCGGATCCTCCGTCAGCTTGAGGAGAGTAAATTCCAGCCTATGCTCACCTTGGCGGAGACGCTTAAATCATGGGCAGAACCACTGGCTCGAATGGGGCGATTTACCAAAAACAACAGCATTACCGAAGGCTTCCATCGCAAAATGAAGTTGATCCAAAGACGCGCTTATGGCTTTAGGAGCTTCAATAATTACAGGCTCAGAGTCGTAGCCCATTGCGGCTAATACCGAAAATCCACCTTAAACCACTCAAAACCAATCACTTAAACCATGCCATGTCCCCCAAAGTTTGGCGAAGACCCGAGATGCGCTATAACCCGCTTGAAATCAGGGTTTTAGCTGGTTGGTCGCCACTCGAATGAGTGGCGACCCTAACGGGATTCGAACCCAGACGATTTACCCTAGGAAATCTTGAAAAATGGGCTTGCGTGACAAATGCGTGACAAATATACTGCTCTTATGTCACGCAAAACGGAAAGGGGGCCGATCGAAACGATTGAAGGAAAGGGTATCAGGATACCCATTTACCGTAGCCCCTACCGAGGTACGGAAAGTTACCTCTTGGCCTACTACAGTGAGGGGAACCGGAAGAGGGAGCGTGCGTCGTCGCTCGCTGCGGCTCGGAAGCGAGCCAAGGAACTGATCGAAGACCTCTCCAAGGGGACAGCCCACGTTGCGACATTTACCGCCAAGGAGGCGGCGGTTGTGAACGCTGCGGTGGATATTTTGCAACCGCTCGATATCGGCTTGGCTGAAGCTGCGCGGCAGGTGGCGGCTGCCGAGGAGATTCTTGGCGGGATCGGTACCATTGAAGAAGCCGCCCGTCTGCTGGTGGCAGAACGTCAGCGCCAGAAGATCCCGACGAAGGCATTCGGCGAAGTCGTGGCTGAGTTTCTGGAGGAGATCAAACCACCTGCGCGTTCGTACCGGCATTGGTCGGATTGTTCGGGACGATTGAGCCTCGCCGCAGAGAAGTTTGCCACGGTGCCCATTTTGGATATTCGAACGATCGATCTGGAGAACCATCTCAATTGCCTCCGGCGGCGGGTTCGCACCAAAAAGGGCCTGCGGACTCTCCCCGGACCCGGAAAAAAGGCAACGGGGCGAAACCGGAACAACTATCGGGGCGTGCTCTGCAATCTTTTTTCCTTTGCCCAGCGGCGCGGTTATCTGCCGCGTAACGTCCCGACAGAGGCGGATCACCTTTCGGAAGCACCCGACCGCGATACCAATATCAAAATTTATACGGCGGAGGAGATGCAGACGATTCTGGATGCCCTGCCCGACAAGTGGATTCCATTTGCGGCCATCGGGGCCTTTGCAGGTTGCCGGGCATCTGAAGTCCATCGCCTCGACTGGAAGGATGTCGATCTGGACGAACGGCATATCACGGTGGAAAGCTCCAAGTCCAAAACGGGCAAGCGGCGGGTCGTACCGGTTTCAGACACGTTGTACGCCTATCTGAAGCCCTACGCCGAAAAGTCAGGGTGGGTGTGTCCTCACTACAGTCACGATTCCACGCTCTCCCAGGAATTCACACAGGCTTGGACAAAGGCGGGGATCAAAGTCGGGAAAATCGACAATGGGTTCCGGCACAGCTACGCGAGCTACCGGATTGAAGAGGTCAAATCCCTGCCGCAAGTCGCGTGGGAAATGAATACCTCGGAGCGGAAACTTCGGGACAATTATCTGGAGTTGGTGAGCGCCAGAAAATTAGCTCAATGGACAACCATTCGTCCGAATACAAGATTGCCGAAGGAGGAGACTGAGAAAGTCGCCGGTCGCCAGCCAGGAAAGTGAAGCTCTCTTCACACTGGAAACGAAGGAGCGTTGCCTCCCTTGAAGTCATTTATTCTCTTGAATTTTGTGATCTTCACGCTACATTTTGCTTGATTATGATTCGTTAAAACGACAAATGCCAACTCCTCACCAAGCTCCTTCTGCCGTTCAGCGTGCTTTACGCAAACTCGGCTCTGATATTCGTGACGCGCGCCGTCGACGGAGGTTGCCGATGGCTGTGGTCGCGGATCGTGCTTTTACCTCCCGTTCTACGCTTCAAAAGATAGAAGAGGGAAATCCGACGGTGGGGATCGGAATTTATGCGGCTGTGCTTCAAGCCCTCGGGCTGCTGGACAAGCTCAAGGACATTGCCGACATTGCAAATGATGCCGTAGGGCAGTCGCTTTCCAGAGCGCAGTTGCCCAAGCATGCTCATCTAAAGCGGATTTCAAAACCTTCTTCCCATTGAGCAAATGATGTCTGATTTTGAAGTTCATATTTTTCTCAAAGGGAGGACGGAATTGGTTGGACTGGCGAGGAGTAATCGGAGTCGTGGTAAAGAGACGGTTCTCTTCGAGTACACGGATGAATGGTTACGATCTGCGGAACGGTTTTCGCTTGAGCCATCCCTTGCTTTAACCCCCGGCTCTTTTGCTCCGGCACAGGGGCAAGTCGTTTGGGGTTCGATTGGGGATTCTGCACCCGATACGTGGGGGCGTCGGCTGATGCAGCGGGCAGAGCGTCGTCAAGCCCTTCGGGAAAAACGGGCTGTGCGTACTCTTTTGGAGAGTGATTACCTCCTTGGCGTATCGGACGAGACACGGCTTGGGGCTTTGCGATTTCGACGGGTTGGTGAGGAAGTTTTTCAGGCACCATCCCCTTTGGGAGTTCCTGCGATGATTGAGTTGGAGAAACTGCTCCGGATTACTGAGCGGATTCTGCGGGATGAAGAAACCGACGAGGACTTACGGTTGATCTTTGCGCCAGGCTCTTCGCTGGGCGGGGCGCGGCCCAAGGCATCGGTGATTGACCGGCATGGCCATCTCTCCATCGCCAAGTTTCCGAAAGAGAACGACGAGTACAGTATCGAAACGTGGGAAGAGATCGCACTTCGTCTTGCGGAACGAGCGGGTATCGCTACGCCACATCATGAACTGATCAAAGTCGGAGGAAAGGCCGTTTTACTATCCCGTCGTTTTGATCGTGAAGGAGCGCACCGAATCCCGTTTCTATCGGCCATGTCGATTCTGGCTGCAAGGGATGGCGAACGCGGCAGCTACCCTGAAATGGTCGATGCCCTTAATCAGCATGGGGCGCAGGCCAAAGCGGATGCTCACGCCCTTTATCGTCGGGTGGCATTCAACGTGTTAATTTCAAACGTCGACGATCACCTGCGCAATCATGGTTTTCTCTGGCAGGATCGGACGGGGTGGAAGCTTTCTCCCGCCTATGATCTGAATCCGGTTCCGGTCGATCTTAAAGCCAGAATTTTGACAACAAACATCGATCTGGATGAAGGAACGTGTTCAATCGGGCTGCTTGAGAGTGCATCGGGCTTTTTTGGGCTGACTCTCCAACAGGCCCGGATGATTATTAAACAGGTGGCTGACGCTACCTCCACGTGGCGTATTGTAGCCAAGGCGCTGGGCGTAAGCGGAAGCGAGATTGAACGGATGGCTAGTGCCTTTGAACATGATGAACTGCGGCTTGCTTTGGAATGTTGAGTCGTATGGTGAAGGCTGATGCCTTCATTGATTTATCCAACTCCTCACGGCTGCCAAGGTCGAGAAAATCCGCAGGCATCCAGACAGCCGAGGGCTGCCTCGAAGCGATTCGGTTGGAGATTTTCTCCCTGAGCACGAGGAGTGATTGACATTGCGTGTCGGAAATAGAGATACAAATTTCGGACAGGTGGCGTTAGTGGATGAAGCCTCCACGGAAGGACTGTCTGGTGCGCATTTATCGGAAGATCGCGCTTCGCGGAGTTGTGAAGTTGGCCCTGAGAGCTTCGAGTAGCTGCGTTTTCCGGAACAATCGATGTCTGCCGAGTTTGTAGCTTGGAAGCAACCCTCGCTGGACGTATTGATTGAAAGATCGAAGAGGAATGCCCAGCCAGGCTGCGGCCTCTTTCGCCCGAATAAAGCCGTCGTCCTCTGCGGGCATTTCTTTCCTAACAGAAAATACAACCGGAGCGGGATCGGCACGGGCAGCCCGGAAAAATGCGGCGGGCTTTCCGCTAAATCGTCTTTTGTGAGAACGCAATTTCATAAAGATGGAGAGTGCGCCAGTCATGGGACCGGCGTGCAGGAACCGGTCAGCCGAGTTTGATTTTATTGTTGCGGATGTAGTTCTTGGCCTGGGTTAGCACGGCCTGCTGCTGGGTTTCCGGTTTCATGTTCGGGCTGACGGTGGCTTTGATGCTTTTGAGGAGGTCCGCCTGTTCGGGCTTTTCGAGCCATTCCTTCACCTTGACGCTGTAGTTCTGCCGCTGTTCCTGGTCCTGCATCTTGCGGAGAAGGAACTTCCGCTCCAACTGCTCGCGGGGCAGTTCTTTGATATATTGCACCAGGCCGGGTTCCTCCTTCATGAACTTTTCCAGCCGGGCGTTGATTTCCGGATTGATTTTGAACTGTTTGGCCAGCTCCTCTTTCTTTTTGGGTGATGTAATTGCCATTGTTTTGGGTGGTTGGAATTGAGGGATTGAGACTTCTTGGAACGGAGGTGCGATAGATCTAGGCTTTGCTCACGGCAGGCTTGAATTCGGGAATCTGGTCGTCCTCGTCGTCGAGGGCGTGGCCGCGTAAGCCGCCGATTTGTTCGATGACGGATTTCAGAAAGCGTTGGGCAACTTTGCGCGGTTTGAGCCGTTGGCTTTCCGCGTTGAGCATGGCTTGCACAAGCTGATTGGTTGGAACGCGGATTCCGGCTTTCTCGACGATTTCAGACGCCTCGCGGAAGATGCCGAAAGTATCTTCATCAAGCGTGATGGTGACGTTGGCGGATTTGGTATGATTCATGGTATGGGTTTGGTGAGAGGGAAGAATTCCTTGTGGCAAAGGAAGGGGGCGTGGAGTAGCACGGCGATTCTCTGCCATCCGATGGCTTGAAGTGGGGCGGTGAGTTGATCCCCAGCGAGAACAGGCAGCGGCGGAAGCTCTCCGCCCGAAAAGAAGTCATCCGTTTCCTCTCCGGCTTCGGCGGGTTCCGGTTGGCCTGGCGCGGCAGGCAATAGCTGGGATGGTGGCGTATCAAGTTGCTTCTTCAGGCCTTCAATCTGCTCTTCAAGCTCCGGCACCTTGCCTGCTTCCTCCTGCAAGGCTTCGATCCGTTTCTTCATGGCGCGGTTCTGTTCCTGCAATGCCTCCGCAAAAGCCTGTTGCTGGGCGTTCATCATTTCCCTCTCGGTCTTCACGTAGTACGAGGGGGAGGGATTGGAGTTGGCTACGGCTGGGCCCATTGGAAGGGTGTAGAGGTCTTCCGGCAGATAGTTCCAGTCCGGGGATTGCTCGCGGCGGTAAACGGTATGCCGTTCGTGCATGGTGTCCGGGAAATGCGGATCGCTGTAGCGTCCTACCGGATAGGCCTTCACCGTTTCCGGTGTTCGCACGGCTGGTGTCTTCTTCCGGGCGACCGTGGCTTTGGCCACAGGGGAAGCGTGGTCGGGTTTCTCCGGCTTGCGGGTGGCGCACGCGGAACAGAGGCACAAGGCAAGAATGGAAACGAGGTATTTCATTTTGCGGATTGGGTTGATGGGTTGGCAGAAAGGCCAGCGGCAGCCTTTTCCAGATTCACGGTTTGAGTGACGTAGAGATAAAAGAGCGTCCCGGCAGGAACGCGGACGTAGTAGGGATCACGTTCGAGCTTTTCCAGAAGGCGTTGTGCATAGATTTGTCCGCCTGTCTGAATACCTGCGGAAATGGCATCCGAGAGGCCACCGTCCTGGGTCTGCGTCACTCCGCCGGTAAGCGGTGAAATCATACTCATGGTGGAAGGAAACGCTCCGGCTCCGGCTGAAATCATGGAGGCGAGAATGGCTTTGGCTTCCGCGTATTTGTCGGAAGCGATCATATAGCCTCGCAGTCCGGCAGAACCGTCCGTTTCACCCCAGGTATCAGGGTTGCTGCCATCAGGAGCGTGATCGAGAACGGTTCCGGAGACCGGCAATTCCCGTCCGTCCTGAAAGACGAGCATCCATTGTTGCTCCGAGCCGATCCGTTCGCGGGCGGCGTTCTTCTGGGCGATGCCATGAACCTCCGTCCCTGCCGGAACGATCAACCGGCCATTGTGCCAGATGTCTTCGGTGAGGAGGCCGATGATCGGGGTTGCGATGTTGGTGGAATCGACCGTGTTGACCAGCTCACAACGCAACAACCGTCCGAAGGGAAGGTAGTTTTCACTACGGGGAATTTCCTTGGTGGCGAAGATTGTTTGTGGAATGGGCGGTGGTGGCTTGGGTGTCGGCGTGGGGCGAACGGGTGGGCGTTCCGGCTCCTTCGTAGCTTGAACGGGTGCCTTCGCACGGGTCGGTTCCGGGATGTCTTCGTTGAACGAATAGCCGGTTGCCTTGGTTGCCTGAACGGGAACGGACGGATTGACCGGCTCCGGCGAACGGCTGCCTTTACGGGGCCAAAGGAAGGCGAGGAGCAATCCACCAACCAGCAGGAATAGAATCAACCTGCCCGAGGGTTTATGGAAAAGTTCAGTCCAGAAAGTACGAAGATTCATTTGGAATAGGAAGTTGGGGATTCGGCCCGGACAACGAGCACGTTCCATTGGTTTTCGGGAGCAAGATGATTTCGACCACCCTGCCCGTTACCGGTGATGGCAAAGAAAGCAGGGGTCACCGACTTGGGTGGCATCACGCCGGACGCATCAGCGAGTGACTGCGTGTAAATGCGTTCCTCCAGACGAATGGCCAGATCCTGCGGGTTATAATAGATGGGGCGCTCAGAGGTGTTCTCCAGTTCCACCCGGAAGATCAGCGTATCTTCCTTTTCAAACCGCCATACGTCACGGATGCGGACATTGAAGTCCTCATAGTAGTTCGTAATCTCGGGAACGGCATGAAGCACTCCGGCCAGTGCGTCCGGATGATTCCGGGCAAAGAGCGGATAGGCTTTTGCCTTGTCCATGAGGGAAAGCAATCGTTCCGGCAGGACGGAGGTAGCCTTCCTGCCTTTCGGTTCGTCCTGATAGAACGTCAGATTATAGCAGGGCTTCTCCGATGCCCGCAGATGCAGGATATACGCTTTCCGATTGAAGATCACGGTGAGATGATCCTCGGCATCCTTCTTCAGCGCCCGGATGGTGAAATAGAAGTTTCCCGGAGTGAATGAGATGACGAACCCAGCGTTCTCCTGTTCCTGAACCGCTACGGATTTTGCGTAAAGACCGGAGAGTTCGGAGGGGAACAGAATAGTCGTGGTTCCCGACTGAAAGGCCACCGGGACATTGTAGATCACAAACTCATCAAGCGGCTTCTGGGTGATCGGCGCGGCATAGGCCGTGACCGCCAACAGTAATGACAAGACTAGGTATCTCATAGAGGTTTCTCGGTATAGTTGAAATCCTGCACGACCAGCGGAAGCCGCCCGTTGCCCAACAGGTCGGGGTTGCGGATGAAAAGAAACTCAATCCGGAATCGGACCGGTTCGCGGAACTCCAGTCCTTTGAGGATTCCGGTCCGGATCAGGCTTCCCTCAGTCCGGACGCTGACGGCTTCATACGACTGGCCCATCCCGTCTTTGATTTTGCGGGTATCAAGAATGTCGATTTTGGTGACTTCGACCTTCTGGTGAATCTGCTTTTCCTTGAACTCCGGATTCTGGGCTTTGTAAAGGGCAGCGGCTTTTCTACGGGCAGGGTCTTCGAGATAGATCCGTTTCAGGAGATCGGATAAATCCGGCCCGACAGGATTCCGTTGCAACAAAGCCAGAGAAGCGAGCCGGACATGGTAGGCGTGAAGGTTTCCTGCTTCCTCAAAGCCAAGCAACGGCGCGTAAATGAGTGTGCCTCCCGGATCGAGGATGACGACCTTCTCCTGTTGTTTCATCGCGGTGATCGTCAGATACGGTGCTGCAACGGCACCGGCGGTAGCCAGCACGGCCAGTACCATCCAGAAACGGGCGGCAATGAGATTATTGGTAATGGAAGTAACGGCGGATAATTTCATGGAATCAGAGGGTGCGGGTGGCGAGCGGTGAATCCTGGGGCAGAGGTTGAGCTTTAGCCGTGTGGGCATTGAAAGCGGCCTGTGCTGCGTAGGGGGTGGCAAGGCTGCCGGGATGATGTGAAACCGTTCCTTTGTCGTGATCCACGACGGCAAAGGTATTCGGCGCGGTTTGGTGGGCTACCATTGCGGGGTTAGCCGGATTGGAAACACTTTCACTTTCCGGCGATTCTGAGGGAACGGGCGGAGGCAGCGGAACATCGCCGCCCGCCCCCGATCCGGAAACGTCATTGGCAAGGCGTCCGCTGGCGTTTGAGGCTCCATTCATGGCCTGCGCCCCGGCGGCTGCGCCTTGTACGGCAGTGGAACCTCCCAGGGTAGCCGCCGTGAGTCCGGCACCGACCGCGAGCCCAGCGGCTTGCAATGTGCCTTGCATACCGGCTTGCAAGGCTGCCGTTGTGCCGCTCATTCCTTTCATGATGGCTCCGGCGACAAACGGAACGGCAAGATAGAAGAACACCGTGATAATGGCTGCAAAAGCCATGATGAACGGAAACAGAAGCCAGTTCTGAACGAGAATCAGGTTTCCCGCGGTCTGCACCAGTCCACCCGTGGTGATCGGCGTGAAAAGCAGATCGCTGATGGCGACAATCACAATATCCACCAGGCAGATCGCTACGTGCCAGAGCAACACGGTCAGCGAGGTCATGGCAAACTGGATGCCTAATGATTGCGTGTAGGAGAAGAATAGGAATCCCAGGAGTAACGGAGAAACCGCGATCAGACCCGCGATGGCAAAATGCTGAAAAAAGGTCAGCACCAGCAATGCGAACCGACCGATGCCCTGAAAGAACATGCCGATAGCGGCGGGCACCACTTTGGCGATGTCCGTGATGGAATCAGAGGGCTGGTTCTCGATTCGCGAGCGCAGAAGCTGAACGAACTTCGCGTCGCGGGCGTCCGTAAACTTCGAACGCATCTCCGCAAACGCCCTTTGTCCACCCTCCATCGCGGTAGGATAACCGGCCAGCAAGGAAACAATCAGGATGGTTCTCAGAAGCGTCCCCAGAATGGCACGGGTATCCGATCCGGCCTTCCAGCCCATCTCTCCAATGCCGATGACGGCGAGAAGAAAGGCGAACGGCATGAGAAGCGTACGGATTTCAAGCGCCGCCTCGTAGAGATTGGAGAGTGAAGGAATCATAGGGATGGTTTCGGGTTAAAGACGACAACGATTCAGAATCCGGGTGGCAGATCACGATTGGGGAGACTCAAGCCCGATGCATCAATGGAGGCCTCGGCTTCGGCAGCGCGACGGGCCAGTTCCCGGTTGCGCTCGCGGCTGATTTCCTCGGCGGCCACCTCCTCGGCCTGAGTCCGGTTCTGATTCAGGACATGAAGCATCCGCACCTGGCTGGCGGTCGATTCGGTCAGATAGTCGATGTCATCAAGAGCGGCCTGCGCGGTAGCGATGGAGCCGACCAGCTTTTGCACCTCGGCGTCGTTCTCGGCACCCTTCAACTGCTGGTTGAGCCGGGCGACCTGTCGATTGAGTTCCTTGCGTTTGTTATGAGCACGTCCGAGTAGACTTTCAAAACGGGAATAGGCATTCTCTACCGCCCGGAAACGCTTCAACGGATCATCCCGATCGCGAAACGAAGCGATTCCGTCGAAACTGTGGCTGGTATCGGTCGCGCTTCCCTGCCATGACTGGACATGGATCGGCTCAAACAACTGTCCAATCGTCGCAGAGATTTCGCCTCCTTCGCGAGCGATGTTGGTCAGCTCGCCCAACGTATCGACAATGCCGGAGTCCTCCAGATAGCCGGAGAAGATCCCGTTATCAATTTTGCCAATGACGGAAGCAGGATCGCCGATGGCCTGCTTCACCTGATTGGCCGTTGCAAGATGATCCTGTACGGTGGTCAGGGTATGATGAAGCGTGGTGAGCTTCTCAGCCCACTGAGCCTGTTCCCAGGTATATTTGAGCGTATCAAAGATATTCTTTTGATCCTGCCGAAGCTCCATTCCGGGAGCGGTCACGACCAACTGTGCCTGAAGCAGAGGAGCAGTAGACAGGGTGAGAAGTGGGATAAGAGAGACGATTCTTTTCATAGGTGATGGATTTGGGTTGAGGAATTAGCGTTATTCGTAAATGGGAACGGTGATTTCATAGGGAACCGTTTTCACCGTGGCATTGGGGTCGGGCGCAACAGGCATCCGATAAAGCGAGAGACGCGGTTTGGACCGATTGCCTTCCTTCCGCTTCTGCATGTCTTGCAGTATCCAATACTGGCGTTTGACCGTGTCGGAAGCACCCCGCTCGTAGCCTTGTTGAAACTGACTGCGGGACGCAGCGCACGCCGGGAAGAGGCACGCCACTACTGCGCACCAGGCCAACGTCGCACAGCCCGCTTTTCTTTTCCTACCAGCAAACCAACGAATCAGTGTTTTCATGAGTGTGAAGAATGGGAATCAACAGAGGCGGCAGACTCGGAGAGAATCCCGCTTACAATGTCTGAGTGGCTACGGAGCAGACGGCTCCGGTTATCGAAGTCTTCCCCCGTGGAGGAAGAGCAGAAGAGCATCTCCGGCGAGACCCGGTTATGAATTGTCCCGCAACGTGGCTGCCGGACATCGAGATGGTAATAGGTCAGCGCCGCATACTTGTTCTGATCGGGTAGATGTTCCGGTAAAGGATAACGGGAGATCGCTTCTTTCGTCGTCTCGGAAAGATCAATATCCTTCGCAACATCTTCAATATCTCGCCGGTCATTCATCCGCGTGAAAAAGAACTGCTTGGCATTGCCGAACACCACGGGACGAATTCCGGACCGTTGAAATCGGCTGTATTGCTGAACGATGCTAATGATCCACGTGGAGAATTTGCTGAGTTGCGCATAGAACTCCGAAACAAGCTGTTCGCCACCGGGGATGTCGAGGGTGCGGGCAACTTCCTCGAAAATCACCCGTTTCCGTTTGCCACGCGGAAGCGTAATCATGTGTTGGCGACCAAAGTTGGCGATGAGGAATCCGGCGAGTTCCTTTAACTGGCGATTGGATTCGGGGATGTAGGTCAAATCGAAATGTGCCAGCTTCCCGGTTAACGAGAGGGTGGAATGACCGCAAACGAGCCGTTGTTCGTTCCATGGAGCAAGCAACGTCGCAAGGTGATTGATCTCGGTGCGGTCATGCTCCGGGAATGGGGCCACCAGCATCATCTGCTGAAGCATGTCATGCGTCGGGTAATCCTCCGGCCCGAAGAATGCGAAGGCGGCATTTCTCACATACCGTTCGGTGTCGGGCGACTTCATGAACCGGGAAACGTCCGCTGCCGAGTGTGCCGCCAAGAGACTTTGCCGTTCGTCCTCCGTCGCCGTGTGGCGCAGTTCCGCCCAAGCCTCCAGAAATGTGGCAGACAACGGCAGATGCGCTTTCTTGTAGGCAATCGTTGCCATCGCATGGCGAGCAGCGCTTTCGAGACGGGCGCTGTCTTCCGTGATCCACTCCTCAAAGCGGTCGGAGTAAAGCTGCTCAATGTATTGGGTGATCTGAGCCAGCCGGAGATTTCGTCTATCTTCGTCAGCGGGATTTCCCGCCATTTTTGCTACCAGCGAGGCGGCAGTGGTAATTTGCAGGTTCGTCAGCGGGGCGCCCTGGGTATCAAGATAATTCAGGCATAGATCCCCGTCCGGTTGAATGACAATGGGCGTATGTCCCTGCGCCTGCGTCCAGATGCCATACGACAATCCTTCTTCGACAATGAGCGAGAAATCGTAATAGGGATCGGTCTGCGAAAGCAGATCACACATGAAAGCGGATTTCCCGGCCCGCGTCATCCCCAGCAATACCGCGAGTTGCGGCGTGCCGGAGAGAAAATTGCGAACGCCGATCAGGTTGCGGTTGCTCCCGTCGTAAAGAGCTTCGGCTCCCTCAAGATGCCCGGTGAACGTGAACGAAAACGGCAGCATATCCGCGAGCCATTCATCAAGACCGCTATCGGCATGGTGAATGTATTTTCCCCAGACCCATCCCGGCCACGTTTGGAACCAGATGTTTTTGGTGGTTGCCGCCGATGAAATATTCGATGTCCAGCATTGGGCATCCTCCATCTGGCCGAAAGCGGTTTCGATCTGACGGGTTTTGGAAATCAGCCCGTCCTCGGTCGAGTCCCAGACATGGACCACATAATCATAAAGAAAGGGAACCACGTCGCCTTGAGCGAGATGCTTGATACGCTCTTCCTTCACGGCTTTTGAGGTCAGCAACGAATGTTTGCCTTCTGCTGCGTAGTCTCCGCGTACCCGCTCCAGAGCACGTTCCGCCCGATTGATCTCCTTGCGGACATTCTGCGGATAGAGATTGACCGTGATGGCGTAATCCAGAAAGGGGAGTGAGGTTATCGCCCAGAAGATACCGCGCCGGGTCCGTTGGGGACGGCGTTTGAGGATAATCAGGTTGTGATAGAAGCCATCCGTGAAAAAGCCGAACGTCTTCCCTGCCTGTACCCCCTGATGCCAGCAATTCTGATGAATGGTTTCTTCTTCCCGGAACTGTCCGATCGGATCGTAATGATCGCGCCGGAGATAGGACGGATTGAAGAACGTCGCATAATAGCGAAATAAATCTTCCGTGGACATGGACGTAACCCCACATCCATGCGGTTCAAATAAGGAAGAGACTACACGCCCATGCTGTTCAAACGCCTCATGGTATTGAGCAAGGATGCGCCGGTAGTGTTCCTTGAGAACCGCCTTTCCTGCACCAACCGGAGGATTGACCACAATCCGTTTGGAAAGAAAGAGCACCAGTTTTTCCCGACGAAGCTTTCCTCCCTGCATTGCCAGCCAATAGCGGTTGAATCGTTCATTGCGGGTAATGGCAGACCATGAACCGGGGTCGCATTTTTCATCGGTGACGGCTTTGTAGGCGGTCAGTTCGTCGCGGTAGTTGGAATCCACCGACCAGCGAAGCTGCGCGCGGGTGGATTCATCGAGCGTATGAAGAAACTGCCGGACGGATAAATAGAAGACATCGAGAGCGTGTTCACTCGCATGGCGAAGATCAGGCACGTCGATGACGAAACCCTTCGTCACAAAGCCTCGTTTATCGAGATCGTTCCAGATGATGAGATCGTGGGAAAACCAGCCGTTGGGAGCTTGCATGTCAGATAAGTGGGTTGCGAGGTTGATGGAGCGGCGGTATCCAGCCGTTTCCGGTGGCGAGAGATTCAAGTAAATCGGTGTCATAAGACTTCGGTTTACCCTGCCGGAGCGTCAGGACATAGGTTGCGACGATTCCGAACGGCACCGTGCCCGCGCCGATGCTGAACAGCGGCGTATGCTGTCCGGAGAGGGTGAGGGCAAGGCCGATGCCGATCAGCAGTCCGGCCAGAAGGAACAGGAGGTTAATCCCTTCAATTCCCCAGATTTTACCGTCACTATCGTCTCCGGCATGGGTTTGAATCATGCCCCGGTTCATCGTCCGACGCTGATGGTAGGCATTCCGCCTGCGTTAAAGAGGGCTTCGGCAATGAGAACGGCGAGGCCGAGCAGCAATCCCCCGACAATGGACATTTTGCCTTGATCCGCGTTACCGCTGCGAACCTGCCAGCCGCCATGCGCGATAACGACCACAGCGATGATAAAGAGAAACCGGGCAATGATTCCGAGTCCTTCGGACATTGCGCCATCCAGTGATCCTTGAGCGAGAAGTAGTGCTTTCATACGTCCGCCATTCTGGACCCAAAATGAGGAAGGCCTGTTCCCCGCTGGGAACAACCTTTCAGCCCGATGATGAAAGCCCGTACCGCGAAGCTTTCGACCTACAAATGGCATCGTAGGGATGCCGGGCGTTACGGATAAAGTCGGGATAAAGCTCCCCGACACTGACGCCCAGAGCGCGGGCGATATAGATCAGGTCATCATCGGATACCGATACCCGTCGTGTTTCGATTTTCGCGACCTTGCAGCGGGTGGCATGTTCCATCCCGAGAATCTGCAATTTGATGGCGAGGTCATTCTGTGACCAGCTCCTGCCGCTGCGCAACCGGCGCATTTGCGGCCCGACAATATTGCGATAACGAGCTTCCATTCCCGCGAATAGAGCCGTTGACTAGCCAGTTGCCGGTAATGGTGCGCAAACGGTCAGGGAATGTGCCGAAACTAATCTTTGGGCTCTTGCAAAGAATTTGTCAGAGATGATTTCTGCATGAGCTTGCGTAATCGGCGGGACGCGAAAAGTCGCAGTTTGGCGATGTCTCTTGACTGATGGAAATGCACTTCCGAACAGTAGTCGGACAAGGGCAGGATACTTCTGATGACGGAAAGGTTGAGAATCGTGAACCGATCAGCACGCCAGAATATTTCAGTGGGCAGAAGCCGTAGCCACTCGGATATTTTCCGACGGACCAGTATGGCCTTGTGCGAGGTGAGATGAACCAAAGTGTAATTATGCTCGGCTTCGATATAAGTAATTTCCGCAGAAGATACGACCCGCATCTCCCGATCGGAATAGAGAAAGATCGCGTCATTCTGCGCAAACGGTTTGGCTTTCCGTTTGTTTGGAGCAGAAAGCCGCATGAGCGAGAGCGCCAGCCGTTCCGGATGAATGGGTTTCATCAGGTAATCCACGGCGTTGACCTCAAAGGCTTTCACGGCAAAGCAATCGTAGGCTGTAACAAAAATGATGTCTGGAACCGGGTGGAGTTCCGGCAGCAGAGCGAACCCGTTGCGTTTTGGCATCTGCACATCGAGAAAGATCAGATTCGGATTCAGGGAGCGGAAGAGCTGTGATGCTTCTCCGACGCTCGCGGCCTCTCCAATAATCTCCACTTCCGGATGTGCATTGAGAAGTGCGCGTAATGCAAGACGTGCATCTTCCTCGTCGTCCACAATGATGGCGCGGCGTATAGGCGTCATAAAGCAGGGATGCGAATGGAAATCGTAACCCATCCATCGCAATGGGTGATGTCCAGCCGGTGTTTATTGGGATAAAGCAACCCGAGACGGCGACGAAGATTCTGCAATCCGATATGGCTTTCCTTTTCGCGGAACGCGGGCTCCTGCCATCGTCCTGAATTGCGTACGGTGATTTGCAGCATAGCGGGATCAAGGCAGGCGACATTCACCCGGATTCGCAACGGCGACCCGGAAGTCTCGCGGCCATATTTTATGGCATTTTCGACCAGCGGCTGGAGGATGATGCCCGGAACGAGAGCCTCCCGAGCGTCCTCGTTTATTTCGCAATGAAATTCCAGTCCGCCACGAAAGCGCATTTGCTCGACTTCCAGGTAGTCCCGCATGGCATCGAACTCGCGTCCGATGGGAATGAAATCGTCCCGACTGTGGTCGAGGGAAAACCGCAGAAAGTCTGCCAGCGATTGAATCATGCAACCCAGCCCCGCATTGATGCCGCAAACATTGGCATGAACCGAGTTGAGCGCGTTGAAAAGGAAATGTGGATTGATCTGGGCTCGGAGCATTTGAAGCTGCGCCTGACGCTTTTCCGATTCGATCAAAGCCAGCCGTAACTCCCGGCGAACACCTTCCAGCACATGGAGGATGCCGAAGTAGAGAAAACTCCATGCGCAAAGCAGGCCGGTGCGTTCATAAAAGACGCTGAAATGGCTTGGATGGTTGAAGGTCAACTCTCCGGCATCGGAGGCGAATGGCCTGAACATGAGGAAGAACCCAGCCTGTAATAGTCCGGCCACCGCACAGCTCGCGATAATCAATGCGCTCATGTGCCCGAGCCTGCCGGACCAGTAAGCCCGGTAAATCCGGTGCAATGCGAGAGTAAGCAGGAAACTGCTTCCATCGCGAACGACGGAAACGAGCATCGCGTCGGCCACGCTGCCGAACAACACGAGCTTGAGCGGAAACGTGATAGCAACAAACGCTCCCCAGCCTGCCAGTTGAAAACGCCAAAACAGCGGCAACCTTAACCAGAGCGCCATCATGCCGCTCCCCCTTTTGAAGAATGTTCCGGTTTCTTGACCGTCAGGATATGGTAGGGCTTCCAGATTTCCTGCTCAAAGCCCGGCCCGAAGACCTTCCGAAAATAGTAGATCTCCTCCCCGCGAATGGAAGCGGCTCCAATTTCGATCTGAGATAGAAGACTGCGCCCGCAGCGGGCAAAACCCGCCTGTTGCAGCCGGTCGGCAAGCTCCCGCTGAGTCCACCCGAGAAGGATACGCTGTTCCCGGATACACATCCCCAACTGATGCTTCCACCTCTCTCCACACTTCACGGCAGAGTCCTCCGGTGAAAGCCGCCTGGGTTGCTCTGTATTTCGAGCAAAACCTTCGCTCCTCTTTCCGTTTCATGGGCCGGAAAGAGTTTCCTGGGCAACGGTTGGCAGATTCTTACATGGTTACTGCATCAGGAGGACGAGACGATTGACTGACTCGGGAGTATCTCAATCGACTATAGCAGAGTTCAAGTATCCCCCAAATAATCTGGTTCGGTGCTACAATCCGTCCAAAGGGCATGGTTTTGTGTTGAACTTCAGTATGTGCAACACGGCGGTTGCGTGGGCCCTTTATCCGACTTCTATCAAGGTTGAGAATAACGATCCTTGTTTTCATAAAAACTATTTAGATAGATTTCCTTCTTTAGAGACGTTCATTTACGCTTTTCCAATCATTAGGTTATTTTTCCACCGGCACCACGATTCCGCGCATGATAATGTTTTGACAAAGCACGAAGACGACCAGCGTGGGAATCGCGGCGATGATGAGCGCGGCAAAGACGATAGGCGTATTGTAAGACTGCTGGAGCTGGTAGAGGTAGACCATCAGCGTCCACATGGATTCCTTCTGGCATACCAATAGTGCGAACATGAATGCGCCATAGGCTGAAGTGAAGGCACCCAAAGCGATAACGGCAAGGATGGGTTTGGAGAGCGGTACCGTGATGGTGAAGAAGGCCCGCAAATCGCCGCAACCGTCGATGCTGGCCGCCTCATAGAGTTCAGTGGGCAGACTATCAAAAAAGCCCTTGAGTAGAAAAATGGAGTAGCCGTTGGCCGCAGCAGGAATGATGAGCGCGGCGAAAGTGTTCAGTAATCCAAGCTCACGAAGTAGAAGAAAAGAGGGAATCTGCGTGACCTCCGCAGGGAAGGCCATTGTGGCCATCAATACGAACAGCGCCGTCATTCCCCAGCGAGGTTGGAATCGCGAGAGCGCATAAGCGGCCAGAGGATTTACAATGAGGGCGGTCAGCACATTCAGAAAGCAAAAAATCACGGTATTGCGCAGACCGTTGCCGGAGACAACGATCTGTTCCCAGGCGAACCGGAAGTTGCGCGTAACCATGTCCCAGAGGATTTCCGTCTTGTGTGCCCGCAAAAGCGCAAGATCATGCTGCGCAACCGGCATCGGGATTGCCCGAAAATCCGCATGATTTGAGTTCCAAGCGGCATTTAGCTTTCCGATGTCACCCTCATATTCCTCCTGAAGCCACGCACGCCATCGTATTTCAGGGGATTCAATGTAGACTCCCTCCAGGTTCGGTAGGCTCCGGATGAAGATCTCCGTGTCACTAAGTCCGGGAATAGAGGCATCCGGTCCTGGCAGTGTAACATCTTCCCAGGATGACCAAGCCGATCCATGCACGTCGTTGAGCGCGGAGATGGTGTCGTATTTTTCGCGAAGGAAACCCCGATAAGCAGGTAGCAGTTGAGGATCGAGACGCAGAAAGCGGGCCGAGAGATAGTTCCGGACGTAGTTGGACCACAACTCACGTTCCCGCCCATTTTCGGGAAGACGCCCCGGCAGGATCACGTCGAAGCGCGAGGCATAATCCGATTGCATCTCGTGGTTCATTCTCTCCAACTCAGCCACACCCGTGCCGTAGTTCATGCTGATGACTTGCAGCGCGTAGTAACCGTCCAGAGAGACCGGATAAAAATAACGCCCCGACAACTCCGAGCGCATTTTCCAGTATTCCCCGCCGAATTTGTCTTGCGGGGGAATGTAGTTCCTCTCGTTCCACGCCTCGGGAATGATGGTGACGTTGATGTCCTTGCGCGGAATTTCCGGAAATGCCTTTTTGAGACGGTTGATATATTTGAACGTGACTTCCGGCATCTGCCGTACGCCATAGACATGGCCCAACGATTCAAAGTACGGCGGCCAACTTTTGCGGTTGGAATTCAGGAATTTCCGCCAATTCTCCATCATTGACGGGGAACCCTCTGTCGGAAGAGGCAGGCTCTCGAAGGAATAGAGCGGGCTGTCATTGGCCTCGCGGGTGTGCGTGGTCGCTGTGGCAATGTCGGGTCGGGCATAACGCTGCTCGCTGAACTTTCGGAACAGCGCAGTCTCGTTGACGAGGAAACGCGGGATCACATCCATCTCCCGGGAGTCTACTTCCGACTTCATCGAACCGCTTACCATCAGCAGGAACGGGTAGAGCATTGATGCGGCTCCGATAGTCAGTACGATATAAAAGATGGTAATCAGCAAACGTCCGCCCCGCGAGCGTTGCTGAATGCTATTGAGAATAGGCATGGAAGAAAATTGAGGGGGCGTTACCGGTTGGCGGTGCGGAATTCGACTCGCGCGAGGATGCGCATCTGATAGGCGGTAAATGCCATCAGGATCAGCCCGAGAATCCAAGCCATCGCCGTACCTTGTCCGAACTGGAGATATAAAAATGTTCGCTGCCAGATTTCATAACCAACCACCTGCGTGGCGAGGTTTGGTCCTCCGCCGGTCATTGCCAGGACGGCATCGCCGGATTTGAATCCGAAGATCGTGGCACCGACCACATTGATAATGAGCAGAGGTCTGAGGTAGGGCAGGACAATGCCGTAAATTTTGCCCATGAAGCCCGCGCCGTCGATGTCTGCGGCTTCGTAAAGCTCATCGGGAATTCCTTTCAATGCGGCAAGGTAGATGATCGAAGCGGGCCCAAGGTTCGCCCAACTCAAAGGAAAAACGATGCACAACATTGCCAAAGCGGGGTCAAGGAGCCAGGTCTGCGGAGAGATTCCCAGAAAACCAATAAGGCGGTTGAGCACGCCGTCCGGCGAAGGATCGAAAATCCCACGCCACATGAACAAAATGACCACGCCGGAGACCAGGGCAGGCATATAAAACAACACGCGGTAAAGCCCCTTGGCCACGGGGATCTCCTGCAATAGCACTGCAAGAATTACCGGTGGACAGAAACCCAGCAGGAGCCACAATGCGCAAAAATAAAACGCGTTCTTGAGCGAAAGCCAGAAACGACCGTCGAAAATGACATCCGCAAAGTTGCTGATTCCGATCCATTGCGACCCGCCCATGATGCGGTAGTCCTGGAAGGCCATCAGCGATCCGCGTGCCAGCGGGTAATACTGCCAGACAACCACCAGCAGAAGGGCAGGGAGAATAAACACCGCCGCGAGCAGGGAACGCCGGGCATCGCCTCCACCTGAGGATGGAATGCCCTGAGACATCCATTTGAAAACCAGTCCGATAAAGAACGCGAAGGCACCCATCGCCACCACGGCCACGATCCAGCCCACGAGGTTTCGCTTTGCCCGTTCTTCGGGAGAGAGCATACCGAGCATACGCTCATTGGTTTCCTCAACCGCTTCGTCGAGGAGTGCCTGGATACGTGCGTTTCTTTCCTCGGGCGAAAATCCCGCAAGATCCATGTGGGCAAGCCTTTCCATGGGACGGCTGACGTAGTTGTAAATGAACTGCGCGTTATGTCCGTAAGGCTCCGGCGTGGCGTTTTTCACGGCGTTCCGAAACACTTCGGCCAGCCCAGGCGGCGACAACTGTGCCAGTTCGCGATACCCGAACTCCTCCAGCCAAAGCGGATTGACCAATCGTGCTGCGCCGAGTTCCACCATGGTGTCGGTATAGACGCGCCGCGCTTCCGGGCTTCCAACGAATCGGATGTACTCCCAGGCTGCGTCGCGTACCCGTCTATCCTTTACCCCGGCAAAGATACCCAACATGCGGGCGTTTACGATCCCGCTGGATATGCCCGTAGGGCCTCGGGGTACCGGTGCAGCGGTAATCAGGTCGGGATTAAAGCGAGCCAGTTCCTGTCCGCCGAGGGAACCCATATACATGGCAATCCTTCCCTCTGCTGCCATGGTCGTCGCATCTGTGCCCCGATAAGCGATCGATCCGGTTTTTCCATCACGGGTCACCGTCGCTCGCATGAGTTCATTAACGAATGAGAATGCCTCCACAGCTTGCGGGGAGTTGAAACTCGCCCGCCACGTTCCGTCTGGACCTTGGGTGATCGCTTCCGCACCCGCGCTTGAGAGAAAAGGGAAAATCGTATAGGAAGCATCGGGGCCTACATGGAACATCGTGCCATATCGTCGGGTCGCAGGATTCGCCATGCGCTCGGCATACTCCCGGAATTCCTGCCAGTCCTTTGGGGGCTTATCGGGGTCCAGTCCGGCCTGAGCAAAGAGGTCTTTTCGGCAGAAAAGCACCATGGCCAGAATCTCTTGGGGAAGGGCCCAATAGTGCGTTTCCTCTTCTGGCCCCTTGCGGTGGATCACCGGCATGATATTCGACGGCACCCGCTCGGCCAACTCCTCCGGCGTCATTTGCGCAATATATTCGTCGAGCGGATAAAGAAACCCCTGCTGGATGTAGGTATCCGACTGCCGGAAATTCACATAGATGATATCCGGAGATGTGCCACCCGCAATAGCCATCAGTGGTGCCGCATCCATACTTGCACCTTCGATTTGCAGCGATGTCGAGCTTTCCAAACGGATGTGCGGAAACAATTCCAGAAAACGCAGCATCACACGATAATCCGCCACACGGCTGGGCGACTGATCCCGGTTGCTAGGCAGGGAAAATACGCGCACGGTTACGGCATCTTCTTCCGCCCATGCGGGAGAAATGAACAGCAGACAGATTGCTATCAGAAATGCTTTGGCAAGGCTTGTCCCCAAAGAGACGGTCTGAATCATGTTATGAGGAAAGTTCACAAAGGCTAACGCGACGGCCTTCACGTTTGGAGTGAACAGAGGCCATGCAGATTTCCAACGCCCGAACCGCGTCGCCCACCGGACTCACTGGAGCACGTTCGCCACGGATCTCCCTCACGAATTCAATCAGCATTTTCTGGTGTCCCTTGTCCGGGTCCGCCGTGAACTGCAACATTGGATCGTTGTGTAACGCGGCTTCCATGCAGGCAGCCTTCTTCTTCTTGAGCCATCCATGTAGGCCGCCTTCCGTCCCGACTTGCGGATGCCGGTCATTGACCATCGGATAGGTTTTGATAAGCGGTGCGCCTTCAATTCCGGCAGTGCGCACTTCCAGCATATGATCGACCGTGATCGTCGCCCCTCGGCCCGTGGCGATATACAGTTCCTTGGGTGCGCCAAAGGAACCGTTCGCACTGGAATGAATGGTCGTCAGATGTCCGCCCTCAAACTCGATCGTCACCTGGTGAATCGTCAGGCCGGTGAAGGTGGTCGTCACGGCCACAGGCTCGCTCTCCATAAACCAGCACGCCACATCGGCAAAGTGTGTGTTTTCCGAAAGCAACAGACCGATTTCCGCATTCTGGCCCTGAACATGCACCGGTTTCCAACTCCACCAGTCGTCATTGATGTGAATGGCCACTGAACGAAAATCGTTTTCCTGTTCGAGACCTGCTGGAAGCCCCTCTCTCCGAAACCGCCACGGACAAGGCTGCGGCTCATTCATATGAGCGGCAAAAAGCTGTTGCGCTTCCACCAGCGCGGGGGAACACCGGCGGTTGTGCCCAACGCAAAAGGGCAATGCGGCTTCCCCGACCAAATGGCGAATGCGGCGGGCTTCCTGTAAGTCCTTGGCCAGCGGTTTCTCGGTGTAAACCGGCTTGCCTGCCCGGATGGCCTCTTCTACTGGAGGCAGCCGGAAGTGTTCGGTCGTGGCAAGGATGACTGCATCCACTTGAGGGTCGTTAATCGCCTCGCGGTAGTCCGTGCAGGTACGAACTCCGGGAACCAGTCTACGGCATTCGGTCAAACTGGCTTCGTTGGTGTCGCAACAGAGAACCAGTTCGGCTTCCTCCATTTGGAGAAGGTTGGGGATGTGCGACTGACGGGCCATCAAACCGGCCCCGATGATCGCAAAGCGGATCTTTTTCTGACTCATTCAAATTGATGCTTGTAGGGTATTCATCCCGTTGTGGCGGGTAGTGTACGGATGATCGGATCGGTCATCATCGAGTTTGTCGTAAAGCTCGGGACGACGGTGGGCAAAAAGCTCCTGATGTGGAATCAGGCGGTGTGACAAGCCGTTGCGGTAAGATTTCAGATAAATCTCTTCGGGCACCGCTTTCGGCGGTTGTGTTGGATCAGGGATGAAAATGCCCCGACGGGCGTCCAGATCAATATCGGCGACGAGCACCCCGTCGGTGTAATAGGGTGAAGCCGCCACAACGGCACCTGTTGGATCAACCACATGACTGCGTTGCCCGGGATCGGAGAACGCCAGATGCGCCGATACCACATAATGCCCGTTGTCCATGGCGCGCGCCTGATTGAGCAGCGTATTCACCTGTCCGCTGGCCCCCCATGACATGCTGGGATTGAAAACAATATCCGCCCCCTGCATTGCGAAAAGGCGGTCCAACTCCGGCGCATACACGTCTCCACACAAGCGAATACCGATCCGCCCGAAATCGGTGTCATAGACCTGCTGGCCGTTGCCTCTCCCGTAGAGCATGATCCGCGAGGTGTGAACCTGTTTGCCTTGGCGATCCCACAAAACCCCGGTGCTCACACGACGATCACTGGTCGCATTGGCGTCCAGATTCTTATCCAAGATCCGCACGCCGCCGATAATCAGCCAACTGCCCACCTTCCGGGTCATTTCGAGTGCCGATTCAATGGCAGTGGCAATAAGCGGATCATCCGGACGACAACCCTGTTCCATTTCGGTGGCGACAATCACATCAGGCTGATGTCGGCACGCTTCCTCCACTAGTGAAAGAAACGTCGGGTGCCCCACTTGCACCTCGTAGCGATGGGACAAGACCGCCACCCGGATTTTGCGTTTCGCATAGACAGGTTTCGGTTTCGGCGCATACGGCTGGCGGAGCGGGCCGAAGAAACGGTCCCGCGAATCGTTAAAATAGAGCTTCCACACACCGCAACCGCCGTAGAGAACCATGTTGCCGACCGGTTCCGGTGGATAGCAACGCTGATCGAATCGCAGCATGGCCAATGCCACTCCGGAAGAATATCCCGTCGAGGCAAGCGTCGTCCCATTTTGGTCCAGAATAACCGAGCCAACCATTGGCGTACCGGAAATGGAAAATTCTTCGTTGTGGACGAGCTTGGTTTGTCGCGAAGTCGGACGGGCAAGCAGAAATGGCAGATTGGTATCAAAAGCCCGGCCTGTCGGACTTAGGACGGAATAGAAGTGATCGTGGCATTCGGGCAGCCCGTCAAGGTGTACCAAAAAGTCTGCCCCCTGTTGAGCGAGACTCCAGTGAATCTCGGGAAAATAGATATCGCTTCCAATGCTGAGGCCGATCCGGCCCAAGGGGGTTTCAATAGGAGCGAGCGTGTTCCCCTCGCAGAAGGTTTCTCCGGGTAGGCGGTGAGTCTGCTCATACTCTCCGATACGATGGCCTTCCGGTGAAAAAATCACCGCTACCTTCTTCTCGTTGTGAGTAAATCCCCCAATCAGAAAACAGCCAAGTCGGCGCGACCATTGGGCAAGTCTTTGTTCCGCATTTTCACCAGACGGAAAGCCAAAAGGAAGGACCACTAAAGAAGCCCAATTTGGAGGGATCTGCGAGAAAACGGATTCTACTACCTGCAGGTCGTTGTCATCCACATTGAGCGCAGGAACTGCCACTCGTAAATTCGATAAAGACATAAGTAAATGATGAATAGCCTAAATAGAAGATTCCTATTTCAGCTCATCCAAAGCGACAATCCGGCTTTCGTTTTCGGACTTCTCGGCTGCAAAGCAAAGTCTCATCGTTTCATAAGCGTCCCGGGCAGAAACTTCCGGCGGCAGGTTTTTCGCCACCAGTTCCGCGATGCGTAAATTCTGACCGAGGGTGTTATGCACCCATAAACTATCTTCTCCCTTTGAGTAGGTAACACTTTCCACAATTCGGCTTTCCAGACAGGCGACGCCGTCGTTGAACTCCCATCGCCGCAACCGCCGCTTGAAGACATCGCTCTCAATGGCACCGCGAGTACCGCAGATATGATACTGTAGAAAATGACCGTCTTCGTTCTGCTTTTCGAGGATGTCGCTCAAAGGGTCATGGTTCCAGGTCTCGGCGATGTACATGATAAAGTTGAGGGTGCCGATTTTTCCTCCAGGGAACCTGAGGATCATCTGGTGGTTGTCCTCGTGGTTGTAATAGGGGACTACCCTTGGCGCGGCGACGGAATACACGCTCTCGGGCGAAGCTCCATACCACCATCTTTGAAGATCAAGGTAATGAGAGAGCTTTTCGCCAATAAGGAACGAGCCTGGACTTTCACTGCGCCAGGTATCCTTCTTGTGAAATTCGGAACAATAATAACGGCATTGGATGTTTACAACCTCTCCAATCAAGCCCTGATCAATCCAAGCCTTTGCCTGTTGATAAAGCTTTGAGTAATGTAACTCAAAGCCGATCTGCAAAAATCCCCCGGTTTCTTCGGCCATGTCGATGAGCGCTTTGGCCTCCGCGAGGGTTTGCCCCATCGGCTTTTCGCACAAAACCGCTTTTCCTGCCTGCAACGCACAGAGGGCGAGAGGTACGTGGGTATCGTTGGCTGACGCAATATAAACGAGTCTGATGTCGGGATTTCTCCAGATTTCGTCCAAAGAGGTGGCGGCAATGACGTTTAACTCCGCACTTCGCTGCTGCAAACGCTGGGCGTCCGGTTCGTAACCGTAGATTTTGTCTACATAAGGAGATTGCTTTGCGGCTTTAACATGGGTGGAACCCATATTTCCGAGGCCTAAAATAGCAACATCAATCTTGGAAGGTCTGATCATAAAACGAATCGAAGCTTAAGAGAGCTTCTGAAATGACAGTTCGGTCGTGAATAATGACCTGGGATGATTTTCTATATAGACGGAAGCTCCGATTTCAAAGCCTGAGACGGAGTGGATCGCGTCTGCCGTAGGCGAATGGATCGTTCCAGTCATATCTTCCAGATTGCAGCAGATATCCACTGGGACCCGAAATACGATTTCACTGCTGCCACCGGCCCAGCGAGTCACCCCGATGGCCATCACTTGTCCAAGCTCTTGATCATCCACGACCGCTTCGGCGGTACAGTTCCAGTTGTCACCTGTAACATCCTGATTCAGATGATAAATTACTCCCTCCGGAAGGATTGCCTGTCCGTTCTTCATCCCGATGTTTTCATTTCCGGTTGTCAGCGCAAAAAAGATATGCCCACTGCGCGCTCGTTCATTGAGCGCCAAACGCCACTGCTGCAATTTCGGATAGCAGGCATCTTCAAACCTTTGTCCGGCCACTCCGTTCAGCCCATAAATATAGGCGGGAAACCAAACCGGTTCCTCCACTTGTACATGCCAAGCTTCCGATACATCCAAAACTTGAACGCGAACATCTCCACGCTCATCATTGGTTAACCCTTTGTCTCCCCCTTTTATTCCGGCAATGGCATTCGCCTGCCCTCCCGTCAACCGGTAACAGCCCGGACCCTCTTCGTGGACCTTGCCGGAGCAATGCAAATGCGTACCCACTTTCAGTGGATCGGCTGATTCCCAGGCATCATGTACCAGAATGACCCCGGTTTTGCGATCCACCAGAAAGGAGCGTTGCGCGTAATGAATGTTCAGCTTTGATTGGATCGCTGGTGTCAGGTTAACGTCCGTATAGACAAACCGGTCGGTCCAGCAGAACTTTCGGATGAAACTGCATCGCTCCGGTGGAATATCCCCATTCAAATACTGCCCCTCTCCTTCCAGGCAACCCTCTTCAAAACACAACGCGTTCCGCTGCGCGCTGAAAATTCCGTAACTTCCCTGCAACTTGATAATCACAGGATTGCCGTCCACGCTCAAGATGAAATCCCCCATAGAGCGCCGATGCTCCCGATTATGCACTTGGGATCGGAAGCTGCTCATGGCCCCCCTCTGATTTCCGGCGTTGATCTGAATATTTACCTGTTTGGGCCCTGCGGTAACAATAACGTCGCCGATGTCACGGGCAAGAAAGGGTGTATGAGGGAAAAGTGCCGGTTCAACCGGTTCAACCGGAGCATAGAGGAAATCAAACAGTGTCCAGCGCACGTCCCCCGCTTGGCGGCGTTCTTCCTCCACAAAAGCGGCATAGATTGAAGCGATCGGCGGCGTCGCATGAAAAGCATTCAGAAAGGCACTCACCAACCGATGCTCCACCGTGCGCAATCCCCTTTGCATCTCCTGACTGTTTGGCGAACGGAAGCTCGCCAGCAATGCTCCTGCCAGATGGTTAAGGAAGGGACTATCATCCACTTCTCGAATCTGCCCTCCGAATTCGATGGCAGCGGCGAAATAACGGGCGGGCCAAGTCGGATAAAACGTGACCCATGGTGATTTTCCACTGGCAGGGAACATGGACAGGCTATCCACCATCAACGCATGAAAAAACGGCAGCGCCTTTCTTGCGATTGGGAGTTCATCATAGAACGCCATACAGGCTACCCCCACTCCCCACCAGGTCCCTTGTGAGTGAGCATTTGGCGTCGGGCAACCCATGTATTCGCGTTGCAATAGTGTGAAATCATACAGCTTGCCCAGATATTCCTCGGCCTTGCTTAGGACAACCATCCGTTCGTCAACCGTAAAGTTATCCTTGAGAAATTCCCAGCCGACCCCCACAAGAGCCAGTTTAGAGCCAATCTTGCGGTCATTATCTCCACCCATCAACAACGGATTTGGACGCCCGCTCCACGTTTCCTCTTTGCAAAGGGTTAAGAGCATCTGTTTGGCCTTAGTTAGAATCGCCTCGTCAGCCGTGGCATAGCCCATCACACACGCCAAATCAAACAATCCCTCATTGCCGATCTTAGGAAGAAGCTCCCACTCTTCCACAGGGCAATCCAGCAACTGTTTGATCGCCGGAAAGCCTTCATGAGCCTGCAATCTCTCCGCCAGCGCCTTTCTGTCCAGGCCTGCGGTAAAAAAGCGGGGCCTTTGCGAAGCTTTCGGTTTCCATTCAATGGTGCGTCGATCATCCCGACGCAGCTCAAACGAGTAGAGATCATCCCAGGAGAGACGTACCCGATCTCGCTCAGACAAGGCCAGTTCCAGCTCCAGATTGCCCCCTTCGTGTTCGAAGCCGAAACCCGCCGTCAGCACTCCATCGGCAATTTGTTGCGGACCGGGCATTGCAAACCAAAGCCCACTGCGAAAACGCCCGTTCACCGTCACCAACGCCATAGGAATGGCCATGACATTGTTAATATGATCAAGATCCCACGGTCCAAAGGGAACCCTAACTCCATCTGGCGCGCGAATCATCTCGATATTCGCAGTCTGCATATCGAATGCACCCTTCTGCGTGATGATTTCCCCCCTGTAGATACCTGCCGGAAGGTGGGTTCGGATGCTTAACCTTTCTGCATCGCTGTTAATATCCTGAATCGTGCCGGTTGCATCCCGCCATTCCGCCGCGCGAAAACGGTTGGGAATCGGTTGCAGAAAGGCGATCAGATCTTCGTTCTTCATAAATCGTGTTTCGTAGAATGGACGGCATAGGCATTCCGTCGATACCATGCGTGTCTTCGGCAATCAGCTCTCAGGGACGATCTGGACCTGATAGACATTCCGTCCGTTGATCTCCGTCGTTTGAAATTGGGCCTGTTCGCCCTTCTGGAGATTGGTCACCGTAAAGTCGCTTTCGGGTGCAGAGGCGATATTCTCAAACAGAGTATACCATTGACCATGCTCGAATCCCTCCAGACGGTTCAACTCAAGTCCGGCACCTGTTTCAACTAAAAGCTGACCGCCCTCTGTGAGAGGAGTCCCGTCAGTGGCTTCGAGAAATTGCACTCTATCCCCATTGGTTCCGGCATCCATTATCAGAGTCGATCCTGACTTGACGGAAAAGGAAGGCTTTGCGTTGTCTGCCGAGCCATAATACTCGATTATATTCGCCGTACCGGGGTTGAAACTGAATGTTCCTTCATCGATACTAAGGGAAAGCGCAAAAGGGGCTCCTCTGGTTCCATCGCTGGTTCTATAGGTGCCCTTTTTCCCGAACTGGGTTCCTTCATAGTTCCAGTTGCCTTCCCCGGTTTTGGTTATGATCCGATGTCCCGGCGCGTTACTGTGCTGGAGCGACATCGTTGTCACGAATGTTATTCCCCTGTCAATCTGTAATAGAGCAGTTGTGGAGTGATCTCCCATCCGAAGTGTGCTGGCTCCGAAAAGCCGAACCTGATCGAGACCTCCTCCCGATGCGATCTGCACTACCGAGTCTCCCTCGATCGTATTTTTCCCCAGAACACTCCCGCTGGAAAAACGAATGGAGAGATTAGCCTTGGCCTCATCAGTAACTTGAAGACGAGACAACCGGACAATGTTTTCAGACTCTTCACCCGCTTTATGAACGATCTCCAAAGCCTCTTCTCCAAAGTCTCCAAAGATTGCTATCGCATGGGCAGTTGCTTCAATCGCATTCGGATAATATGGTTTGGGAGCTTGGGCGGTCTCCTCATATTGCCAGTTTTCAGGAGTTGACCATTGAGCATCACCGGCATTGCCAATCCATTTCCAGACGGCAGCGCCTTGCAGCAGACTCAGGGAACCCGAGATGAGGACAACCAGGGAGGAGGATAATGCTTTTTTGATAGTGTTGTTGTGTTTCATGACAAATTTGCATCTGCTTGGCCGTTGAACGCCAATTCTCCGGCTCTGAGTTCTCGAAACCAGAAATGACACACTCTAGAAAAACGGCTCCTGATGAAGAGTATCTGCCTTAGGTGAAGGATAGATCGGAAGGGCTTCCTTGTAATGAGCGGCATGTCCGTCAGCATACCAGATATTGACTCCCCCTTGATGGGGCTCGATTCGTCCCGATGCCGTATTAGACTGGATCTGGTAAACCCACTTGGATTCTGTGAGGAGCATCGTTTGAGACGGGTTTTGAATGCGCGCAAGCTTGTTTTCGGGTTGGCCGACTCCGATCATATTGGAAAAACCCGGATAGGCATTCATGGCAAAATGAACGCCGTTAAACTCGCGGGATGCCCAGTCGTTCTTATAGGGATGGCTCGAAGGGCGCGGCAGAGGTCTTCCTGAGGGGCAACTCATGATGGAGTTTGGTCTCTGATGCCAGTTTTCATAGAGGAGGATGCCTTTGTTGTTTAAGATTTGATGCCACGCCGGGCCCGATCCGCTGTCGGGATTGGTACGGTGCAATGCTGGCAACAGATTGCCATTGTATTCGGAGGTGTAATGCAGGATATAACTGCCTACCTGTCTCATGTTCGCGAGGCATTTTGCCTGTTGCCCTTGTACTTGTACTTTTTGTAAGGCAACCCCTCCCAGACTAATCACCAGCGCAGCAATCGCTATCGCGACGATAAGCTCAAGGAGCGTAAATGCCATCTCTGGGTTTCTGGGGAGGGGGACTCTCATTGGGAGGGTTTAGTTTGGCTACCTAAAGACCTTGTGTTCGTTCATCATTTGCACTTCGACTACAACTAGCTAGGGACGATGTTGTCTGGCATATCGGCGTCGCATTGCCAATCCAAGGGCTCCAATAAGCACCATTCCGATGGTGCCCGGCTCAGGGATAGGGGCGATCATAACCTGATAGGAATAGGAATCGAAGCCGTCGATACTTATCGTCCGAAACAGGGCTTGCTCGCCAAAGAGAAGGTTACTGACCGTCAGATCATATTCGGGCGCAGTGTTGATACTTTCAAATAATGTATACCATTGATTATGCTCAAAGCCTGTCAGGCGGTTCAACTGAAGCAATGCGCCCTCTTCAATCTCAAGAAAGCCGCCATTAGTCAGAAGGGTGCTCGTCGTGTTGTTGAGAAATTGCACTTTATCCCCGCTGGCCCCGAGATCCATGGCCAGCGTTGCCCCGGTCTGGATCGTAAAAGTCGGTGTTACGGTGTTCGATCCGTAGTAGAGAATATCGTTTGCGGTGCCCGGATTGAAAGCAAAGGTTCCCTCTCCAATGGTCAGTGAGACGGTTCGCGGACCGTTGGTAGCATGAGTTCTTCCGATTTGAGTGGCTTCATAGTTCCAGGTTCCAGCTCCGGTTTTGATGATTTCTCTCTGGCTGCCGAAGTTATTGTGCTCGATCCACATCGCCGTGGAAAGTGTCGCGCCTGCATCCACCTGCCAAGTGGCAGAATATGACTCCGATCCCATCCGGAGACCGCCTGACGCTCCAGAGAAGAGGACATTTTTTCCGGTTGCGATCTGCACCACCGGATTGTTCCCCTCCATACTGCTATTCTTGCCAAGAACACTTTGAGAAGCAAAGCTAATGGTCAGATCTGCCTGTGCGGCGCTGGTCACCTGAATCCGGGATAATGATAGAGCCCCGCTCGCCTGACCACCTCCGGTTTGCGCGACTGTTAAAGGTTCGGCACCGAAATCTCCAAAGATCACCGCTGCATAGTCTGTGGAGTTCGGGGCATCGGGAAAGGTAGCGGGTGGCGCGGGATCAAGGGGTAGATAAGACCAGTTTCCGGCTAACTTCCAGTGATTATTACCGGCGTCTCCCGTCCATGTCCAGACGACGGAAGCGCTGTGTAGACTCATGGCGCTCGCGATGAGAACAATCAGGGAGGAATATAGTGTTTTTTTCATGAATTGTTTGGGGTAGAATTCCTGGTCGCGGGTTTTATACTTGGCTGAAAGATGCACGGATGGTTCGTGTCTATTCCAGGACGGCTTTCGGATTACCCTCCAAAGTATTGTTCTTTGTCACTGCATCGCCTTCCGCTCCTCTTTGGAAAGTCGCTATTTTATCGGTTTCGAGATAGTGGTTGTTTTCGATCACATTATTCTTGAAACCCTTTTCCCTCCAGAAGGTGACGCCAAGACTGCTGTTTTCGATCCGGTTATCGTGAACATGATTATTTGACGTACCATTGGAAAACACAATGGCTGCTGTATCAAACCAGCCGCGCATACGGGCGATATGGTTGTTCCGCAATGTATTCCCTCCACCGCCCCAAACCTGTAGTGCCCAAGTCGTGGAAACCTCCATGGTATTATTTTTTACCAGGCAATCATGACTGTCGCGCAGTCTGATATTTCCATAAGCGACACAAAGCATCTTGTTGTCATCCACTACGGTCCTCCGGCTGCGGTATACGCCGATTGCCGATCCGACCGACCTCAGTTGGTTTCCGGAGATAACCAAATCCTCACCGCCGCTAACGCGAATGGAGGGAATATTATGACTGAAGCTGTTGTTGAGTATTTTTCCTCCCGTGGCTCCATTGGCATCGACGCCGTTACGGGTGCTTCGGATTCGGTTTTTCTGAACGAGAAAATCATTAGCTCCCCGCCTGAGTTGGATTCCATACAGGCAGCGCAAAATATCGTTGTCTTCCACGATGCTCTGTAACGCTTCCACGTCGATTGCGGCATTTCCGAGATGGATACGATTCCCCGCGACTCGTGTCTGATTGATATGCTCTCTGACTTTGACACCAGCCTCGCCGAAACCGACAATCAGATTATCCAGTATCTGCATATCCTGAGTGCTGCCTCTTTTTTGTCCTCCTGCATGGGTCTGAATGCCGCTTTGATTTGAAAAAAAGATTCGGTTGTTTCTGCAAATAGAGCGGTTGCCCATGAAAATTATGCCATAATGGCTGTCTACCAGGAGATTATTTTCAACCACACTATCATCGACATCTCCTTCCAAGTTCACTGCTGTCCAGCCGGTGTTCAGAATGACATTATTACGGATGATCTGCCGAGCGCTCTTTCCGTTGGTGCCAACGCCTTCCCTGCCGGCCCAGGCTATATAGTTATTCTCAATTATATGGTCAGGTCCGTTATAGAAAAAGACCCCATACATCATGGCATCCCGGGTATAGTTTCCGGTGGCGGTAAAATGGCTTCCCCCTGAAGACATGATCGCGCGGTTGCAACTGAACACATAGTTCTGCTCGAAGCGGATGCTCCGGGACCCGGCACCGCCTGCAAAGATGCCTTCACAGCGTGATACCTCACAACGGCGCACCACGGTGCCTACACAGTCAATGAGTTCAATGCCTCTGGCGGGTGCGGGTTCAAAACGGGAGGCGGGTTTTCCGATGATCTGCACATTTTCGATAATCAGCGGCTTATCCACTTTGGACACAAAAATGGCAGGTGTATCGCTAACATCGGAAAACCGCAGATTGCGGATGATATAGGGGTCTTCTTCCGTGCCTGATCCGCTCACATATCCATTCTCAGTGGCGGCCTCGGCGGCCAGAGCGGCTGCGTTTTCAAATCTCAATGGCGACGCATCACGCAATATTTCAGAATTGGTAAGACCTACATCGGTTGGCGGAGAGGGAACGTCAGGTGTCGGTACGGATAAGTCCCAAATCTCCCCGGCTGCTGGTTCAATGAGATTCATGACGTTCCGGTCCATGGCGCTTTGAGTGATAACGCTTTGATTAACGGTCTCTTGGTCTGTCACACTTTCGCTTTTCGCGCTTTGGACAACAGCGTTTTGATTCGCAGCGCTTCGAGCAGGTTGGTCACACGAGGTCAGAACGGCAGGAATCAATAAGAGTGTGCAGCAAGAGGCTATGCGGAACTTTGGTGGAAAAGCGGAGGTTTTGAATTTGGAGGGCATGATAGAAAATTGGGAACAAGCTATGCTGTGGGAATAAGGGACTCCAATGTCGCCGGAGCCTCGGACGTCTCAGGTGTAAGCATCCGTGTCTGGAAATGCACTTTCTCGACTGGTGGCAATGTTTCGCCTGCCAGAAGAGCTTTAACGGCTTTTGCGTAGATCCCGGCGTTTGAAGCCAGCAGGCTTTCCCACAAGAATACCGGAAATTCGACCTCCGGCTTGCTGTGGCAGTCTGACGTTATTAGAGCGACATCCAAATCGCGCGGAATGGAAATCCCCAGTTCACAAATGGCTTTCTGACAATCTCCGAAGAGTCCTTCGTCTGTGACAAGTAAGCCATCGGGCTTTTGTGATGAGGAACGCCAGATGTCACGGAAACGCTCCCAGCCCATGCCTTGCTCCCATCCTCCTGCGTTCAAGTCGATCAACCGATCGTCCACTTCGATGCCATATTCGGGGGCGAACCTGGAGATCTGCTTACGGAGGAGATGCGCTCCATCAATGGAACTCTCCCAACCAATGATGGCAATTCGTCTTCTGTTCCGTTGTTGAAAATGGGAAAAGATGGATGACATGGATGCATGCAATTTGCTCTCGCGAATGTATCCCGTGTCGAGAACCGGAATGCTGCGCTGGACAAAGGGAGCACCCCAATAGGGATTCATACTGACGACGAAACCGAGTACCGCACTGATACGATCCAAACGCAGGTCCTCCAGCAGTTCCTGGCAGGTGATATTCTCCGAAGGGTGTGTTCCTAGCGGCAAGGTTCCCAGATAGGGGCGATGAGGAATACCTTCGTTCCGAAACGCATCCTGTAGCAGGTACAGCCATTTGATGTAGAAGGGCGACAGGTTTTCGCTGGCGAGATTGATGTCCAGAAGAATGGCTGCGTGCTTGTGCTGCCGAGCAGACGAATCCAGCAGAAATGTGCCGCGGCCCTGCCGTTTTTCAATCCAGCCCTCTTGTTCGAGCGCCCGCATGGCTTGCCTGACGGTTGTGATGGAAACGCCAAACTGCTTGATGTATTCGGCCTCCGTGGGAAGGCGATCCCCCGGCCTTTTTTCTGAAAATGAGCGGACGATATGCTGCTTGACCTGCTGGTAAAGCGGAAGCAGCCGCTCCAAGGAATCGGGGGGTGTCGTGCTCTTCAAATTCATAGCTTCATTGCTTCATAACTATGATTGTTGACAGTGTCCAGAAAAAGTTTTAATTTTTATTCCAAAAAGCTGCGAACTGCCCCGGTGACACGGGAATTCCCCCCCGAGGTTTCGCGGCAAACCCCATCGGTTATCAGCTCATCATTGTTCCATGTCTTCTTATCTCTCTCCTTCTGAGAACCATCGCCTGCTCATGGCGGACACCAGTCCGAGTCACTCCTATCCGGGCGGGAGCGTCCCTCAGTGGCAAGGTCGCCTCCGTCGTAAGCTGGCTCCGTTGCTTGGTGCCTGGCCAGAAGAACGGGTTCCTCTCCGGGTGCGAACCGTCTGGCGGCGCGACCATCCGCTGGGTACGATCGAGAAGATTGTCTTTCGTTCCGAGCCTGGTGCGGACGTGCCCGCCTTTCTCTGCCTGCCGAAGGGAGCCGCAGCCCCTCATCGGGTGATGATCTGCCTACAGGGACATACCACCGGCATGCATCTGTCCATCGGAGTAGAGCGCGACGACAATCATCTTTCACTTCCCGTCGAGGGTGACCGGGATTTCGGACTCTCCTGCCTCAAGAACGGCTTCGCCGCCCTCTGCCTCGAACAGCGTTCCTTCGGGGAACGTCGCGAGCAAAAACAGGAAAAAAATGCTCCTCATGGCTGCCACGATGCTGCCATGCGCTCCCTTATGCTTGGCCGCACCTTGCTTGGCGAGCGGGTCTTCGACGTGGATCGGGCCATCGACTACCTGACGACCCGCTCAGATGTCGACCTCTCCCGCATCGGAGTGATGGGCAATTCCGGTGGCGGGACCGTCAGCATCTATGCTGCCGCCCTGTTGCCGCGTCTGGCCTTTGCCATGCCATCGTGCTCCTTCTGCACGTTTCGCGATTCCATCATGTCCATTTATCACTGTGCGGACAATTATGTACCCGGATTGTATCCGGTGGCGGAGATGGCGGACATTCTTGGCCTCTTCGCACCCAAGCCTGTCGTGATCGTCGCTGGCCGGGATGACAAAATTTTTCCTCTTAGGGGCACTCGTCACGCCTTTCGGAATCTACAGACCATTTATTCGGCGTCCGGTGCCCCGGACCGCTGTCAACTCGTGGTTGGCAAGGGCGGGCACCGGTTTTATGCCGACGATGCATGGCCTGTTCTACATAAACTGTTGGGAACCACCCGGCAAAAGTAAAAGAGAAGGGATGATCATCCCCAAGGCAATCATTGGAATGTGTGTGTTACATCCCGTCGTTGTCGTGATTCATTACCCGGCATTCGCGGAAAGCGCTTCTCTCCAGATACACTGAATATCCCTACCGAGGGCAATGGCGTCTTCCCAAACCGTTGGAAAGCAGCTCAGGCCATACCCCGGGCATGGCCCAAGCTCCGGTACCACCCACAATGCATTACCGGGCCGCGAGCCCGACAGCCAGTGGTTAAATGCCTGCCGGATGAACGGTTGGATCTCCCGATATTCCGGAGAGAACTCGCCCTTTCCATTGGTGACGGGAACCTGGCAATGGTGACCGTTAAACGGCCGCATGTGCCACAGAGTCGACTGTTGAAAGAGAGGGACATTTGCAAAGAGTCGGTCCGCGTAGTCTTTCGGCTCCAGGTGTTTGACAATAGCCGGGTGCGAAAAGTCGAAGTTGATGCGTGGATATTTTCCGGTAGCCCTTTTCACCCCCTCCGCGATGGCAGAAGCTTTCTCCGGGGTCTCGGTGCATGTATTGCGGTGAATCTCGATATGAACCTCCGCACCCTGTTTGTCGGATTCCTCCATGAGTGCGGTGGCAAGCTCAATGGCATGATCGACAGGGGTATCGTGGCTCGCGAGCTGGCAGTTGATCGGACCGCCGCCGATCTTCAATGCAGCCTGAATAAGCGGGGCAAACTGATCGACAGTGACGGCATTAAAAGCACCTCCATATTCAAGCCCATGACGAACGAGCGACTCTTTGATGCCAGGAGTATCCGGCGGCAGGCAGATGGCATCAAATCCGGCAGCTTTCACGGCTGCCATGCATTCATCAGGACTCCATGCAAACTCCGAAGAGGGGTGCCCCCAAAGAGTCCAATGGCTAATGAGAATAAGCAGGCGAGGCTGGATATTGTGCATATAGGTAAACTACTCACCAACCAAGGTGTCAACCTGATCGACAGAATCATTCGTCTTTGCAAAAGAATGGAAGATCTCACGAACCACCTGATAAGCGGCTTTAGGACGGCGGTACTCATCCAGCGTTCCCTTGTTGTTGAAAGTGCGGGGACGTGTCAAGGAGCGCCCCCCACTGTAGGTGCGGATGTCGCTGAAGTGCCATAGCGCGATGCCGCAGCAACGGGAATGCTCCAACGACGCCAGACAAGCCCTTCGCAAGTACTCGGCCTGGTGTTCTTCGGTGAAAAAATCGTTGTGGGCATCATGCCATCCATAGAGGGCTTCGGCTCCGATCTCGGAGACGAGGATTGGTTTGTCGGTAAAACCGCGTGAGTCGATTGATTCGATGCACCGGTCGAGATGTGGCTTGATACATTCGAGCGGTTGCTCGACCCCTTCGCATCCATACCAGCCAGGATAAATATTAAGACTGATGAGATCCACCAGATCGAAATGTTTGTCCTCCAAAGGAAACATGGTGGCATAGGTCACAAGCCGTGACGGATCAAGGCTGCGCAGCGTATTCACTGTTTCCGCAATCACGGCCCTGGAGTAATCGTGGTCGGTACCGGCTTCATTCAGGAATCCCCAGATGATGACGGAGGGATGGTTGTAGCTCGCGCGGACCATCGCCCGAAGTGATTCGGCATGATCGCTTCGCCACTTGGCGCTTGCGAAGGTTTTCTCGCGTTGCCCCCACCCGAGGTTTTCTTCCAGCACAAGAAAGCCGAGTTCATCGCAGAGATCGAGAAAGCGCTGGTCCTGAGGGTAATGGGCGCAGCGAATGAAGTTGCACCCGAGATCGCGAAGAAGCTGCAGGTCCACAACCATTTGCAAGGAAGGTGTACATGGACCGTAGTTGGGATGCCACTCATGGCGGTTATACCCTCGTAGTTGCAGCTTTTCGCCGTTCAACCACAAAGCACCATCGCGGGCTTCAATGCGGCGCAGACCAAAGCGGATTTCCATGTCGTCCACATCGTTGCCGTTCGCATCGCGCAGGGTCACGCGCACCTGATGTAGAGAAGGCGAATCCGGAGACCATGTGCGCGGTTCTGGCACCGAGGCGGAACAGGTGGCTTCCCCGTTTACCATCCGGACCTCATGTGTCTGAACTTCGCCTCCATCAAACTGCAGGGCGAAATGCAGCACTTCAGGGACAATACCCCCGACCTTGACGCGCACTTCCACTTCCCCGTCGCGGTATCGCTCATGGGGTGTTACCTGTACGCTATCAATGAAAGGTTGGTTGAGAGGAAGGAGATAGCAGGTTACGTCGCGAAGGATGCCGCCGTACTGGTAAAAGTCGAAGTATTCCTCGTGCATCGGCACGCGGTCGAAATCAAAGCGATTATCGACAAGGACCATCAATTCGCGTTCCGGTGTTTCCTTCGCAGGCAGGTCCACGAAAAAGGGTGCGTAACCACAGGCGTGATCGCGCAGGGGAACACCATCGACATAAATACGGCACCACATAGAAACCGCACCGAATTCAACTCGGGCCTCATGCCCCGGCGGGATGACAAAGCGAGTACGATACACGGCGGCACCACGTTTTCCGGCATGGATGGGAAGCGCGTCGAATGCCGATGGAACCGGCATTTTCTCGTATATCAAAGCCCCCTCGGGATTGAATGTCTCCAAGTCGATTCTGCCGAGAAAGGCAAAATCCCAGAGGCCGTTGAGTGACTGCGTTTGCCGCAGACGGGAGGATGAGGATTTGTTCTTCATGTAATATAGGAATAGAGCTACTTCTTAAAATCTCGTTTTATCTGGGTTGTGGTTGAAACAGGAAAACCCCGACGGCAGTGGCGCGAGTGACCACAGAAACCGTTGGGGTGCCTGATCCGTTTTAACTTCAATGTACCGCGCCATCCCATCCGTCGCCGCAGGGACCACCCCCCTCGTGCTTTCGTACGTTGCTGACGACTTCCTGCTGCATGTTGACGATTGGATGATAAAATTTCGCAAGGCTATCCGTCGCTTCATCTACGTAGTGGCCAATAAACGTACGGCGGCTCCGGCTTTGCGACCGATTCGGGCCGGAACCGTGGATGAGATTTCCACCAAAAAACATCGTCTGTCCCCGTCGGACTTCGATCGGCACTGGTTTGTTCTCTCTGGGAAATTTGGTGATATGGCCATCCCCATAGCCCAGCCACTTTTTCTTACCCTCTTCGGGGCAAAGGATGTCGCCCCGGTGCGAACCGGGAACCACGTAAAGGCATCCGTTTTCAACGGTCGCATCGTCAATCGCCGTCCAGGCGGCGATGCAAGTGGCGGGACTGGCCAGCAGATAGAAATTATCCTGATGCATTCCTTGGCCTTTTGAACCCGGTGGCTTGTAGTAATACATGGTCTGCGCCCCGAATGCGGGACGCCCCAGCAGCAATGCCAGCACTTCAGCAATCTCCGGTTTGGTGAACCAACCCATGACCTTGGCACTGTGGCGATGAGGGTGCATGGCGCGGACCTGGCGTTCAGTGGGATTAATCTCCTCATAAGAAGAGCCTCTATCGAAGACGCTACCGCCCTGGCTTTTGTATTCTTCAAAAAAAGATTCAATATCCTGCAATTCTTCTTCTTTAAAGAGGCCATCAACCACGCAATAACCCACTTCATCAAATTGAGACTTGAGGCTCTCGTATGTGCCCTTCAATATTGCTTGCATGGAGATAATTTGGCGCAAGAGCCCGGATTTTGGAATGGATTGACCTGCCAGATTCCTGTAATATCCTGCTATGAAATCCTTTCCAAGAGATAAGGAAGCTCCCCATGCCGAAGTGGATGTATTGGAAGCGGACGAGTTTCATTCCAACACCTCCTACAGCACCTGGAGGCGGCGGGGAACGGATGACTGGCTGCTTATTTTTACCCTCTCAGGTCGCGGTCTGATTGCAACGGACGGAGAACCCTGGACGGTCGGAGCGGGGGAGGCCGTTCTTTACCAGCCCGGCATGCCACAAAGCTACGGCACAGACCCGGACGCTGGCCTCTGGAAATTTTTGTGGAGCCATTTTCACCTTCAGCGCGAGTGGGGGGCGTGGTTGAACTGGCCGGAGAAAGTGAAAGGTTTGCGGTACGTAAAAGTCAGCCGCCGCGATCAGGTAATGCGGATCGCCACCGCGTTGCGTGAGACCATTCTAAACAATCGCCAAGGGATTCCGGGAAGCCAGGCGCTGGCCGTCAATTCGTTGGAGCGCGCGCTCATTCTGCTCCATATTGCCGAAGGATCGCATCAGATCGACGAGCGCGTTCGCCGGGCCGTCGATATTCTGGCTTCAGAACCCGAACGCCCCTTCTCCATGACGGAACTCGCGCGGCGTTGCGCCATATCCTCTTCTCGGCTGGCACATCTCTTCAGCGAACAGATCGGGCGTTCACCCCAGCAATATCATGAGCAAGTCCGCCTGCAAAGAGCGGCCCAGCTTCTTCGCACCACGGCGCTGCCTGTACAGGAAATCGCAGCGCATTCGGGATACGATGACCCGTTTTACTTTTCCAACCGCTTTCGCAAGGCATTTGGAAAAAGCCCTTCAATGTTTCGCCGAACGCCTTGATGCACTCCTTATAGGGCCGGTCAGGTTATTACTCCGCGAAGTCGTAAAACGGCCACTCGTGGTGGCGGTGGAAGTTTGGCTCCCTTAATGGGGCGGTGTTGGAGATGACAGGCCGCGCTTGCCCCGGCTGGTAGTCGTACCGCCCACAAGCGATCCGGAAGCGGGTCGGCAGGGGACTTTGGCTGGTGATGTTTGCCAGTGGAAGGTCCCATCGGGTCACCCAGCCGCCTTCCACGCGCTCTGTCGTGGAGGTCAATAGAGGTTCCCAGACAAGTGCCTTTTTCAGATCGAGCGATTCGCCTGCCGTGAAGCGGAGCTGGAGGAGGGCATTGCCCGGGGTGACGTGAATCTCATGATAATGAGCGTCCCCCTCGGCGCGGATGAAAAGCTCAAACACGTCGCCTTTCCCGAATGCCGTTTCGTTGAATTTTGCGCACGGGTCCTGGATGTTCCAATCAGTAAAGCGGGCTTCCACCTTGAGGCGGTCTCCCTCAAGAGCGATCCGGACGGTGGCCGGGTTAAACGTAAGCGTGGGAGACGGGAGCCACGACTGACCGTAGGTCAGTTCATAGCTGCCGTCAGCCAGCGGCATCGGGTGAAGCGGAGAGGCGGTTTGTGTCATGGCGTTTCGAGAATAACGGGATTTGATCAGCGAGTCTGCCTATATCGTAAGTTCCGGGACTGGGATCGTCTCATGCTAACTGCGCGATACTGTTGAATTGCGTGCGTAGTATAATTAACCGATATAAGAGGTGGGATGGGTTCATTCCTTTCAAAGACACTGCATATCCTCCGCTGTTTATCACGTCCTTTATGGGCATGATTGAGTTTTTAGGAAGGATTAACCGTCAGGCAATCATTGGCAGGAGACACGATTAGAGCCCCGTTTGGCGTCAGACGGGTCTTCATAGCCTGCCGGATCGCATCGCCAATGAATTTCTGAGCTGTCTTTTTCATGGGCCTCGCTCCAAGTGTTTTGTGGATGCCATGCCGTATCAGAAATTCAAATGCGGATTCGGAAACGGTGAGGTTGAAGCCCTGCTGCCGGAAGCGGTCCAGTTCGTCGGAAATGACAAGCTGACCGATCTCCCGTTGTGTCTCCGAGGAAAGCGGCCTGAAAACGATTTTCTCGTCGAAGCGTCCGATGAGTTCGGGGCGGAAAACGCGATGAAGTTCCGAAAGGACCGCCCGTTCCAAGGTCGCAAACGGTAACCGTGTTGGACGTAAAAGCTGCTGTGAACCGATATTGCTGGTGGCAACGATATAGAATCCCGAGAGGTCATAGGTGCAATGGTCGGCGAGTGTGATGCGGGCAGCATCGAGCATTTGGAGAAACAGATCCCAGATCAGACGGTGGGCCTTTTCGATCTCATCGAAGAGAAGAACGCCTCTTCGGTGCTCGGCCAGAACTTTTCCAAGTCTTCCGGGCCTGCCGGTTTCATCGCCCATGAAGAGTTTCACATTGTCCAGGTGAAGGAACTCCGACATGTCGAATCGGAAAACAGCGTCATCGCCGAAGAGATAGCGGGAAAATTCCAGCGTCAATTCCGTCTTTCCCACGCCGGTCGGTCCGAGAAACAGAAACGATCCCAGCGGCTTGTCAGCGGGTTGCAAGCCAAGCTGACCACGTTCCAGTACGGAGCAGACGCGCAAAATGGCATGGCCTTGTCCTTTGATCTTGGAAAGCAAATGCGGTTCAAGGCCGTTGAGTTTTTCAATGAGGGTCGTGTTCATGAGTCGGTGACGGGTTTGGGGGCGGTGGGTTTTCCGCGAAGCCACTGCAAAATGGCGTAATCCGGTCTGAGATTGAGAAACCATTTCGGATACAGACCATCCGGTTGAATCGGGGGAATCAACCGTCTGCGGAATGGCTTTTCACAATGCCGGATGATGGCGGTGAACTTCGAGAGCTTCCGCAACTGATACGGCTCGAAGAACGGTTTGATTTTTCGCTGGTAGTTGTAGGACTTCCGGCCTGCCGCCCATCCCCATGATTTCTCCACCACCTCACGTTCACCGATGTTCTTTGACGCGATGATGGCGGAATCATGGTTCGCCACGGTAAAGATCAATTCGTTGCTCAGGTTTAACATCAGGACGTCTGCATGGCGTTTGTCGAGTGAGCCATGAATCGACGTGTAAGCCTGCGTAGCGAGAACGATCGTAGCCCGCGCCTCCCGGATGACGCCTGCCGCCCGGTGATCGGCAAAAGCGGACTCCGCGCCGGTGATGATTTCCTGTCCTTCGTCCGCAAACAGAACAATGAGATTATCCTTCTCCCGTTCCTCGGCGGGTTTGTCGAACCGACTCAGAGCATGGAAGTAGTAGGAGAGCTTCAGGATGGTGTTGATATAGAGCCGCTCGCTCTGAAACTTCTGTGGCATGGCGATACAGACAATCTTTCCGGCGTCGATTTCGGAAACGGCAAAGGTCGGTTCGTTTGCACAGAAAACCTCGGAGATTTCCGGGTTCATAAAGAAATCCAGATAATTGCTGATCGTGCCCTGGACACCGCCAAGCTGTTCCTCCGGCTGGTCGAGATAACCGCGAAAAGCGGAGATCAGATCGAGCGAATGCTGATCGCCTTTCTTCATAAGTGTTTCGAGGGCGGCGTTTGCATCCTCCGCACTAAGTAACAGGCGATGAATGTTTGGAATGGTGACATACGCCTCCATGTGCCGAAGGATTTCAAAGCCGGTCTGGATAGCGAGTTGGGATTTGGTGGAGAAAAACGGATTGCCTCCGCGCCCGCCTGTCAGAGAGATCGCCGTATCCACGATGACTTTTGCATAGGTGGACGCGGGAACATCCGGATTGCCGGTGATGTTAATCGTGTTCGGAGGCCGCCAGAGCGCATCTTCACCCGCTGGCCGGGTTTGCAGCAAAACCAGATCGTGGCTGCGTCCGAAATGCGCGGCCATTTTTACGAGGATTTCCCAATACAATCCCTTTTGATCGAGACAGATTCCGCCCCAGTTTTTGACGTTCTCGAAAATCTGAAAAGCGATGGTATTGATGGCGCATTGGGTTTTCCCGCTGCCGGTTCTCCCGGTGATGAGCCAACCGCGAACGAAGTCTTCCATCGTCCATGATAATCCACCGATCCGGAGCACGATCTTTCCGGAGTGATCGGTCGCAAGCAGACTCCACGCGGCAAACCCCACACAAAGGCCAACGACGATCCACGAATGCGGCGGTGCGAGAAGAAAGTATCCGGCAAGCCCGCCCGCAATGCATAAAAGGTAAAGCACGAGATCAAACATCTTCGGTAACAGGTTTGGGGTTGAGGTTGGAAACCAGAAAATCGAACAGCCGATGCTCCGGGTCAGAGATACTCTGCGTGTATCCTTTGAAATTGACCGTGGTGACAGCGGCACTGTCTTCGAAGTTCTGGTGGGAGAATCCGTCTACACTGGCGAGTCGGAAGACGAAGTTCTCGCAGAGAACAAAATCAGAGACCTTGCCGGTGGCGCTGGCTGGACGTTTGGACATTTCGATTGGCATAGGAATGGAATCCGTAGATTTGGGAGTAGCGTTTGTGATCAGCGCGGTAGCTGCGTTTAATCCTGAAAAGAAGGCTCTGCATTTCCCGTAATGACCGGCGGTCAATATTGGCCGCGAGTTTTTCCACCGTGCGCGTAAGCTTCGGCTTGCGTCGGCCAAGCAGGCGCGAAACGAATCTTGCGTCCCGTTGCGCTGCCAGAAAGCGCCGTTTCGCAGCAATCGCTGATTCCAGATTGCGGATGCTTTGATAGGATTGTTGCAACCGGATCGCCTCGGCAGTCTGCGCGTTTCGCAGCGTTTCCATGTGCGCGCGAGTCAGGCGGGGGGCGAAGACTATTTTGTGAGCGTCCAACCGCTGGCCAATCGCACGGTTTGTTTCATCGGGAGAACGGAGAATCTTTTCCCAGCGCCGGTTTTCCCGCTCGAACCATGCCTTAATAAGATCCATCTGCTTTTTGTGCCGGGACTCGCTGGCGCGCGACGTACTGCAACCGACATAAGCGCCTTTTGCCGTACGCGGGCAAAGAGCGAGATGGGCGTGAAGATACGCGGTGTCGTGATGCAATCCGTAGGCGTAACCGATGGAATCGCCGGGATGAAACTTCTCGGCGAACTTCCTCATGACTTTCTTCAGGCTGAACTGTAAAACGCGATCCGGATTGATGCCCGCATCCACCAGCGCATCATGCTGTTCACCAGACATGGAAAAGATCAGCCGATGTGCAATCACCGGACGCTTCGCCTGCGAAGGAAATCTTCCCAGATGCGTCTGCCAGGTTTCAGTAATCCGGCGTTTGCGTTCCGCATTGGAAAGATGCGCGGGCGCGGTACTTGTACCATCACGATTACGGCGAATTTCGTGGTGTAGAAAACCTCCTGCATGAACCTGCCCGAGTGATTCTTTGGAAGCGTAATCGTTGAAGTGCTTCAGCTTCCTTCCGATCTGCTCCTTCATGTCGGCACGTTCGCGCAACGAAACTTTCCGGCTGGAAGTTTCGTCGAGGTATTCCAAATCCAGCCGCCCGCGAGCGGTTGATTTGCGTGCGAAAATTTGCCCGTTTTTCATGTCAGCGAGTCGAGGGTTTCGAGAGCGTGGTTGAGCTTGGCTTCGATCCGCTCCATGACAATCGGATCAATAATGTCCTTGGCGGAAATCGAAAACACAATGGCTTCGAAAGTTTCGGTTTTCGTTTTGAAGCCGAGAGCTTTCTGAATGGCGGCAAACTGCGCATGGGTTTCAAGCTGAATGTCGAGATCGAAGCGGACGGTTCCGGGTTTTTGATGGCGAGGCATAGGGATTTGGTTTGGTGGTGGGTTTTTGAAAGAAAGTGACTCTCTCCATAGCGGGCCTGACCCGCGGAGGAATGGCGGGAAAATGAGCGAACGCGACCCGCCCCGCACTTTCCCCCGGGGAAAGTGCAATCCTGTCGGTCGTCCGGAACGGGAAAAACGACCGCCAAGGTAAGAAACCAAGCCAGTCGGACAGGGTGAAAAGAGGAGGCCCGGAACTGGTTTCCGAGGGCTCCGGTCGAGAGGTCGAGAGAGGTCCAGCCGCCGATTGAGGCAGGGACGGAAGCGGAGCGGACGCCCTGAATCAATGGGCGGCCAAGGCATGAGTTGCCCTGACAGGTGAGCTGGTTGGTCGTGGGCGTCTTCGCCATCGGCCAACGAGCGGAACCAAAGCGCGGGTGCGTCATGTGAGTACGGGGAGAGTTCATAGGCCCATGCCTCGTTTGTGTGATTGCCCCGGCTGCCGCTTGAAAAGCTCCTGCTGGCTGCGGGTGATCGGGCCGCGTGGGGTTTGAATGCCGCTGGAAATGGCGGTGGCTTCGGAGATTTTCGGGCTGTCTCTGCTCTCTCCCACGAACATGGCCCGTTCGTAGGAAAGCCGGTGTTCGTAATGTTCAATCCAGCGCATCGTCCATGCGACGGTTTTCCAATGACGCAGAATGGCTTTCTCTGCAATTTGTGCGGCGGTCGACTTTGGGAAGATGAAGCCGCGAACGGTGTCCCGCAGCCGGGTGCCCGGTCTGGTGGCTGTAGAGTCCGCAAAACTCCCGGGGTCCAAATGAATAAGCTTCTTTGCATCCCTCAGCGTGAGCCCATCCTTCCGCCATGCCCTGAAAAACCTTTCGGCGTGGGATTTGCGGTGCCGCATTTCCCGTTGCCTGGCTTCGAGTTCCTGAATGCGTTCGGCGCGTTCTCCGCACCGCCTGACCAGGGATCTGTCCTCGTCGCCAATCTTGCCGCAAAACTCAATGAGCAAATCCGCCCGTTCCGGCGTCCAGCCTGTCGCGACAAAGAGCTGTTGTTCGGGAAACCAGGAGAAATCGGCGGTTATCAGGCGGGCATAAGCATGGGTTTCCTGATCGACCTGGTAGCCGGTATATAGGCGCAGTTTATCGTCCTCGGGTGAATAGGTAGCGGTCAATTCGCTTCTGTCCCTTTCGGCAGTGCCGACCGTCTGTTTCGTTTCAGAATTGGAAGGCTTCGGGCGCGGGTGCGCCATGTGGGAGGGGGAGGGGTTCATAGGCCCATGCCCCGTTTGTGCGATTGCCCAGGTTGCCGCTTGAAAAGCTCCTGCTGGCTGTGGGTGATCGGGCCGCGTGGAGTTTGAATGCCGCTTGGAATGGTCGGAGGTTGAGCAATTTGCGGTGCCTCCTGAACGGGTTGCGCCGCTTCGCTGACAGCTTCGGTTTCCTCAGGTTTCGCGCGAAGAACGAAGCCACGGCGGCACTCCCCCGCAAGTAAACCGGCCTCGCGGGCAGTCTCCACCTCGGCCCGGCTCATCACGGCGGTGAGTTTGTCAAAGGGGATGGTGCGGGTGAAATCCTTCCCGCCGTTGCCCCAGTTATCCAGTACGGTCACGGAGACCTTGTTGACCTTCTGAATCAACGACCAGCCCCCACGAGGCGATGCCCAACACTTGCAGGCCCCGCCGACTTGCGGCGCATTTTTGTCGGACTCAATGCCGCCATCCGCCTTGAGCATGGCCCGCTCATAGGAAAGCCGATGGTCATAATGCTTCAGCCAACGGTCTGTCCAGGTGATGATTTTCTCGTGGCTCTGGACGGCCTTGGCAGCGATTTCTTCCACCTTTGGTTGCGGATCACAACGCCCTTGCGTGGCGTCCCAAAGGCTGATGCCACCCGGCCTGGCTTCCGTGGGGCTGGCAAATCTGCTGTGGTCATAGCTGGCGATGTTGGCCGCCTCCTCCATGGTCAACCCCGGCTTGCTCCATGCCTTGATGAACCGTTCGGCCTCGGATTGATTCCGCTGCATTTTCCGCTGATCGGCTTCGATCTTCCTGATGCGCCGGGCGCGGACATCGGGCCGTTCCTTATATTTGGCGGTGCGGATAGCGGCCTCGGCGCGGTCCGTCCAGTAGTTTGACGTGTCCCACATTTTGATGCTCTTGCGCATTCCTTCGTCGATACGTTGGGCGTCTTTCCGGGCGCGTCTTTCGCTGTGGTGGCCAACAAGAATAGGCTGACCAAAGGGAATATGTTCCACGATGGAATCCACTTTTTTGCGGGCCTGTTCAGCGTCTTTCGCCCGATTCTCGCTATAATGGTCGAAGCGTTCGGCCCGCTCCTCGGCACGTTTAACAAGGGAGGTGTCCTCGTCGCCAATCTCGCCACAAAGCTCCATGAGCAGGTCAGCCCGTTTGGGGGTCCACATCGGCGCAACGAAAAGTTGTTGCCGGGGTGCCCAGGAAAATCCGGCGGCTTTCAGCCGGGAATAGGTCTCGGAATCGAGCCGGGTCGTCGAATAGAGACGCAGCTTGTTATCTTCGGGGGAATAGGTGGCTGTGAGGTCCATTGTGATTTTAAAGGGTGGTGGGACGCGTTTTCGTTTCTGCCACTGTGGCGGCGAAAAGAAGCGCCCCTGTTCCGAACTGGGAACAACTTCAAGCTCTCAAACGATGGCGGAGCGAAGTAACCGGATGCAGTTCGCTTCAGATTCTTGCAATTCTACGGTCAAGTCGTTGGCGTGGGAGGAATGCCGTTCCTTCCCATGGGTAGCCATGGCCGTCCAGCCCCTCGGCGTCGTGGATGACTTCAATCCAGCGGACTTTCCCACCCGCCGTTTTCAGCCTGATTCACAGTTTGATTCCCTGCTTGCGAGGTTTGGAAAGTCGGTCGGTTGGCTTCGTCCCATGCTTCCATTCCATGAGGGTGGCAACGCCATCTCCGTCCGGATCGCGATGGGCAAAGCCGGGCATTCGCGTGTCAATTCCCTGGTCCCGTGCCCAATTAAGGGGCATGCCGTCCGGGGAAATCTGGTTCTCCTGGAGGGATTCCTTTTGTTCGATGCCGAGAATAAAGTCCGTGCTTCGCTGTGCATGAGATGCGGCGGATACGATCATACGCGGATCGTTTTCAAGTTTTTCAATCCACGAACTGAGGTAGGCCGCCGAGTTCTCGAACTGCACTTTGTTGAGGATTCCGGCTTCATTCGCCAGGAATGCGGAACCAAGCTCCGCTATGAGTTCCTCGCGAGAGTACCGCTCCGAGCCGAATTTAATGGTCTTCGTAATTCCTTCGCGGTTGAGCCGGGATTGATGGCCGGTCGAGTGCGTCGCCTCGTGAAAAAGGGTCTGGAAATAGCTCTCCTGACTGCGGAACGTAGACGGCGCTGGCATTCGGATAACGTCATCTTGGGGAGAATAGAGCGCCGCAAACCCGACATGATGAATGGGACAGAGTTTCGCATTTTTTATAATAGCTTCCGCCTTTTCCAGCGGTTCCCCGATACTCGGCGCGGTTTCGATTCTGGGAGCCTCAATGCCTTCGGTCTGGTCAAGATTGAAGACGTTGGCCCACTGGATAAGCGGGATGCGATCCGGACGGCCATCCTCCCTGAGCATCGGCTTCCCCGCGTCGTCGCGCTTTTCAAGAATCTTGTAATAGACGACGGGCAGAGATTTTTCGCCCTTTCTGATATGACCTCCAAGGTCGCTGGCCTGTTTATAGGTGAGCCAGAAGGGGGAGGTACGGTCGCTCATTCCCAGCAAAACGGCATTGATGCCGCGATAAGGTTTGCGGGAAATGACGTTCTGAACGCAGCTTGTCCACGGTTTTTGCCAAGGCACCGTTCCTCGTTTGAGTTGCTCAATGAAACGGTCGGTAATGGCCTCGTAGATGTCCCGTTTCATAGCGCCACCTCCTGCCGGGCCATGTCGATGGCTGTTTCAGCACCATCAAGAGGAAGATTGAATTCCTCAGCGATCACATCGGAAAGTGGCTTTCCTGCGAGCGCTCGAGTGAAAAGCGGTGTCTCCGCCGCATCGGTTCCGCGGTCGATGTAGCTGAAAAAGTAAGTTTCGAGGAGGTAGGTATGCAGGTCGTTTTTCATGGGTGGAAGGAAGATGGTTTCTGTTTTTTGGTGGCGCGGACGGACTGATGCGAGGCGAGCAGATCGGCATTCCAGTCTTTGAGCCGGGGGCAATCAGAGGTGATGTCGAAGCCCTGCCAATCGGCGGTGTCATCCCATGCCTTCTGCCAGCCGCGTTCTCCCGCAGCGTCGTTATCGAGCGCGACGACAAACCGCTGACGACGATCATACGCCTGAGAGAGCAATTCCCTCGGTACGAAGGAGCCGCTGCAACTTACCACGGCAAGCCGCTCGCCTTGCGATGCATACAGAGTGTGATAGCTCAGCGCATCAATAGGCGACTCAACCGTCACGACGGATTGCGCTTCCCGGACATCGCCCACGGCAAACCATGCGGTGAGCTTGTTTCCAAAGGTCGGGCGGAAAGCTGACGCGTGCCGGGTGTCGCGTAGGGTCGCACCCGCAACCGCCTCGCAGTCCGTGCGGTGAAGAAAGACAAGGCTCGGGTTCGGGCGATGATCATTGGCGTAGATCGAACCACGTTCATGCAGTTCGTCGACGATGGCAGGATGAATCTTCCGGGTTTCGACCAGATAGGCACGGGCAATCGGCCAGTTCCGGTCATCCCGAACCGCGTATTTCGCCATGAGATCGGGAAAGGGAATCCGAGTGGGTTCACTCGGTTTTCCGGCAGGGAAGGCGATACCTGTTTCCGAAACGACTGAGGGCCGGAACTGATTGGCGAGAGTTTGGCAGGCGGAGAAAAATTTCTCACCGCTCAGGTGCATTTGCAGGTCGATCGCTCCGGCCCCGCCCGTTCCGGTTTTGTTGTCGAACCATCGGGAACCTGTGACAACGATGTTGTGATGGTCACTCCGGGCCCGAAAACTGACACCTTCCGGTTTAGGAAGTAGGCCATGCCACGCCAATAGTTCCGGCAGAGAAATGCCTCTCAATTCGTCGATGGGCAGCGAGATCCTGTGGCCGAGCCCCTGAAACTGGACAGAATGGAATGAGAGTCTGCGGTGTGTGTTTTACTGATTTTGGGTGGGTTGGCCAGCATGAACTGGAGCGGAGGGCGTAGCCCGGAGCGGAAGTTCATGCTGG
>Ga0206106_100274_pt1 | contig 63056 bp, 53 predicted proteins | sample 1B1ome_FD_148677 | JGI IMG/M metagenome (GOLD analysis project Ga0206106, IMG submission 148677) | Enriched microbial communities from leaf-cutter ant dump, University of Wisconsin, Madison, United States - 1B110A | ecosystem: Environmental > Terrestrial > Nest > Insects nest > Nest dump | place... | reverse complement strand
GGGAATCTCCCCCCCCATGCGGCTGCCGGTGCCGCTGGCTACTATGATGGCAATTTTGCGGGGCATGGTGAAAGCCACGGACTGAAGTCCGTGGTTATGGGTGTTGCGCTCCTGCGGAGCGGCCTGTAAATACCTATAAAAAACTCAGTACTAAATGATCAGCATTGCGTCACCGTATGTATAAAACTTATATTTTTCCTTGATGGCTACCTGGTAGGCTTCGATCACGGTTTCGTAACCGCCGAAAGCACAGGTGGTCATCAGCAGGATAGACTCCGGCAAATGGAAATTGGTAAGCAGCGCATTGGCAATCTTAAAATCAAATGGCGGGAAGATAAACTTATCGGTCCAGGAGTTATCCAGGGGTTTCAGGCGGTTATTGGCTGAAACCGACGATTCCATAGCCCGCAGCGAAGTACTTCCGATGGCACATACCCGCCTGTTTTCATCCAGTGCCCGGTTCACTACATCACAGGTTTTTTCCGGAATAGAGAAATTCTCTGAATCTGTCTTATGTTTGGTCAGATCTTCCACTTCCACCTGGCGGAAAGTACCGATACCGATATGCAGGGTCAGCGGCACAAAATCCACACCGTTGATCTCCATTTTACGTACAATGTTCTTGGTAAAGTGCATACCGGCTATAGGAGCCGCCACTGCACCTTCGTTGGCAGCGAAGATCGTCTGAAAACGCTCTTCGTCGTGATCCGCCACTTCACGCTGCAGAATATCCTTCGGAATCGGGGTTTCACCCAACTGGTAAATGGCTGCCATCATTTCTTCGTGGTTTCCGTCAAAAAGGAAACGGATGGTCCGGCCCCGCGAGGTAGTATTATCAATCACTTCCGCCACCAGGTCGCTGTCTCCGAAATACAGCTTGTTCCCTACCCGGATCTTACGGGCCGGGTCTACCAGCACATCCCAGAGCCGCATTTCGCGGTTAAGCTCACGAAGCAGGAAAACCTCAATTTTGGCACCGGTCTTTTCTTTGGAGCCGTATAAACGGGCGGGAAATACTTTGGTATCATTGGCCACCATAACGTCACCGTCACCAAAATAGTCAATAATATCCGTGAATTTCTTGTGTTCAATTTTGCCTGATTTTCTGTGCAGTACCATCATCCGGGCTCCGTCCCGGTCTTCGTATGGATGTTGTGCGATCAGGCTGTTTGGAAGATCAAATTTAAACGATGATAATTTCATTAGAAACGATTAATAGAGCTGCCGGATACCCTGAGCCATGGCCCTTTTTGTTTAAAATAAACGCAAAAGTACGAAATTGAAACAGGGGTTGTCAAGTAAATGCTTAAATATTGTATTCAAAGCACTTAAGCCCCTGTTAGTTTTTGATATATATTTCTCCTTTCAGATAAGCCATGGCATCTCCACCAATCAGCACCCGGTCACCCCGGTACTCCCCGGTCACTCTTCCGCCTCTTTCAGATATCTGTTCCGCCACAAAAACCGTTTTACCCAGCTCTTTGGCCCAATAGGGAAATAATTTGGTAAAAGACGAACCGGTCACAGGGTCTTCATTAATGCCCAGGCCCGGCGCAAAAAAGCGGGATACGAAATCTACCTTATTCCCCGGTGCGGTAACGATCAGGCCCCTGGCTTTCAATTTTAATAAAGCATTAAAGTCCGGGCGGACCTGCAGAACCTCTTCTTCCGAGCTGAACACTGCCATGATATCTTCATTGGCCTTTAAGATCCTTTGCGGCTTAAGGCCCAGCACCTTCTGAAAAGGAAAATCGTATTCTTTCTCTTCCGGTATAAATGCAGGAAAATCAAGATAATATATGCCGTCTTTTTTTACAAACTCCAGGTCGCCGCTGTTCGATTCAAACAGGATCCGGTCTTCAGGATGCCCCATAAACTCGGTCAGCACATAACCGCTGGCCAGGGTGGCGTGCCCGCATAAAGGCACCTCTACTTCGGGGGTAAACCAGCGGATATAAAAACCCCGCACGGTTTTAACGAAAAAAGCTGTCTCTGACAGCCCGTTCTGGTTAGCAATCTTCTGCATCAAATCGTCTGAGATCCAAAAGTCAAGGGGTACTACCCCCGCCGGGTTCCCTTTAAAGTCTTCCGAACTGAAAGAATTGATGTGAAAAATCTTTAACGCAATCATTTTCTAATGCTGTTTAATGATGATAAGGTAAATACAAGGAAAACAAGGGAGACACTCACAAAATAAATGACGTCTCGGCTGTCAATAATACCCTTCCCAAGAGAATTATAATGAAAACTCAGGCCCAAATAAGATAAAACATACTGAACTACTCCTGAAAACAAACCCGAAAACTGGTCCAATCCTGCAAACAGGATATAGCATACCACCGCCGTAAGCAGGAAAGCCACTACCTGGTTACGGGTTACTGAAGACAGGAACAGTCCTGCGGCCGCATATACTGAAGACAACAGCACCAGGCCGAAATAAGAGCCGGCCACGGCGGCAGAATCTATATTGCCCTCCGGGTTGCCCAGCCTGTACAGGCTGATATAATAGATCAGCGTGGGCAGCAGCGCCAGTACAATGATAAAAATACACGACAAATACTTGCCTCCTACAATAGCCCGCAGTGATACCGGCCGCGTCATCAGGAATTCTATGGTTCCCGATCTCAGCTCTTCCGAAAACATCCGCATGGTAATGGCCGGCACCAGGAACAGGAGAATATAGGGACATAGCTGAAAAAAGCCGTCCATCTCCGCATAACCGTAATCCAGGATATTGGTTTCGGGGTACAGCCAGAACAGGAGGCCGTTCAGGAGTAAAAATACCCCGATAACAATATAGGCAATCAGCGAATTAAAAAATGCAGATACTTCTTTCCTGAATATACTCCACATATTTATTCAAACACGGGCTGGTTTTTCTTCATAATAGCCGCCATAATCAGCGAACAGATAAACCCGATGAAAGCAATGGAAAAGATCATTATCACAGGTGCCAGCGGGCCGGTCATCCAGGGTTTGGCGGTTTCCAAGGCCTGCTCTATCATTTCAGGAGACATACCGGCTTTCTCATACTGCCTCTCGGTTATCTCCAGGAGTTTATCCACAACACTTGGATCAATCAGCTTTTTATACACAAAATCATAGACCGAAATCAGCACGCCGCCGGTTACAAACAGCAGCATACCCAGGCCCAGACCCTGTCCGAATTTCATAAAGCCGCCGTTCAGATCCCGAAACTCCTTAAAAGCCAGGTATAGTATTCCAAATGACAGTACAAAAGAAAATACCAAGTTAATCCATTGCTGTTCCATGAGATTAAAAGTATAGATAATGGTATTCACCACGATGCTTAATAAACCGTAGATGAGCCCCCATTTTAAGGCGATTCTGGCTGTAGATACTTTTTCCATATTTATGAAGGTTTAATTTTACGCAATGCCATACAAAAAAGGCCTATCGGGAAAATTGCCCAGAAAGAGGCAATTAATCTGTCAAAGATAACAGAAGAAGTGGTACTGTTCTGCAGGGAAGCCAGCATCTTTTCAAAAGCTTCGTCTGACATGATCTCTTTTTTAGAGGGTCTGTCAGCCGTTAAAAAAGATATGCTTTCTGAAATCCAGGTGGTAAAAGGGCGCATATCCACTATTTCCAGGAAGGCAAAAATGAGCAGGCCACTGAGCAGCGCTGCCAGGAGATTAGCCACCAACCCAATGGTAAAGCCTTCGTAAAAATGCAGGTATCCCTGGTTCCGGCGCTTAAAATACCATATACCAAACAATACCACAATTACCTGGAGGCCCAGAGGAGCCGTTTTATTGCCCAGCGGATTCTCAATGGTAAAATACATCAGGAGAAAAAAGAGAAAGTAAAGCACCCCGGCCAGCAGCCCGTAAAAAAGGGAGATATTTAAAACTCTTCTCATTTGCAAAAATTTTGGGTATTAGAAATCAGAAGTTAGATATTAGATTTATCATGGGCATTTTGCATACTAATTTCTAATAGCTAATTTCTAATAGCTAATTTCTAATAGCTAACTTCTCATCAAGTACCTTAAAAAATCCGTTATTTAAAATGGCCCTGGCCCTGCCTTTCAGCTGCCGCCCCAGGAAAGGAGAATTTTTTCCTTTGGAACGGATTGTATTTTCTGAGAAAACATACTCATCATCTACTGAAAAAAATGTAAGATCGGCCACTTCTCCCTGCTCTACTTTAGACTGTGTCAGCCGGAAGATTCTGCGTGGGTTATAAACCAACGTTTCCAGCACTCCTTCCACCCCGCCATGCTGCAGGGCTACCGGAAATACGGTCTGCAGACCCACGGCCCCAAACTCCGCCGCATCAAATTCCAGGGTTTTGTGCTCCTCATCCCATGAATTATGGTCAGACACCACCATATCAATGGTGCCGTCATTCAATCCTGCTTTCAGGGCCGTAATGTCTTCTTCCGAACGGAACGGCGGATACACCTTCAGGTTAGTGTCAAAGCTCATCAGGTCTTCTTCGGTAAACACCAGGTGATGGGCAGCAATATCGCAGGAAACGGGCAGGCCTTTCTTTTTGGCCTCCCTGATCAGTTCTACAGCCCCCTGGGTAGAGATGGTAGAGAAATGCAGGATAGGCCTCTCCGACTTCACTCCGCTGTATTCCAGCAGCTTCAGATTTCGCATGATCATCAGCTCTTCACCGGCTGAAGGAATGCCCTTCATGCCCAGCAGAGTGCTGGTAATGCCCTCATGCATCTGCCCGTACATGCTCAGATAACGGTCTTCCGACTTTACCACCAGTACGGTATCCAGTGGCTCAAGGTACTGAAGGGTTTTGAGAAATATATCTGAATTCTGAATTGCCTCTTTTCCGTCAGAGAAACCCGCTGCACCTCCTGTTTTCAGGTCGATCATATCCGTAAAATCTTCCCCTTTGCAGTCGCGGGTTACAGCCGCCAGGTTCAGCAGCTGTACGGCATTCCGGCTGTTAAAACGGGTAAAGTAGCTGATGGCCTCTTTACTCTGTACCACCGGCTGGGTATTGGGAAAACCCAGCACGCGGGTAAAACCACCGTAGGCGGCAGCCTCGCTCAGTGATTCCAGGTCATCCAGCCATTCATAGCCCGGGTCTTTCAGGTGGGTTCCACCGTCTGTCCAGCCCGGAGAAACCAGCATTCCTTTAGCGTCAAACACCTCGGAGTCTCCGGCATTTAAAGAACCATCCGACAGCTCGGTAATCCGGCCGTCCTTCACCCGGAAGTTCACGGTTTTACCGTTAAAAGAAGAATTTTTATCTGCAATTTCAGCGTTTTTTACCAGCAGGTTCATTTGTATTACAAAAAAATAGCCCAATCATGGGCTACCTGTTATTTTAATCATTCCAACTCATAATCAATGCCCCACCGATTCTTTATAAGCATCTGCATCCATCAGCGCGTCTACATCTGCCAGGTTATCTACTTTGAGTTTGATAATCCAGCCTTCTCCGAAGGGGTCATTATTGATCAGCTCAGGCTCATCCGCCAGCCTTTCGTTTACTTCCAGTACTTCTCCGCTTACCGGCAGATAAAGATCAGAAACTGTCTTAACCGCTTCTACCGTACCAAAAACTTCATTTTTAGCCAGCGACTCACCTACGGTCTCTACCTCTACGAAGACAATATCGCCCAATTCGCTCTGTGCGAAGTCAGTAATACCGATAGTAGCCACATCTCCGTCCAGGCTGATCCATTCGTGTTCTTCAGTGTATTTGATTCCTTCAGGAAAATTCATAAGTATCCGATGTATTTTGGGTGCAAGTTAGTGAACTAAATGAAAAATGAAAAATGAAAAATGAAAAATGAAAGGAGGATCTACCACAACTTTTCATTTTTCATTTTTAGTTTTTCACTTTTCACTTAAAAGGTATTTCCTTCTCAGCGGGTTAATTTTATACTTTTTCCGTACCGTAAAACTCTCGGGATGCATCTGCTCAAACTCCTGCTCCCACTCGCTGAACAGTTCGGGCTCTGCCGCTTTCAGGCGGCCGGCATCAATCTTCTTGGATATGAGATACTCTGTAAATGTCACTCTACCGATTCAATAAATTTCTTATATCCGAAATACGGGATAAAACTGGTATACCGCCGTGAGCTCAACACCACAAACAGGATAAAAAGGGCAATAAAAAATCCTTGTATAAAAACAATAAACAGCCCGGATATGACACTGGTGGCCCAGCCTGGTGTGGCTTGTCCCAGCACAAACTTAAAGTACAGCACTACAAACACACCCACTATTGATGAAACGATCATCACGGCGGCAAACATCACGATCCGCACTGCGGTTACATCCAGGAATACCGACACCGCGCTCATACCATGAAGCACCAGTGAGCTGAAATTCATTTTGGACTGCCCGGCCAGGCGCTGCCCCCGGTCAAGGGGTACGGAGTCAAACGGAAGCCGCGAGCGAATAATAGCGCCGGGGTAGTTATTCCAGAGCTCTGAAACATTGGCCAGCTTCTTCACCAGGTGCCCCGGGATCAGGCTGTAATTTCCAAAAGTGATAATATTCCCGGTCAGGAGCTTGAATACCAGCTTATAGATACGGTAAAAGAAGCGAAACACAAAAGATTCGGTCCGTTTCTTCCTTTGGGCAAAAATAATTTTGTCGGGTACCTTAACGGCCTTGGCCAGCAGGTCTTCAATATGCTCGGGCTGGTCTTCACCGTCTGAATCCATCACAATCACCGTGTCGGCGTCCCGGTTATCAGCAAAATAGGAAAGTCCGATAGCAATGGCCCGCTGATGCCCCTGGTTACTGATCAGGTGAAGCACCTGGAGGTCAAAATCCTTAAAGTCAGCCGCGTGGTAGGGAACACTGGAGCAATCGTCAACAGCCAGGTAAGAAAGGTGGTATTCTCTATCCTTATATAGCTCTTCGGTTTTGGTGATCAGGAGCTTAAGGGCTTCCCAATCATTAAAAACCGGCATGATAATCTTAATTTTCATTGATTAATATCTGTATTCTTCTCCTTTAAAATCAAAAATAAGCACTTTTTCTCCATTCTTCTTCTTCAGGTAAAGTTTTTCCCGTTCCTCCCGGTCTACAAACTGGGGTATCGCGAAATTCTCAGGCAGATAAAGATTGAGAAACTGGGCATCCTTAAAAGAAATTTCCATGTCCCGGTTAAACCGTTCCTGGTATTTATCCTTATAGGCTCCGGGAATGATAATGGTGTCGCCGGCTACGGCCTGTAATTCCAGCTCCCGGGCCACCTGCCTGTACGGATTGCTCACCCGCTCGGGCACAAACCAGGCATTGTACAGCGACCGGTCTGCAAAATAATCATTCAAACCCTGGCGCACGCTGCCGGCCTGTACTACCACTGCAAAAACGATCCATACCAGGAAACCCGGGCGGAAATCAGCCGCTCTCACCATGCCCACCGCCATAAGGATGACCACAAACGGCGAAGCATTCCCGATGTACCGGTGCGTGAGACTGGTGGTATTGCCGTTGGTAAAGGCATCATTTACCACAAAAAGAATGGGCAGGGCCAGCATCAGGAAACCGGCCAGCAACAGCACGAAGCTTCCCTTTTCGGCTTCAAGCGAATAACTTTCGCGCAGCGCCCCCCAGGCAAAATACAGGACCAGGAAAATAGCCGCCGATACCAGGATACCGGTGATATAGGAAGCCTGCAGAGCCAGGATCGTCAAAGCCAGCGCTACCGAACCGAACCTGATCCAGGTACGCTTTTTATACTGTACGGCCAGCATGACCGCTACAAAAAACAGGAAAGAGCTCAGGAAAACCTTTACACCCTTTATTTTTTCAAAAAGCCCGTGCCCCAGCACTCCGATATCGTAATATAAGCCGATCGCCTTTTTAGCAATAAGGTCAGGCGTAGCTTTCTGAATCGTTTCACTCAGCTCATCGTTTTCATTTTCCGCGATCTGACGGTGCAGCTGATTTTTATCCTCCAGGAAATCCATGGCCGTGTAGCCCCCGCCCCAGTTGAACCAATAGAGAAGAAGGGCGGCATTAAACAGGGCAGCCCCGATAAATCCACGCCAGAGATGCCCTTTATTTCTCAGCATCAGGAAGGCCGCCACATGCACCAGTGGCACGAAGAAATTGATGTAGTGGTTCAGCATGGCCAGCCCGGTGAGCAGGCTATAAAGTACAAAATTCTTTACGGAAGCCCCTCCCCGGACGATCCGTATAAAATATTCGGCACTGAGAGTAATCAACAAAAAAGAAAGCGGGTAGCTGCGGGCAATATGGCTTTGGGCCACATTCAGCGGATCTACCGCCAGCAACAGGCCCGCCAGGAAGGCCATGCGGTAACTTCCGAAGTATTTCAGCACCATCAGGAAGATCAGGATCACCGTGAGCACATTAAAGACAGCACCGGGCAAACGTACCGAAAAATCGGAATTCCCGAAAAGCTTCATCCAGTAATGCAGCACGGCATTATGCACGATGTGCGTACCGAAATCAGCATGGGCCGTAGCATCCATGTAATCGCGTATTCCTTTTTCTTCCCAGAAATCAGCAGCTGTAAAATAGTCTTTTTGAAAGGCCGACTGGTTGGCTCCACCCACCCAGAAGCCATTGGCATTCAGGAGGGTAAATTTCTCATCGGTGATCAGTCCGCGCGAATCCAGCCGGTAGATCCGGAGGCTTAAGGCTATGACTGTCAGGATGAAAAGTAAAATATATTTTCTCATAAATCTATAAGAGTTCCGGGTGGTTAGTTCCGGGTGAATAGTACGGGGTATTTAGTTCCCTGTGAGGTTATCCCTGTCACCCTGAGCCTGTCGAAGGGCACCCTGAGCCTGTCGAAGGGCAAGTGCCGTACTCTTCTCCACAATATACCGCGGCCGGGCCTTCACTTCCTCATAAATTTTCCCTATATATTCCCCGATCAGCCCGATGGCCAGCATATTAGACCCGTTAAAAAAGGCCATCATTAATAAGGTGGAGGTCCATCCGGCGGTGGTAACCCCGGCAAATTTGGTATAAAGTACATAAACAGCCAGGAGGGCGGAAAGTACAAAGCTCAGGGCTCCGAACCATAACACAAACCGCATAGGCATGATCGAAAATGAAGTTACCCCGTTCCAGGCAAAAGTCAGCATTTTCTTCAGCGGGTATTTGGTCTCGCCGGCTTCCCTTTCCAGGCGTTTGTAAAATACCTTATCGTTTTTCAGGCCTATGGTAGGAATTATGCCCCGGATAAACATATTTACCTCCCGGTAATTTTCCAGCTCCTCCAGTACCCGGTTATCCAGCAGCCGGAAGTCGGCATGGTTAAAAATAACCGGTACTTTCAGCCATTGCATCACCTTATAAAACATTTCGGCCGTAAATTTCTTGAAAAAAGTATCACTGCTCCGGTCGTCGCGTACCCCGTACACCACAGCGGCGCCTTCCTTAAATTTCTCCAGCATGGGAATGATGGCGTTGACATCGTCCTGGAGGTCGGCATCAATGGATATATAGCAGTCAAAAAGTCCTTTGTATTCAAAAAGGCCCGCCAGAAGTGCGTTCTGGTGTCCGAAATTCCGGGAAAGCTTGACTCCTAAGAGCCTTTGATTAGCTGCGGTCAAAGATTCTATGATCTCCCAGGTAGTATCCCGGCTGCCGTCATTCACATAACAAATCTTACTTTCCGGGCTGATCACCCCACTGCTGATCAGGGTGTCATAGAAAGCATTCAGTTTTGCATCGGTTATACGCAGAATAGCTTCTTCATTGTAGCACGGCAGAACCAAAAGCAGTTTTGGGGTCATATACCTTGAAATTTTTGCAAAAATATTACATTTTAGTGATAGTAAATTCAACCCGCCGGTTTTTCCTACGCGCCTCTTCCGTGGTGTTCTTCTGTAAAGGCCGGTATTGTCCCCACGATTTCACCGCTATCCTGCCGGGCGAGATCTTCCCGTCTGCGGTCAGGTAATTTTTGACATTGGTGATCCTCTGCCCGGCCAGTTTGAAATTTAAGGCGGCATCGCCCTGGTTATCGGTATGCCCTTCCAGCAGGATTTCCATGGAAGGGTTTTCTATCATGATCTTCCGGATACGCTCCAGCTCTACAAACGATTCCTCGCGCAGGTCGGCTTTGCTCTGGTCAAAATACACTTCCCGCAGTACCAGCTTTCTGCCTGTTTCCAGAACCAGGTCAGCCACACTTCCCGGCTCCTCTGATGAAGCAGATGGCGTACGTTCAGGCTGTACGGGTTTTGCTGCAGGCCCGGGCGCCTCCTGCTTTTCTTTTACCGGAGCAGAAGCTTCAGGTTCCCGGCCGGCCATCGCAGCCGCAGCAGGACTTTCCATTTCATATACTTCCTGTCGCTCTATATATTCCGTGGTCTGACGGAGGTCTATCTCCCGGCTCAAAGACGTATAACCGTTCAGGCTGGCCGTCAGTACATAACGGAAGCCGGGTTGCAGGACGGTCCTGAAAAAGCCGGTTTCATCGTCTGAAATAAAATCCACTTTTTTCCCGTCTTTCAGGAACGAAATATCAGGCACGATTTCCTTTTGCGTAGCCTTATCCACAAATTTAAAGTCGAGTATCATCACGGCATCCGGCTTGATACTCGGGAATAGTCTTACCTTAAAGATATCATCCAGTCCCAGGGAGTTTTTTGCCGAGCTGAAATAGGCATATTCTCCTGAAGCAGGAATGGAAATATAGCCGTCAAACTGGGGACTGTTAATATGCGGACCCAGGTTTACCGGCTCACTCCAGCTGGTCCAGGTATCATCCAAGCGGGTGGTCATGAACAGGTCCATGTCGCCATAGCCCGGGTGCCCGTTTGAATTAAAATAAAGCGTCTTATTATCTGCCGCCAGGAAAGGCGACCCTTCATTTCCGGCCGTATTAATCACCGGGCCCAGGTTCAGGGGTTTGGAATAGGTATTATCTCCTGTCCGGAAAGAAACATAGAGGTCTTTATCCCCATAGGTTTCTTTTCTGACCAGTCCCATCACCAGGAACTGCTCATCAGAGCTCATAGAAAACTCCGTTTCCTTTTTAGGCTTCCGGTCATTCTGGTTATAGTAGTTCAGCGCCTCAAAATCAGCTATATTCAAGGCGCGTTTATTCACCCATTTATTATTTCTCAGGCTGACTTTGGTGAGACCGGCATCGTATTTCCCTTTCGAAACTTCCACATTCAGGGCAAAAATACTCTTCCCGTCCATGGCAATGGTAGCGGCCGCGTTTTTGGAACTGTTATGGATGGGTGCGGTCATATTCCGGGCCGGCTCCCACTCTCCTGTCTTCGAGAGGGCAGACACCCACACATCCAGTGTAGACTCCCGGGGGGCGTCTGTATTTTTGTTCGAAGAAACATAGTTTTTAGGATGATCCAGCCGGGTAAAATAAAGATACCGGCCATCAGGCGAAACCAGGGGTGCCACTTCACTGTAACGGGAGTTCACCGCGTTACCCAGGTTGATTTTTTCAAGATCAGGCGGCAGCCCTTCCGCCACGTTTACGTTGGCCACAAAGGGCTCACTGCTGGCAGAGATTCCGATACAGTCGTATTCCTTGGGCCCTTTGTTCAGAGAGTGCACAATCAGCAGTTTGACGGCCACAATCTCCTGTTCAGTTTCCGGGACGATCTCATTCCAGATGCCTGCTTTCCGGCGGGTATTGTTTCCTTTGTTTTCAAAAAGAAGGATTTCCGTATTGTCTTTTGTATAACCAAATATCCGGCCTACAGCCCCCGGCCCTACGGTTTCTCCTACAATGATCTGCTTTACCCGTATGGCTTTTTCAAATCCTACTTTGATATAATCTTCTCCGAAAGAGGTACCTGCCGGACGCCAGCTGCAGGCCGAGCTGACCGCCAGGGGCAACACGCTGGGCGAGCCCAGCACCTGCACAGCCCGATGCTTGGGAGAGAATTTTTCATCTACCGTTTCTGAAGACTTCTCCAATACTCTCGTGGCCCACAGCACTTCCTGGGCGGAAAGCCGGGTCAGAAAGAAAAAGAAAAAAGCAAACCGTATAAATGACTTTATCAAAACAAAAGACTTTGGTTCGGGTCCTTGAAAGATCCGGGAGGAATCCTTCCAGGCGGTTAAAGAGGTGTAAAGTTACGAAATTTCTCTTTATTTAATGTAACGTGGGAAGGTGGGGAAAAGTATGTGGGGAATGGGGTGGACTGTGTAGGGTTAGGGGAATGGTAATGATGGGGTGGAATTTAGGCATTCGCCCTTCGACAGGCCGGGCCGCGTAGGCTCAGGGTGACAGTGGTAATGCTCATGCTAATAGTAACCTATTGGCGATAAGGCCTGCCACTGTCACCCTGAGCTTGTCGAAGGGCGCACACTTAAATCTCACCAAACACCTTAACTACAAACCAACTATAACCCCTTCGCCGCCTCCGTCAGCTTCGGCAGCACCTCAAACACATCCCCCACAATACCATAGTCAGCCGCCTTAAAGAAAGGTGCTTCCGGATCTTTGTTAATCACCACAATCACCTTGGAAGAGTTCACTCCTGCCAGATGCTGGATAGCCCCTGAAATTCCGCAGGCAATGTAAAGGTTGGGCGCTACTTTCACCCCCGTCTGCCCCACATGCTCATGATGCGGGCGCCAGTCGAGGTCGGAAACCGGCTTCGAGCAGGCCGTAGCGGCACCCAACGCCCCGGCCAGGTCAAGAAGCGGCTGCCAGTGCTCGGGCCCTTTCATCCCTCTTCCACCGGATACTACGATGTCGGCTTCGGGCAGGGAAACCGCTCCGGAAGCCTTCTCTACCGACAGTACCTTAGCGCTGCCGTCTTCAGCAGAAGTGTTTATATCCAGGGTTTCTACCGCTGCGGTGTCGTGCGAGGCCGTCACATCAATCACATTTTTCTTGATGGCCAGGATCTTAATATCGCTGGAAATAGTAGTACGGGCAAAAGCTTTACCCGAGAAGATGCTGCGGGTAACGGTGAAGCCGTCGGCCGTATCGGGCAGGGCGGTCACGTTACCGGCAAAGCCGGCTTTGAGCGCACCGGCGGCACGCGCCAGCACGGCATCAGCCAGGGCCGAGCGGGCGGCCACCACTACCTTTGCTCCCGTGCTCTTCACCACTTCTGTTACTATTCTGGCATACGCCATGATATTTTCCTCCTTTTTAACATGCAGTACCTTAGCTGCGCCAAAGTTACCGGCTTGGGCCAGCCCGGCTTCCGTAGCCTCACCTATGGCCAGCACGGTGGCACTGCCCCCGGCCTGCGAAGCTACTCGGGCCCCGTAAAAAATGGCTTCCTGAGAATTCTTTCTGATGCTGCCGTCTGCGAGTTCGGCAAATATTAAAACGGTCATGATCTCTTGATTTAATGGATTTTACAATACTTTGGCTTCAGTCTGCAGCAGCTTAATAAGCGTACCCGCCTCTTCAGCCGGGATCATTTTCACCGCCCCTTTGGCAGGCGGCAATTCATAAGAACGGATACCGGTGAGCGATTCTGCCGAAGGAGCCACCACGGCCAGGGGCTTGGTTCTGGCCCCCATGATGCCCCGCATGCTGGGAATCTTCCATTCAGCAATAGGTTCCTGGCAGCCCAAAACCACCGGCAGCGAGGTTTCCAGCTTTTCTTTTCCACCCTCAATCTCTTTGGAGATAAGCACCTTGCTCCCTTCCACGTTCAGTTCCATCACCGGTGAAAAAGACGGAATTCCCAGCATTTCACCCACCATGCCGTGTACCACGCCCGAATTATAATCGGTGGTTTCACGACCCATCAGGATCAGGTCAAACCCTTTGTCTTTGGCATAAGCGGCGATTTCAGCAGCCACAAAGTAGGAATCCGCAGGCTCGGCGTCTATACGTACGGCATCATCGGCGCCAATGGCCAGCGCCTTCCGGATCTGCGGCTCCGCATCGGCCTGCCCTACATTCAATACGGTCACCGAGCCGCCGTTTGCCTCTTTGAGCTCCACGGCACGGGCCAGCGCGTAATCGTCGTAAGGGCCGATAATATACTGAATCCCTGCTTTGGCAAACCGGGTATTCCCTTCCTCAAAAGCAATCCGGGAGGTGGTATCCGGGACGCTCGATATACAAACCAAAATTTTCATAACTTTTGTGTAATTGTTGTACTTTTGAATTCGGATATATTTAAAAAATGTTATGCATGCATAACATTTACAAAACTACAGGTCAACTTCAAACAATGCAAGCTCAAAGAATAAAATATTTACAAGAAGAAATAGAAAATTTCCCGGACGACCCCTTCAATTATTACGCACTGGCGCTGGAGTACGCCGGAAGCGCTCCCCACGAAGCGGAACCGTTTTTCAGAAAGCTCCTGGATAAATTCCCGGATTACCTCCCCGTATATTACCAGGCCGCCAATTATTATTTCGATAAGGGCGATATCGCCAGGGCGGAAGACGTATTTCTCGCGGGCATCTCCCTGGCAGAAAAACAAAAAAACGAAAAAACCCTCCGTGAGCTGAAAGGCAGCTATTCTATTTTTAAAGCCGAAACCGACGACGATCTATGACCCACCCCATCACTGTTAAGGCCGGCGACAGCGCCCGTATCCTGATCATTTATACCGGCGGTACGCTGGGAATGGTATTTGACGAACAAAAACGCACGCTGGTGCCGTTCCGCTTTCATGATACGCTTCAAAAGCTGCCCGAGCTCAATCACCTCACCCCCGAGATCCACCTGGTTTCTTTTGAAAAACCCATCGACTCGTCTGACGTAAATGCCGATATTTACCTCACCCTCGCCGGCATTATTGAAAAGCATTATCATACATATGACGGCTTTGTAATCATTCACGGCACCGACACCATGGCTTTTACGGCATCGGCTCTGAGCTTCCTGATCCATAACCCGCACAAGCCCTTCGTTTTCACCGGTGCCCAGCTCCCCATAGGCATTCCGCGTACCGATGCCCGTGAAAACCTCATCACCAGCATTGAGATCGCTGCTGCCCGTATGCACGGCAAGGCGGTAGTGCCGGAGGTGTGTATTTATTTTAACGGGCGCCTGCTGCGGGGCAACCGGGCGAAAAAGCGTGAAAGCAGCCAGTTTGATGCCTTTGACTCTGAAAATTACCCTTACCTGGCAGAAATCGGCGTGTACATCGACTATAATTTCCGGCACATCCGCTACAGTGAAGGGGATACCCGATTCTATAATACCCTGTCTGACCAGGTGAGTGTACTTACCCTCTTCCCCGGCATCAGCCGGGAGATTGTGCGGAAGCATCTCCTGCATGAATCCACCCGCGGCGTTATCCTGCTTACCTTCGGCTCGGGCAATGCTCCTTCCGCCGACTGGTTCATGGATACTTTAAAGCAGGGCATAGACAGCGGCAAAGCCATATTAAACATCACCCAATGCACGGGCGGCAAGGTAATGATGGGAAAATACGCCTCCAGCCAGCGCCTGAAAGACATCGGCGTGATTTCCGGCTCCGACATGACCCTGGAAGCCGCCGTAGGAAAAATGATGTGGGGCCTGACCCAAACCGGCACACCCCTCAAAGAAATTTTCGCCCAAAATCTGGCAGGAGAGATTTCTTTACCTTAATTTTGCGCTCCGGTACACAGAGAGGTGTCCGAGTGGTTGAAGGAGCTACCCTGGAAAGGTAGTATACGGGTAACTGTATCGAGGGTTCGAATCCCTTCCTCTCTGCTTAAAGGCTGTAAATTGTAAAATTTATAGCCTTTTTTATTTATAAATCACTGTATATCATTGCGTTAACTTCTTTAAACAAAGTGTTCGACACTCTCTTTTTATAGCATCCAGTGCAAAATCTATTCTTACGACTAAATATATCAATATACTTATTATAAGTAATTTACGACTAAACAGAGATTGATTACAAGAAATAATTATTGGAATAATTATGCACAAAATTGTGAATAGTGAAGGGGATTCGAACTCTCGGTTTTAGGAGGAATTGGAGGCAGAAAGCTTACCAAATTCCATTAAAAACAGAACAATTTTTTGGGCATCTTCATGCAAAACGGACTTGTTCTTATGGTGTATTATTGCTTTTACTTCTTCCACAAATTGCGTGTATTCAGTATGAAGTTTAGCTTTTTTATTTTTATGATTATCTGCTGGCACATGTCCGATACTGCTAATTTGGAAAATAGACTGCACAGTAGGGCTGAATATTTCTGTTAAACCTATTTCCTCATTAATTACCAGGTTTTCATCTAATACTATTCGCAATAGCCTTTTCTTTTCCTCAATTCCTATTTGATTATAAGTAAGCTGGATATTATCTATAGCTTGTACCGCGTTATTAATTATTTCTCTGCTTCTTGCATTTCGTTCAGTTGCACAATTCAATCCTTTTCCGAAACCGTGTATTTTTGATTCACAATCACGTTTTATTAATATATAATCTTCGTATTGAATCTCATTTTGTAAGAGCAATTGTTTTGCCCTTATTATTCGTTCAATATGCCGGTCAATACTTTGAGATAATATTTTGCTTCTTGATACCTCCGCCTCATGAAGGTCTTTACGCACATACCTGACTATTCGTTTATATAGATCAATAAAAACCTTATTTATATGTATTGTTTTTAACTTTTCATTTAGCTGCATATTGATTTTGTCTGCTCTTAGTCTGAAGCCGCATTGAGATGTGCAATGATAATAAGGATAATAACGGGTTTTGCCTTTAGACCAACTACCTGTCAGCTTCTTATTGCATCTGGGACACAAAACAAACCCTCTTAGAATCATACATTCCTCAGAGTTTTTCCTGATGATTATCTTTTGCTTATGTCTGCTGTCGAGTACTTGCTGAACTTTCAGAAACCGAACCTCATCAATCAATCCTTCATGGTTTCCTCTTACCCACTGAGCTTTTTCCTCTTTAAATTCGGGAACATACACCTTTCCACAATAAAAAGGATTTCGAAAAATACGTCTGAAAGTATTAGGACTGCACCTCAGCCCTCGAACTTTAAAATAATCGTATATAGCTTTAACCGAATGATGTTGTTCCAATACCATGTCAAATGCCTGTACCACATAAATGGCCTCCGGCTCTTTCAGACAAATCACCTTTTGGTTATTTTCTATCAATTTGTATCTGTAGCCAAAAGGTACATGAGCTGTCCAGCGCCCCTCCTGCCTTGCTCTGTGAATGCCTTCTTTGACATTAATAGATCTTCTTTCGTTCTCTGCTTCAGAGGTGGCCAGATACACGCCAAGTATAATCTTATTCTCAGGAATGGACAAATCAAGCTTTTGGTCAATGGCTTGGGGACTTATTCCCATACTATGTAATTGAGAGATGACATAGTACGCATCCCCGGCATTGCGACTAAACCTATCCCATTTAGTAAACAGCAAATAGTCCGGCCGCTTGCTTCTTTTTGACCTAAGTTCCGCCATCAACATTTTCCATTCAGGTCGTTCGAAGTTCTTTGCTGAAAAATCCTCATAGATGATTTCAAGGATATCAATCGAGTTGGACAGGCAATATCGCTCTAAATGGTCTTTTTGATAACGTTGGGAATAACCTTTAATGGCTTGCTCATCCGTACTTACGCGGATGTATAAAATGGCTGTCGGCATACTATTTTTTAATTGACAATCTAATATGCTAAAATGTATGGATAGCGTATTTAATTTAATTTTTTGAGGAAAAATCTCATCTTATAACTTTTGTATGAAAAAAAATTTATATTTTTGAGTAAATTTCTCATAAAATACAAAATAATGCTTCTTGAATTTTCAGTTGGTAACTATCTTTCGTTCAAAACAAAGACTACACTTAGTCTTTATGCGGCTTCTATTAAGGAACACGTTGATACAAACATATTTTCTACAGAGCGATATGACCTATTGAAAGGGGCTGTGATTTATGGTGCCAATGCCAGCGGAAAAAGCAATCTGATCAAAGCCATGTCTACCATGAGAAGATTAGTTCTTCAGTCCTTTGAGCAGTCATCTGCCGATGAGTTAGATATTACACCTTTCCTCCTCAGTACGGAGACCGAAAAAAAACCATCCTTTTTTGAAGCTGTCTTTTTGATTGATAACGTTCGATATCGTTATGGGTTTGAAGTAGATGACCACCATATTCATGCAGAATGGCTTTTTGAAGCTCCCAAGCAAACAGAAAGGCCTTTGTTTATTCGCGAAAAAGAGGGCATTGAAGTAATGAAAGCCTTTCCCGAGGGGAGAGACCTGGAGGAACGAACAAGAGATAATGCCCTGTTTCTGACTGTATCAGACCAGTTCAACGGCAGGATCGCGAAAAAGATTATGGCCTGGTTTAATAATTTCATTACCATTTCAGGGTTAAGCCATGAAAGATATAAAGGTGTAACTTTTGATTTGTTGGAAAACAAGCTGACCCGTCATGCACTTCTTGATTTTTATAAGAAGCTGGATTTAGGGTTTGAGGATATTTCGATTACTAAAAAACAGTTTGATCCCAGAGAACTACCGGGAGATATACCGGAAAATATCCTGAAGCAACTGATGACGGATTTAGAAGGAGCTTTCAAAATTGATATTAATACAATACATAAGAAATATGACTCTAAAGGTCTGGTCGCAGGAAACGTGGAGTTTGATATGCGTAGCCAGGAATCTTCGGGCACTAATAAGCTGTTCAATATTTCGGGCCCGGTGTTTGACGTATTAAATGATGGAGGCCTGCTTGTCGTGGATGAGTTGGATGCCAGTCTGCATCCACTCTTAACCCTCGCTATTACGAAACTCTTTAATTCTAAAGAATTCAATCGTAACAATGCTCAATTGATATTCGCCACGCACGATACCAATTTGTTATACTACGGAAATTATCGCAGGGATCAGATTTACTTTGTAGAAAAGGACAAATACGGGGCTTCTGAAATTTATTCACTGGTAGAATATAAAGAAGAGGGTAAGACTGTCCGCAAAGACCGTTCGTTTGAAAAAGACTATATAGAAGGCCGTTACGGAGCCATTCCTTTTATTGACAATCTCTCAAACGTGGTATTGGAATGGCAAGAAAGATAAAAATACCCAACGAACGGTTAAAGCGATTTTCAAGAGAGGAGCAGAAACGGAAAAAGGACTTTCGTGCTAAGCGGAAATACTATCTGATTGTATGCGAAGGAGAAAAGACTGAACCGAATTATTTCCAGGGGATGAAAGACGACCTGCCGAAGGGAGTATTGACGTGGTACCAGATTGATATTGAAGGAACGGGAAGAAACACACAATCGCTCGTAGACGAAGCCCTTCGGCTAAAGAAAACCTATGAACAGGGTAACAACCGTCCTATTGACAAACTCTGGGTAGTTTTTGACCGGGACAGCTTCTCAGCTCAGGATTTTAACAGTGCTATTCTTCGATGTAAGAATTCTAAACCGGAAATAGGTTGTGCCTGGAGCAATGAGGCTTTTGAGCTTTGGTACCTGTTGCATTTTCAGTACTACGAGAACCGCATTAGTAGAGCGGATTACAAAAGACTAATTGAGGCTAGTCTTAAACCGCTTCTCGGAAATAGTTTTAGATATAAAAAGAATAGTGACAAAATGTTCCCGATTCTGAAAGAACATGGGAATTTGGATACTGCAATCAGAAATGCTAAACGACTGAGTGACAAATTCATGGATAGTCAGGATTATGCTGAACACAATCCGTGTACGATGGTATGGAAATTGGTGGAGGAGTTGGTAGAATTAAAGTTATGACAATATGCTTGAATCAATAACAATTAAAGGCGTTGCAACTTTTAAAGCTAACGGCATTCAAATAGATAATTTGAGAAAAATCAACTTTATCTACGGAACTAACGGCTGCGGAAAAACTACTCTTTCAAAGTTAATTTATAGCCCTACTGATCCATCTTATTCCGATTGCCACTTGGAATGGAAAGGCAACTTACCTGTTAATGTACTTGTGTATAACAAAGACTTTCGTGAAAGGAATTTTGGCAAGGGAAATATGGATGGTGTTTTTACCTTAGGACAGGCGACTAAGGAAGATATTGAAGCTATTGAAAAAATGCAATCGAAATTAACGGAAATTAAGGACAATGGAATAGAAAAAAAGAAAACACTTGAAAAGCAGGAAGAAATAAAATTGAAGGAGGATAATGATTTTAAAGAGGCTATGTGGGTGGATGTATATAAAGAAAACGAGGATGAGTTTAAAGAGGCCTTTAGAGGATTCATGAAAAAAGACTCTTTTAGGGATAAAATATTGGATGAGTTCAAGAGTAACAAAGAAAAGTTATTGACGATTGAGGAACTGAAAGAAAAGTCTCAAACGATTTTTGGTAAAACACCTACTCCATTATCACTTGTTTCGACAATAGAATTTAAAAGATTATTGGAGATAGAATCTGATAAAATATGGAAGAAAAAGATTATTGGTAAAGCTGATGTACCAATTGCAGGGTTAATTCAAAAACTGAACCTGAATGATTGGGTTAACGAGGGCAGAAGTTACATGATTGAGGATGAAATCTGTCCGTTCTGTCAGCAGAAAACAATTTCAAAAAGTTTTAGAGAGCAGCTTGAATTTTTTTTTGATGAATCTTTTCTTCAGGACATAGCAAACGTAAAGGCTTTGTCAGAAGAATATAATAGGAGTTATCACAATATCCAGAACGTTTTGGAGCAAATGGAATTACACCAGAAAGGCAATCTGGACTCTAAACTTAATATAGAGCAATTCTCTGCTTTCTTAAAAACACTAATAAGTCAATTTGTAACTAACAAAGAGCTCTTGAGTAATAAAGCAAAAGAACCAAGTAGAAGTATAGAGTTGATTTCAACAAAAGAGCAATTAGAAAGTATTGAGAATTTGATCGTTGAATGCAATAAAGAGATAAAAGCACATAATGATATTGTTTATGATTACACAAACCAAAGAAACAGTTTAATTAGGGCCATTTGGAAATACCTTATTGAAGGACATCGGGGTACTATTGAAGCATTTATAAAAAAGCAAGAAGGCTTGGAGAAAGGAGTACAAGCATTGCAACAACACCATAAAAATTTAAAAGATAAATACTTAGAATTAGATAAGAAAATAAAAGAAGCCAATAAAAATGTTACTAGTGTTCAACCTTCCGTTGATGAAATTAATCGGATACTTAAATCGTATGGATTTTTAAACTTCGAGATAGTTCCTTCTAAAGAGGAACCTAATCAGTATCAAATACAAAGGGAAGATGGTTCAATTGCAGAATCAACATTAAGTGAAGGCGAGGCAACTTTTATTACTTTTTTATATTATCTGCAATTGGCCAAAGGAAGTACAAAAGAGGATTCAATTACAGAAGAACGTATCCTCGTCATTGATGATCCAATTTCAAGTTTGGACAGTAACATACTCTTTGTTGTAAGTTCACTTATAAAAGAAATTGTCAAATCAATAAAGCAAAACATAGGTAATATCAAACAACTCATTCTATTGACCCATAATGTGTACTTCCATAAGGAGGTCTCATTTATTGATGGAAGAACACCCAAAAATGGGGATACTCATTATTGGATAATACGAAAGAACAATAGCGTATCATCAATCCAAGCCTTTGAAATGGAAAACCCCATTCAGAGTTCATACGAATTACTTTGGAAAGAGCTCAGTAATTCTTCAAAAAATTCCGGAATCACTATACAGAATACAATGAGAAGAATTATTGAAAACTACTTCAAAATTTTAGGGAAGTATGCAGATGATGATTTAATTAAAAGTTTCGACAATGATCAGGAACAGGAAATATGCAGATCATTAGTCTGTTGGATAAACGATGGATCTCATGGATTGCCTGACGATCTTTATGTCGAGCAACAGGAGGCTATTATTGAACGCTACTTTGAAGTGTTTAAACAAATATTCGTAAAAATGGGACATGAAGAACATTACAAAATGATGTATAGAGTTCCAGAGAATGAAAAGGTTGCTGTTGCATAACAAATAAATTAAAATGAAAGCAGGAAATATAAAAGGAGCATTGCTTGAATACATTGTCCGGGGCCTGTTAAAAAATTGCGGCTTCACTAACGTCAAAGCAGATAATCTATTTTCATTTGAGCAACGAGGGTTGTTTTTTGTAAATGGCAGAGGGGCGGCCCACGATGCTGACATCATAATGAACCCACCCATCCAAATGCCATTTGCCTATCCTACACAATTGCTTTTTGAATGTAAGGCATATGGCTCGGTTGGAAGTTTACCATTTGTCAGAAATGCAATAGGCTTGCGAAATGATTTAAACGAATTTGAAATTGTTACAAGAGACACGCTACTTAAGAGACAAAATAACAGAAGAGCCACCTATGTTATTGATACCAGAACCAGATTTTTGTATCAGGTCGGAGTTGCTTCTGTAAATGATTTTAGCAAGCCAGCTGTTGAGTTTGCTGCGAATAATAAAATCCCCTTATTATCATTAAGTTGGTTTCTTAATGAAGAGAGCGTCCAAAAATTTAATCGAATTGATCAGCCCTGGGTTAATGGTTTTGATTCAGTAACAATTAAAAATCTGTATGATTTTCTAAAGGACAGAAATGGCAACTTGTATTCAACAACTTATCAGGAAGCGAGAAATTTTCTTGAAAGCGACAATGATATTGCTGATATAGTAAGGTACTCGAATGATGTACTTGAATATTCCTATGTTGGACTGCTGGAAACAGGCGATATGGTATTTCTGTTCAGTAGTGCTCGTACAGAAAACAATATATTAAATCGTGAGTATGGCTATCAAATTGTTTCGTCGCTTAAGGCTGAAATTCATTGGTTTAGCGATAGACCTAATGTTTGGAAACTTACGGTTTATAGTCAAGGAAATAGAGATCAAACAACGGATTTCGACTTTTATGTTCCTAAACGGATTTTTAGTAGCTGGAAAGAATTCAATCTTGATAAATCTGCTGCACTTGATATCAAGCAAAATTTCTTTTCCAAGATATTTGTATTTAATAAACGTAATAACCCTGAAATGCCTTTTTCAATAATTAATATCGACAGAGAATGGCTGGAACGGGTTAGGCAAGAACAGATTAACCAAGAATAAACTTAGCAGATTTAAGATTATCACAACTAAAAAACCAGTATAAATCAATGTCAGACAAAGGAAGTGTATTTCAAAAAGGAGGTGGAGGTATAAATTTTGAACAATCCATCCAAACAGCTTTTATTACAGGCTTAATAATAGCAGGTAGTGCCCCATGCCTACCATCAAATGAAATAATCGAAGTTAGTTTTCAAAACACCAACAGAGGATTTGAAACAGATGACTTGTTGATCATTGCAAAATCAGGATTAGGGGAACAAAAATTACTGATGCAAATCAAACACGATGTATCATTTACTGAAAATGATGAAACATTTAAAGAGGTATTACAGGCATTCTGGAAAGATTACAACAACACTGCCATTTTTGACAAAACAAAAGATAAGTTGATTATCGTAAAAGGTGGGTTAACCAGGGATGAACGTAATCATTTTAAGTCCATCTTTAACTGGGCTAATTCACATGCAACAGAAGCGGATTTTATTAGTGAAATAAACCGTATAAAGGCAAAAAAAGAACGCTTAGATATCATCCGAAACATTCTGAAAGAAGTCAACGGTGATGTTGTCTTAACAGATAAAGAGATCTGGGAGTTTGCAAAATGTATGGATGTATTAGAATATGACTTATTGCAATCTGGAAGCGTAGATCAGGCTTATTTTTTAAATCTGATTAAGCTTTCAAAGAATAGAGGAACTACGTTCAACGAAAAAGAAATATGGGATGGCTTATTAGCCATTGCTGCAACATTCAATAAGGATGGGGGAAATATCACTACCGAAACCATTCGGCAAATGGATATTTATAAAAATTTTTCTGCAGAGAAACTGATCTCTCACTTTAAGGCAATAGAAAAATTAAGAAGCGATAGTAGTGTAATAGTTAATACACTTAAAGATACCATCGGAGATGTACATCTTAAAAGGTCAGCCATCACCGAAAATATAGTTCAATCAATTGCAACATTCCCAATCACAATTGTCACTGGAAAACCTGGAGTTGGTAAGTCGGCACAAGTCAAGGATTTATTGCAGAACGAATTTGCAACATCAAGTGTCTTCGTATTTAGAGCTGATCAATTTAGTCAACCGCATATTGCAAATGTTTTTTCAAACCAAGGTGTTGACATATCTATCCGGGACATATTTTCTTGTATTTCACTTATTCCGGATAAAATATTATACCTGGATAGTTTTGAAAAATTATTGGAAGCAGACCCGGAATGCGCATTTAAACAACTTATGGGTATATTGGCTGAATACCCTGACATTAAATTAGTCGTATCTTCAAGAAAGTATGCTATCGATCTGATTATTCAGAAGTTTGGCCTAAGCAAAGAAAAAGTTGGTGTTGTTGAAATTCCGCTATTGACGGATGAAGAATTTGAAATCGTTTCTGAAAAGTATCCTCAGCTAAATACTGTGCTGGCCAATGAAAAAATCAAACCATTGTTGCAAAGTCCTAAGTATTTAGACTTTGCCGTTAAAGCCTTACATAAAAGTGAGGATGATTATACTGATATTGAGCTTGCCGATTTTAAAAATAGATTGTGGAATATTCTTGTAGTTGATGAAGCAAACGAAAAAAATGGATTGCCAATTAAACGGGAAAATGCCTTCATGGAAATTGCTGTTAAACGGGCTAAGGAAATGAAACTGTTTACCCAACCCGTTACGGCTGACGCGGAAGCAACCGTATTGCTTGTAAAAGACGAGATATTAGTGCAGGAGCCTTTGACCAGGAGATATACACCTGCTCATGACATATTAGAAGATTGGGCATTGGTAAAGCATATTTCATCAGTTTATGAAGATGTAGTCAATGTAGATGACTTCTTTAGTAAAATAGGGAAAGAGCCGGCAATAAGAAGAGCTTTGAGGCTTTGGATAGAAGAACTGTTAGCAGATAATGGAGCAAAAGTAGTAGCCCTTGTGAGAGGGGTTTTAAGCAGTAAAACAATAGAACGCTATTGGGTGGATGAGATTCTTACTGCTATTTTTAGGTCACAGGTCAGTGAAGCGTTTTTCATTGGTTTTGAAAAAGATCTATTAACAGAAAATGCGAAACTGCTCATAAGGTGCCTGCATATAATTAAAACATGCTGCAAGGAGAACAATGGTAAGATCAATCTCTTGTTGCCAATAGGATCTGGCTGGAGAGAAATGCTTATGTTCATTGAAAAGCATATTGATCAGCTTGCAGTTAATAGGTTAAACATTATATCTTATTTGTCCGACTGGCACTTAAGGTTGATGTTTCAATTCAGTGAGATAGACCAATATGAATTAGTATCAGCTAAAAACGTTGTATTGTACTACATAAGCGAAATTGAATCTGGTTTAGAATTTTGGCAGGATGGAAATATAGAAAGCAAAACAAAAGACATAGCAGTTATTCTATTCGATTTAGCAGCCATAGCAAATGATGAAATAAAACAACTGGTTCACCGAGCATTTTTGGAAAATGAAAATAGACAATGGAAACTAAATTCATTTTATGAAAACATCATCAAGAAATGTCTTTCAGGAGTAGGTAATCAAAGATTAATAAAAGAATTGCCTGAGTTAATAGTAGAAAGTGCATGGAAGGAATGGACGCTCCGTCCTGTAGAGCCACCATCACCTGGTAGCACCAAAGCGATGATCGGATATGATAGCTTAGATAATGACGATTGCTGGGGTATTGAAGATAAACATGAGTTCTTTCCTTCTGGTATTTACAAAACACCATTGTACAACCTACTACAATATCATCCACTCAAGGGGTTGGAGTTTCTTGTTCAGTTCATTAACTATTCGATAGATTTTTATGTGCAGGCAAAATGCCAATATAAACATCAACTAAAAGAACTTGAATTTGAATTGCCTGATGGAACAAAGAAAGAACTATGGGGAGCTGAAGAATTATGGGTGGCTTATCGGGGAATAAGTGTTAGCCATTATCTTTTGGAATCGCTGTTAATGAGCTTTGAAAAATTCCTTTTAGAAATGGCTGCTATGAAAACAAAAACAAGCAGGGCCAATCTCAAATTTATTTATGAGTATATTTATAATACTACAAATAATGTGGCTCCTCTTGGTGTGCTAGCAAGTGTAGCTATGGCATTTCCTACGGAGGTGGATGAATCGATGTTGCCCTTGTTAAAGGTAAGAGAATTTTATGAATGGGATTTAAATAGGGCGCTACAGGAACGTTTAGCAGTGACCACTATGGATCCAAAAATTTCCTTTGCACAAGAAGAACGATGGAAATCTAACCAATTACCTCACAGAAAGAAATTCATGCGGGGGCTTAGAGATTTCATTTTAGATTATCAGTTTAATATCAGGAAACTCAATAAAGAAATACACGTGGTATTTGATCAATTAAAAAAGGATATTTCAGAAAAAGATATTGTTTGGAAAAAGACAATTACGGAAATAGATGTAAGGAATTATAAAGTTGGGGAATATGATGACAAACTAAGAGGTTTTCCCATAACGCCCGAATACGATAAAGATGTTCGGGAATTTATGGAGTCTGGTAAAGAGGAGTTTGACTCTGATAATAAAGCAATGAATTATTCAAGTCAACTGCAAAAGGCATTTGAAGGAAAGGACCCCATTGGTTATCCAGACTGGCAAATTTGCCAGAAAGAATACACGAGCAATAAAAATCTTAATATTCTTTTCGACCGTCCGGTTACCCTAGCTGTTATTGGATTAAGAGATATTTCCGGACAATTGAGTGAGGAAGAAAAAATGTGGTGCATAAATACAATTGTTGAAACCGCAGCAATTATCATTCAGGATACGATCAACCAAAATTTTGGACTGAATAAGAGCTACAATCTTATAGAAGAGGAGTTCGTTCTATCCTCTTTCCATCTACCAATTAATTTTTTTAAATCGGAAGAAGATCGTCAGAAAGTGTTACTCATTATGGTGCACATGATTATTGCCCCATTTTCAGAACATAAAGTAGGAAAAATAATTAAATATCTCAGAGAAGCCTTCTTTAGTCATCATCCAAAAGGAGCAAAAACAATATGGTTTTTAGTAGTGCAGTATGCAGCATATCACGAAGCCAATCCATATTTCCATAATGATCATCATAATAATAACAGGCTTCAATCTGCAAAAGAAAAAGAACATCAGTACATTGAAGATCAAATAAAAATTGAGAATACAGTTTTAGACCTTTCTACGGTTACTCTTGATAGCCACTCAGGATATTTATTGACACGGGCATTATTGATGATCCCTTGTGCTTCTGACGATGCACAGCTTACAGAATTTATTCAGCATTTTATTTTCTTATTGTTAGAAGATCTGCAACTTCAAGAAGATTATTCCTATAGAAGAAAGAAACAAGGCAGGCGAGTCAGATCCCAAGAGGTGGTGAAAATCAAATTCTATTTAGCAGAATTGTTGATAGTTGCAGCCCCTTCATTCGCAAAAGTCATCTTGGATATAATCTTAAATAAGTGCTATAAAGTTATAGCCGATACTACCACACCTAGGCACCGGAATGATCTTCTTGAATTTATTACAGATGTCTTAAAGATCTCTATAGCCAAACTGGACGATATAGTTGATAATAACCCTAACGATACTATCAAAAACAATGCAATTAAACATTTCTGGGAGGTTTGGGAATACTTATCTGAAAAAATTAAAAGAAGCGGGACTGGTTATTTTGTCCAACAACTGCTGCTTGATACCAGCTGGAAGGAACAAGCAACAGATTGGCAGGCACTACATGGCAAAAAAGAAATTTATCACCAAATGATCAATGATTTTGGAGCTTCTAATGTGCAGTCAATTTTAAATGTTTTTTCAACAATAGGTGAAAAAACTTTCTTACCAGAAGGGCTTAGTTGGCTTGTAGAGCTTCTTAAAAAAGAGCCGCTACAATTAACCGTACTAATGTCAGTAGCTGCCGAACGGCTTGTGAAAAGGCTATTCTATAGTCACATATCTGAAATAAAAAGGAATAAAAGGTTGATAGACGATTTTGTCTGGCTTTTGGATAATATGGTTGAAATAGGTTCTTCTGAGGCCTATTTGTTTAGAGAAAATGTGATAACGTATAAAAGTATATCATAGCATATGACCAATCCTAACCTTTTTGATTTCAACTATAATCTGGACCTTCCTGGTCAAGAAAACTTTCCGTTGAATCTGAAAGAGCAAGGAAGAATGGTCAGAGATATTCTATTAAAGGATATTAAAGATTCTAAAAACTATATAATCCTGACTGGATTTACATCACTATCTAATCTGATAGATATTTTTGGAACCATTGATTATCCGAAATTACAAAGCCTACGGGTTGTTATTGGTTTTGACCCTGATGAACGAATAAGTAAGCGTTTGCCTCATTACTCACTTCCAACAGAAATTAAAAATTACTGGGTAAAGCAGAATGTCAGCATTAGATTGTGCGGTCCAATCCTTAACATTATTGAAAAAATAAAAGAAGAAAAGTATGATTTCAAGATAAAAGATAAACTTCATGCAAAAATATACGTTGGTGATGGCGCTGCAATACTTGGTTCATCAAATTTTAGTAAGTCAGGAACAATCTTTCAAACAGAAGCCAATATAAGGGTACAACCTATTTTATCTCTGGTAGAAAAAGATCAATACACCGATATAAAAAAGATTGCTGATTACTATTACGATGTAGCAGAAGATTACAATGAAGGATTGATGGAGCTTTTCAAGAAACTTCTTAAAGATGCTACTTGGGAGGAGGCTGTTGCAAGGGCGATTGCTGAAATATTGGAGAGTAAATGGATGAAAGATTACCCTGCTCTCTATCAGGCACTTATTACCCATAACCTTTGGCCATCTCAAAAAATTGGTATCGCAAGAGCAATGAAAATTGTTCAAGACCAGGGAAGGGTGTTAATTGCAGATCCAACTGGTAGTGGAAAGACAAAATTCGCAACTGCTCTAGCGTACACACTATTTCATTGGTTATGGGAAAATGGTTTAAAAGACCGTTCAAATGCTTTGATTATCTGTCCGAGGCAGGTTATGGATAATTGGGAAAGGGAACAAACACATTTTAGCCTTTACAATAAAATCGAGTCTATGGGAAAACTAAGTTTGGGACATGATAGAAATCAGAAGGCTTTACAGAAAATGATCGAAGGGTCAGATATACTGGTTATAGACGAGGCTCATAATTACCTCCATCCAACATCAAAAAGAAGTAAAGCTATATCTCCAAAGGGATCTAGTCATGTCATTCTTTCAACAGCAACCCCCATAAATAAGAAAGCTGATGACTTATTAAGATTAATCGAATTGCTCGATATAGATAATCTGAATGATGAAGATTTAACGACTTATCTGGAACTAAGAAAAAACCGCAAGAAAAATATAGACAAAAAACATCTTGAACAACTTAAAGGATATATCAACCAGTTTATTGTCCGGAGAACAAAAAAAGAATTGAACAAAATGGTTGATAGAGAACCTGATCTTTATAAAAACAGGCATGGCAATACCTGCAAATATCCAAATACAAAATCAGAAGTATATCCTACAGGAGAAACAGATAGCGACAAGACAATTGCTAAGGAAATATCGGATCTAACACTTCAATTAAAAGGAGTTCATTACTTACAAACTCTTAGAATACCTGATTATATAAATAAAGATGATGAGAAAGCGACATATATCAAGCAGAGGTTCACATCAGCAATAGCTCTTGCAGGTTATATGGTAAAAATGAATCTGCGTTCTTCTACGTGTGCATTATACGAGTATTTATATGGTACAGATGCTGCAAATAAAAAGTTTGATCTTAAATCGACCAAAAATAGTTCGGGAAATATTTTGGCAAAAATCGCTAAGTATAAACTTAATCTTCCTAAAAAATATGTAGATGATCATCTCTTAGAAGAGGAACAACAATGGCTATACGATATAATGAGATATAAACAGGTGTGTAAAGAAGAAATCAAGATTTACGAAAAGATAGCATTGTTGACTAAAAAATTAAGTGGAAATAGAGAGTTACAGAAAGCTGATACGCTCATAAAGTCGGCATTTGCAAACAACAAGGTACTAGCATTTGATTCCACGGTAATCACCTTAGATTATCTCCATAAGGTAATAAGTGAAAAGCAACAAAAGGTAAAATCGATTGTTGCAGCTGGACACAACAAGACAAACCGAAATCAAATTATGGAGATTTTTGCACTTGGGGCTGCGAAAGATGAAAAGTTGGTAGCATTATGTTCTGATGCGATGTCTGAAGGGATTAATCTCCAAGATGCCAGTTGTTTAGTTCTATTGGATATGCCAAGCGTACTTAGAATTATAGAACAACGGATTGGCAGGTTAGAGCGAATGGACTGCGAACATGATGAGATTACAATTCTTTGGCCAGATGATTCCGATGCTTTTTCTCTCAAAGGAGACAAAAGAATGTTAGATACTTTAATCATAACTGAAAATCTTATAGGCAATAATGTAGACATTCCTAAGGCCATCTATGAAAAACACTTAAAAGATGATTTTACTACCCATGACATAATTAATGCTTTTAATGAGTATGCCTCAGAAGATCATGAATGGGAAGGTGTAAGAGACAGTACTCAGTATCTGTATAGCCTAATGGAAGGAGATGATGCGTTAATAAATCACCAGATCTACGAAACATATAAGGACGTAGAGGCAACTGTAAAAACGGCAATAAGCTTTATTGAATCTGACAAGAACTGGAGTTTCTTCGCTTTCAGAGGTAGTACTACTAGAAGCCCTAAATGGCTGTTGATTGATGAAAAGAATAAAGGATATACAGACTTTTCAGAAATTACAAAAAAATTAAAGGAATATTTGGTTAACGATAATATAATTCAGAGGAAGTGGAGCGAAGTAGACACTTCCAGCCAGATGAAAACAATCATACAAAAACTAAGAAGACAGGAAAGGAATTTACTTCCTTGGAAGAAAAAAAGAGCATTAGAAAAAGGAGAAATGATTCTCAGAAAATATTATGAAAAAATATTTAAATCTGCTGAAGACAAATTTAAATGCGAAAAATTGTTAGCATTATTTGACACTAAAGTTGATGGTGATGAATATGTAGATCTAGATCATTTTGCGACATTATGGCTCACTATTCTAATCCCTGAGCTTGACAAATTAAAGAGTATTCAAACGAGACGAAGAAAAATATATACGCTTAAAGATCTTGACTATAAAAATGTAAACATCACGACCGAAAGATTAGATTGGCTTTCAGAGAACTGTCAATATTCCAATACATTGGATGAATTAGTTTCTGCATGTATTATAGCAATAGCAAAACCGAAAGAAAATCCTTAATCTAAAAGCATGATCAAAGTTTTAGCTTATCAACAAGCTCAAGAGTTACATCAAGTGGTGAAATGAGTTCATTCGCCATTAATGTATATTTTTCCATGAAATCCCAATTTTTAATAAATAAAATAATTTTTAGATGTCTGTAATGAATACATTAGCGTAAATAGTTTATAATAACTCTCCACAATATTATAAAACATCAGCTCATACTAAATTTCTTCACGGATGACATATAGAATTGAGGAAGTATGAAATACGGTTCTCACTCTAATTATCAGTATTTCCTTTGTTTAACAAAATATTAAAAAGCAAAGGAATAAGTTTTGGCTGGTCACTCCCCTATAAATTAAAATTCAATTAAACTATTTATTTACAGTCATTTAAAAGTATCTAAAAACGTCAAAAACGGTATCAGGTGTTCGACTGGGATCCCCTGTAGCCTGCTTGGGGGGATTTCTTCATGAGATCCCCCTTTTTCGTAAATGCAACACCCTTTCATCATCAGATGGTGTTCGCAAACACATCTATCATGTAAGGTGTTTGGTAAATGCCATTTGGTAGTATGAGTTGTTGTTGAACACCAGATGCATAAATTCCCTTATTTCCAAAAGACAGGAAAATGACTGAACTCTCCGTAATCTTTAATTCTCTCCATCTTTTTTAAGACGCCCATATCATCTGGTGATATCACAAAATCCACCTCTGAATTACTTTTCATATTCTTAGGATTGGCAGTTTTTGGCAGCGGTAGCAATCCCAGTTCAAGGCAATAGCGAATAGCTAACTGTGGTACTGAAACATTGTATTTTTCAGCAATATTCTTTACTCCCTCATTCTTTAGCAGTTCTCCATGTGCAATTGGCGAATAGGCTTCTATAAGAATATCGTTTTGCTGACAGTAATCAATCAGCTCAAAAGGTGTATTGCTGATATGGGTCAATATCTGATTTACGGTAGGTTTAACCGTTCCTTTTTCAAGAATATTTTTAATATCAACTATTTGAAAGTTTGATAAACCGATAGCACGTAACTTTCCTGCTTTGTAGCCTTCTTCCAAAGCTCTCCACGCTTCCAGGTTCCCCTCGAAATGGCGATCGTCCTTATCGTACTGCGACCACGGTTTAGGCGCGTGAATAATCATTAAGTCGATATAGTCAAGTCCTAACTGTTGCAGTGAGCTGTCGATAGCTTTAACCGTATCAGCATAATTTTTTATTTCAGCATCTAATTTTGTAGTAACAAAAATTTCCTCTCTTTTCAGTCCGCAGGTTCTGATACCTTCGCCAACACCTCTTTCATTGGAGTAACCTTGTGCCGTATCAATATGTCTGTAACCGATTGCTACGGCTTCTTTTACTGCCTGTGCTACGGTATCATCGCTTATTTCCCACGTTCCCAATCCTATTTTTGGTATTTCTACTCCGTTTGACAACGTGAATTTTTCTTTTAAAATCATAACTAAATTAATTGTTTATCTGTCAGTAAAGTGCAATCCTTAACCCTATGGTATAGTCCGTAGCGGAATAAAAATATCGGTATGTGGCAGTGAAACGATACGGGTCGTTGTAATAAAAGCTGCCACCACGTTTGATATAATTATTGCTTGGTGTGGTATTACAAGGGTCGGTTTGGGCTTCTGTGGTATAGGGTGCTGCATAATCAGCAACCCACTCATACACGTTTCCGCTCATATCATAAATGCCCAACTCGTTAGGCTTTTTCTGCTTTACAGGGTGTACACTGCTACCGTCGTCGCTCGTCCAGCCAACTTCGGATAATTTATTACTTCCTGCATAGGTATAACTCTTGCTTTTGTTTCCGCCTTTGGCTGCGAACTCCCATTGAGCTTCGGTAGGAAGATAGAAGTTTTTATCGGCAGGGATAATGCCTGCTGCGTGAGCCTTTTCGTTGAGCTTTTTAATGAAAGCAAGGCAATCCGCTACGGTTACGCTGGCAATTGGATAATTGAGGTCGTTTTTGCTATGCTTGCCTCTCATTACTTCATTCCACAAAGCTATCGTTACTTCGGTTTCGCCTATCATATAGGAAGAAAGTGTAACCTGGTGTTCTCCTTTCTGATTGCTAACCTGTGTTCCACGACCTTTTGCACGTTCGTCAGACCCCATTGTAAATGTACCTCCTTCGACAGCTACCATTTTGAACTCTACACCGTTCAGGTTATAGATAGTTTTATTTTCTGTGTTCATATTGTTATCATCGGGTTTTATTTGCTCTGTTTTATCGTTATCACTATAAGATGTTGCTAACGCCAGTCCTGACGATGCCAAAATCATTACATAAATAAGCGGACTAATCCATTGTTTCTTCATATTTATCGGGTTTTTAAAGGTTCAGCCAGTAGGTAAATTTCAAATTGATTGAACGGAACTTTGGCATGAAACGGTCATTTGTAAAATAATTATCATTATACACCAGATAAAGGTCTGAAAGCGGGGCAAAACGCCATTGCAAACGGGAGTTGATACCTAAATTGTCCCGCTGGTTGCTATATTGCACCAGCGTTGACCAGTACAGATTTTTAGAAAATGTTATGTCCGCTCTGGGGGTAATACGCCAGTAGTTGGATGTAGCATGGGGTTCAGGAAGCCGGATATGGTCGAAACCCGTTTCCAAACCTAACACTCCCCACGGCTGTAGTCTGTAATTCAGGCCTGTTGTTGTAGAGAAGTTGCTTCCTGTGAAAAACTGCCCTCCCTCAATCCGGGTATTGAATAGCAATATTTTTGCCGGATTGGTAGTATAAGTCATTCTTCCGTTGGTAAAAGCATATCGGTTATGTCCGGGCAATGGAACTCCTCCTGACCTGGTGGGGTCAAAATCATCCAAAAGGTAAATGTCCTCAACTTGCCAGAGTATTCTTAAACGAGACTGATTCCTGAAATCAAAATGCCACGCAATGTCATGCACCTGTTCCGTCAGTTTGAAATCAAGAGGTGGACTCCACTGAAAAAGGACACCTAAAACCGGGCCGTGTTGGCTTATTATCCCACTTTTGGGATAAAATTTAAGATTGGCTCTGTTACCTAATACAAAAAAGCCCGTTCTGGGTACAAACCCTAAGTCCGACTTGAAATCTTCATCTACATACATCGTATAGTTGGAATACGTAAATTTCCGTTTATTTCGTGAGAAAGTAATGCCTCCGGTCAGGTTACCTTTAGTATCATCCGGCTGAAACGATTTATGGAGAAAAAACTTCCCTATCCAAGTGTTATCTGCCGATGCCATATCGTAATCCACTCCTATAACCCGGTTATATCTGTTTGAAGAAGACAGGTAATCATACCTGCCTGTAGCCTCACGATTAATACCAAAAATACCTATATTTGAACGGGAGAATACCTTACGCTGCACAGAAATCATCATATTGTTATTAGACGGAATCTGATTCCCTGCATCTTCAACTGTCTGAATATTTAAGACCCCGAGGCGTAAGTCTTCGTTAATTTTGCCGCTTAAACGCACTCCTCCCATTATCCGGTTTTCAATGAGATTTCCGGATGTATCCATTGCCAGCCCAATCCTCCTTGAGAAAAAAGGTCTGTAGGTGTTATACATATCCCCGTAATTTCCAAAAAGGTCATTATTGTCAATGAAAAACTGTCGCCTCTCGGGTAAGAAAACCTCAAACCGGGTAAGATTAGTAAATATTCCGTCTACTTCAACATTTGAAAAATCAGGGTTTACGGTAACGTCCAGATTCATACTGTTTCCTATAGCCACTTTGGCATCACCTCCCACTAAAAACTTGCTTCCTTTTGACGGAGTCACAAAATCCTCAGAAAGCTGTGTGTTAATATAAGGGATTATCGCAAAGGGTGTTCGGGACTTTCCCAAAGGCTTTTCAAAGGTCATTTCTGCCATAAATGCCAGGCTGTTCAGCAACTGATTCTGTGGTACACGTATCCATGCACTTTGTTCGTTGGTTTGCATATCCCAACGGTAACACTGTAAACGCCAGGAAGTTTCTCCCTCACGGAATTTGATAGAACTTAACGGAATAACGGCTTCCAGAATGTAATGGTCATCATACATCGTAGATTCGAGAAGCCATTTTTGATCCCAGCTTGTATTGATATCCCTTTCGTTAGAACCACCTCCCGAAACGAAAGCCTCCCGCTGCACACCGTAAGGTGTCATTCCGAAAAGAAAAGCGGTGCTTCCGTCTTTGAATGTATCAAACATAAATGTGACATTGTCATTGCCCGTATCAGTGAAATCCCGTCGCAGCGAAGAAACCACGTAATTTTCAGACTTCACATCTGCCCGAACACCAATGTACAGATTACGGTCATCGTACAATAAGCGAAAAACCGTAGAGTTAACTGACCTGGCCGTGTCTGTCGGGAAAAACTGCCAGAAACCGTAGCCTTGTTCCGCATTTTGCCACTCCGGTTCATCAAGTTTACCGTCTAAGTGTATCGGACTACTGATATATTTTACAGAAATACGCTCCTGGGCAAATAAGGAATTTCCGCAAAAGCCCAAACATAAGCAACAAAACAGATATTTCATTTTCTGCATATCCGGCAATCAAATTGTCGACGCGTCAATGACGTATCTGTACCGGGCTTCTTTATTGACTACCTTATCCCAAGCATCGTTTACCTCGTTTGCTTTGATAATTTGTACTTCGGGATAGATTTTGTTTGCTGCACAATAGTTGAGTAACTCCTGTGTTTCAATCGTACCGCCAACAAGCGAACCATTATAGTTTACACTATTATTGACCATATTGAAGTTATTAAGTGTAATACCTCCGTTTTCACCTACACCTACCTGTGTAAAAAAGCCGTAAGGTTTTACGCACGAAATGTAATCTGATACAGGGAAGTCGTAAGGAACTGTACAAACCATATAATCCAATTTTCCGAAATAGGGTTTTAGCTTGTCTGATTTATCTACGACAATTACCTCTTTTGCTCCAAAGCGTTTAATGTCTTCAACCTTTGACGGAGAGGTCGTAAATGCGTAAACCTCCGCACCTCTTGAAACTGCCAATTTAACGGCTAAGTGTCCTAAACCTCCGATACCTACTACACCGACTTTATCGCCTTTCTTAACTTGGTGCCTCATTATTGGAGAATACACCGTAATCCCTGCACAAAGCAACGGAGCTGCGTGTTCCAACTTTAAACTATCAGGAATTTTGAAAACAAAATGCTCTTTTGTTACAATATTGTTGGCGTAGCCGCCTTGTGTAATCTTTGTCGGCTCTGCCGGGTATGGAGCACCGTAAGTCCCTATCATTCCCTCTACACAATGCTGTTCTTGTCCCTCCTTACAAGGGTTACATTTCATACATGTATCGGCTATAACGCCTACGCCAACTCTGTCGCCAACTTTAAATTTGGTTACTTTATTTCCGATAGCTTTAACGATACCTGTAATTTCGTGTCCTGCAACCTGCGGAAAAGGTTGTTTCCCCCAATGTCCCCGGATAGTATGTATATCCGAATGACAAATGCTGGAATATTTGATTTCTACTAATACGTCAGTTTCTCCAACGGGTCTGCGTTCAAAATCCCAAAGTTCCAATGGGCTGTATGTATCCATTCCTGCAATCCCTTTGGATTTGATATTTTTTGAGTTTCCCGTTTGACCGTTAGATTGTCCGAACATTTGCAAAGGCTCTGCAAGAGTAATACCTGCACCAGCCAGTGTAGTTTGTTGCAGGAAATTCCTGCGTGACGTGCTATTCTTTTTCATTTCTCTTGTTTTATAGTTTTCAAATGCAAAATTAGAATGCACACTTCGGAGGGGCTTTTCTATAAAGCCCAAACTTCTTTACTCAAAAGTCCATTTTAGTAAATACTTGAATTTTATGATCTTACAGGTAAGGTTTACATTCTGGTAATAGATAAAGTCTATCGTGGTCAGGGCATAGGTTATCCTTTATTGCCCGGGGCAAAACTAAAATTTGAGCCTCGCAGTGAATTTACTACGAGGCTCAAAACTTCTTTACTCCATGTTTCATTGACAGATTAATCCTGCTTTCCCGCCAGGCTCCTTTTATGCTAAAACTTCAGTAGGTGGAACCCCGTATTGTCTCCTGAATGCAGTAGAAAAATGCGAGGGGTTTTTAAAGCCTACCTCTACGTAAACATCCTGCACTCTTTTCCCCTCTTTCAGTTTCTGGTAAGCCACTTCCAAACGTTTTTTGGTTAGCCACTTTTGAGGGGAGAGGCTACTGATTTTCCTGAAATCCCTCTTGAATGCGGAAAGACTACGACCTGTATATGCCGCAATTTCCTCGATAGATAGTTCGTCCATGTAATTGTTATTCATAAACTCAAGTATATCTATTTTCCACGGATCGGCAAAGTCAAACAGGATAGGATAGAAAAGCTCAGATTGCTCCAGCATGGCATAAATAGCCTCCATCAGTTTAAGATAAACTACCTTATCTGATGGCTTTACATTTTCATCAAAATAAGGAGTAAGCGAATGAAAAAGACTTACAATATCCGGTGTAGTCTTTACTTTAATCACCTTTTCATCCGGTACAGGGATATTCCGGGGAATACCTGATTTGCTCATTTGGCTATAAATATCCTTCAAAACACCCCGGTTAAAGCTAAGTGTGATACTCTTGTATGGCTTTTTTCCCTTACTGTACTTATTCATCAGAATACGGTGATCCCGGCGTATAAAAGCACATTCACCGGCCTTCACCTTTACTTTTTTATCTCTATCTTCCAGTATTTGTTCACCGGAGTATAAATAGAATAAAACGTGTTCTGGCATTGCGTGAAAGCATCTTTCCTCTAAATCAGCAAAGCATGTAAGAAAAACACCGGAATAGGTTATCATCCCGTATTTCTCTGCTGGCTCCTGTTCCATAATATATTGATTATCAATTAAACATCGCAAAAGTAATCAAAACAATCTGAACAGACTTTACTGTAAAGCCCATTTGTTATTACTCAGAAGTCCATTAATTAAAAAGGCTGCAAATAATGCCGCACTCAGAGTATTACTGAAAACGTGAAGTTGAAATTGTGGTGTAAAGACGCCGAAGAAGTTATCATAGTTTTACAAATCGTATCAGAATCAGGTTTGACCGGGTTTTGAACCGGATTTGACCGGCTTTACGCGTTCCGGAGAGTCTATTTTTGCACTAAAAAATAACAGGAACAGTGAGAACACTTTTTAAAATTTTGTTTATCCTGGCCATAACGCCCGGACAGTCGCTGGCTCAGTCTGAAGCCGGAACTATTTCTATAAATGCGGAAAGCTTTACGGAGTTTAACCGCAAGGCTTCCTATAAAGACGACGAAGTCCATTTGAATAAAAACGAAGGTTACGGCGTACTCTGGCTTAATGACTCCTCTTTTGTAAACGGTATCCTTGAACTCGAACTGAGAGGTACGGCCATTCCGGGGCAGAGTTTCGTGGGGCTGGCTTTCCATGGCCGGGACAATACTACCTTTGATGCGGTTTATTTCCGTCCGTTCAACTTCCGTAATCCGGAACGTAAGGGGCATTCCGTTCAGTATATAAGCTTACCTGAAAACGATTGGGAGAAATTGCGCGAGCAATTCCCCGGAAGGTATGAAAACGCAGCTAAGCCCGTGCCTGACCCTGCAGACAGTTGGTTTCATGTCCGGATTGTCGTAAATTTCCCCGAAGTAAAGGTCTATATCAATCATGCTTCTGAACCCACCCTGCAAGTACAGCAACTCAGCAGCCAAAGGCAGGGCCGTATCGGTTTCTGGGTAGGTAACGGCTCAGAGGGATGGTTCAGGAACCTGCAGATCATTTATCCATGAGAGTAATTTTCATTTTATATCTGTTCATGCTTTCTGTGGTTGTGTCCGGACAGGAAAAAACAGTGAATGTTAATGGCAGCAACTACAATGTTTTTGTAAAAGGACTTGAAAACAGGAAGGAAAACGACCCGGTTATCATTTTTGAAAGCGGCATGGGGGTGAATCTGGGAAACTGGAAGAAGGTAATTGAACCGATTTCATCTTTTGCAGCCGTTTTTGCCTATGACCGTGCCGGAATAGGCAAAAGTGATAAAATCTTCAGAATGCCTGCACCGAATTTTGTAGCTGAAAGCCTGCACGACATTCTGAAAACTTTAAAAATAGCGCCTCCTTATATACTGGTGGGACATTCGCTTGGAGGCGTTTATATCAGGAACTTCGCCGGTTTTTACCCTGGTGAAATTTCAGGCCTGGTCTTTATTGATCCTGCAGATTTTACAGAAACCAAAAATGACTGGAATGACATTTTCCGGACAATGGGGCTTCCTGAAAAGAAAATCGACGAAATGTTATACAACCGCCTTTACCAGCAACCGCCCAAAATTGACTCACTGAACTATGGCCCCTGGAGCGAAAGGCAAGTCTTAAATAATCTGAGAAAAACAGATTTTTCAGAAATTTCCGGCCTGCCGTTACCTCATGTCCCGGTTTACTTTTTTGTGGGCGGAAAGTTTGAAGTTCCCCTTGGGCAAAGAAGCACAGATTTCGACCAGGAGGCTTTTTTTCACGTCAAAAATACCTCAAATATGGAGCGATGGAAAAAGCTGATTTATTCATCAAACAAAGGCGGAGCCCTTATTTACCTGACGAATGCAGGGCATTATATACACTGGGATGCTCCTGAATCCATCATCTACAATATTAAAATTCTGGTGGAGGGATATTAACCCCACACGCACCTACTTCAAGAGAATGTAAAAAAACAGCCGCTAACACCGGTTTTGCGTAATGGCAGGTTAACTGCAAACATCAACATCAATTCCCGATAATTTTCTTTCGGTGCTTAATTCCCCAATTTGACAAATCCTCAATCATTGCTTGTAATTCCTGACCGTATTCGGTAAGCGAGTATTCAACGGTTACAGGTTGTGTATCCAACACATTGCGTTTGACAAGTTTATTCATTTCCAAATCTTTCAGTTCCTTGCTCAACATTTTGTTTGATATTCCGCTGACATCATTCAGAATATCGGAAAACCGCCTTTTATCATAATAGCACAACACAGCAACAATGGAAATTTTCCATTTGCCGTTTAGTACATCCATTGCATCATGGACAGCCCTTATTTGCTTCTTACATTCAGCTTGAAATTTCTCGTCTGCCATAAGTTACTTGGTTTCCCAAAAGTTACTATTACTTTCCGTTACTAAGTATCAAAAGTAAACAATTCCATTCTAATTTTGCCACGCTCATTGAATTTCAGGTTTAACAACAAAGAATAGTAAGAAAATGAAAAATAACAAAGCAATTTTAGAAAAGGCAAATTTAGCTATTAAAGAAGGCAACAATGAAGGCTTTTTGTCTTACTGCACCGAAGACACCGAATGGATATTTGTCGGGGATATAACCTTAAAAGGAAAAGAAGCTGTTCGGCAATATATGGCAATAGCATATGCAGAGGTGCCAAAAATAAGTATCGAACTGATGATAGAAGAAGGCGACTTTGTTACGCAAATGGGGAAAATCAGTTTGAAAGATGAAAACGGAGTTATGGCAGATTATTTAGCTTGTGATGTATTGAAGTTTCGTGAAGGAAAAATAGCTGAATTAAAAGCTTTTGTTATTAAAGACAAATAATGGAGTACAACATCAGAATTATTTAATCTCGAACGGTTTTTTATCGCCAGGCGGACCATTACAAAAAATGATAAGAAGTATTTGACTTTTCTCATGAAGTTTAATCCAGATGCTTATGCCCTCCATCTGCCCCTTTTTCTCCCTCCGTCACATTTACCGTAAAATCAGCCGTATGCACTTTCCCATTGGTTTGAAACTCCACCCATATTCTGTAGATACCGGGTTTCTCTATATGTGCCTCCGCATAAATCGGGACAAGCTTGCCGGACACAGGATGAATATGGAGGAAATCTTTATCCTCTTTCCCGATCATGGCAATATGGGCCGTGGCCCCGAGATAAGGCTCAATATCACTTTCCACCAGTTTCCTCCCGTCTTTTTCCACCGAGATTTCCAGTGATTGCGACCGGTTAGTTTTCAGGTCGTTCCCGTTTTTAAGGGTCAGCGTGTAGCCATCGGTAACGGAAACCAGTTTAGTGGTGGAGCCCGCCTGAGCGTTTCCGGAGCTTCCGTTTACGATAAGCTCTTTTTTGTCTACTGCCGATGCAGTTCCCTGCGCTTTAAAATCGGTAAACAAAAAATATTTACCGCCCCGGGGGAAGCTGGCTTCTACGGTATAAGAACCGTCTGCCTGTTCTTTGGGGTGAATATGCTGAAACCAGGAAAGGCTTTCATCCGCCATCATTAAATGAACTTTCTTATCGTGTGAAATCTCCAGGGGTACATTCTGATTATTTTCCTGAAAAGCCAATGTAAGCTTTACAGGTATTCCGGCTTCCGGAGTTTGCGGCTCCGTAGCAAGCTTAACCTCTACTTTTGAAGCATTTTCATGGGAAACTGCCACCAGGTCCATGCCACATTCCGGACATTTATCACCTTTCTTTCCGGTTACTTCGGGATGCATAGGACAGGCATATGCCTCCTCGTGGTCACTGTGCTCATGATGTGAGTCTTTATTTTGCGAATTATTACAGGCTGTGAATAAGAGGCTTAAGACAAGAGTTGCTGTAAATAATGACGCTGTTACTGATTTTTTCATTTTACTTTCTTTTATCAAAATACCGAAGTAGCCAACCTGTATTTGCGTTGAATTTAACTTTATACTGCAAATTTCGATATAATAACGTTGAAGGTTATTGTAGAATTTCCTGTTTGACTTGTGAGATTTACGGATTATAATTTCAGCACTTTCCTAAAAAATCGACCGATTCTGATTTCTTTCAAATATTCATTTTATTACCATTTTCTATTCAAATAGTTTCAATACAAAAACCCGAAAATCCATAGAGGTAGTTGTGAAACAGGATATTCCATATCATCTACTACAACAAAACCGTTAGAAATATATTGCAGTTGTTTATTACCTTTACTTTTCCCACCCACTTCAAAAACCCAATTCCCGTCAACCCGGAAATCACCATTTGACGGATAGGTCAGTTTATGGCCAACCCGGAGTTGGGAGGCGAAGAAAGTTTCACGTAGGTTACCTTTGTCTGGCTCGCCGGGATGAAGCGCATAGGCCAGATTAGTATTGTCAAGGTAAATTTTCTCAGGTTTTTGCAAAATAGCAACACTGATCCCGGCAGGGTAAAGTTGACGAATAAGCCTTGCCTGTTCCAGAAAATGCAGGTAGGAGTTCACGGTATTCCGATGTATACCGCTTTTTTCAGCCAACATTTTTAAATTAGGCTTAAATGGTACATTGGCTGAAAGTACGTATAGTAACTGTAGCATTTTTTTTGCGTTTCGGATATCAAAGTCGTGAAGCTCTGCCATGTCGTATTCCACAATCGTACGGATAAGCTGATTGAGTCTGACACCATAGCCTTCTCTATCCTCCAACGAAAAGGGATAATAGCCAAACTGCAGATAATCACGAAAATGCTGTAACGGCCTGAAGCCCGGGGAAAAGTCACGACGCCACTCCCGCGCAGGAGATATCAGCGTATCTAAAGAAATGGGACGAAAGTTTCCTATCTCTGAAAATTCAAGGAATTCCCGGTAGGAAAGACCAAATAACTCGTACATGAGTGCCCTACGACTAAGATCAGCTTCCTGTCGGACAATATCGATAATCGAAGAGCCAGTGAAGACAATATTCAGATCCGGATAAAAATCATACAGGTTTTTAATATGAGCACTCCATCCCGGATATTTGTGCACTTCATCAAGAAACAAATATTTTCCACCCTGACGATAGAATTTCTCCACTACTTCAGAAAGCTGGTTGGCAGTAAAATAAAGATCATCCAGCGAAAAATAAGCTGCTACTGTAGGCGGAAGAGCAAGAAATTTCATTCGCTGAAGCAACATAGTGGTCTTTCCGGTACCCCGGGCTCCTTTAATTCCTATCAGACGGTTTTTCCAGTTCACCTGGTCGAAAAGATAGCGGCGTTTCAGGGAAAGAGTACGTGTAACCAAGTCTTCCGATTGCTGAAGTAATTTTTCCATTATGCACTTTTTAACATGCAAATATAGCAATATATTGCACATTAGAAAGTGCAATATATGTTTTTCTTTGAGCCAGAACTGAACAGGTATCAATTTCAGATTTCATAGCATTTTAGATAATATATTGTAATAAAGTATTTTATATAAAACTTCCTTCGTACCTTTGCAGAGTTAATAGAGTATTTCGTTTATAGCTTTTCAAGATTTTTCTTCTGAATTATATTTTCAAATCCTGTCAAATAGAGCTACTCTGATTTTTTCAATTATTTTTTATTTGTATTATGAACATTTTTGTAGCGAAGTTGAGCTTCAACACGGACGATGACGGCCTGAGAGAAGCATTTGAAACGTATGGATCAGTAGATTCTGCGAAAGTAATTATGGACAATTACACCGGAAAATCAAAAGGTTTTGGTTTTGTGGAAATGGCTGATCAGAAAGAGGCAACTACAGCCATTCGTGAGCTTAATGAAACGGAACTTGACGGAAGAACCATCGTAGTGAAGCAAGCGGAAGAAAGAGGCTCGAGAGAAAGAAGTAACAATTCTTATTCTAACAGAAGCAGATATTGAGACCGATAGTCTTATAAAATCTTTTTCGAAAAATCCCTGATTATATTAATCGGGGATTTTTTATTTTAGCTTCAGAATTAAATACCTTATCCAATGAATAAATTCAATATTGCCGTGTTAATTGATGGGGATAATGCCCAGCCGAAGCTAATCAAGGAAATCATAGAAGAAGTTTCTGTTTACGGGAAAGCTACGATTCGTAGAATTTACGGCGACTGGACGAACCCCCAAATGAACAGCTGGAAAGACAAAATAAATCAATACTCCATCAGCCCGATTCAGAAATTCTCGTACACTACGGGCAAAAACTCCACCGACAGCTCCCTGATTATTGATGCAATGGATATTCTGTATGCAGGAAATATGGAGGGTTTCTGTATCGTCTCAAGCGACAGCGATTATACCGGTTTGGCCAAAAGGATAAGGGAGGAAGGCCTGTTTGTGATGGGAATCGGGAAAAGAACCACCCCTATAGCTTTTGTAAACTCCTGCGAGATCTTTACCTTTACCGAAAACCTGACCATTGAAGAAAGCGCGGTTGTAAAGGAAGAAAAGCCTGTTTCAAAAACAGCAGGAAAGCCGAGAGCATCGGTATCTGCTAAAGAGAAGGCCACTAAAAATAAAGAAAAACCCAAAACAGAACCTGAAAAAATACAGACGGAAGGAAAATTCCCGGAACTGGACATAAGCCTTATTGATCGGGCTTTCCAGATTTCGGCCAATGAAGACGACCAGGCCCTTGTATCTCAGGTAGGTATGAACTTAAGAAAAATAGAACCTTCTTTTGATTCCCGGACCTACGGTTTTAAGACCTTAACCAAGCTGCTTGCCACACTGGAGAAGTATTCCATTATTAAAAACCAGGTCAACGGGTTAAGTCAGCCCATTGTTAAGCTGGTATAAACTACACCTGACTTCCGGCATTTGTATTACCGAAAAAATATTCTCAATGACAAGTAAAATTATTGGCGCAGGCCACTACATTCCGTCTCAGACCATTCCCAACCTGTTTTTTGAAAAATATCAGTTTATGGACGCTACCGGAAAAAAATTAAACCAGGATAACGCTACTATTGCCGGTAAGCTGAAAGAAATTACCGGGATTGAGGAAAGACGCTACGCAGCCAATGACCAGGTAGCTTCCGACCTGGGTTTTCTTGCTGCCCAAACCGCCCTGGAAGAGTCAGGTATCGACCCGGAAACATTGGATTACATCATATTTGCACATAATTACGGGGATATTCCTTTCGGAACCGTCCAATCCGATACCGTTCCCAGCCTGGCTTCCCGGGTCAAACATCTTTTGCAAATTGAGAATAATGCCTGTGTGGCCTATGATATTTTGTTCGGATGTCCCGGGTGGGTGGAAGCAGTGATCCACGCCAATGCTTTCATACGGTCAGGTATGGCCGCACGGTGCCTGGTAATCGGCGCCGAAACCCTCTCCCGCGTGGTAGATATTCATGACAGAGACAGCATGATCTATGCAGACGGGGCCGGGGCCGTTGTTCTTGAAATCAGCCGGGATGAGTCCGGTATCAGGTCGCATTTATCCCATTCTTTTACACTGAAGGAAAAGGATTACCTTTATTTCGGAAAATCTAACAGCCATGAGAATGACCAGGACACCAGGTACATCAAAATGAACGGGAGGAAAATTTATGAATTTGCCCTTTCAAATGTACCGGGTGCAATGAAAAAATGCCTTGATGACAGCGGTTACACCATTCATCAATTACATAAGATTATCATCCATCAGGCCAATGAAAAAATGGACGAGGCTATCGTAAGCCGGTTTTACGAGCTGCACGATACCCCCGTTCCTGAAAATGTAATGCCGATGGTCATTCACAAGCTGGGGAATAACAGCGTGGCCACCATTCCCTCTTTACTTTCAATGATTCTGAAAGGAGAATTGCCTGAACATACCATCCGGAAAGATGATATTGTGATGTTTGCTTCTCTGGGAGCCGGGATGAATGTTAATGCTATGGTTTACCGGTTTTAAACCATCATTAATTTCAGGCCCCTCCGTTCAATTTTTCAGGCTGGCCATATCAATCACAAACCGGTACTTCACATCGCCTTTCAGCAGTCGCTCATACGCGGTATTGATATCCTGTATATTAATCAGTTCAATATCAGACACAATATTATGCTCACCACAAAAGTCGAGCATTTCCTGAGTTTCAGCAATACTGCCGATGGTAGAGCCTGCCAGGCTGCGGCGGGTAGGAACCAGGGCGAAGGCAGCAATGGGAAGCGGGTGTTCCGGCAGGCCTACCAGGGCCAGGGTGCCGTCTACTTTCAGCAGCCTCAGATAGGCGTTTACATCGTGCTGTGCCGATACACAATCCAGCACAAAATGTAAGCTGCCCGCATGGGCTTTCATTTGTGCCCTGTCTGTAGATAAAATCACTTCATCCGCCCCCAGTCGTTTGGCATCTTCTACTTTAGAAGCCGAGGTGGTGATCACCACCACGTAGGCGCCCATGGCTTTTGCCAGCTTCACGCCCATGTGGCCTAATCCGCCGATGCCCACAATTCCTACTTTCATTCCGGGGCCTACCTTCCAGTGCTTCAGGGGCGACCAGGTGGTTACCCCCGCACATAATAAAGGGGCTGCCGCTGCCAGATCCAGGTTTCCGGGCACACGCAAAACGAAATCTTCATCCACCACAATACGTTCTGAATAACCACCGAAAGTTTGCTTATCCAGGTACTTTTCATGACCGTTATAGGTTAAGACACTGCCGTTTTCGCAATACTGCTCGCTGCCCTTCTTACATTGCTCGCATTCACGGCAGCTGTCTACCATACACCCTACGGCGACACAATCCCCTATTTTGAACCGGCTTACACCGCTGCCGGTTTGGGTGATACGGCCTACAATTTCGTGTCCGGGCACCACCGGGTAAACCGTCCCGCGCCATTCGTTCCGGGCCGTGTGCAGATCGGAATGGCATACGCCACAATATAGAATATCGATCTCCACGTCTTTATCCAATACTTCGCGCCGCTCAATGTGAAGCTGCTTCAGGTCTTCAGCCGGGGCATCTGTCCCAAATGCTTTTACAGAAAATATATTCATTTTTTACTCTTATGATGGGTTAAGATGATGGTTAGTTTCCGGGGAACGAAACCCCGGTAATTTCTTCGCACAACTCCATAAACCTGTCTTGTAACGAAACATTATCGGCGTCCGGGTTGGAACTTTTTGTTTGCTGATGATAAAAATAACGACCGCTCACTTTGGCCTGCGCATCGTCACTGACCGCCAGCCAAACCTGCGTTTCATATCCCTTTTGCAGATCATCCGGCGCGCCCGGGCCACCCATTTTGGTAGGCACCCAGCCCGGGTTTACCCCGTTGGCATACACATCTTTCCATTTCCGGGCCACGGCTTTGCAAAGCATCAGAACGTGCAGCTTGCTGTCGGAATAATTGATCCGTTCAATGCCGGTTTTGAAATGTTCCAGCTTGAGGCGTCCGCCGGCATGCATATCGGAAGTCAGGTAAATCAGCCGCTCAGGTTTCTGAATCAGGCAGGTAAGCACATAAGGCGCCAGTACATTGACTGAAAAAATCTGCTGCGCCGGAGCAGTATACACCCCGGCATTATGAATAACCGCGTCAAAGTGCCCCAATTGGTTGACCTGCTCAGCCAGCGCTTTGGTTTCCTGAAGGCTGGATAGGTCGCCCGTTAAAACCGCCTCTGCTCCCTGTATCTTTTGTAAAGTATCTTCTTTTCGTTGGGCATTACGGGCATGTAAAACCACCCGGTGCCCCTGCGCTATCAGTGATTTTGCAGCCAGCAGACCCAGCCCGTCCGAAGAGCCGGTAATAAATATCCTTGCCATTGGAGGAGAAGTTTGTGAAAAAGCCTGCAGGAAGGGCTGAAAAGACATCAGCCCCGCTCCTGCCCATGCAGTTTGTTGTATAAAGGTCCGGCGTTTCATGTTATAAATATAACGGGAATTTTGTCAGTTTCCAATCCTGTATAAGCGCCCCTGATCGGTAATTGCATAAAGTGCCTGGTCTAGGCTCCGTTTCTACCGGCGGGCCGTATTTCACCGGCTTATTGCAGGAGGAAAGCAAGGTTAGTGCCGTCACCGGGATTATGATCTGTTTCTTAAATATCATGTTTTACTCTACTTTATCATTGTATTCTTCATCTGTGACTCTTTCAGCCCATTCAGCCAGTCCTTTTTCCGTATTAGGGAGGATGTAAATCTGCGTAACACTTCTATCTTTTGATGCACCATGCCAGTGAAGTACCCCGGGAGGGCATTTTGTGACGTCTCCTTTTCGCAAGACTTCCACAGCTTCTCCCTTTATCTGGTGATAACCTACGCCATCCAGAATAATGATAATCTGGCCGCTGGGGTGCGAGTGCCAGACATTGCGGGAGCCGGGCTCAAATTCTTCAACGCCAATCGCTGTGGTGTATAGGCTGTCTTCGTCAAAGAGCTTGTTGTGCCAAGCCCTCCCGGTAATGAGGTCCGGTGATAATTGTTCACCTCTTTCAAAAATTTCAGATTTATGCTGCCGTGTTGTCCCGATACCACTTTTATTATCTGCACAGGATATCATTTGTGTGATTATACATACATAAGGTATTAGATATATAGGCTTAGAGATCGTATTCATAATCAAGGCAATACTTCGCGTTTTATAATAAAACAGGTATCAGACTATTTGAGGTTTTGTTTAAAGAAAGCATCCAGTTTATCCAACGGGATCAGATCCGTTCTACCATACTTATTTATTTTCCAGTTCAAATTTTACGGTGACAGAACCGCTCACGCTAAAGGCTTCCATCCCGCTTGTAATCTTACCTACTGAAATCAAACCCTTTGAATAGCCAAAGTCCTTATAAAACAAAGCCACATTTCCCCAGGGCGTATATACGGTAATATCACCCACCGACGGGTCAAAGCCTGCCGGGGCTCCTTGTGTTGAAAGTTTAGGCTCAGGGTAAAAGATCTTTTCCGTATTGGAATAATCGTCCATTTTTACGGTCAGCGGAAGCCTTTTCGCAAAATCCCGGCCTGTAGGATTGTCATACAAAACGCCTGTAGCTGTCTTATCTCCGACGGTTATTTTCAGTTTCATCGTTTTCGCATTTATTGTAGTATCATTTCCGGGCTCATTTTCAGGCAAATCGCCAGGGGAAGAGCATGCATAAGCCTGCAGCCCTATGGTAATCAGCATCATTAAATGAATCAGTTTTTTCATCACAGATTTTTATTTGCAAATTTCAGGAGGATACAGGACACGTGGTTTATACAAAATACAGAAGTATTTACCATTTTTACGGATTTTGTATTAAACCCTCTTTCAGACTGTTTTGCGTTACTAGATTTGTAGTGTAAAAGCACATCAAAATGGAGCAGATAAACAGGATAGATACGGTAAAACATTATAATGATTTTGCAGGAACAGACACCTTGCACCCTCTGGTCAGTGTGGTTAACTTCAGCGAATTACCGTTTGTGCGGAATTTCAGGAGATATATGGGTATCTATGCTGTATTCTTAAAAGACAATAAGTGCGGTGATATCATGTATGGTGGCCAGCCTTATGATTACGAGGACGGGACACTTGTTTTCGTGTCCCCCGGTCAGGTGTATGGAATTGATAATCATAGTGTAAATGAAAACCCTTCCGGCTATGGCCTTTTATTTCATCCCGATTTGCTGGCCAACACCCATTTAGCCAAAAAAATGAAAGAGTATTCTTTCTTTTCCTATGAAGTAAATGAGGCCCTGCACTTATCGAAAAAGGAACGGAAAACTATCGTGGAGTGTCTTGAAAAAATTGGAGCCGAAATTGAGCAAAACATTGACAGGCACAGTAAAACGCTGATTGTATCCAATATTGAACTGTTTCTGAACTACTGCATGCGCTTTTACGACCGGCAGTTCATTACCCGGAGCCATGCCAATAAAGACATCCTGGTACGGTTTGAAAACCTGCTTCGTGATTATTTTAACTCCGGGAAACCTCATCTTTTAGGTTTGCCCAGTGTTACCTATTGTGCCGGGGAATTAAACCTTTCCCCTAACTATTTTGGTGACCTGATCAAAAAGGAAACCGGAAATACCGCTTTGGATTATATCCAGAACCGGCTTATTGGGGAAGCCAAAAAACGGATATTTGATGACTCCATGTCGATCAATACAATTGCCGGTGACCTGGGATTTAAGTACCAGCAACATTTCACAAGACTTTTTAAGCAAAAAACAGGAATGACTCCTAATGAGTACCGGAATTTGAATTGAGGGGTAACACTTTTAACTTAAATACAGCTCCACCATCTCCATGCAGTAATCCCAAACCTTTTTCTCATGGTCAGACGAATAATATCTGTCGTCCGGCTTTTCTTCTTTTTCTTTGTTTCCGAAAAACTTTCCTGTTATGTTCTCCACTTCAGGCGATGTGGCCAGATAAATACTGGTTCGGGCTCCCTGCCCGGGTTTGTCCATCACCCATAAAGCCACTTTGAATATAAGGTTCATGATAAATCCTTTATCTGCTTCCTGTCCAAAACTGGTCGCCACCGCCCCGGGATGGCATACATTCACTGTAATACGGCTCCCTTTCTTTTTTAATTCAGCAGCGAAATGTCTGCTTATCCAGATCAGGTATAGTTTTGAAAGTCCGTAAGCCCTGTCTGTTCTATAACTTTTTTCTAATTGAAAATCATTAAAATCAGGTTTACCGCCCCGTTTATGCATAGCTGACGAAAGATTGACGACCCGCGCAGATTTGCTTTTGTTCAAAACATCCAATAACAGATGAGTTAGCAGAAACGGGGCAAGCAGGTTGAGTGTAATGGTCTTTTCAAGACCCTCGCTTGTCGTTTCCCGGACCTTACCAAAAATTGCCCCTGCGTTATTGATCAGCACGTCCAGATACCCGTATTTTTTCTTAAATTCTTCTGCCATCCGTTTTATACCGGCCAATGAAAGCAGGTCGGCAATGATATAATCCACTTTATTATTAGCCGTTTCTTCCTTTATTTCTTCGCATACCTTTTCCGCTTTCGCTTTGTTCCGGCCGTGAATGATAACCGTATGCCCTTGTCTTGCCAATGAGGTAGCGGTTATTTTCCCGATACCGTCGGTGCTGCCTGTAATCAGGATTATTTTATTTTCCATTGTTGTTAATTTACCATTTTAGTTTATTCCTTTCCACCATTGGCTGAAAGCCTGCGTACTGTCATCCATATTCACCATTTCCCCAATCATTGGCATTACCAAAGATGTTTGAGTTTCCTGACTTAATTCTGTTATTCGCTTCATCGGCTCGTCCCAGGGGTGCCGCGATAAAACAAACTTTGCGCTATGCACAGGTAAAAGTCTTTTCGCTCTAAGGTCCTGCGAAGCCTGCAATGTAAATTCCGGAGACATATGAATCGTGGCAAATCCCTCCTGACCATACTGCCCGTTGTCTAATATTGCCAGATCGAACGGTCCGAATTTTCTCCCTATATCTGCAAAATGCTTATCATAACCGCTATCGCCACCCATATAAATTCTCAATGTGGGAGATTCAATAATGTACGATAACCACAAGGTTTGGTCTGTTGTCTTAAACCTCCCCGAACCGTGTTTTGCAGTCGCAGTACGGATGTTGAAATTTTTGTCCACATTTACCGTCTCGTCCCAATCCTTTTCAATAATCTTATCTTTATCAAATCCCCAATATTCAAAATGTTCGCCTACTCCCAAACCACAAATTATGTAGTCGATTTTAGGCTTTAAAGCCATAATGGTTTTATAATCCAGGTGGTCAAAATGGTCGTGCGTAATCAGTAAATAATCAATCCCCGGAAAATCCCCGGCAGTATAAATGTCCGTTCCCTTAAAAGATTTTACCCCAAAAGGCAAAGGAGAAGCCGAACCGCTTAAAACCGGGTCAATTAAAAACCGTTTACCGTCAATCTGCATAAAATAAGATGAATGACCGAACCAAACCAGCACATTGGTATCCAGACTTAACAAATCCGTTTTTACAGACGGGATACTGCCGGTGGGAAATTTCCGGGGATTCTTTTTGAAAAATGTCCTGTAAACTTCGCCTGCCATTGTGTAACCCTCGGGAAGAATACGGGTGGGAAACCGGTTTTGAAATTGACCGTTCTTATAATTGGGCGATTGCTGTATTCGCGCCAGGCGGTGTCCGCCTGGTGCTTTTCCAAACTGGGGTTGTTGCAAAACAAAAAAAGCTATAATTCCAATTAGAGTTATGCAGCTTATTAGTACTATCATCATTCGTTTTAACATTTTGACTACACGAACCATTTGTCGTATTTTCTTTTGTTTCGTGATAAATTATTTTGTTGAGACAAAACTATATACTACTTTTACAACTAACAAGTATAGAGTATAGTCTATACTTAAAATATTTTTACAAATTACACAAAAGCCTATGTTGATTAATGAATTATCAAAGAAAACGGGGGTAACCATACATACTTTGCGGTATTACGAAAACCTGGGACTGATTCAGGGGAAGCAGGATGAAAATGTTAAAACCAATAACTACAAAAATTACGATGAAGGCGTAATTGAACGTTTGGAGATTATTGCAGAAGCCAAGGAAGTCGGCTACACGTTATCTGAAATTAAGAAAATACTGGACGGCTGGTTTGGTGGAACACTGAATGCTGACGAATTGCAAAAGCTGTTTTCTGCCAAGATCGATGAAATCGATGCAAAGATCCGGCAGTTGAAGCAGGTCAGGAAACGGCTTGATAATATGAGGGAAGAAATAGAAAACGGGCTGAATTGTTAGTTGTTTATTTTCACCTAACCTGCTGACACACCTTTGTCAAAAACCGGTTTTAGTTTTGTTCCATCAAATAAGAATATATCGTCATAGAGGGATTTCATACCAAAGAAGAGCTGTTTTCCTATATAGATGAAATTGAAGGTCAGTTACAGGAAAGCATCGAAGCATTACCGCTGGAAGAAAGTTCAGGTTTTGAATGGTATCCGTGCTCCCGCTTCGAATTTCACCTGAATTCTATCCGGCACATTCAGCATCATACGGCGCAGATTATAGAGCACCCGAAAGCCAAAGGAATAACGGGCTTTACCTGGTGGATGGGGCAGGATTTGCCACAGGAATGGTGAGTGAAAAAGTGATTAGCTTATTTTCAGTGCACCAGCTTTTTAAGTGTTCTCTTTACTTCATTCAAAGCTGCTTTGTAATCCTGGTCCTCTTTGGCTTCTCCTTCCAAAGGTTCAATAATAAGCAGTTTTTCGCGAATAGTAATATTTAAGGTATCCCCTACTTTGAATCCCAACTCTTCCAGCCATACACCGCTCAAATTTAGCCAAGGAACTATTTTCTGTCCACAAGATAACTGTCTGTACTTAGGTTGCAGTTTGATTTTTTTAGTGTTAATCGATGCCATAAAAATATTTTTAAAGTTTAAAAATGAATAATCACTCACAAATATATATAAATATTTTTCATAATAAATTACAATAAGCATTATTTATGAATAAAAATAATAAAATACAGGAAAAATGAAGTATTAATAACAATAAAAGTGAATAATAAGTAACAATAATTCAAAATCTTCTTAAATCATACTATACTACTGATAATATTGTTTCTGAATTTCGATTCTACTATTTTTGTTCTATCATCAGTTTTAGAACCACAAACAGAATAAATAACAATGACATTTGGACAAAAAGTGAGTTTTTGCCGAAAGGAGAAAAAGCTCTCCCAGGCTGAGTTGGGAAAACTTTCAGGCATCAGTGGTGATATAATAGGAAAGTACGAAAGGGGCGAAATGAAACCAAGCATTGACACCGCCCAAAAACTGGCAGAGGCGCTTTCTGTTTCTCTGGATTTTCTGGCAGGAGATGGAAACCTGAAGGTGCTTGATAAAAAAATGCTCCAGCGCCTGGAAGATATTGAAAACCTGCCGGAAATCGACCGTCAAAATATTCTGTATACCATCGACAACCTTATCAAAGCCGCTAAACTCAAAGCCATTCAATAAATAACTCTTCCTTCTGCCCCTTAGTACAATGTCATGAAGTTTATAAAAAAGGGAGTTTCTTTGGGTAAATTGTCTTAGCTCCGAAGGAGCGACCGTATGGTAGAAAATAGGTGCGCGGCTCTTCCACTAAGCTCCGGACGAGCGGCCTTATGGTAATTTCTATCCTAAGGCCGTCCCTACAGGACTTCGTTGTGGGATGCTTTCCCTGTTCTACCATAAGGCCATCCCTCCGGGACTATATTTTCGTTTTATTTCTTCCTAAAGGTAGCCCTACTTTTTCAAACTGTCTCTCAGCAACTGCTCCGCATAAGTCTTCCCCCACCTCGGCGCATTTTTAGATGCCGGGGTAAATGTCCTGAATTTATCCAATGCCTTTTCCAGGTAAGGAATGGCTTTTTCGGCACCGCCTCCAAATGCCTTTGGTGTATGATAGATACCCATGGCACGGATAAGGTACGGACGGGGATTCTCCGGATCGGCCTCTATGGCAAGGTCGGTGTAACCGGCACTTTTTTTACCCATGGATGCCCCTCTTAACATAGGGCTTACGTTTACTTTGGCGCCGTAGAGGTAGGCATAGAGGGCCAGGATTTCCGAGTTTTTGGGTTGTAATTTCTCTGCGGTTTTCAGGTAGGTCTCGGCCTGGTTGCAATACACATCAATCTGATCTCCTTTTATGGAATAGGCCAGCCGAACGTAGGAATAAGCCGTATAATAATGGGCCAGCCAGTTCTTTTCATCGGCCAGGGCAATCCGCTCAAAATCATTGGCCAGCCGCTGCAAAGTACGACTTGCACGCGCCGTATCCAGTTCAGCTACCCGCTCAGTGATCATCTTTTCATACGGACTCTGGGCATATGTCGCGGTCATGCTGAATGATAAAATAAGGATAATAATTGTTTTCATATGTATAAATATTTAGCTGTTAGATGTTAGATATTAGCTGTTAGATTTTGATTCATTTGCGGTGGAAGGCGGCCTCTTTATAAGCTAACTTCTAACAGCTAGCTTCTAATAGCTACTTTTTCATAGCTCTTAATTACGGTAATTGTTCTAAAATTTCTCCCGACCTGTCCTGGCCGATGCTGATAAACCATCCCAGCATAAAACTGCGCTGATAAGGCAGGGTCACCGGCATCCGGTAGCTGCCGTCAGAGGAATACCGGTAATTAAAAATCTGCTCGTTTCCTGCCAGGTTATTGATGGCAAATACAAAGGTATTAAATGTCTTTCCCCAGCGGCGTAACAGGGCCACATTAAAATTAAGATTGTGATAAACCGGTGTTCTGTCGGCTAAAAACTCCGGATTGTTCGGGTTATAATACGGTCTGCCCGCCGCTACGGTATACGAGCCGCCGGTAAAAAGCCCGATGCGCTCAAAGAAATACTTGACCACAAAATGGGCCGTATGGGGGGAGGCAAACGTGGGCGTAGCCCGTACAGGGTAATTCATAAACTGCCGTTCGGTCTGCAGCCAGGTATAGGAAACCCAGTAATCAAATCCTCTCACTGACCGGGCATCCCGCCAGAAAATGTCTATTCCACCTGCATAGCCATCCCCATTATTTTCCGTTTGGGGGACGGTGGTGAGCAATTGCCGGTAATTTTTGTAATAAGCTTCGGCTCGCAAGATCCGCTTCTGATGGCCGTACTGGTAATTAGCAATGTAATGTTCGGCTCTTGTAAAATGCAGACCCGGGTTTTCTGCCAGGAAAAGGTAATGGGGCTTCTGCGCATATTCACCTGCCGAAAGGTTAACCTGGCTGTACCGGCCGGCGCGATAGGCCATCGACAGGCGGGGCAGAAAAACTGCCCGGCGAATGGCTTCATCATATTCTGTCCGGATTCCGGGCCGGATAATCAGGTCACGACCGAGGTAAAGATCGGTTTCCAGCCACAGCGCCGCTTCATTGTCCCTGAATTCCAGGGTTTGCAGGCTGTCGGTAGTAATTTGCCTGTGAAACACTTCCACACCGGTATTCAGCCTGGCCCAGGGGGTAACAGGCCCGCTAAAGGTAGTTCTTAGCTGATGCTGTAAGGAAGTGGTTTCTACAGGCACATTCCGGCGCTCAATATCGTCTTTGTTAAAATTTAAACCATATCCCGCATACATTTTCCACGTTTCGGAGAGGTCACGGGTATAGGTCAGCAGGGAGATGGCATTGGCATTTTTCACCCGGTAGGGAAACGGCTTGCCCTGCTGTTCCACGTCAGGATAGTCGATGGCCTGATGTAGTAAATTCCCGTAAACGTATCCCTTTATCATGCCGTTGCCCCGGGTATCTTTCCGGAAATTCCCGGTCAGCATTCCGCTTTCGGGGGCTTTCAGCCAATCCACGTTTTGCGATATAATTTTATAATAAGGGCCAAAATTGGAATAGCCCACATCAAATCCGCCCGACACGCCTTTACCCAGGAAATCGTGCCCCACCTGCCCGCCATACGGGATAAGTGCCACCACCGTAGACGGCTTGGAAGGGTGGTCTTTTGTTTCCAGAGCCAGCACCGAAGACAGGGCTCCGCCATATTGGGCAGAATAACCGCCGGTATTGAATACGATACCTTTGAAGAGATGTGGTGAAAAACGGTTTCGCTGAGCTACATCAGGCACCCCTGCAAAGAAGGGGTTAGGAATATCCAGTCCGTCAATCATGATTTTGGTTTCATCACCGCTGCCACCCCGTACAAACAGCTGGCCGCTCTCCCCTATCTGCTGTGTTCCGGGCAATGTGCGTAAAGCGCCCATGATATCGCCGTCAGCCCCGGCAGTGGTTTCTACGTCCATGGTGTTCATGACCGTGGCCTTGGTTTTATCGCCCACGTCAAAATTTCCTGCAGAAATGACCACTTCCCCTAAGTAGTTTTGTTTCTCCCTCATTTTCACGGTAAGTGCTTTCATTTCTTCACCGATATGAACGGGGAGTAATATTTCTTCCATGGTAACGTACCGGAAAACCAGCACGGTATCGCCCGTGATGTGGGTCTTCAGTAAAAATTCGCCGTTTTCACCGGTGGATGTGCCGTCAATGGTTCCTTTGATAAAGACATTGACACCGCTCAGGGGAGTGGCGCCTCTGTCGGTGACTTTTCCCTTGATAACCACCTGTGCATATGCGCAAAACGGGAAAATACAGACCATCAAAAACCAAAGCGTACGTTTCATTTTACTTTTATCGTGAACTCCGTGCCTTTATTGGGGTAAATGGTGGTGGAAATATACCCGTTGTCAGGATTCCGCACATAATCGAGGTAATCCTGCATGGAGGGTTTGTATTCTTTTACATCATCTACGGCTATCACGGCTCCTTTTTTCAATCGGGGCTCTATCAATTTGAAAACCGGGTAAACCAGGTCCGGCCAGCCGTCCAAAAGTACAAAATCTATTTCAGTATTGATATTTTTTAAGGTTTCAAGGGCATCGCCTTCCCGGAGCTCAATGTATTCCGATAGTCCCGCCTCTTCAAAATTCTGCCTGGCTGCGGCGGCTTTGTGCGGCAGGTATTCGGTAGTGATGACTTTCCCGCCGTTATCTTTGGCCGCCTTGGCCAGATACAGAGTGGAGATACCATACGATGTACCAAATTCCAGGATATTTTTAGCGTTCAGGGCCCGGGCCTGCATATACAGGAACGTGCCCTGCTGAGGAACGATAGGAATGTATTTGTCGTCATAAAAACGAACATTCTTTTCCGTTTTCCAATGAATGCCCTTGCCGAACAGTTGAAACGCTTTGGGCAGGAGGTGCCAGATAACAGAATTGATCTGCTTTATGGCATCTTTATAGAGTCTGGCCAGAACGGCTTCTACTTTGGGGTCATTCAGCACTTCAAAGAGATCGGGAGTTACTTTTGGCATACGATTACAGGTTTTTTTGTTAAGTATTTAATCATTCCTAATTGAAAAAGTCATAGCCCTTGCTGCAGTTTTAAACACGGGAATAATGTTCATGAACATGGTTAAAACCAGTCCCATTCTCTGCCAGCCTTTAAATTCATTGAATAGATAGGTTCGCTGATGTTTTAATCCCGGATGCCACGCCTCTATCTCTTTTTCACTATTAATACCAAACTTGAAGGTGGCATTGGTTTTACCCACTGTGTCATGCCTCTTAGATTGCCGGCTCATCCATTTATTCAACATATCGAAATGGAGTTCGGCACCCGGGAATCTTTTGGCCAGTTCGGTAAATACCCACCTGTTGTCAGCTTCATTGAAATACATGAGTACACCTTCAATGATGAAAATAAAATTGGCCGTGGGGTGTTTTACAAGCAGTTGATCCATCCACTCTGTAGTAAGCATTGAGGCCGCTATATAATGTTCGTTATCGGCCGGAGGCAACATCTGCGCCCTGACTTTTATTACTTCGTCAATGTCCAGTTCATAAAATACAGCTTTTGATGCAATGTTACCCAGCCTTTGCACGCGGGTGTCCAGTCCACAGCCCACCAGTACCACCACCGGCTCCGCATGGTTTTGGATAAACTGCCTGGTCATATTATCAAAATGTGAGGCACGCAGGGCAACCCCAACCGAGCTTGCCGTTTTGTTTTTATATTTTGAAAAATCGTAGTCGATTTTTTCAATAAGATCACAGGCTGCAGTATCGGTGATCAACGGGTCTTTCTTTTGTGACTCTATCGATTTTGCGTACAAAGTGATCAGGAGGGTATCTGCGACAGCGTCCTTCAGATCCAGTTTTATTTTTTCAGGCATATCGAACCGGCTTTTCATGAAACCGGGATACGCTTACCGTATCCAGGTAAAGTGATAAACAATAAATTATTTATAATAGTTCTAAATAATAAATCCGCTGCGGCGTCCATCCTTCTTAAAAGGCTGCTTCTTCCTCCTTCCCCACCAGACCAGGAAGCCGGTTACAGGCAGGCTTGCTGCCACCAGGCTCCCCAGAAATGCCAGTATTTTTCCGGGAAGTCCGAGAACAGCTCCTACGTGAATATCATAATTGAGCATTACCAGCTTCTCTCCGGCGTTATAATCTTTAAAGCCGGAAACGGCCACCAATTCTCCCGAATACTGGTTGTAGGTCAGGCTGACTGAATTATAGCGGGTTCCGTGTGAAAGGTTGGCGTAGGTATAATAGGGTGATTTTTCCCGGAAAGAGATGTGATAAGAGGCGGCTTGCGGGTATCTCCCGCGCATATCCGCCAGTATTTTGTCGGGTAAGGGATCGGAAGAGACCCGCGTAGTATCGATCTCAGGGGCAACATAGGTACTTTCCGATTTGCCCCCGTTGGCCATCCACTCCACGCTGTGCTCAAACCAGTCAAATGCCCACATCAGACCGGTCAGGGCCAGTATAAGTGCTATGATCATGGTGTAAAAGCCAAGAATATTATGAAGGTCATAATTTTTACGCTTCCATTGAGTAGATGCTTTCCAGCGAAACCAGAATCGTTGACGCGCGGCACTCTTATTTTTGGGCCACCAAAGCACCAGGCCGGTAATCAGTGAGACTACAAAAACGATTACGGCTATCCCGACAATAGGTTGCCCCAGGTCATTTTCCAGCAACAGACACCAATGGAGGCACAGAATGAAATAAAAAAACTCAAAGTTGGTATCTTCCATTTTGACAATTTCAGCCGTGTAGGGGTTTACGTAAAGGGTGTAATAATCGTATTTGTCCCAATACCAGATACTGTTATTCTCCGGTTTCGCTTTCAAAGCTTCAAATGCGTACGTTGCCCGGGCAGAATTGGGTATTTCTACATGCGTTACGGGAATCTCTCCCGCTGCTGCCTGTGCCTTTTCCAGCAGCACGCTTAACGGTTGAGGAGGAACAGGTTCTGCTTTTACAAAAAGCCGGTCTTTATATACCAGAGGCTTTATATCCTCTATGAAAACGTATATACACCCGGTAATGCCCAGGATAAAAACGATGATGCCGGAAATCAGTCCTAACCACAGGTGTATTTTTCCTATCAGTTTTTTCATCTACCCGAAAGAAGAGTGGCCAGGGAATATCCCGACCACTCCTTGTAATTATAGTTATTACTGCAATCCGGTCACTCCCTGCAGCACGGCATCGGTGTAATGAGCTCCTTTTTTAACAGTTCCTGTAGCTGCATCATAGATATAAAAGAAGCTGCCTTCCTTTGTATTGGCAGGGATAGCATATTTCCCGTCGCCAAGAACGGCAATCTGTTGCCTGGCTTCAACAGAAAGGGGGATGTCCAGCTTTGTGGCCGTTCGGGTGGCCACGTCTGCTATATAATGTTCTACTACATGCGCTGCCCGGTAATCATTATACGAAGTGATCAGGTCTTTCCGGTAAGCCCTGATAATGGCTTTACCATTCCCTACAGGATGCAATCCAATGTAATGATTACCTCCTATAGCTGAACTCACATTGAAAAAATAATCCCGGTCAAAATCCGTCTGTCCTGCCCTGATTCTCAGGATACCGGCAGGAAGCTTCTCATTGATGCCCCAGAAGTCGGTATTGCAGGTGGATATATACAGATCACCGGCAGCGTCCATAAAATGGTCTTCCAGGTTATTGAATCCCAGTGCACAGGTACGGGTATCTTTGGTGGTTTTTTCGTAAGCCAGGGTATTCGGATTGAATACGGAAACATACGCAGTGTCAAGGCTGCCATAGGTAGTCTGATTACATACCAGGTGATTTAACAGCACTTTACCGTCTTTGGTCAGGGCGCTGGTGGGCCACACCATGGTATTAGCCGGGATAGGTATATTCAGCGTACCGGAGGATGTAATAGAAAAATCAGCTGTGTTCAGCACATAATAAGGCACTTTCCCGTCTTTAAAGTAGCTGTTTATGAGCACAATGATCTTATTCTCCCCCAGCTTATTGATCCTGTAGCTGCCCGCTGTAAGCGAAACCGACCCTCTTTCCACAAAACTGCCGTTAACATATTCGGATTTGGTGAATTTTCCCGTTTGCCGGTTTCCGGCATATAAAAAACCGTCTATAAACTGCCTTTCTGAAGCAGCCATTTCATGCTCAAAGGCATTGACCACGCTAAGGCTGCCGCTTGTCAGTTCTCCGGTGATATGCAGAAGCGGGTTTGCGGCGCCTTCGGGATATACCGTAATCATGTAATTGCCCGGCTCAGAAGGCACCTGCTGCAGGTCCTCGTCTTTTTTGCATGCTGACACCAGCGTGAGCATATAAATAAATATCCATCCGATTTGTTTACTCCTTGTTTTCATTTTGTTTGATTATTTAAATTCTGTTTAATGAAATATCTTAATTTGATATACAATGCCCTTCCGGGCTTTTGCAGGGCAAAATCATCGTACGCCAGGGTATCCGTAAGATTCCTGCATTCCAGGCTTATATGATAGCGGTCGTCGGCAGATGAAAGTGTGCTTCCTGAGTGATGGAGCAGTTGGGAGGGTATCGTGAATTTAGGACCGCCCTTTGCTATAGAGGGATAATTCAGGTAAAATTCATGCACATACTGAAGCCCGTAGAACAGGCTCAGCTTCCATTTTCCCGGTGTATAGAAGGTATACGATACATCCGTATTCCCGAACAAATAAGGGGTATTGTACATTCTTTCACGATATACAGGATTGGGTGTTGAGGTATTCTCCAGGTACCGGGTGTTGTTCAGCACATCCTGGTAGGTTCCGTTCAGCCCTGCAGAAAAATGCCGGCCCGAAGTGTACCGGAGCTCCAGTTCTCCACCCCGGATCAGTACTCCCCGCATATTGATGTATTGCATAAAGACCCCTCCGGACCTGAGAAAGATCATCTGATCTACGTTCCGGTAAAATCCGTTAGCCTCCACCGTCAGGCTTTGGCCGTCACTAATACGGTGGCGCCATTGTGTTCCGGCATTTATATTCCGGCTTTTTTCAGGTAAAATATGGGGATTGGCCAGGGTTAGCAGGCCATCGCCAAATATTTCATAAGGTTCCGGCATACGGCGGGCATTCTCCCAGGAAGCTTTCACCAGCCATTCCGGAGTAAGCCTGTACCGGGAAGTAAGCCCCACTCCCATTTTATCCAGGCTGGTTTTCCGGTCTTCAATAATATACTGGTCAATGGAGTACCAGCGCGATTCCCGTGCAAGAATGTCCAGGCTGAAGTGTTTTACAAAAACGGCAGACTGCCACCTGTCATCGAATGCCGTGTACTGATAAGCCAGCCCCCATACTTTTTTGCCTAACGTATTGGGATCTGCAAACGGGTCATTCCCCCGGGTTTCCAGGCTGTTACGTCCTTTTCTTTCCAGGTAGCTGAATGTATAGTTGAAGCTGATGCGATGGCGGTTGTCGGGCTCATACACCAGGTCGGCATTCTGAAGGAACATCTGTTGGTTAAACTGAAAGGTGGTTTTATCCAGGGATAATTCCCCTGCCCGTGTAATGTTACGACGGATCACTTCCCCTTTCCAGTTATAGACATTGTCACTGCTATCAATGCTGAAGCTCCTTACCCTGTTATAGACCGCATAAATCCCCAGCCGGAGTCCCTTTACACCCAGGTCTTCCTTCGTATACCTCAGCGTGGTACGGGTGCTTTTGTCTTCCATGACAGCCTCCCCGGCCACCGGCACGGCAAAGCTGCCGTCTGTATTTCTGCTGCCGAGCGGTGTATTCTGAAGATCTTTATTCCGGGTTCCGTATTCCAGCCCGATAAAGAAGCGGTCAGCCCATTTCTTTTGAGAGAATCCCAGCTCAACATTCCCCAGCCAGGATAGAAAAGAGTCATGGAACCTGTCGAAGTTCCCTTTAACAAACTGCCCGTTTACTACCGTTTCCATGTTGTACATCCGGTAATTATTATCGCTGTAATTATAGAAAGCGGAAGACCTGACGGTAAACCCGCTGGCAGGGTTCCGGTATTGGCCGCTGGCATTGGCACGGTGAGTATGGAAGGAGCCGTAAGAATAAGAAGCATCCAGGTAATTTTCAGTCATTTGCCTGGTCACAATATTCACGCCTCCTCCCAGGGCATCGGCCCCAAGATGAACAGGAACGACTCCCTTATAAACTTCAACCCGCTCCACCAGGTTAGCCGGGATATTGTTCAGGTTCATGACCGAGCTGTAATTTTCCAGGGGCTGCCCGTCGAGGAAAAACTTAACCTGCCTCCCGGAAAGCCCGTTCAGGTAAAAGCTGAAGTCGGAACC
>Ga0206106_100273_pt1 | contig 63866 bp, 54 predicted proteins | sample 1B1ome_FD_148677 | JGI IMG/M metagenome (GOLD analysis project Ga0206106, IMG submission 148677) | Enriched microbial communities from leaf-cutter ant dump, University of Wisconsin, Madison, United States - 1B110A | ecosystem: Environmental > Terrestrial > Nest > Insects nest > Nest dump | place... | reverse complement strand
CCCTGATCCAGTACCAGGCTGATCGCATCCAGTTTGAATTCCTTCGTATATTGCTTTCTTATTACCATTCCTTCCTCCAGTTAAGACTATCTTCTCTTAACCGAGGTGTCCGGTTTCATTAAACCACATCAGATCCGATCCTATCGACTGCGCCAGCCAGGGAACCCAGTGCCACACTGGACGAGTTGCGCGAATGGGTGGACGTTATCCCTGCTGCCAAGGTAAATTCTTACCACCCCTGGCTCGAAGCGGTCGCAGCCATCCACTACGAGACGCAAGGCAGCGACGAGGGCTTAGAACTGGCGGATATCTTAAGCCGCAAAACCGACGCATACGACCACGTTGAGCTTGAATACAAGTGGCACGAAGGCTTCAAGCGAACCGAAGGGCCACTGTGTACGGTAACCACGTTGCAGAAGCTGGCCGATGTTAGCGGGGTACCTAGTGACTTCGACGACGTCACGCCTACCCGGCAGGAGCGCGACGAGTGGGCCAGCCAGGAACGCGCGGCACTGGACGCCAAGCGACGCGCGCACCAGAAGCGCGAGAACGAGCGCATCGGCGAAGGCGCGTACCGTATCCCCATTGCGGAAAAAATCACACTCGAATCGGCACTGGAACGTTTTGTGTTTCTGTCTGAAGGCTCACTGGTGGCCGACATGTTTAATCCCCATTACGTGCTGAAGCTGCCAGACTGGAAAAACACCTACGCCGCATCCACCAAGGAACTGCCAGGCGCATCAGGCAAGCCGCCCAAGTCTGTGCCGGTGTCGCAACTGTGGCACACGTCAGAGCAGCGCAAGACCGCGACCACGCGCACATTCAAGGCTGGGGGCGGCCTGCTGTTGCCCGACCCCGATGGCAAGCTGGCCTTTAACTCATGGCGTCCGTTCGATCGGTCGCTGCAGGTGGCTGACCCGCAGGCGGCTGGCGTGGGTTTGTTTCTTGATCACATCGCGTTTCTATTTGGTGCTGACGCGCCGCGTTTTCTGGACTGGCTGGCGCACATCGAGCAGCGCCCCGACGTGCTACCACACACCTCATGGCTGCACATTGCGCGGCATTTCGGCATGGGCCGCAATTGGCTGGCATCGGTGCTTACCCGCGTGTGGGCGGGCGCTGTCGCGGCTAACCTTGATCTGGTGGGCATGTTCAAAAGCAGCTTCAACGATCAGCTATCGCGCAAGGTACTGGCCGTGGTCGATGAAATCCGCGAGGGTGGCCGTGATTCGCAATGGGAGCATAGCGAAAAGCTGAAAAGCACCATCACCGAGGAAGTAAGACGCATCAACCCCAAGTACGGCATTGTGTCCATGGAGTTCAACGCCTGCCGCTGGTTGCTGTTCAGCAATCACCTGTCAGCTATCCCCCTGGAAAATGGCGATAGGCGCATTGAAGTTGTGGCCACCGAAGCCCAGCCCAAAGACTCGGCCTATTACACCAGGCTGTATAGGGCGGTAGAGTCGCGCGAATTCGTCGCCGCTGTCGCCACTATGCTGGCCCAGCGCGATATATCTGGCTTTAACCCTGGTGCTCCTGCACACAACACCGAGGCCAAGCAGGCCGCTACCAAGGCGAGCCAAACCCCGATGGCCGAAGCGTGCCAGCTATTGGTCGACCATTGGCCGGCCGACTTAATTACTTCGGCACATTTGTTCGATGTACTGACAGGGGGGCAAGCCGTCGGCCAGTTGACGGCAGCACATCGCAGGACGCTGGAACAGACGGGAATTAAACCGTGGGGCAAGTTAGTAAAGGTTGAAGGGAAACCGACGCGCGTGTCTGTTTTGCGAAATAGTGCGCGCTGGTTGCAACAGGGAACCGCTGACGATGTGAGAAAAGAGCTTGAGCACGTAGAAATTGACGCGTTCGGGTCGTCCGCATACGAATATCTACTTGGATTGGCGGCCGAGGCATAAAAACGCGGTAACACTGGTAACACTGGTAACACCCCCTATACAAACCTGGAGAATTTTTTTTTTATTTTATTTATAGGTTATAGGGAACCGCGTTACCAGTGTTACCAGTGTTACCCGCCGCCCCCGTGGTGGATTTCCGCGCAGTACGCATCGTGCGCGCAAGGCAAACATTACACCTAAAAAAGGAGCAGCTATGCAACCTACCGTGCTTTTCATACCCGACGCCGACCACTACCTGGTGGGCGATCCACAAGCACCGGTGCCGTGGGTGGGCGACAACCCGGACGCATTGGCCTCACTGCATCGCATCGTTGAAGCGCGCGGCGGCTGGGTGAGCGTGGACGCCTTCGGCGGCTCGTTGGGTCATGTTAAAACCATACCATGTTCCCTGGCCATATTTGCCCACATCACTCCCGCCATTGATGAAGCAAATTTCCGACTTCGCAAACTTGACCTTTATCGCTAACGCTGACGTGCAAGCCCGTCCCTAATTTTGGGGGCGGGTGAATTCTCTCTCTCTCTAGCCTTTACGCGTGCGAAGGTGCGCATGCTGAGGTGAATGCCTATAGTAATGGGCAAGTTTTAATTTGTGTGCCCAAATGTGTGCCCATGATGGAAATAATATTTTCAAAAATCAAGTAACAGAGCGGGTTTCCACCTGTTCGCTATATTCTGTATCGTAACAAGCCTTCCTGGCTTATCGAAATACCCCAAATCCGAATCAGCCGGATAAAAAGCGGGAAAATCACGGGTATAGAGAAAAATATGAAATCAGACCTTTGTGATAAGGTTAATGATCATCACTGCTCTATTCCAACCGCATAAATCCATCATTCTTTGGGTATGAAACCTATCGAACAACAATTCTTCAACGATCTGGAGAAAAAGCTCTGGACCGCCGCCGACAAGCTGCGTTCCAACCTCGACGCGGCCGTGTACAAGCACGTTGTGCTCGGGCTGATCTTCCTCAAGTACGTTTCCGATGCCTTCGAGGAACGGCAGCGGGAGCTGCGTCAACAGCTCACCAACCCCGCCGACGAATACTTCATGGACCCCGAAGATTACGGGGACATCGGCAGCGATGAGTACGAAGAAAATATCGCCACTGAGCTTGAAGTGCGCGATTACTACACTGAGAAGAACGTGTTCTGGGTGCCCATTGAGGCGCGCTGGCAAACTCTGCGCGATTGCGCGCAACTGCCGCCCAAGGCCCCTCTACCTTGGAACAAACCCGGCAAGGACGAGCCGGAGGAAATGCGTTCGGTCGGCTGGCTGATCGACAACGCCATGGAAGCCGTCGAGCGCGAGAACGCCCGCCTGAAGAACGTGCTGAACAAGGACTTCGCCCGTGTGCAGCTCGACTCCAGCAAGCTCGCCGAACTCATCGGCCACTTCTCGGATACCGATTTCGCTGCCCGCGAATACAAGGGCCAGCCGCTGGACCTGAAATCCAAGGACATCCTTGGCCATGTCTACGAATACTTCCTCGGCCAGTTCGCCCTGACCGAAGGCAAAAAGGGTGGCCAGTACTACACGCCCAAGAGCATCGTCACCCTGATCGTGGAAATGCTCCAGCCGTTCAAAGGGCGCGTCTACGATCCGGCCATGGGCTCCGGCGGCTTCTTTGTGCAAAGCGAAGAATTTATCGCACAGCACGGCGGCAAAGCGGGCAACGGCAAGAGCGGGCAGATCAGCGTCTACGGGCAGGAGAGCAACCCCACCACCTGGCGGTTGGCCGCCATGAACATGGCTATCCGTGGCATCGACTTCAACTTCGGCAGCGGCCCGGCCGGCAGCATGGCACTGCTGTTGGCCAACGGCTCCATGAGTTCCAACACCAACTTTGAGGGCGAAATCCGCAAGAGGCTGATCGAAGACGACTACGTGGAGTGCATGGTCGCGCTGCCCGGCCAGTTGTTCACCAACACCCAGATCCCGGCCTGCATCTGGTCCTCACCCGCGACAAGCAGAACGGCTTCGCGCTCGACAAGAAAAAGCGTGACCGGCGCGGCGAATTCCTGTTTATCGACGTCCGCCAGATGGGCTATATGAAAGACCGCGTACTGCGCGACTTTACCGCAGACGATATCCAGAAAATCGCCGATACCTTCCATGCCTAGCAACAGGGCGAGGGGTACGAAGACGTGTCAGGCTTCTGCTACTCGGCCAATCTGGCAGATGTGCGCAAGCATGAGCATGTACTGACTCCCGGGCGCTATGTGGGCGCGGCGGAGCAGGAAGAAGACGGCGAACCCTTTGCCGAGAAGATGCAGCGGCTGACGGCGCAACTGGCGGAGCAGTTTGCTGAAAGCAACAGGCTGGAGGGAGAGATCAAGAAGAACTTGGCGGGGTTGGGGTATGGCGATAACTGACCTACAACAGCCTGAAAGTACTCCCCAAATCACTGGCCCACTTGGTGACTTCGTGGAGTTCAAGAACGGCAGAAGTTCCCCTGAACGCACCGACTCTGGCGCCTTTGCCGTTTACGGCTCAAACGGAGAAATTGGGAAAGCAGATGTGACCAATGCTCCCGAAGGAACATTGGTTGTCGGACGCGTTGGGTCTTACTGCGGCTCTGTTCACTACTCCCCGGGCAAGTGCTGGGTCACTGATAATGCGATTATTGGCAGCAGTAGGAGTCAGAAAGATTCAAGATTCTGATTCTATAAGCTCGCATCGCTTGATCTGAACAACTATCGTGCTGGATCAGGGCAGCCACTACTTAATCAACAAATACTCAACAGCATTCAGGTATCAATTCCCGCTAGCGAGGATGATCGTTTCCAGATCGCAAGAGTACTGGGGACATTTGACGACAAAATCGACCTCAATCGCCGCATCAACCAAACCCTCGAAGCCATGGCGCAAGCCATCTTCAAATCCTGGTTTGTCGATTTCGACCCGGTCAAGGGCAAGATCGTCGCCATCGAACAAGGCCAAGACCCGCTACGCGCCGCCATGCGCGCCATCAGCGGCAAAACCGACGCCGAACTCGACCAAATGCCCCGCGAGCACCACGACCAACTCGCCGCCACCGCCGCGCTGTTTCCTGATGCCATGCAAGAGTCGGAGTTGGGCGAGATTCCGAAGGGGTGGGGGTGGGGATGCGGAGCCTTGGCAGATTTTGCAGATTTCCAGAATGGTTATGCCTTTAAGACAAAAGATTGGACTAATGTGGGACATCCAGTTGTAAAGATTGGAAACGTAAAGCCCGGCGTGATTGATTTAGCTGGTTGTTCCTATGTGTCTGAAGAAACAGTAAAGGGTCTTGAGAGATTCTCTTTAGCACGAGGAGATTTGCTCGTTGGGATGACTGGTTACGTGGGTGAAACTGGCCTGGTTCCGAGATTGGATATGAACGCTTTTTTAAATCAACGTGTTGGTCGTTTAATAACAAAGAATGGAATTTATGATCTTGGATATGTCTATTGTCTGGTGAGAAATACGGATTACAAGGCATTTGCCGAAGGAAAATCTCATGGTAGCGCTCAGGCCAATGTTAGCGGCAAAGATTTGATGAGCTATAAGGCAGTTTGTCCTAATAAAAAGCTCCTGAGCATCTTCAATGCACAGCTCGCACCGATGATTGAAAAGACTCTTGCCAACCACGAAGAAAATCAATCTCTCGCCAAAATCCGCGACACCATTCTACCCAAACTGCTCTCCGGCAAGCTGCGAGTTCCTGATATTGAGTATATTGCTGAGGAGGTGGAGCCATGACAAACGTACGCCGAAAAGTGGACCTTTACATCCTATCTCTCGGACTGTTATTCGTCTTCTTTGTCATTGTTGCGACGGAGCCTCCAGCTTCTTCCTTTTCTTTCAAGGATGCCGGAAGCTGGAAAGCTCTTGTGGTGAACAATCCTTTGCCCGTGGTTTCGATATTGGGGCTGATTTATTGCCTGTTTGCATACATTCGCTTTGACTTCGATTTGAAAGGCGCTAACGAGATACCTTTTGAAGTCAAGAGGCTGGAAAACATCAACTATGAGCACCTGACATTTCTTGCCACCTATGTGGTGCCACTCATCAGCTTCGATTTTGGCAGTGGCCGACAGATGATTGTACTGACGTTGCTGCTGGTGGTGATGGGGATTATCTACATCAAAACGGATCTGTTTTACGCCAACCCGTCTCTGGCACTTCTTGGATTTCACATTTACCGTGCCAGCGGTCATTTCAAGAATGGCGAGCGGGAAGGCATCACGCTGATTTGTCGTGAACGGTTAGCGGAGAACCAAAAAGTTTCTTACATAAAGCTGGATGATCGAATTTACTACGTCAGGGGGATAAAGTGACCGCCGAGGAACTGACAACGGCCTTGCAGGCCTACTATAACGATCAGGCCAATATCGGCGTTTGCGTGTATGCGCTGATCAAGGATGCAGAGAGTCCCGGCCCCTTCAAGCTGGATATTGAAGCCAATGCAGAAGCTGGACTCAAGGCCTTGTTCCTGCAAAGTCTGCAGGACGAAATTTCCAGCAAAGAGGAACTGTCGGTGCAACTGGCCGATGTCGTTGCCCATTTCTATGAGTAGCGCCTTGATCGAAGACAGGCTTTTTTCATTCAAATCCAGCACAGGCAGATCATCTTGAGCAATAACAGCCTCAAGTGATGTCAGCTCCTCGGGTATATCGAGATCGTAAACATAGATGGCATTGACACGCTCATCCGCACTGGACAAGGGTTGGTTTTGTACAAGACGATGGCTCCCGTCAATATCTTTGGTCGATCGAGTTTTTTTCTGCGTAAACATGAAAGTCGACTTGAACGACTGAATGACGAATTTCTGCGCGTCAGTGCCGGATTTCAGATGTTGCGGATTAATGATGCTTTGCTGGTGCTGAATCTTGAAGCACTGGAGCATAACTTCGGGTTTCACGATGTGATCAAAAAGGAGGCCGCATTGGGCATTGATGCCATTGTCTCGGCAGCGTTGGTGACCAATCCGGATGTCTTGCGAGAGCTTGTCGATGATGTGAAATATGCTCGTCGCCTCACCAAGATTGCCAAGGCTTCCCCTGTACTTAAAGCTGGTATTTCAGGAGAAAGCATTGTCCAGTTTTGTAAGACATTTCCCCATCTAGTTGGTCGTGTTCGATTTAATGAAGAAGGCAATAAAGTGGTACTTGATACCAAAGTTTCCAAGGACTTGTTCATCAAGGTATTGATGGATGACTTCCTAACTTCTGAACTCACAAAATTTCATTACGCCAGTGTCGCAAAAGACGCTGTAGAGCCAAGCGAGGAGGAAGCTGACTAATAATGGCCTTTCTGTCGGAAACCGCAACCCAGAAAGCGCTGCTGTCCGCACAGAAGGAACTGATGATGCGGCTGATCGAGTACTTCATGCAGCTAAAAGGCGATACGGAAGAACGGACGACATGAGCATTACCGAGCAGCAACTCGAAGACGCCGCTATCGGCTGGTTTGGCGAACTAGGCTGGCGCTACGTCAACGGTCCAGACATTGCGCCCGATGGCGACAACCCCGCCCGCACCGACTACCGCCATGGGGTGCTGCGCGAACGCCTGCTGGCCGCGCTAGCGCGCATCAACCCGCACATCCCCACCGCCGCACTGGAACAGGCCGCGCATGAGTTGCTGACGGTGAACGAACCGCTGCTGGTCGCCCGCAACCGGCGCATGCATCGGTTGCTGCTGTCCGGCATCCCCGTCGAATTCTCCGAAGGGCAGGAAAAGCGCACCGACCTGGTCAACCTGATCGACTTTGCCAACCCTCGCAACAACGACTTCCTGCTGGTCAGTGAGCGGCACCAAGCAGCCGCGCCGTCCCGATCTGGTGGCTTTCGTCAACGGCCTGCCGCTGGCGGTGATCGAGCTGAAGAACCCGGCCAACGAGCAGACCGACATCTGGGATGCCTTCAACCAGATCCAGACCTACAAGGAAGAGATCGGCGACCTCTTTAACACCAACGTGGCGGTGGTGGTCAGCGACGTTCACGGCGCGGTTGGGATCGTTAACGGCCAATCAGGAGCGCATGCAGCCCTGGCGGGCGATTGCCAATGAGGATGACCGGCCGCTGCTGGAGTTCGAGCTGGAAACGCTGGTGCGCGGCTTCTTCGAACCTGCGCTGTTTCTTGACTACGTGCGCCATTTCGTGTTGTTCGAGCAGGATGCCGACCAGATCATCAAGAAGATCGCGGGCTACCACCAGTTCCATGCGGTGCGCGAAGCGGTAAAAGCCACGGTAATCGCCGCCAGCAGTCCGAACAAAGGCATGCTAGAGGTGCAGGAGACGCGTGCCACCTACGGCAAGGAAGTGCAGCCCGGTAGCCGCAAGGCCGGCATGGTGTGGCATACACAAGGCTCGGGCAAGAGCATCACCATGGCCTGCTACGCGGGCAAGTTGTTGCAGCAGCCGGAGATGAAGAACCCCACGCTGGTGGTGGTGACTGACCGCAATGATCTGGATGGGCAGTTGTACGGCACCTTTTGCGCCGCCGAAGACCTGCTCCGGCAAACGCCGGTGCAAGCCGGCAGCCGCGAGGAGTTGCGTGAGATGCTGGCTTCGCGCGAGGCGGGCGGCATCATCTTCACCACGGTGCAGAAATTCGCGTTGCTGGACGATGAAGAACAGCATCCCCTGCTGTCGGGTCGCAGCAATATCGTGGTGATTTCCGACGAGGCGCACCGCAGCCAGTACGGCATGAAGGGACGGCTGGATACCAAGACCGGCAAGTACGTGTTCGGCTATGCCAAGCACATGCGTGATGCACTGGCCAACGCTACCTTCATCGGCTTCACCGGAACGCCCATCGCGCTGGAAGACAAGGACACACGGGCGGTATTCGGCGACTACGTCAGCATCTACGACATCCAGGATGCGGTAGACGACGGCGCCACGGTGCCGATCTACTACGAAAGCCGCCTGGCCAAGCTGGATGTGAACCAGGCCGAGATCGACGCACTGAACGCCCAGGTGGATGAGGTCATTGAGGACGAGGAAGACCTCACCGCCCGCGAGAAGACCAAGAGCGATTGGGCGGCACTGACCAAGCTGGTGGGCGCGCAGCCGCGTCTGGAACAGGTTGCTGCCGACCTGGTTCAGCATTTCGAGACACGCACCGCCACGCTGGAAGGCAAGGCGATGATCGTCTGCATGAGCCGCGACATCTGCGCCGAGCTGTATAACGCTATCGTTGCCTTGCGTCCGAATTGGCACGACGCCGACCCGGAAAAAGGTGCAATCAAGGTGGTGATGACCGGATCGGCAGCGGACAAGCCCTTGCTGCAGCCGCACCTGACCAGCCAGTAGGTGAAGAAACGACTGGAAAAGCGCTTCAAGGACCCGACAGACCCGTTGAAGCTGGTGATCGTGCGCGACATGTGGCTGACCGGCTTCGACGCGCCCTGCTGCCACACCATGTATGTGGACAAGCCCATGAAGGGCCACAACCTGATGCAGACCATTGCCCGCGTCAACCGGGTGTTCCGCAACAAGCCCGGTGGATTGGTGGTGGACTACATCGGCATCGCCAACGAGCTGAAAGCGGCGCTCAAGACCTACACCGAATCCAAGGGCAAAGGCGACCCGGCGCACAACGCCTCCGAGGCCCTGGCGGTGCTGCTGGAGAAGCTTGATATCGTGCGCGGGCTGATGCACGGCTTCGACTACAGCGGATTCGAGACCGATGCGATGAAGCTGCTGGTGCCGGTGGCCAACCACATACTGGGGCTGAAGGACGGCAAGCAGCGCTTCCTCGATGCCATGCTGGCCGTGAGCAAGGCGTTTTCCCTGTGCAGCACGCTGGATGAAGCTGCGGCGCTGCGCACGGAGATTGCCTTCTTCGCCGCCGTCAAGGCCGCCATCGTCAAGTTCACCACGGTGGATCGCAAGCGTTCTGACGCGGACAAGAACAGCGCGCTCAAGCAGATCCTGGACAACGCCATCGTGGCAGACGGCGTGGCGGATATCTTCGCCCTGGCGAGCCTGGACAAGCCCAACATCGGCTTGCTGTCGGACGAGTTCCTAGAAGACGTGCGGCAGATGAAGAGCCGCAACCTGGCGGTGGAACTGCTGGAAAAGCTGCTGCGCGACGAGATCAAGGCGCGGGCGCGCAATAACGTGGTGCAGGAGAAGAAATACGGCGACCGCCTGCTGGAAACCTTGCGCAAGTACCACAACCGCGCGGTGGAGACAGCGCAGGTCATCGAGGAGTTGATCCAAATGGCCAAGGACTTCCAGGCGGCGCTGGAGCGCGAGGCAGAGTTGGGGCTGAACCCGGACGAGATCGCTTTCTACGATGCCCTGGCCAACAACGAAAGCGCCGTGCGCGAGTTGGGCGACGACACCCTGAAAAAGATCGCCGTCGAAATCACCGAGAAGCTGCGCAACAGCACCACAGTAGATTGGCAGGTACGCGAGAGCGTGCGGGCGAAGCTGCGGATTCTGGTTCGAAGGACTTTACAGCGCTGGAAGTATCCGCCGGACAAGCAACTGGATGCTGTGGAATTGGTGCTACGGCAGGCGGAAGTGTTGTCGAACGCATGGTCGAAGTGAGGATCAAGTTGTGAAAATAGATATGCACACCATCAGCGAACGGTTCACGGGCAGGGGACTTCCACAACCTGGATGCCATCACTACTAAGTGTACATCCTGCTCAAATTCAGGTTTTCCAGAGCCATTCCATTATTCTATCTTCCGCAAGCTGATCATCATCACACCAATCAACACCAGCCCCGAGCCTGCCAGCTGTGTCAGCGACAGTTGTTCCGCAAGAAACACATAAGCCAGATAAATGGTCACCACCGGCCCCAGTGCGCCTATCATGGAGGTTTGCATGGAGCCAATGCGCCGCATGGCGGCGGCAAGAGCGAAGGCAGGCATGACGGTAGAGAACAGCGCCATGCCGATGCTGAGGCCATAGACACGGGTGGATTGCTGCAAATCCTCCAGCGGATGGGTGAGCAGAAATTGGGCGATGCAGGCTAGGCATGCGACGGTCATGGCATAAGCAGTAAAGCGCATGGAGCCGATACGGGCGATGGTGTGTCCGGCACCAATCAAGTAGATGGCATAAGCCAGTGCACTGGCAAAAACAAGGCTGCTACCCATGAACAGACCATCCGATGTGATGTGGAAATCGTGCACGAATACCAGCCCGATTCCGGCATAACTGAGCAGCAAAGCGAACCAGACCCTGCGCCCGATAGCCGCGCGGAACACCAGCGCATTGATAAGCACCACCATGGTGGGATACAGAAACAGGATCATACGCTCCAGCCCCGCGCTGATGTATTGCAGACCGAGAAAATCAAGAAAACTTGCCAGATAGTATCCCATCAGCCCCAGCAGCAGGACGGCAAGCCAGTCGCGCCGGGCCATAGGGGTGGCCTGCGCCCATCCGTGCAGCATGGCAAATACGAAAAACGGCACGGAAAACACCATGCGCAAGGCCAGCAAGGTCACGGCATCCACTGGCTCGACATAGGCCAGTTTGATGAAAATCGCTTTGGCGGAAAAGCCAATCGCCGCCAGCAAGGCAAACAGAACACCCAGCGCCTGCTGGTGCAAGGAAAAAAATCTGGCAAGTAAGGGGTGCATGAAGAATTTGGAAAATCCTGTATTCAGTCATTAAAAATACAGGTCTTTTCACGGAAGACAGCGATCAGCGGGAGAAGACCCGTATCACTATCTGATAATCAGCAACTCAATGTAATGATCGGGCGCGCGGGACAATGGCAGGAAAACGCCACAGTCGTAGAATCGGCATTGTTCTGGAAATGTTCATGTCGATACTATATGCGATACAGGCGCTATTGCCTATGACAATCAAGCACGCATCTTCTATCGTACAACCATGCAGCAGAATGGCTCATTCTGAAAATACGGTTCTCCGGCCCTTGCCTCTTCACAATGAGAATTCCAGGAAATAGCTGTCTCCTCAACATTCGGTGATGCTGACACTGACAGCCAGACCGCCCAGTGAAGTTTCCTTGTATTTGTGCGACATCTCCAGGCCAGTCTGTTTCATCGCATTGATACAGTTATCAAGCGGGATGAAATGCTCGCCGGTACCGCGAAAGGCAAGCGCAGCGGCCGTGTGTGCCTTGATTGCACCAAAGCCATTGCGTTCGATGCAAGGCACCTGAACCAACCCGCCGACCGGGTCGCAGGTCATGCCAAGGTGATGTTCCAGCGCAATTTCAGCAGCATTTTCGATCTGCTCGGTAGTGCCTCCACGTACCGCACAGAGGCCGGCGGCAGCCATGGCTGCCGCTGAACCCACTTCTCCCTGGCAACCTACTTCGGCACCGGAAATAGAGCTGAGGTGCTTGATCAACCCGCCAATAGCCGCAGCCGTCAGTAAGAAATCCCGCACCTGCTGTTCAGTACCACCTTCATGTTTGAGCAGGTAGTAAATGACTGCCGGAATAACCCCCGCAGCACCGTTGGTAGGTGCTGTAACGACCATGTGCCCTGCAGCATTTTCTTCATTCACAGCCATGGCGTAAGCACATAACCAATCATTCAGTGTGGCCTTTTCCGGGTGCAACTGCAGCTGTTCGTACAGATCTTTCGCGCGTCTGCGTATATTCAGCCCGCCCGGGAGACGGCCATCCGCTGTCAACCCCTGCTCGACACAGCGACACATGGCTTGCCAGATACTATCCAGTCCCTGTTCAAGCTCCTGCGCCGACATTCTGGTCAACTCATTGGCACGCTTCATTTCAGCGATAGATAAACCGCTTTGCTGAGACATTTCAAGCATGCCGATCGCAGAATCGAACGGATACGGATACGACCCGGCAGATTCCATTTTAAGCGGAGCATTCAGTTGGTTGATTTCTGCCAATGTGCAAATGAACCCGCCCCCAATGGAAAAAAAGGTTTCTGACAGGATTTTTTTCCCTTCTTCATCCAGCAGATAAAAAATCATGCCATTAGGGTGTTGCGGCAAAGGGTCTGATTTATCAAAAACGATATCATCCTCGGGGCTGAAACCAATATCTCTCCCGCTGGCAAGTTGCAACCTGTCGGTAGCCCAGAGTTTTGCCGTCAGTGCATTGACATCCTCTCTTGCAAGCGAGACAGGGCTATGGCCGTGTAACCCCAAGGCCACTGCCCTGTCCGTGGCATGCCCTCTGCCGGTAAAGGCAAGTGATCCCTTGAGCACACAATAGACACGATAGTTGAGATCGCCAAGCGTCTGCGAGACCAGCTGATCGACATGATCACGGAAAACATTTGCTGCCGTCATCGGCCCCATGGTGTGAGAACTGGAAGGGCCAATACCAATTTTGAACAGATCAAGTACGCTGATGAACATAGGGTAAATCTTGCCAGATATTGAGAGTGGGGCCTATTACTGCGGATTGATAGTGCAATGATTGAAATTGTATAGCAGATCAATCGAATCTGCCCTGAAGATAGAAACAATTATTTTGCAGAAATTCCAGGAGGATAATAATAATTGACCGGTATAAACAGGCTATGGTCTAATCCTGTCGTTAAGAGGCAACAAAGAGGCGGTTAACTCAGCGGTAGAGTGTCACCTTCACACGGTGAAAGTCATTGGTTCGATTCCAGTACCGCCTACCAGATTCTTCTGTCACACCAAGACAACTATGCCAATCGGGCTGACCTGAAAGGTGTCTGTCAGAATTTGGCATTGGCATAGACAGTTTGCATGACAGGGATAATTTTTTGAACGATGCCCTGCAGTCACTGCGGACAACACTCCTCAACCCATTTTACTCCTGCCCATATGTTCAACCTTGCTGCATTCCCCATTTTGCGATTGTTTATCGTATACCTGATACTGCTTTATTCCCCATTTTGTCAGGCGGATCTCGTAAAAACGGTAGAACGTATCAAACCGGCAATTATCGGAATAGGCTCTTTCCAGAAATTACGCTCTCCTCCTGTCAATTTTCTTGGTACCGGCTTCGTGGTCGAAGATGGTTTACATGCCATAACCAATGCTCATGTGATCTCTGACTTATCCGGCAACACCAGCAAGGATTCATTGATTATCATGACCGGCAGAGGTGAAAAGCCTGAACTGAGAAACGCCACGATAATCGCGCTGGATAAAGAACATGACCTTGCGCTTTTACGTTTTGAAGGAACAGCATTACCCGCAATGAAACTGGGAAATGCCGGCAAAATAAAAGAAGGAAAATTGCTGGCATTTACCGGTTTTCCAATCGGAATGGTACTCGGCTTTTACCCGGTGACCCATCGAGCCACCATTTCTTCAATTACTCCCGTCATCCTGCCTGCACAAAACGCTAGGCAGCTCGATGCGGCAAAAATTCGACAACTGCAAAAATCTCCTTACAAAATATTTCAGCTCGATGGCACGGCTTATCCAGGCAATAGTGGGAGTCCGTTATATGATCCAGATACAGGAGAAATCTACGGAGTAGTAAATATGGTTTTCATAAAAGGCAAAAAGGAGTCTATACTGAGTGACCCAAGCGGGATCAGTTATGCCATCCCGGCTAACTATGCTATTGATCTGCTTAAACAAGGTGGTTTCTGATCGTCTTATAATAGTGGGATGCTTGCCCATCGGTCTTGCCGTTTTTTACTAATCCGTTTATTTATACGTCATTCTGGCTGGAGTATGCTTTGATTCGGGTATCTAATCATTACATTTCCGGATTTTCCGTATTGCTCGCCAGCATCGAGGCTGCTGCACTGCTCGCGGTTTTTTTTGCTGGTGCGGCCATCCGATTCATGCAGTGGGATGTTCCGATATCCGGGTCACTGATCTCGCAATTACCTGGGGCGGTTACTTTTACTTTCGTAATCCTCGCCAGTATGGCTGCACTGGGTATGTACCAACTGGATGGCCGGCAGGATTTCGAAGGGATTCTGCTCAGACTGCTCCCTTCCCTTGCGCTGGGTTTTGGTTTCATCACCCTTATTTTTTATTTATTTCCGGATCTTTACTTCGGTCGTGGACTACTGGCCATCGTAATGCTGCTGGCCTTGTTGCTGATACTGATCATCCGGCTGCTGTTTTTCAGGTGGTCAGGGCTCGACAATTTACGCCCCCGTGCGCTCGTACTGGGTGCCGGGGTAAATGCCAGAGAATTGCTCGATCTCATTGACAAGACTTCCATTCTGCCTAATTTAAAAATTGTTGGATTTGTACCATTCGATAAAGAAAGCCGTCATGTTCCAGCGGAAATGATCATCCCGAAAGCCGGTTCACTAGCCTCTCTGGTCGGTCAATATGATGCCAGTGAAGTCATCGTCGCAACGCAGGAAAGACGAGGAGGCACTTTTCCCATTCAGGAGCTGCTGGAATGCAGAATAAGCGGTATAAAAGTAACTGATCTGGTTGGTTTCTTTGAGAGAGAGTGCGGCCACTTGCGAATGGATTCACTCTATCCCAGCTGGCTGGTGTTTGGCAGCGGCTTCAACCAGGGAACTTTGAGAACCGTGATCAAACGCATGTTCGATATCATCACCAGCCTGTTGCTGCTGATCGTTACATTACCCATTATGTTACTGACTGCACTGCTGATAGTGATCGAAGACGGGTGGCCGGTATTTTATCGTCAGGAAAGAGTGGGGGATGCGGGAAAAACTTACATGGTCATCAAATTCCGCAGCATGTTCAACGATGCGGAAAAGGCCGGAAAGCCACAATGGGCCACTACGGACGACCCCCGTTCTACGCGGGTGGGACGAATCATCCGCAAACTGAGGATCGATGAATTACCACAGATCATCAATGTGCTCAAGGGAGAAATGAGTTTCGTCGGTCCGCGGCCCGAACGGCCTCATTTCGTTGACATGCTGAGTGCACAGGTTCCCTATTACAACATGCGGCACAGCATCAAACCAGGTATTACTGGCTGGGCTCAGGTACGCTATCCCTATGGAGCATCGATTGAGGATGCCATCGAGAAGCTTCAGTATGATCTGTATTATGTCAAGAATCACAGCCTGTTCCTCGATTTTGTCATTCTGATCGACACTGTTGGCGTCGTCCTGTTGCGCAAAGGCAGCCGATAAATTTCGGCAGTCACGACCTCCCCCGTGCTGACCACCATGGCAACCCTAAGCTACGCAGCAACAGCGATAGCCTTTTTCTTTTTATCCATTCTGCTCATTACCAGCTGGCGAGGACGTCTTTACGGTTTATTGCTGGCAGCAGCCTGTCTTGCCTCCTCGATATGGGCGGCAACGATCGCAGGGCTGTCCTACTGGGATTACGCCTACCCTTTGTTGGTCCAGGTACTGGAACTGCTACGCAACGCCACCCTGACTATCTTCCTGATCACCTTGCTGGGACCCTTCCAGCCAGAAAAAACAGATAAAACATCACCTAAAGTCAGATCGGCAGTCGCTGCCATCGCTCTGTTCTATCTGATTTGTCTGGTTCAGATAATTGTTTTTGGTCAGACCATCAGCATCGATCCAGATCAGCCCGGCAATTCTCATGATTTTCTTGTATGGGTAGCAATGGCTATCATCGGGATGATCTTGGTGGAACAATACTATCGAAACACTCCCCATGAACAGCGCTGGGGAATCAAGTTCATCTGCCTGGGTATCGGTGGCCTGTTTGTCTACGATTTTTATCTGTACAGCGATGCACTGCTATTCAGAAAAATCAGTCCCGATATCTGGGTTGCCCGGGGATGGGTAAATACACTCATTGTTCCGCTGATTGCTCTCTCAGCCGCACGCAATCCAAAATGGACAGTAGGTATTGCGGTTTCGAGGCGCATCCTGTTTTACTCCTCCGCATTATTTGGCGCGGCGGTTTATCTGTTACTGATGGCCGCGGCAGGCTATTACCTCCGATTCTCGGGAGGCACCTGGGGGACGGTATTCCAGCTCACTTTCCTGTTCGGGGCGATTATTCTGCTGATCGTCGTACTGTTCTCCGGGACGACACGATCCTGGCTCAAAGTGTCCATCAGCAAGCATTTCTTCAGTTACAACTATGACTACCGTGAAGAGTGGCTGCGCTTTACACGCACCCTGTCCGAGGAAGAAACAGAATTAAGGGTTCGGGTGATCAAGTCACTCGCACAGCTCGTCGAGAGTCCGGCTGGAGGAGTATGGTTCAAATCGGAACAGCACCATGCCTATCTGCCGATTGCTCGCTGGAACATTCCGCATATCGATGCTTCTGTAGCAATGGACAGCCCTTTTTGCCAGTTCATACAGGAAAATTCCTGGGTGATCGATTTATACCAGCATGATTCTGAATCGCAAAAGTATGCAGCAATGGTGTTACCCGACTGGATGCCTACCATTCCCAAGGCACGCTGGGTAGTACCACTGATATTACATGGAGAACTGCTGGGATTCGTAGTGCTGACCGAACCTCGCAGTGCAGTCGAGTTCAACTGGGAAGTCAGAGATTTACTGAAAGTAGCGGGGAGACAGGCAGCCAGTTATCTGGCGCAGTACGAGGCAGCCCAGGCATTATCCACGGCGCGGCAGTTTGAATCCTTCAATCGCATGTCCATATTCATCGTGCATGACATCAAAAATCTGATCGCTCAGCTTTCGCTGTTACTTACCAATGCAGAAAAGCACAAGGATAACCCGGAATTTCAGCAGGATATGCTGGATACCGTAGCGTTATCCGTCAATAAAATGAAACGCATGCTTGAAAAGCTCAGCAGTGAAAACATACGTGAAGAAAAAAATACCCTGTCTCTGAATGAGCTGCTGCAACGGATCATTGCCAGCAAATCCTTTCATGAACCCAAGCCAGTATTTGATATCACTGATATAAAATTGAATGTACTAGCCGATCCATCACGTCTGGAACGTGTACTCGGCCATCTGGTACAAAACGCAATCGAGGCGACTCCTAAAGACGGGTATGTCGAGGTACGGCTCAAGCAACAAACTGAATGGGCAGTTATCGAAATCGAAGATAGTGGACATGGCATGAGTGAGCAATTCATCCGCGAGAAATTGTTCACTCCTTTCGAATCGACCAAAACAGCAGGCATGGGTATCGGTGTTTTCGAAAGCAGGGAATATGTCGAAGAAATCGGTGGGAAATTGCATGTATCCAGCGAAATATTGAAAGGAACGATTTTCACGGTTGTACTGCCGTTAGCCTCCCCTCCATAGCCCGCAGTATACCGACAACGCTCCATATATTGATCATTGCTCGATCAGACCAGCAATGACCGAAGCGGAAATATCCACTTCCTTATCTGTCGGATTTCCAGAGTCAGCTACCTGACAAAATCCGGTATCCTTGTGGATTCTGATAAATACTAATATTTATACTACAACCATGATGCGGCTCATCTGATATTTCTCGTTACCCGTTTTTCTGAAACACACGACTTTATGCTCCGTTATTTCGAACGCCTGATCAATCCCTTTCCATCGGGCAAACTGACTGAACCTCCTGCCACGCTCTACCAGTTCTGTCGCCATTACATGAAAGGTGCAGAGATTTATTTCATTCTGCTGGCGATTGCCACCTTTTGTGTCGCCGTCGGTGAGGCCATGCTGTTCGGTGTACTGGGAATCATCGTAGACTGGCTGGCTGAGAAAGATCCGCAGGCATTTTTACAGGAAGAAAGGCTGACCTTGCTGGGATTGTCAGTCTTCATCCTGATAGCGATGCCGGTTATCGTTTTCTTTCACTCAGTCATTCTGTACCAGTCCCTGATGGGAAATTTTCCCATGGTCGTTCGCTGGCTATCTCATTGCTATCTGCTCGACCAGAGTTACGCCTTCTTCCAGAACGAGTTCAGCGGGCGTATCGCGACCAAAGTCATGCAAACGGCACTGGCTGTACGCGAAACGATCATCAAAACACTGGATGTTCTGCTGTTCGTCACTGTCTATCTGGTAACCGCATTACTGCTGATTGCCAATGCAGATCTGCGCCTTTGTATTCCGCTGATCATCTGGCTGGCAGTGTACTTATGTATCCTGCGCTACTTCATACCCAAACTCCGGCACATCTCCCGGATTCAGGCAGATAGCCGTTCAAACATGACCGGGCGCATCGTGGACAGTTATGCCAATATCCTCACCCTCAAGCTCTTCTCTCATACCCGGCGAGAATCCGACTATGCCCGGGACGGCATGCAGGAGTTTCTGGATACCGTTCACCCGCAAATGCGCCTGGTGACACAGCTGAATACCTGTGTCTGGATCAATAACATGCTGTCCGTTTTTGCGATCGGTACACTTGGTATTCTGTTATGGCTCGATGAAAGTATCAGCACAGGAGCGATTGCCATTGCACTGAGTCTTGCCATCCGTCTGACCGGAATGTCTCACTGGATCATGCTGGAAGTCGGAGAATTGTTCGAGAACATCGGCATCGTGCAGGATGGCATGAACATGCTGGCCAAACCGTACGTGGTAACAGATTCCCCCAATGCTGTATCACTGTCCGTCACAAAGGGGCAAATCGACTACAACCAGATTGAATTCTCCTACCATGACACTGTTAGAAACGAAGATCATCGGATTTTCAAAGCGCTCGATCTCCATATCAGCCCCGGTGAGAAAGTGGGCATCGTTGGGCCTTCCGGCGCCGGAAAATCGACTCTGATCAACCTTCTGCTGCGTTTCTATGATATCCGGCAAGGTAGTATCCAGATCGATCAGCAGGATATTCGTACCGTGACGCAGGAAAGCCTGCGCGCCAACATCGCCATCGTCACCCAGGACACCTCGCTGCTGCACCGTTCCATCCGTGAAAATATCCTGTTTGGCAGACCTGATGCCACCGAAGAAGAAGTCATCCTGGCTGCACAGCGGGCTCATGCACATGAATTCATCCAGGAACTGGTAGACAGTTACGGCCGTAGAGGATATGACGCCATGGTGGGAGAACGCGGAGTCAATCTGTCAGGCGGACAACGCCAGCGCATCGCCATTGCCCGGGTACTGCTCAAGAATGCCCCTATTCTGGTTCTGGATGAGGCAACGTCTGCGCTGGATTCCGATATAGAAGCCAGCATCCAGCAAAGCCTGCACGAGCTGATGCAAAACAAAACCGTGATTGCCATTGCCCATCGTCTCTCTACCATTGCGGCCATGGACCGGCTGATCGTGCTGGATAATGGGCACATTGTCGAACAAGGACGCCACGCCGAGCTGCTGTCACTCAACAGGCTGTATGCCAGACTGTGGAACCATCAGTCCGGTGGCTTTCTGGGCTATTTCGACCATGATCAGGGCGAGATCCGCTGATCCATCTATCTGGTTGAGATACCCTCTTACTTAAGATCAGAACTTTACCGCTGTGTGGCGGCCGGAGGCTGATCAAACCAGCGATACAGTACGGGCAATACCACCAGTGTCAACAGCGTGGAAGTAATCAATCCGCCGATGACCACAATGGCAAGTGGCCTCTGTACTTCCGAACCAGGGCCGGTTGCGAACAAAAACGGGACCAGCCCGAGCATGGCTACTGTGGCCGTCATCAAGACCGGTCGAAAACGCTGTTCACATCCTCTGATGACAGCATCCTTGACACTGACGCCTTCATCACGCAATTTGCGGATATAGGAAATCAACACTACCCCGTTCAGTACTGCAATTCCCCACAATGCAATAAAACCAACCGAAGCAGGCACCGACAGATATTCACCGGTAATGAACAGGCCAAATACGCCTCCTATCGATGCAAACGGCAGCACCAGAATGATCAGGGCGGCCAATTTAACAGAGCTGAATAATAGAAATAACAAAAAGAAAATGGCTACAATCGTTATCGGGACAATGATAGAAAGAGTATCCATAGCGCGCTCCATATTTTCGAATTGCCCACCCCATTCAAAAAAATAACCACTGGGCAATTCAACCTCCTGAGCAATACGTTTCTGGAGCTCTTCTACAAAACCACCCAGATCGCGCCCATCAACATTTGCCCCTACCACCACACGACGTTTGGCACTTTCGCGCGAGACCTGAGCAGGACCATCGATGACGCTGATATCAGCAACCGTATATAAAGGCACTGTCACCCCGTCAGGTGCACGTAACAACAAATTACGAATAGTCTCGATACTATTGCGAAAATGCGGTGGAAACCGTACTACAATAGAAAAACGCCGTTCGCCATCATACAAAATACTGACCTCACGGCCACCGACAGCAGTTTCAATCAACTCATGCACATCGGCAACATTGATGCCATTACGCGCGATAGCCTTACGATTGATATCGATAGTCAACGACTGCTGACCGGACAGGCGTTCTATCCGGATGTCACGCGCACCAGGAACAGTACGCAGAATACGGGCAATCTGTTCCGAGAACTCTCGCAGTTTTTCCAGATCATCACCAAAGATTTTGACTGCGATTTCTGAGCGTACACCTGTCATCATTTCATCTACCCTTTCTGCAATCGGCTGGGATAAAACGATATTGACGCCCGGAAAAACCTCCAGCAATTTACGAATATCATCTTCAATTTCATCCTGGGTACGACCGGACTCCGGGTCTATAGTCACGATCGGGCCCGATTCATTTTGTCCGGGAGGATCAGCGGGCGATTCACCACGCCCCAGCTTGGATACAACACTTTTTACTCCAGGCACTTGCGCTATGGCCTTCATCGCTTCCATTTCCATCGCAATGGATTCAGTCAGAGAAATAGATGGAGCCCGATACATCTGAGGTGTCAGCGCTCCCTCTTTTAGGGTTGGAATGAATGATTTTCCCAAGAATGGAAACATTACAAATGACATAAATAGCAAACCCAGCGCAGTCACAATTGTCAGTTTTTTTCTCGAGAGTGCCATATTGAGCAGGTATTTATAGGCGCTTCTCAATTTAGCGATTAATTTGGTATCGCGATCGACTCCGCCTTTCAGAATATAGGAACACAGTACCGGAGACAGGGTCAGCGAAATGATCAGAGAAACTGCCAGTGCAATGGCAATCGTAAAAGCCAGAGGACTGAACATCTTTCCTTCCATGCCCTGCAATGCCATCAGCGGTAAAAATACAAGAATGATGATACAAATCCCAAAAATAACCGGTGCCCCCACCTCCGCCACTGCGTCAACAATAGCGCGTGTCCGTGATTCCTGGGTGTTGGCACAATGCCCCAGGCGATGAAAGACATTCTCCACCACAACCACAGTCGAATCGACCATTAATCCGATCGCGATCGCAAGCCCGCCCAGTGACATCAGGTTGGCAGAAATCCCCTGATGGTTCATCACCATAAATGTCACCAGTGGCGTAATCACCAGAGTAGCAACCACAATCAAACTGGATCGAACATCACCAAGAAAAATGAACAATATGACGACTACCAGAAAAATCCCTTCCATCAGCACCTTGCTGACAGTCCACAAAGCTGCATCGACCAGATCGGTACGATCGTAGTACGGAACGATCTGCAATCCGTTCGGCAGCAGATTCTGTTCATTGATCTCAGCCACTTTTGCCTTGACTCGTTCTACGACTTCCTTGGCATTACCCCCCCCAACCATCATGACTATGCCGGAAGCTGATTCTGTATAACCTCCTTTGATGATAGCCCCTGCTCTGACTTCTGTACCCAGTTTAACTTCAGCAACATCTCGCACAAATACGGGTACTCCATTCTCTTCAGACAATACAATATTGCCGATATCCTGCAATGTGCGAATCAACCCCACTCCCTTGACAAGATACTGCTCGCTACCTGTCGGAAGAATACCGCCGCTGGAATTGGCATTATTTCCTGCAATGGCTTGTTCCACCTGTTTCAACGTCAGCCCATAGTGGCGCAGCTTAATGGGATCAGCCAGTACATGGTACTGTCTGACGTATCCTCCCTGCGAATTGATCTCTGCCACTCCGGGGATTGAGCGCAGCAGCGGTCGGACAACCCAGTCCTGCACGATGCGCCGTTCAGTCAGTTCTTCTATAGTTAGTACCCGTTCACCATCGTCAGGATGGTCAATTGTGTACTGATAAACTTCACCAAGACCTGTGGAAAGAGGACCCAGACGCGGGATAATTCCCGGTGGCATTTTACTGCCTACCAGCAACAGTCGCTCCATAACCATTTGCCGGGCAAAATAGACATCCGTTGCATCCGTAAATACCAGCGTAATGATAGATAAACCACTTTTGTTGAGAGATCGCATTTGCACCAGACCCGGGATGCCCGTCATAGCGATTTCCAGAGGAACAGTCACCAATCGTTCTATTTCCTCTGGACTACGGCCAACTGCCTCAGTCGCAATCTGCACCTGAACATTCGTAACATCCGGGAAGGCATCAACTGACAAATGCCGCGCTGCATCCAAACCAAATCCCATCAGAATTACAGCAATAGCGACAACAACCAGACGCTGAGCCAACATGGCGCGTACCATAGAAATAATCATCATTATTCCAGATCCTGACGCTTACGCTCGTTATTCAGATGAAAAGCACCATCGACGATAATCTGCTGATCTGCTGTCAATCCTTCCAGGACAGGCCTCATCTGATTAACCGGTTTATCCAGCTTCACTCGGGTTAATATGAAACTGCCATCCTCTCGAGCAACAAAGACATGATCCTCATTATGTTCGCGCACCACCGCACTTTCCGGGATGACCAGACGTTCACGTGCATGTTCATCGATATGAACCGTAGCCAACATATCCGGTTTCAACTTGCGCTCCGGGTTATCCACTTCAGTACGGACAGTGACTGTTCTTGTTAACGGATTAACAATATCGGATACAAAAACGATAACTCCATCAAAGACCGCATTTCTCAGTGCGGGGACACGAATTTCCACATGCTGCCCCTGTTCAACAAAATGAGCAGCATATTCCGGAACATCCCCCACTACCCATAACTCAGATAAATCAGCCAGCGTAAATAATTGATCTGATGGCTGTACGACTTGCCCGAGAGAAATATCGCGTGCGATAACCGCACCACTGCGCGGAGCAGTAATCACAACGGATGGAAGAATCTGCCCATGCCGGGTCAGGTCTTGTATCGCCTGATTACTTATTCCCAGCAGTAGTAATTGATCTTTTGCCGCACTTAGCTCAGCACTTGAAACTTGAGCTTCTGACTCTCGGCGCTGAAGCTCAGCGGCGCTGATGACATCCTCTGCAAACAGCTGCCTAGCACGCATGGCGGCACGCTCTGCCAACACAGCCAGTGAATTGGCACGCAGATAAGCCAATTGCGCCTGCACCAGCTCCGGACTCGTAATCCGAGCTAATTTGGCACCTGCTACAACGTTATCACCCAAGTGTGCATAAACTTCAACGATCCTTCCGGTAAAGCTGGCTCCCACTTGAACAAGCCTCATCTCATTTACCTTGATCTGACCGGGAACATGCAGCTTTTCAGAGATATCAGCAAAAAATGGCTTACCGACTTCGACTCGCTGACGCAAATCCGCTCTAAAAAAAACGATATGGGAATCAACCGATTCCGCTTTAACATATTCTTCCGGGGAATCCTGCTCCTCTTCTCTGCTGCAACCCGAAACAGACAATGCTAAAAATGTGAAAATAGCCGCAATGATTTGTATCTGAAAACTCATTGGAAAAGGTTACTCCTGTGGATAATGTGCACGCAACCGATCTATTTCTGCCGCCGCTGATTGTAATTCGAACTGGGCCTGCAACAACTCCGAGCGAGCATTACGCAATACCCGCTGAGTATCCAACACTTCGATAAAACCTCTTTCTCCCAGCCGGAAAGCAGCTTCTGCCACACGTAGCGCGGCTTCCGCCTCCCGGACAATGCCGCCTTCGAACATTTCTACTCTGCGCCGCGCAATTTCCATCGCCTGCCAGGCGGATTCCAACAGCCGATTGATCTCATAGCGACGATAATCGAGCGTCTCACGTACTCTGGCTGCATTTGAAACTGCTGCATCGATCTCACCTCTCCGCTGGTAGAAAAGCGGAATCCGTACACTCAGCCCGGCGGTATTCGACGTGAACTGCTTGTCCTGGTAATTACTGTAAAGAATATTCACTGATGGCAGCACAGAAGCACGTTCCTGGTCGATTCGTAAATGTGCACGATTCTGCTCTGCTTCCAGGCGCAAAATTTCCGGATTGGCAGCCGATAATTCGGCACGTAACGTCTCCAGTGAAGGCAGTTTGACCGGATCGCCAAGTGAAGCAGTCACGTTGAATTCAGGCGGCAAGGCGCCTGCTGTCAATTGCAACAAAGCAATACGTGCCCGTTCGGTATTCAATAATGCCGCCTCTTTTCTGCTTGCTGCCGTCATTACTTCGGTATCGGCACGAATCAACTCGAAGCGAGCAGTTTCACCTGATTCAACGCTCAGCTTGATACGACGCTGTATTTCCCCCATGAGATCGTGAATATCTGATTCCATCTCAGCCAGACCACGCCGCAACAGAAATTCATAGATATGCACCCGGAGTTGAGCCGCCAGATCTGCCCGTGCCTGTTCCAGATTTGCGCGACTGGCTTCCACACCCGCCTCTGCTGCACCAATCCGGGCGCGACGCACCCATGGATTTTCCAGTGGCTGACTGACCGTTACTTGTCGCTGCATGGAAGATGGGCCGGTATCAATCTCCGGCAGTCGTGGATTATCAGGCCCGGCCATGAAGGTTACTTCCGGGTTGGGAAAAGCCGAAGCACTGGCGACCCCCGCCTTTGCGATATCAACCTGTGAACGGACAGCCTGCAGCAAACCATTGGCCTGTAACCCCATACGCTGAATGTCAGTGACGGTATAGCCGCCTCCCGCTGCCAGAACCGGATAATTTGATCCCGTAAATAAAGCGAATCCCGACAGGAAACTCCAGAGAAAAATTTTCCGCATACAAAATGAAGATAAAAGCTGTAGTCTTTATAAAGCGAGCAATTACTGCCCTTTGGCTGCTTTTCGTTTTCTTGCCAGATGTTTTTTCCACCACCACCCCGCTGCCAGCAGAGCGAAGAGTGCATACCAGACACCATGAGTCCGCATCCATGCTTCAGGGTTTTCTCGTACGAACAACTGGATTTCAGCCAGATCCGCAATCTGCGGATGCTCGCGGGTGGTTTCAGCCGTCTGCAGGGACAACTCGATCGACAGGTGATGACGCCCCGTCTTTTCGGGGGTAACGATCCAGGACCACCGACTCATCTCACCCTGGCCGGAAAAGAACTGCGCCTGCGGCTCCTGCGGCTCCGGCGGATCAATCGAAAATGCATCTCCGGCTATCCTGGCACGCATTTCAGGAAAAACCTCGCTGCGAATACCTTGCAACTCAGTTCCGGGATGAGACTTTTTGACGATATCGTTGATACGCCGCGCCAGTTCTCGGGTATTCAGCTGCAATGTGATTTCAAAAGGTTTGTATTGTTTTATTTCTCGCGGCAAGTTGATTACCGAACTGTCAGCCGGCAATTTCATCATCGTCAGTGGCGGAAAGTGTTTTTCTCCATACCACGCATGTGCCAGAAAATTCATCACAAACGGAACAAACAAAACCACCGCGAGCAACGCTGGAAACACCATACTGAAACGAACATCTCTTCTGTACATCATACCCCCTTCAAACTGAATGGCTCCTGAACGATCCTTCCATTACCGGATAACATCGCAATCCAATGGAATAAAGAGTAAACTCGATAAAAAGAGGAGTGATTCTTCTGTAATGGTGCATGGTGTTCCTTGTTTCGTTGCCCATCGAGGGTATCCCGCATTGTATCCGGAAAATTCACTGGCTGGAATTCGGGCTGCGATCCGGGCTGGTGCCCGTTATGTCGAAATCGACATTCAACTGAGCCGCCAGCTGACTCCCTATCTCTGTCATGACGATAATCTGAAGCGATTGACCGGCCACGATACTTATCTGACCAGTCTGGAAGACGATGAAATCAATACGCTGACCATCTCCTGCCCAGATGTCACGTGCTCAGCCGGTACAGAGCCTGCTCCAATTCCTCGTCTGGCAGAATTCTGCCGCTATCTGGCGCAGTATCCCCAGGTCACTGCCTTCGTCGAAATCAAATCTGAAAGTATTACCCGGTTTGGCCTGAACAAAACGACGGATGCGATTCTTCCGATCATCGACGTGGTACGCACACAATGCGTCCTGATTTCATTCGATTGGGAACTGATAGCACTAATCCAATCTCACCAGATGTACAAAACCGGCTGGATCATTGAACACTGGACCAACGAACAATCGGCCATGGCAACACGCTTACAACCGGATTATCTGTTCAGCAGCATTCGTTGTCTTCCCGAAAAACTCGATCAACTCTGGTCCGGCCCCTGGCAATGGGTGATTTATACAGTCGATGATTACGCTACGGCACTCGATTATGCAAAAGCCGGCATTACGCTGATCGAAACTGATACGATCGGCACGCTGCTCGCTTCCTGACCTGATCATGTCTACAACCTGCCACTACGACATTGTAATCATAGGAGGAGGAATTCAAGGTACAGCCGCTGCACAGGCCGCCGCTGCACTTGGTTACAATGTGCTGGTACTGGAAAAAACTGCTCTGGCTGCAGGAACTTCGAGCCATTCAAGCAAGCTGATCCACGGCGGTCTGCGTTATCTGGAAAGTGGCCAGTTCGGACTGGTATGGGAAAGCCTGAAGGAACGGGCTGCGTTTCTGCGCCTTGCGCCTTCGCTGGTCAGACTGCAGCCATTTCATATCCCTATCTACGATCAGACCTCACGCGATACATTGATCATACGTGCAGGGCTCAGTCTTTACTCCCTGCTTGCAGGATTGGGCAAAGGTGCAGGCTTTCATTCCATACCAAGAAGGAGATGGGGGGAACTGGATGGCCTCTCCACGCGCGGACTCAGACATGTCTTCCAGTATTGGGACGCGCAAACCGACGATCAGGCACTCACCCAAGCGATCATGCATTCTGCCTCCTCGCTCGGTGCGGAATTACGCTGTCCGGCCGAATTCATCCACGCCAGAATTTCCGGAGAAACTTGTGAAATAGAATTTCTGGAAAACAACCAAACTTACCAGTGCACGGCAAGCACACTCGTCAATGCTGCCGGCCCATGGGTCAGTCAGGTAGCAGAACGGATCTCGCCCGCACCACCGGCATATCCGGTAGAGCTGGTACAAGGTACTCACCTGATATTGGAAGGAAAGCTGGACAAAGGCTGTTATTACCTCGAATCACTACAGGATCGAAGAGCCATTTTCGCACTGCCATGGAAGCAGCATATTTTACTGGGCACAACTGAAACGGTATTCGAAGGAGTGCCTGACAAAGCTCTCCCGCTGGTATCCGAAGAAAACTACCTGCTGGGTTGCTTCCGATATTATTTTCCCGATCACGACGCCACGGTACGGGAACGCTTTACCGGCCTGCGCGTACTGCCCGTATCGCGTAACAACCCTTTCGGTCGCTCGCGTGAAACTCACCTGCAATGTGATTCGCCTGAATCCCCTCGGGTTGTGGGAATTTATGGAGGGAAACTGACTGTCTGCCGCGCAACTGCCCGGAAAATTCTGCATACTCTGCGGCCTTCACTGCCCGTTCGGATTCCCAAAGCAGATATTTCACAATTGACACTCAAGCTTCCTTAACATGATTTAGCTGGGGTTTATTTTTCTCGATCTTCTCCATTTTTTTTGCCCGGCGTGTGATCTCTTCTTTGATCTCTTCCAGAAAACCATTATTTTTCTTGTGCTGCTGTTTTGTCTTCCACCATGTAAAACAGACGATCGCTCCCAGCAGAATCGGCACAAAACTCACCACTTCAATCCCATCAAACATTAAAAATACAGCTCCAGTCGAGATACCAAATACACCCAGTAATCCCGTGAGGTATCCCTTGCGTCCATTCCAGATCGACTGTGCATATTTGGCGCACCATGCCTCGATCTGGTCCCGGGTCGATACCAGTTCCTCATCTGTCCATTTTTTAAGATTCATTTGTTCTCCTCCTGATCAATTATCAATGATGTCACCCGCTTACCAGGGCACTCGGATGATCGAACCCGATACCTGGATTATGATTCGGAAAGATCATATAAATGGAGTACTGCCCGAAGCACGCTATAAATCAGGCTTGTCCAAGTGGCAAAGTTTATCAGTACCTGTATACGCTATAAGTGCATTTTTACTGCTGACACCATCACCACCAAACCGGCACCATTCGATTAAATAAATACAGAAGAGTAATAAACAGGAAGCTAACAAGTCTTCACTCCGTTTTCTTACCAGTTGACTTCCAGCAACCTGTCAGACCGTCTTGAATTTGATGAAGTAAAGCAGCTTAAAATATCTTTTGTGGTGCCGGGAGGGGGAATCGAACCCCCATGATGTTACCATCGCGGGATTTTGAGTCCCGTGCGTCTACCAATTCCGCCATCCCGGCTCAAATTGCGGCAGGGATGCAATTATCACTGAAATCGCCCCGTACAGCAACCAGCAACAAATTTACACGGCAAATCAATATTCCCAGCTGGTTGTTCAGAATATGACTCGACTTGGGGTACTCCTTCCCAGATCAGGTCGCAGCATGCCTTATGAAATAAAACGATCTGTTCCACCCGGCTTACAATATCGATTACATCGTATACGCTGCATGCTCAGATTGTGTGTCATCTGGTTCTGAGCTAGTATTTTCAGCAAAAATATGTTTCGGCTGGAGAAGTGTCATTACTTCCGTTCCCGGATGCTCCGCTGACGTCTTTATGTCACCCTCACCGGGTCTTGAATAATGCACCATTAAAGCCCGAACGGCTAAGCCAGGCTGACATTGCTAAGAAAACAGAGATAACGAAATTGTTTCATACCTGAAAATGTTGAGAATTTCATGCAAAATCCTATTTTGAATGACTCGGACGAATCTGCGGTTATTACACCGGAAGCGGAACTGCTTGTCAGTGAAGTATCCCAATACCTCAAACCTGAAGATCTGGCATTACTCAAAAGCGCTTATTTCTTCGGCCAGAAAGCGCACTTCGGCCAGTTCAGAAAATCGGGGGAGCCTTACATTTCCCACCCCGTTACCGTTGCCAGAATACTGGGCGAGCTGCGCTTGGATGCAGTCACACTCACTGCAGCACTGTTACACGATGTGGTGGAGGATACCGGCATCCTGAAGCAGGAAATCAGCGAAAGATTTGGTCCTTCCGTAGCCGAGCTTGTCGATGGTGTTTCCAAACTCGACAAAATCAAGTTCCAGACCCAGGCAGATATGCAAGCGGAAAATTTCCGCAAGATGCTGTTAGCTATGGCACAGGATGTGCGAGTAATACTGATCAAGCTGGCTGATCGCCTGCACAACATGCGCACTCTCGAGGTAATGTCACTGGAGAAACGGCATCGTATCGCCCAGGAAACTCTGGAAATTTATGCTCCAATCGCCCATCGACTCGGCCTGGAAAACATATACCAAGAACTGCAAGAGTTAGGTTTTCGTTTTTCCTATCCGACTCGCTACAAGGTCCTGCTCAAAGCAACCAAAGCAGCCAGAGGCAATCGACGGGAAGTCGTCGGAAAAATTCTGGACGCAATCAAGCAACGCCTGCAGGAAACAGAGTTGGATGCTGTAGTAACCGGACGTGAAAAACATTTATACAGTATCTATAAGAAAATGGCCGAGAAACATCTCAGTTTCTCGGATGTGCTGGATATTTACGGTTTTCGGGTAATCGTCAGAGATGTTTCTTCCTGCTATGTAGCACTCGGAGCACTCCACGGCCTTTACAAGCCGATCCCTGGTAAATTCAAAGACTACATCGCCATCCCCAAACAGAACGGCTACCAGTCATTACACAGTACATTGCTTGGACCTTACGGATTACCGATAGAAATACAGATCCGCACCCATGAGATGCATCACATTGCAGAAGCCGGGGTAGCTTCACACTGGCTTTACAAAAGTAAGAACACTGACGCTGGAACAGATGATCTGCACATGAAAGCCAACCAGTGGATGAAAGGTCTGCTGGAAACCCTGAATGACTCTTCCGATTCGCTCGAATTTCTGGAACACCTCAAGGTTGATCTGTTCCCTGGTGAAGTATATGTTTTCACTCCTCAAGGCAAGATATTGACATTACCAAGAGGCGCAACAGTAGTAGATTTCGCCTATGCCGTACATACCGATGTTGGAAATTGCTGTGTGGCGGCCAGAATCAACGGTGAAATCACCCCATTGCGTACCCGACTGAAAAGCGGGGATCGCGTGGAGATCATCACTGCACCAGCCGCCAAGCCGAATCCTGTCTGGTTGTCTTATGTCGCAACGGGTAGAGCGCGCTCCAGTATTCGCTATTTTCTGAGAACCATTCAATACAGTGAATCAGTCAAGCTTGGAGAGCGCCTGCTGAATCAGGTACTGCATTCCTTTGGTGTAAATCCGGACGCCATCGAGCCATCGCAATGGGAAAAACTAGTCAAAGAAAGTGGGGCTAAATCCAAAGAAGCACTGCTGGCAGACATTGCGCTGGGAAAACAGCTTGCAGCCGTTCTGGCCAAACGCCTGGCGGTACCGGGCGAATCTGTCTCAACTATCCAGAGCAATAACTCCATCACCATCCTTGGTACGGAGGGAATGGCCGTCAAATTTGCACGATGCTGCCATCCCATACCCGGTGACGGCATCGTTGGTCTGATCAAGAAAGACCAGGGACTGGTGATCCATATGCAAGATTGTCCCACGGTAATCAGGATAAAAGATCATAAAAATATGGAAAATCAACTGGATGTCATCTGGGGAACGGACATCGATCGAACTTTTCCTGTCAGTATATTCATGACGGTGGTAAACAAAAGCGGGGTACTGGCCAGAGTAACTGCCGAGATCGCTAAAGCAGATTCGAATATTGACGATATAACGCTGGAGAATGACAAAGATTACACCACCATGCGCTTTATCCTCCAGACCAGAGATCGTCAGCATCTTGCACAGATTTTCCGCAGGCTGAAGCACATTGATGAAATAGTCAAAATGGGGCGTATCAAGAACCTGTAAACCACTACCTTATAAAAAATGAGTACCGACAATCTGTTACTTGACTTTACTTCGCCCGGAGCAATCCCCCCTGATCCCGCCGAGGTAGTACGGCGGGTAGTCGATGAAACACAAACGACAATGCGGGCACTCGAATCACTTCTTGAGAACGAACGAATAGAAGATATGACCGGGTGGAGATTGTTGGCAATGTTTTATCTGGCAACCGACCAACTAAACGATCTGGCTAAAATCGAAAAGCAATATAAAAGCATCACTGGCATATCTCTTTCAGCAGATCTCAGACAGAAATACCCGCAGTGGTTTAATGATGAAGCTGCCAGCGATCCGGTCGTATTCGAAATCCCGAAGAAAATTACTGCAGCAGCATTGCCTGACAATATCATTATCCAGCGCGGGCAATGTTCCCCAGATAGCGTACTACTGGATTTTTCACAGGTACAGGAAATTGATAATGATGGGTTGAAGAAGCTGGCACAACTCTTTTCTTCTTTGGCACAGAAAGACAACAGACCCGGGTTGAGACAGGCAGATCGTTTCATCACCTGCCTGCAGAATAAGGCAGAAACAGGTACGGGAACCCGTGCAATATGGGATGTATTGTTTGCCTATGAACGGTTCCGCGAGGACAGAGAGGCTTTTGAGGAAAAAGCGATCAAGTTTGCCGTTCTTTATGGAATTTCACCCCCGTCCTGGGAATAAACACCGCACCATTACCGGCTTTTCTTCTCCTCACGCACTTTCTCGACCAACTGATTCAGAACTGAAATCGTATCCTGCGGGGTACCGCCTGCCTTACCGCTGGTCAGATATCTGCCATCCACCACTAATGCCGGAACACCAGTCAGCTTATATTGCCGTATCATTTGAGCAGAGCGGTTTGCCTGGTTCTGAACTGTGAATGAGTTGTAAGCGCCAACGAACTTGTCACGATCGACCCCCTGTTTTACGACCCAGTCGAACAACGTCGTTTCTTTCGACAAATCCGTTTTTTCACGATGAATGGCATGATAAACCTTATCATGCAACGTTTGAGTCAGGCCGAGGCTTTCCATTGCATAAAAAGTTTTTGCACCAGGCACCCAGTTATTCCTGAGAATGGCGGGCACGAACCGGAACGCCACATCCGCCGGCTTGTTCTCCAGCCAGCGACTGAGATAAGGATGCAAATCACTGCAATGTGGGCAGCCGTACCAGAAGAATTCAATGACTTCAATGTGTTTTGGGTCACCTTCAGTCGGTTGAGGAACTGAGAGCACCGTATAATCCCTACCTTCAACGATTTCTGCATGAGCAGTCAACACTGCTGACAGGTTTACAACGATAAAACTCAAGAGAAAGCAGATCATTTTTCTTGCAGTCATCTATTTTTCCTCGCTTTCGAAGTTGGTAAATCTGTTCCGGTTTGGATCCCAGTCGCTTTGCAACCGGATTCGGCCACATCGATCGGAATTGTTTACTGCACCACCAGACTTGATGTTATCCCATTTTCCTGTAATGAAGCACGAACCCGATCAAGCTCTTCCATTCTGGTGAACGGGCCGACTCGTACACGATGGACGGAAACATTGCCTTCAGATCTTCCAGTCTGGACTGAAGCAATGATACCCAGCAAAGCAAGCTCGGCTTTCACCCTCTCAGCATCACTGGAATTTCTGAAGGAACCCGCCTGAAGATAATATCGATTCTTGGGTTCGGGAGCCTTCTCAGGCAATTTTTCAGCGGTTTTTTCAGGTATCTTCCTGGTAACGGTCGCAGCAGGCGGTAACGGTGTGAGATCAAACATATCTTCACCCGGCGGCTCATCAATACCCGGCAGAATTTTGTAGAAATCAAAACGTGATCCGCTTGTGCCCGCTTGGTTCGTATTCGACTCGGCTTTTTTCTCCCGCTTCTCTGGCGATGGTGATTGTCGCCCGGGTGATTTTTCAGAGGATTGACTCTGAGCGACTTTCCCTCCGCTCAGAAACGGACTAGGAGCCTGGCTAAGGTATAACCATACCCCGATTGCACTTGCCAGGCCCAAGGTATAGCCCACAAACAGACCAAGCCACAGCAGGCTGCCATTTTTATGGGCTTTTGCCGAATTTCTGGATTTATAATCCCGACTCATTGATTTTTCCGTATTGCGTTCAACTACATTTTACGGGGAGCGGTCACCCCCAATAACGTCAGCCCTTTCGATAAGACCTGGCGAATGGCTGAAATCAGTGCCAACCTCGTTATTTTAAGCGACTCATCTTCAACGAGAAAACGTGTCGAGTTGTAATAGCTGTGAAACTCGCCTGCCAGTTCACGCAGGAAAAAAGCAATGAGATGGGGTGCGCGTTCTTTTGCCGCAACTTCAACCGTATCCGTAAAATCGATCATTTTCTGCAAAAGCACGAGTTCGGCAGGATCAGTCAGTAACTCCGTTTCCGCTTGCGCAAGCATATCTTCAGTGTCCCCCCACTGATCGAGCACACTACAGATACGAGCATGTGCATATTGTACGTAATAAACGGGATTATCATTGCTCTGTGATTTGGCCAGATCGAGATCGAAATCCAGATGCTGATCACTTTTACGCAGCACATAAAAAAATCGTGCTGCATCATTGCCCACTTCCTGACGTAATTGCCGCAATGTGACGAATTCTCCCGAACGAGTGGACATGGAAACTTTCTTGCCATCCCGATACAACACCGCAAACTGGACCAGTGCTATTTCAAGCCTGCCTGGATCGAGCGACAATGCCTCTATGGCACCTTTCACCCGTGGAATATAGCCGTGGTGGTCCGCTCCCCAGATATTCAGCATATAATCGAAACCACGCTCGTACTTGCTGAGATGGTAAGCGATATCCGAGGCAAAATAGGTATACAGGCCATTTTCACGTTGCACGACCCGATCTTTCTCATCGCCGAAATCGGTAGAACGGAACCAGAGCGCACCATCCTGCCGATACAGCAGTTTTTTATCATCCAGCAGCTGTACAGCATGGGCCACCATCCCGCTATCGAACAATGACTGTTCCGAAAACCAGGTCTCAAACTCGACACCGAATTCCATCAAGTCATTCCGGCAGTCCGCCAACTGTTCTGTCAGAACAAAGTTGTGCAGATCAGCATAATCCTGACCAAGAACGGATTTTGCTGCAGTGATGAGTCTGTCGAGGCGCTCATCTTCACTGTCAGCCGTCGCATTCGAACTGATTTCAGTCAGTTGCCGTATCGTTACATCAGAGTGATGGGCGTAACGATCACCATGTGCCTGGTATATTTCCGATGCCATGTCAGCGACATACTGGCCGCGGTAAGCATTGGCAGGGAATGGGAAGGAGAGTCCGCACAGATCAAGGTAACGCAACCAGGTCGATAATGTCAGAATATCCATCTGCCGGCCGGCATCGTTGACATAGAATTCGCGCGTAACGGTATAACCAGCCGCGGTCATGATATTGGCCAGGCTGGCACCAAACGCTGCCCCTCGTCCATGCCCGACATGCAGCGGACCGGTAGGGTTGGCCGATACAAACTCGATTTGTATGGTTTTACCTGCTCCCAGCCTGTTGTGGCCGAACGAATCACCCGCCTGCAGTACGGCATGCAGAAATTGCTGTTTGGCTGTTTTCTTCAGAAAGAAATTGATGAATCCGCCGCCGGCAACATCGGCTTTTTCCACACAGGAAGAATCGGGCAGCGCTCCAATCAATGCTTTTGCCAGTTCAAGCGGATTCCGGCGTAAACGCTTGGCCAGTTTCATCGCCAGATTGCTGGAATAATCACCATGATCTGCCAGTTTGGGGCGCAACAACTCGATTTGAACTCCTGCCTCATCCGGAAGAATTTGCCTTGCTGCCTGATCGAGCAATTGAATACAGTGTGATTTGAAGTCGGGAAGAATCGTTGTAACCATGACAGGAAAGTGTTTCAGCAAGCCCGCATTATAGCGGCTCGATTGCAAACTTGTTTGCGTGTTTTGACGTATAAGCCATACCGAAAAACCGGTTCGGCAGATTCTGGTAAAGATTCCTGATCTGATGCTAGCGCAGTCCAGATCACCTTTCCACAACGGAATTCTGCTGAAAATCGCCTGTATTTTCGGGCTGGATGGACATTTCAGGATTTGCAGATTTCATGTGTTATCCAGCCGGTATATAATGCAACGTATTATGACCGTGTAAAGGCCTTGATCGACTCAAATGGAAAATACAGCAGAAAAATTCGAGGAAGAAATACTCGATGCTTGCATCCGTCATGCAAAAGAAGTTCTGGCAGAGCAGCTCCCGCTTGTCAAAGACAAAAAATATGACTTCGCACCGCAATTCAAAGATTTGACCATCCAGCTCTATCTGGTGGGTGTCATGCAGCAGTTTTATGACCAGTATGAAGCAACGACGACAGATGCTCAGGAAAAAGCATTCCATGCGTTGTATTGCATGATGATCAAAGATGGTGTCAAATCCAGGCGGGCAAAAAACCAGGCTGCATTCATCAGACAAATGTCCAGACTGGATGATGGTGATGAGGCACTGGCGCTGGCGTTAGGGTATGAATCAAAGCCGGGTGATCACAGCCTTGCTGAGATTTTTGACCATTACGTCAATGAAGCCAGAGTTTCAAAGGGGCTCTGGCATTTCTACGACCAGGGCAAGAAAATCCTGCTACTGGGTGGTTTACTCTTCGCCATGGCGGGTATATGGTTCGTAACGATCTATCTGCCGGAAAGTGACAGTATCACTATTCTGGCTTTCGGATTATTAGCCGCACTTTTTTTCATAGTACCTGTGTTTCTGGTCGGTCTGCTGATTTACCGTTACAAGACCCGAAAAGGTAGTCGCACCCAAACACCCCCTCAGTGACTGGTAAGATCCGGGGGCTGGCATGTACCCGGAAAGTAATTCTCTGACGATACAGAAACTACCCAAGGAGTATTTCCAGCTTTAAATCGATCCTGCTGATTTACATGGGTTATTTATCTGCTTTACTTGATATTTCCTGAATTTTATGAGTGCAACGATCATCAGCGGCAGTCTTATCGCAAGCAAATTTCGCGAAGAACTGAAGCAACGCGTCAAAATACTCTCAGAAACATGGATGCAACCCGGGCTGGCAGTAATTCTGGCGGGAGATAATCCTGCCTCTTGCGTATATGTGCGCAACAAGGCAAAAACATGTGAGGAATTGGGTATTCGCTCTGAAGTCTTCAATCTTCCGGGTGATATTTCTCAGAAAGCGCTGTTACAGCAGATTCAGGACTTGAATACCAATCCGGAAATCCACGGTATTCTGGTGCAACTGCCCTTGCCTGACCATATCCGGATCGATGAAGTCATTGCTGCCATCGCTATAGAAAAGGATGTGGATGGCTTTCACCCCTGTAATGTCGGTGCATTGGTAACGGGTCACGCCTTGTTTCATCCATGCACTCCCTTTGGCGTAATGAAAATGCTGGCAGAACATGATATTCCGCTCCAGGGACAGCACGCAGTCATCGTCGGTCGCAGTAACATCGTCGGGAAACCGATGGCCCTCATGCTGCTGGCAAAAGGTGCGACGGTCACGGTTTGTACTTCACGGACACGGAATCTGGCCAGCCATACCCGTAACGCCGACATTATCGTCATGGCTGCAGGAAAAGCGAATCTGCTGACGAGTGATATGATCAGAACAGATGCGACAGTCATTGATGTAGGAATCAATCGTCTGCCAGACGGGCGGCTTTGCGGAGATGTCGAATTTTCAGGAGTGAAAGAAAAAGCAGGATACATCACGCCGGTCCCCGGTGGAGTAGGACCGATGACGATCGTGATGCTGATGAACAATACGATCGAAGCTGCTGAACGTGCGAAAGCAGTGGCTCTGGCCGGTGGCTGGCACAGTTCTGTGCAATAATTTTGGAATTGTCAACAGGGAGCAGACCCGAACATGGATCCAATGGATATTGATCCGCAGGAAACGCAGGAATGGCTGGATGCCTTGGAAACGGTTCTGATGAACGAAGGAACCGAGCGTGCTCATTTTCTGCTGGAAAAACTGGTGGAAAAAGCCCGTCGTTCCGGTGCATACCTGCCCTACAGCGCCAATACCGCTTATATCAATACTATCCCCCCCGGCAAGGAGGAACGTTCACCGGGCGATCATGCGCTGGAGCATCGTATCCGCTCCTATATCCGCTGGAATGCGATGGCCATGGTGTTACGTGCCAACCGCCATACCAATGTTGGCGGCCATATCGCCAGTTTTGCCTCGGCAGCTACGCTCTATGATGTCGGCTACAACCATTTCTGGCGTGCCACCAATGAACAACAGGAAGGAGATCTGGTGTACGTACAGGGGCATTCTGCTCCCGGTATTTATGCACGTGCTTTCCTATTGGATGAATTGACTTCCGATCAGCTCGATAATTTTCGCCAGGAGGTCGGTAATAATGGTCTGCCTTCTTACCCTCACCCATGGCTGATGCCGGATTTCTGGCAATTCCCGACCGTTTCGATGGGTTTGGGACCGCTCATGGCAATCTACCAGGCGCGCTTCATGAAATATCTGGGTGCACGCGGACTTGCTCAAACTGAAGGGCGCAAGGTCTGGGCCTTCATGGGGGATGGTGAGATGGACGAGCCGGAATCTCTCGGAGCCATTTCTCTGGGCGCACGTGAGAAACTGGATAACCTGATTTTCGTCATCAATTGTAATCTGCAGCGCCTCGACGGACCAGTACGAGGTAACGGCAAGATCATTCAGGAAATGGAGAGCACTTTCCGTGGTGCCGGCTGGAATGTGATCAAAGTCATCTGGGGCTCCTACTGGGATCCACTGCTGGCCAAGGATACCAAAGGACTGCTGCAACAACGCATGATGGAATGCGTCGATGGTGAATATCAGACCTTTAAATCACGTGATGGCGCTTACGTTCGCCAGCATTTCTTCGGCAAATATCCGGAATTGCTGGAAATGGTCGCCAACATGTCGGATGACGATATCTGGCGATTGAATCGCGGCGGCCACGATCCTCACAAAGTTTATGCCGCCTATAGCGCAGCAATGAAACACACCGGCCAGCCCACTGTGATTCTGGCCAAAACGATCAAAGGCTACGGTATGGGTGAAGCTGGTGAGGCACAGAACATCACTCATCAGCAGAAAAAAATGGGCACGATCTCACTGAAGGCATTCCGCAATCGCTTTGGTCTGCCGGTGCCGGATGACAACATCGACGAGATACCTTACCTCAAGCTTGAGGAAGAATCGCCTGAATACACCTATATGCGTGCGCGGCAACAAGCAATGGGTGGTTTCATTCATCACCGCCGTCGCAAAGCTGCTGCCTTACAGATCCCTCCGCTCTCTGCTTTTGAGACACTGCTCAAAGCCACTGGTGAAGGGCGCGAATCCTCCACCACGATGGCATTTGTAAGAATACTCAACGTCCTGGTAAAAGATAAGAATATCGGCAAGCATGTGGTACCCATCGTAGCAGATGAATCACGTACATTCGGTATGGAAGGTATGTTCCGACAGCTGGGTATCTGGTCATCGGTAGGGCAACTCTATACCCCGGAAGATGCCGATCAGTTGATGTACTACAAAGAAGATCGGAACGGACAAATTTTGCAGGAAGGGATCAACGAAGCAGGTGCCATGGCATCGTGGATGGCGGCAGCCACGGCTTACAGCACACATGGTGTGCAAATGATTCCATTCTATATTTTCTATTCAATGTTCGGCTTCCAGCGTATTGGTGATCTTGCCTGGGCAGCAGGGGATATGCGCTGCCGTGGCTTTCTGCTGGGAGGTACCGCCGGCCGCACGACGCTGAATGGTGAGGGATTGCAGCACGAGGATGGTCACAGTCACCTAGCTGCTTCCACGATTCCCAACTGCGTATCCTACGATCCGACTTTTGCCTACGAGCTGGCAGTCATCATGCAGGACGGTCTGCGTCGTATGTACCAGGAACAGGAAGACGTTTATTACTACATCACTGTGATGAACGAAAATTATCCGCACCCGGAAATGCCCAAAGGTGCTGAACAGGGCATTCTGCAGGGTATGTATCTGTTCCGTAGCGGCGGTAAACAACACAGTAAGTTGCATGTACAACTGCTGGGCTCAGGGACGATTTTACGGGAAGTGATCGCCGCGGCAGAGATTCTGGAAAAGGATTACAAGGTCTCGGCAGATATATGGAGCGTAACCAGCTTCAATCAGTTACGGCGTGAAGCGCTCGCTGTATCACGCCATAACCTGCTTCATCCGGATGAATCGGCCAGAATATCGTATGTGGAAACCTGTCTGAAAGATCGTGAAGGACCTGTCATTGCCTCAACGGACTACATGAAGATCGTTGCCGATCAGATTCGGGAATTCATCCCCAAGCGTTATTTCGTACTGGGAACGGATGGGTTCGGCCGTTCCGATACACGTGAGAAACTGAGACAATTCTTTGAAGTCGATCGCCATTACGTTGTGATCGCAGCACTCAAAGCATTGGCGGATGAAGGAAAGATTCCAGCCTCACAAGTAGCCAAGGCAATCCGTACCTTTGCGATCGATCCGGACAAACCCGAGCCGGTCAAGATCTGATTCTGTTCACGGCAGGTAGAATAACTCTGTCGATTCCTTCTGACAGCATTTGTTGCAGCAAATCAAGGAGTGCAAGTGGCTGAAGTCAAGAAAGTTCTGGTCCCGGATATCGGGGATTTTGAAGATATTCCGGTCATTGAAATCATGGTCAAGTCTGGCGACAGTGTACAGGTCGAGGACCCGTTGATCGTGTTGGAATCGGATAAAGCTACTGTCGAGGTTCCTTCACCGTATGCCGGAGTCATCCGGGAAATCAAGGTTCAAATGGGCAGCAAAGTCTCCAAAGACTCGGAGATTCTGACCATGGAAATGGTATCTGCAGAAAACGGCAATAAAACAGCTTCCCAGCCACAGCCGGCAGAGCCATCATTTGGATCACAGTCTGCACAACCAACCCAGCCAGTCGAAACAGGAGCCGGTCAATCCGAAGAGGAACCAGCAGCCAAATCTGCTGCTACGACAGAGAAGCCAGCTACCCCCTCTGCACCCGTACAGATGCCGGACCATCCAGCTGGTCAGGACAATAAGGTAATTCCCCATGCAAGCCCTTCGGTCAGACGATTTGCCCGCGAGCTGGGGGCGGATCTGAGCAAGGTAGTGGGAACCGGCCCCAAGCAGCGCATTCTCAAAGAAGACGTACAGGCTTTCGTTAAACAGGCCCTGGCGGGTGGGCGTAATGCCAAGGGAGGCACACTTGATTTATTACCGTGGCCGCATGTGGATTTTGCCAAATTCGGACCAATCGAGCTGAAATCCCTGTCGCGTATCCGGGAAATCTCAGGTGCCAATCTGCATCGCAACTGGGTCATGATCCCGCATGTCACACAGTTTGACGAAGCAGATGTTACCGATCTGGAAGCACTCAGAAAAAACCATAACGAAACCCGGCAAAACGATGGCACTAAACTGACCATACTGGCTTTCCTCATCAAGGCAGTCACAGCAGCCCTGAAAAAATTTCCGGAGTTTAACGCCTCTCTGGATAACAGCGCCACAGAAAGCCAGCTCATCATCAAGCGCTACTATCACCTGGGTTTCGCAGCTGACACCCCTAACGGGCTGGTAGTCCCCGTCATTCGGGATGTGGATCAGAAAGGAGTGATCGGTATCGCCGAGGAGCTTACCAGACTGTCCTCACTCGCTCGTGAAGGCAAATTGAAACCGAGTGACATGCAGGGCGCAAGTTTTACCATTTCCAGCCTGGGTGGTATCGGCGGAACAGGCTTCACCCCCATTATCAATGCACCAGAAGTAGCAATCTTAGGCGTCTCGCGTGCAAGTCTGAAACCGGTTTACCAGAACGGGCAATTTGTTCCACGCCTGGTGCTCCCACTTTCGTTATCCTACGACCATCGGGTAATCGATGGTGCATCAGCTGCACGCTTCACTGCACATCTGGCCAGTATTCTGGCGGATATGCGTCTTGCCCTGTTCTGAGTTACCACATCGGCTACATAGCCCGCCTGATGACACATTGACCGGTAATGGCTGAAACAACCCGATACTCACTCACCGGAATTTATGGGGGAACGTTTGATCCCATTCATTATGGACATCTGAGAATAGCGGAAGAACTGGTGGACATTCTGGAACTGAGCCATTTGTTTTTTTTACCTGCGGGCCGGCCCCGTTTGCGTAATCCCCCTTTTGTAGCTGGCGAGCATCGCATTGCCATGTTGCAGGAGGCCATTCGTGGGAATAACCGATTCTCGGTAGATGACCGTGAAGTCAGGCGCACCGGAGAAACCTACAGTGTCGAGTCACTGCAGGAAATCCGGCAGGAATACGAGGCAAATGAGTCTGTTGCACTGTGTTTCATCACAGGTACCGATGCCTTTATCAAACTGCCGTACTGGCATCGCTGGCGCGAATTGTTTGAATTGTGCCATCTCATCATCGTCAATCGCCCCGGATCCGTTCCGGTCAGATACCCATCCGATCTGCCCGATGAATTGCGGGATGTCTGTCAGGATCGCTGGACGACCATGGCTGATGAGTTGAAAAATTCTCCTGTTGGCCTCATCTTCACAGCACCCACTACCCTGCTGGATATTTCATCTACAACAATCAGAAATATCATCGCTTCAGGAAAAAGTGCACGTTATCTGCTACCTGAATCAGTACTCAACCATATCGACAAGCATGGCTTTTATGCCGGAGGAAAATGAAATCACCTGAAAAACTGCTGGAAACGGCGATCATGGCTCTGGAAGACCTCAAAGCCAGCAATATCCATGTGATGGATGTCAGTAAACTGACTTCGTTATGCACCACCATGATCGTAGCCAGTGCCGACTCCACACGCCAGACCAAAGCACTGGCCGGCCATGTACAGGAAAAGGTAAAAGCAACAGGCAGCATGGTTTACGGAATAGAAGGCGAACAAACCGGGGAATGGTTGCTGGTCGATCTGGGAGATATCATCGTCCATATCATGCAACCTGCCATTCGCAGTTATTATGATCTGGAAGGACTCTGGTCAGAACAGGCTTGGCGATCACCTCAGGAAAATGCTGCTGTATACGGTTGATTCACAGCTATGAAAAGTGCGATCCGTTTCAAAGTTGTATGCAGCTTCTTCGATTGATCCGCTGCGATGGCTTTCATGCATGCGCTCATCTGAAACATGAAGTTCCATATCCTGGCCGTTGGAAACAAAATGCCGGACTGGATCAGGAACGGGTATATGGAATACTGCCAGCGCATGCCCAAAGAAGCCGAGTTGCTGCTGGTGGAAATCAAACCGGAAAAGCGCGTTAGCAGCAAAAATACCAGACAACTGCTGCAGGCTGAAAGTGAACGCATTCAGACTGTTCTGCCGCCCGGATGCCATATCGTCGTACTGGATGAAACAGGCAAGCAGGCCACGACCATGAAGCTGGCAGAAATGATGGATCGCTGGATGGAATCCGGTCAGGATGTCGCATTTATCATCGGCGGAGCTGACGGGCTGCATCAGGATATCAAACAGATGGCCCATGAAAAGCTGGCACTGTCCGCCATGACCCTTCCACACGGACTGGCCAGGGTATTACTGGCGGAACAGCTTTACCGCGCATTTTCCATTAACCGCAATCATCCCTACCACCGTGCATGACTCGTCATCCTGAGGTAGAGTTCAGGTTACAGATATTTTTCATACTGACCCCCTGCTGCAAAAGCAGGGTCTAGATCCGATCTGAATAATGATTATCCCGGCTGGCAATTGTATTTATCTGGCATCGCGCAGCACCCGCAGGCGCGACCTGCTCAAGCAAATAGGAATCAGGCACAGCATATTGCTCATGCGGGAAGCTTTGTCCCGGCCGGCAGATGTGGATGAAACCCCACTTCCGGAAGAATCTCCGGCGGATTATGTCTACAGAATCACGCACACTAAGGCGGAAGCCGGCTGGTTACGTCTGCAACAGCGCGGCTTGCCCCTTTTGCCCGTTCTGGCTGCGGACACCATCGTCGTACTGGATGGCCATATCTTGGGAAAACCGCAGGATATCGGACATGCAGAAGAAATGCTGCATGCACTCTCCGGCCAGGAACACCAGGTTTATACTGCCGTCGGGCTGACTTTCCAGGGACAGACCAGATTGCGCCTGTCGACGACAACCGTTCGATTCCGCGATATCAGCCAGCGCGAAATTCAGGCCTATATCACCAGTGGCGAACCCCATGACAAGGCAGGTGCCTATGCCATCCAGGGAAAAGCGGCCGCTTTCATCATCAATATCGACGGGAGTTACAGCGGTGTGGTCGGGTTACCGCTATTTGAAACTTCCCAATTACTGGAAGAAACAGGAATATCTGTTTTTTGAACACACACAACTACCGGATCCCAGTCTGATATGAGCAGTGAGATTCTCATCAATGTCACCCCCCAGGAAACACGCGTTGCCATCATCGAGCATGGCATCACCCAGGAATTGCACATTGAACGCACCAGCAGCCGAGGCATCGTAGGCAACATTTATAATGGATGTGTGAGCCGCGTATTACCGGGCATGCAGTCCGCTTTCATCGACATCGGCCTGGAACGGGCAGCCTTTCTGCATGTGGCGGATATTCACGAATCCAGCCAGAATGATCATCAAAAACCGATCGAGCAGCTCCTTTCAGAAGGCAGCAACATTCTCGTGCAGGTAGTAAAAGATGCAATCGGTGTGAAAGGAGCACGGCTCTCCACTCAGATCAGTCTTGCCGGGCGTTTACTGGTCTACCTGCCACAGGAATCCTATATCGGTGTCTCACAGCGTATCGAAGACAACAGTGAGCGCGAATCGTTACGCCAGAAATTACAGAATATCCTTCCACCCGATTCCACCGGCGGTTACATCATCCGAACCATGGCTGAAACAGCCGAGGAACCGGAATTACAGGCCGACATCATCTATCTGCACAAGCTCTGGCAGGATATCCAGAAAAAATCACTTACCATCTCTTCCCCTTCTCTGCTTTACCAGGATCTGGACTTGAGCCTCCGGGTACTACGCGATTTCGTCAACGCTGATACCTATCGTGTCCGGGTAGATTCACGCGAGACATTCCAGAAACTGACCACTTTTTCTCATGAATATATGATGAGTGATCTGGAGAAAATCAGCCACTATACCGGGGAACGGCCATTGTTTGATTTATATGGTGTCGAACAGGAAATCGAAAAATCACTGGCGCGGCGTGTGGACTTGAAATCCGGGGGATATGTCATCATCGATCAGACCGAAGCACTGACTACGATGGATGTCAACACAGGCGGATTCGTTGGCGTACGGAATTTTGATGACACTATATTCAAAACCAACCTCGAAGCCGCTCAGGTAATTGCACGACAGCTGCGCTTACGCAATCTGGGTGGCATCATCATCATCGATTTCATTGACATGGATCGTGAAGAACACCGTGCTGCAGTGCTGGCTGAATTCAACAAAGCTTTGCAGAAAGACCGGACCAAAATGACCGTCAACGGCTTCACTGCACTGGGGCTGGTTGAGATGACCCGCAAACGCACACGTGAAAGCCTGGCGCAAATCCTTTGTGAAACCTGCCCCACCTGCCAGGGACGCGGAGAGATCAGGACGGCACAAACCATCTGCTATGAAATTTTGCGAGAACTGTTACGAGAATCTCGACAGTTCGATGCCAAGGAATTTCGTATCCTGGCTTCACAACCGGTAATCGATCTTTTTCTGGATGAAGAATCTCAAAGCCTCGCCCAACTGGGGGATTTCATTGCTCGACCGATAGGATTGCAGGTAGGCACTTCCTACACTCAGGAACAATACGATGTAATCCTCATTTAACTACTTTTTTCTGCGACAAAACGTCGCATTGTATATCGTATCAGATTGATCTAAAATCTTGAGCAGAGTGGCCAAGATATTGATAATCGTTATCAGTTCTGATAGCATTTCAAGTTGATGTCCATGAGGCGTCCGGCCAAATAACTCAGACGTTTTAGTTTCAGTAATTTCAGCCAGTTAACCCTGAAATCGCGCAACTCATAAATACACATATATCGTATGGCTAAAATTCGTCATAAACCGGCCCTTACCGGCCTTTCTCTTTTCAGCTTCCTGGTAGTGCTGGCAACGCATGCTGCCGTACTTTATGGCTTGTGGCATCATCGCTTCAATACTACAGCTCCGGATACAATCACACTCTACGCACAATTCATCGCCCCTCCTGAAAAACAGGAAGAAGCTGCCAAAGCACCCAAGGTGGAGCTGAAGGCAGAACATGCACCTCCCCAGGTGAAACCTACACCACCCGTCAAGAAAGTACAGCCGCAACCCAAGCGTCAACTGGTCGCCAAGACACCTGCCGTTACTCCGCAGGAATACGTTGCACCACCCGTTGAAGAACATGAGCCTGAACCGGAACCAGAAGAAACAGTCAGTGAGCCGGTCGTAGAAGCAAGACCTGCACAAATGCCAACAGGCCCCGTTACCCTGTCTTCCGAACTCTCTGTGTCCTGTCCGGATCTGGCCAGTCCTCCCTATCCTGCTCTATCCCGTCGTCTGGGTGAGGAAGGAAAACTGGTACTCCAGGTGGAAATGGATGAAACAGGACGGATAGGAAAAGCCAAAATCATCCAAAGCAGCGGTTATTCAAGACTGGACAATGCTGCTCTGTCAGCTGTCAAAACTTGGCGTTGCCGGCCGGCAACGCGTGACGGCCACCCTGTCCCGGCAGTTGCTCTGCAACCTTTTAATTTTGTTATCGAAGGAAGTTAATTGATGGAAAAAGCGCTTGGTTTCTCTAATTTTCTGACACAGATCGATCATGTCGGGATGTGTGTACTGGCCCTCCTGCTTGCCTTGTCAGTAGCCAGCTGGTACCTGATCGTCATCAAAAGTATCAGCAACATGATTGCTTCACGTCGTGCAAACGATTTTCTCAAACACTTCTGGAATATTGATACCATTCCGCAGCTCGAAACCGAGATCAGAACCATGACTGGCAATCATGCATTCGTCCAGCTGGCTAAAACAGCACTGAGTGTGACAACAGATTCCCAAAAACACGGGCTGGAAAAACTGGCAGCAGCCGGTGGTATTAACGAGCTGCTCACCCGCTCACTGCGCAACAGCCTGGATCAGGAAGCTGCACGCATTGAAAATGGCCTCACCATCATTGCTTCAGCAGGTTCTGCGGCGCCGTATATCGGTCTGTTCGGTACAGTCTGGGGAATTTATCATGCTCTGATCCAGATCGGTCTGTCCGGCCAGGGCACTCTGGACAAAGTAGCTGGTCCGGTAGGTGAAGCATTGATCATGACGGCACTGGGTCTGGCAGTCGCCATCCCGGCAGTACTGGCCTTCAATGCCTTTACACGACGCAATCGTCTGTGGATGGCCCAACTGGACAGCTTTGCACATGATCTTTACACAATCCTGACAGTGGGCAGCAAAATAGGGGGGGAAAACAGTGAGAAAGCTCCTGTGAAAGTCATTACAGCGGCTTCACAGCGCAGTACTCCGGCAGCCGGACTGGCAAATGCAGCAGCAGGTATCGCTGGCGGAGAGGGACACTAATGGCTTTTGGCGATTCAACCCGTTATCAGAGCAAGACAGCCATGTCTGAAATCAACGTCGTACCGTTGGTGGATGTCATGCTGGTACTGTTGATCATCTTCATGATTACTGCACCGCTGCTGACACACTCGGTCAAAGTCGATTTGCCCAAGGCATCCAGCTCTCCCAATCTGACCCAACCGGAGCACATCGAATTTGCCATACGTGCAGATGGCAGTTTTTACTGGGGGGGGGAGCCTGTTACGCTGGATCAGCTACCTTTACGTTTCGCAGCAGCAGTTGAACAATCCCAGCAAACCGAATTACATATTCGTGCTGACCGCGAGACACACTATGAACTCGTAGCCAAGGTCATGAGCATTGCTGCTTCAGCCGGACTGGCGCGTATCGGTTTCGTTACCGACCCGACCGGCGAACAACAACCCCTGACAGACCATTAACATTAAGTTCTGGCATTCCGCTTCTCCTCATCATTATTCATACCCGAATCAGCCGCCAGGCATGAATCGGGTATGAAATCGATTCAAGCAACTTCTATTTAAACCGCCTCTTTCGGAATCGGGACATTCAACCCGGTTCCCGTTCTCTGTAAATGCTGCCGAGAAGTTTCAAACAGGCAAATCCCGGCACTGACTGATACATTCAGGCTTTCGATACTACCACTCATGGGAATGCTCACCAGCTGATCGCATGCTTCCCGGGTCAGGCGACGCATGCCTCCGCCTTCTGCACCCAATACCCAGGCAAGAGGCCTTGCCAGCGTGACAGAATCAAGGGTATCAGGCGCATCGACAGCAGTTCCAACAATCCAGATACCCATTTCTTTAAGCTCTCTCAGTGTTCTGGCCAGATTGGTCACCGCAAAAAAAGGAACTGTATCCGCCGCGCCACTGGCGACCTTATGAACCGTTGCCGTCAAACCAACCGCTCGATCCTTGGGGACCACTAACGCATGCACACCAAATGCGTCCGCAACACGCAAGCATGCTCCCAGGTTATGCGGATCCTTGACGCCATCCAGTACCAGTAACAATGCCGGCTCGAGCAAGCCTTCTAGTAAATCTTCGAGTGTAGCGTACTGACGCAGCTTCGTAACATGGGCTGCGACACCCTGATGGCGGGTAGTACCCGTCATTTTGCACAGTCGTTCCTGTTCGCAGAGAATCAAGCGGGTGGAAGTGGTTTCAGCCAGATTTATCAGATCACGCGCTCGCTGATCCTGCCGGTTAGTATCCAGATAAATTTCCCTGATACTGTCCGGATGCTGGCGCAAGCGGCTGGTAATAGCATGGAAGCCAAAAATATATTGATGGGCCATAATAATTGTAAAAATGGGGAAAATGACTGTTATCTGCCTGATTTTTTGCGCGGACTACCCTTATCTGCAAGGATGAAATCGATCTTGCGGGTCGCCAGATCGACCCGGACCAGTTTCACCTGCAGCCTGTCACCCAGCCGGAAACTGATTCCACTCCGTTCGCCGCGCAGTACATGCTTGACTGCATCATGATGAAAATAATCACTGGGCAGTTCTGAAATATAAACCAGACCCTCGACATAAATCTCATCCAGGGTGACAAACAGCCCGAAGGCGGTTACGCCCGTAACCACTCCCCCGAAGCAATCACCAATTTTATCCTGCATGTAAAAACACTTGAGCCAGGATTGAACTTCCCGCGTGGCTTCGTCGGCACGCCGCTCCGTTTGCGAACAATGTTTGCCGATTTCATGCCAATCACCCGGTTCATACTGTTTACCCGCAAGTACTGCCTTGATGGCCCGATGCACCAGCAGATCCGGGTAGCGCCGGATGGGTGAAGTAAAATGAGTATACATTTCATAAGCCAGACCGAAATGCCCGATGTTATCGGGACTGTACATCGCCTGACTGAGCGATCGCAACATCACCGTCTGCAGCAATTGCGCATCTGCCCGCTCTTTGATGCGATCAAGTGTCCGGGCATAGTCCTTGGCCCGGGGTTTTTCACCACCGCGTAACTGCAGGCCAAACTCTTTCAGAAAATCCCGCAGTGCTACCAGCTTTTCATCTGTCGGCCCTTCATGAATCCGGTATAAAACGGGTTGCTCGTGCTTCTGTAAGAAATCAGCTGCACACACATTGGCCGCCAGCATACATTCCTCGATCAGGCGATGAGCATCATTACGCTTTACCGGGTATATCCACTCGATCTTGCCTTGGTCATTAAAGATCATTTCTGTTTCAACAGTTTCAAAATCAATTGCACCTCGCTTTACGCGAGATTTATGCAGTACCTTGAACAACTGGTACAACAGTTGAACATGTGGCAACAGTTGTCTGTATTCCTTGGCAGCTGCCCCTTTCGGCTGATCCAGCAGTTCAGCAACGATGTTATACGTCAGGCGTGCATGAGAAAGCATCACCGCCGGATAAAAACGATATTCGATCAGCTCTCCTCTGGCTGTCCAAAGCATTTCACATACCATACACAGGCGATCCACCCGCGGATTGAGTGAACACAATCCATTGGAAAGTACTTCCGGCAGCATCGGAATGACCCGCCGGGGAAAATAGACTGAATTACCACGATTGAATGCTTCTTTATCCAGGGCATCCTGATCGCGGACATAATGACTGACATCGGCAATGGCAACAAACAGCCGGTAATTCTTTCCTTCCTGATGACAATAAACAGCATCGTCAAAGTCACGTGCTGTTTCACTGTCGATCGTCACCAGTGGCAGATGACGAATATCCTCCCGTTTAACGAGATCTTTCTTCAGGATCTTTTTAGAAAATTTAGTGGAAATTTTTTCGATTTCCGGTGAAAACTCATGGGGCAAATCAAATTTGCGCAATGCAATTTCAATTTCCATACCGGGCGCAGCATAATCCCCCAGGATCTCGACAATATGGCCAATAGGCTGAGCATGCTCCCTCGGCTGCTGAATGATGCGTGCCATGACTATCTGCCCGGCGTGCGCATTCATGATATTTTCCTTGGGTATGAGAATATCCTGGTTGATCCGTTTATCTTCAGCCACGACGAAGAAAATACCGTGTTCTTCGAATAATCTTCCTACCAGCTGCGTATTGACGCTCTCCAGAACCCTGATGATTCTGCATTCCCGTCGCCCCCGTCGATCCACGATATTGGTAACCCTGGCAATGACACGGTCACCATGCAGCACTTTGTGCATCTCTTTAGGAGTCAGGAACAGATCAGTACTGCCATCATCCGGAATCAGAAAACCAAAACCATCGCTATGGCCTTGAACAATCCCTTTTACGAGTTCCAGTTTTTCAGTTACACAAATATCACCCTTGCGATTACAGATGATCTGCCCTTCACGGATCATCGCAGCCAGCCGGCGACGAAAAAACTCGGATTCTTCGGATGTAATATCCAGCAGTTTCAACAGTTTGGATTCACTGATCGGTACCCCCTGTTTATCCAGTACTTCCAGGATGAATTCACGACTGGGCAGCGCTTGCCCGTAACGTGTCTGCTCACGTTTAAGAAAGGGATCGAGTTCGCGAAGCTGATTTTTTTTGTTTCTTTTTCTCTTGATTGACAAATCGAAGGTTTCCTATAGAATTTACGATCTTTCTGCGCCGGCCTTGTTTAGCCCGGTTCTCACAGAATCGGCTGACGGCAGATCAGCACAGTAATGATCAGGATAATGCCCAGATGGCGGAATTGGTAGACGCGCATGGTTCAGGTCCATGTGCCTTCGGGTGTGGAGGTTCGAGTCCTCTTCTGGGCACCAGAAATGGTCATGATAAATGACCGAAAAACTTTCCTGACAAATCTTCCTTTTCGGAACTATACCAAAATCTGGCAGCATACGATTCCCGTTATAAGCACGGGCTGTATCGGTATCTCTGCAATGCAGTCATTCCAACCCTCCCCGGGAAACAAAATTACTGCTTTACTGCTTTTCCTGTCATTCAGTCATTTTTCGCAACAGCATTGAATTTTACGCTCACTCCCCTCACGTTCTGCCGCAATATTCGTCTGCTCATTCTGAGCATTACAGCCAGCACACTGCTGATCGGATGCGTGATGGAAGGTAACGCACTCTGTATCGGCGAACCGGTCATGACGATCGAAACCCAGGGAGGAGGTAGTGAAGACATCGCCGTGCTGCCATTGGATTCGACCGGAAACATCACCCGACTTTTCATCCGTGAACGGTGCAACGATGGCAACGACCCGCACTGTAAAACAGGCCAGTGGCGCTTGGGCAGTGTCGATATTTCCCGGGAAAACACACCGGCATCCACCCGGTATGCCTGGCGCCCTGGAAACAATGCCAGCGAAGATGACTTCGAACCATTGGGAATGTCATTAGTTCTTGGCAATACCCCCGGGGAGGGTACGCTGTTTGTCATCGATATCGCTCGACCGCAATCAGTACGTATCTGGCAACTGGACATCAGCGGCGGTGAAATCCCTGAAGCGACGCTTGCAGCACCGATCGATCCGCAAACCGGAACCCGACTTACCGCAGCCAACAGCCTTCAAGCCATCCGCAATGATGAGGATGAAGGTTTTCACCTCACTATCACCCGTTTTGATGAATATGGCCTGTTGCCATTCAGGCCTACTCCCTGGCCCGCCCTGGTGCAAATCAACAACGGAATGATCCAACCTCCCCCGGCTCAGGATTTCAGAAACGCCAACGGCATTATCCGGCCCTGCTCTGATTGTGATCTGGTCATTGCCAGTTACTGGGAACGCAGACTCCGCTTTGCCTCAAAAGAAAGTGGTGAAATCGGTGCATATGCCTCGGCAGAACTCCCCATACGGCCCGACAACCTCAGGCTCGATGGTGAACGCATCCTTATTGCAGGCCAGCACCGAGTAGATCTCACTGCACTGAATCTGCTGGTATCGTCCTATATCCCCTCTCCTTCCGCTGTCTACGCCATCGATACCCGATCGCTCAGCCCTGATACTGTACCTACCTTACTATGGGAAGGCGGATGGAAATACGGTTATTCGGTAGCGACCGCCGTCGCCCTGCCGGGTAATCGCCTTGCGATCGGCCAGATCAACACACCCGGCATACTTGTCGCTGATTGTTCACCTTAAAAGCCCATCTCCGTCTGGCAATTTGCTCTCACGATGAATTAAAGTTAAAATTTCAGGTTTTTCAGAGGGTGTATGCAAACCATCCTCTTTTTCTGCAAATCTGCTTCGATATGATACGAATACGGTCGTACCTGCGAAATTTCTCGCTTGGATAAATCGGTACGTTTGTTTTCGTTTTATTTGATTTTCACTGCCAGGCTGCCGGCTTTCATATAGCCGCCCTCGGTCTGGCCTATTTGGACGGTATGTCCTGTTTACCACTTTCTCGTGGAGATGCGTCATGCATGTTCTGCCTTATACCCATTCCCCCGCCCCTGCAGCTGATACTGCTGCATCACCACACGGTAAACACCTTGTGACACGCGCAATGCCGGGATTGCACCTCATCGGTGATCTATTCGGGTGCCGTGATGGCGCCGATTTAATGACGGATACCGCTGCACTTGAAGCTTTCTGTAAACAAGCCGTCGCCGATGCCGGCCTGACCGCCGTCGGCAGTCTGTTCCACAGCTTTGGCCAAGGTGAAGGAGTAACCGGCACGATCATGCTGGCTGAATCACATCTGGCGCTGCATACTTGGCCAGAAGATAATTATGTCACTCTCGATGTGTATGTATGCAGTTACAGCTGTGATAATTCTGCCAAAGCCGAGTGTCTGTTTAAAACACTGATGCAGGCATTTCAGCCGACCGATCCTCATCTGCATCGTGTCGTACGTGCATGAGCACCTCTGAACAACCTCCCTTGCCTTCAAGTACGACAGCGAATTTTGCAGTCGAACCGCTCTCACCGGATTTCGGTTTTTATTTACGAACCACAGAATTACTGGCCGAACGTCATTCGCCCGTGCAGCACATCGAAATCGTGCAGACACCGCTATTCGGGCGCGCCATGCGCATCGATGGCTGCTTCATGACTTCGGAACAGGATGAGTTCTTTTACCATGAACCGATGGTACACCTGCCAGCCATTACCCACGGCGATCCACGCCAGGCACTGGTCGTCGGCGGTGGTGATGGGGGGGCGGCCTATAACCTGCTGCGTTACCCAAACATGGAGCGCATTGTACTGGCCGAGCTCGACCGTGATGTCATCGATATGGCACGGACATGGTTACCCACAGTGCATCGCGGTGCTTTTGACGATCCGCGACTGGAACTGCAGCTGGGGGATGGACGCGCATTCACCGAAAACTGTAAAAATCAGTTTGACCAGATCGTGCTAGACCTCACGGATCCTTTCGGCCCCGCCATATCTTTATACACACGTGATTTCTACCGTGCCTGCCGGCGTGCACTCAAACCGGGCGGTGTTCTGTCATTGCATATCCAGTCACCAATCTATCGCGGTCCGACAATGGCACGCCTGCTGGCATCACTACATGATGTATTCGGTGTGGTACGCCCGTATCTGCAATATGTGCCGCTATACGGCACCCTGTGGGCGATGGCAATGGCGTCTGATTCCGCAGATCCACTGCTGTTACCTGCAAATGAGATCAATGGACGCCTCGCACGAAACGGCCTGACTGATCTGAAACTCTACAGTGGCGGTACCCATCATGCCATGCTGAATCTGCCCCCTTTTGTACAAGCTCTGCTGGCAGAACCTGCTCACCCGATCGATGATGGTGACAGCCTGGATGAGATCAATCTGGATCCGCGTGAAGCTGGCAAACTGAAGCTGGTACAGATCTGAAACGATTGTCTGCGATCGTACTGGCATACTCGGTTTGATCCTCAGTCTGTCAATTCATCGATCCATGGTTCTCCGCTGAATTCGACGGCCGATCCGGGGGCTCCTCCGCAAACAGGGAAAAAACCGTAATTCCATTCCCAAATCAAAAATGACACGAAGGCGAGCCGCAGACAGTATAAATAATACAGCAAGGTGAAGCCGACAAAGTGAGTTCTGATTTAGAAATGGAATAACTTCAGCCGTTCGTCAGGCAAACGCAAGTCGAGGCAATCTATATTCATCCCATGTGGAGATCGACTGTCATGCGCTGTTCAATCCTGTTCATCCTCGTTTTGTGGGTCGTGCTGCCTGGCTACGGCCAGGCATACGATATTGCCATCAGCCTGGAAGAAGCCGAATATCTGGCACTGACTCGCAATCGTGATATCCGCTTTGCCCGGCATAATATCGAAGCCGCGGCTGCAGAAACGCTCAACGCGGCTGCTTCTCCCAATCCCACACTGCTGGTCAGCACCAGCCACTTCAATCCCAGATTCAAACCCACTACGCTTTTCAAAACCACGCCGGCGGAAGATGTAATCCGCATCGATAAAATATTCGAGCGAGGAAACAAGCGTGAATTGCGCATGGCCAGAGCAGATAGTGAACTCATTGCCACCCGGCTCGATCTCGATGACGCGCTGCGGCAAACCCGCCTCAATGTACGCAGTGCCTGGTTTGAACTCAAGCTGGCCGAGCACCATGTTGAGCTGAGCAGCATCGTCACCAATCAGTCTGAACGCATACTGGAACTGGCCCGACATCGCTATCGGGCAGGAGATTTGTCCGGTGCCGATCTCGGCCGTTTCGAAGCCGATACCGCCCGTGCCCAGGCTGGTATGCGTACCGCTAAAACTGTACTTACCCGTGCACGTACCGCTCTGGCAGTTCTGCTGGCCGACGAGGATCACGCCCTGCAGCTTGCAACCCGGGGAAACTGGCCTGCGGCAGTAGCCGGACTGCCTGATGCGGACATCATTAATACTGCCATTTCCCAACGCCCGGATACGCTCGCCGCTACCGCAAGAGTAGAAGCTGCGCGGCGCAATCTCAATCTGGCGCAAGCCAAGCGCACCCGCGATATCACTGTCAGTGTCCAGTATGAACGCCAGCCGGCCGACGTAATGCAACCACGCAATTCCGTCGGCCTTGGAATCTCCGTTCCCTTATTCCTCGGTAATTATTTTGAAGGAGACATTCGCCGTGCCCACGCCGAACTGGCTCTCGCAGAAGATCAACTGGAAGCCATTCGCGCCCGCATCTAGGCCGAGATCAATCAGCTTGCCGATGAATTACAACATGCTATCGACCGCTGGCAATCCCTGCAGGAACAGGCACTACCCGCCGCCCGCCGAACCGCCAATGCAGCGGAACTCGCTTTCAGCAAAGGTGCCATCAGTGCTTTGGAATTCCTCGATGCCCAGCGCATCCTGCGAGCCGCTGAACTGGACACACTGCAAGCACGCAGCGACTTGGCGAAAGCGCATGCTGCTCTGATGCTGCATTGGAAATCACCCCTCCCAAGGAACAGGAACCCGCTTCATGATGAAACCTAAATATCAAAAAATTATTGCTATCGCCCTCATTCTGGGAGGTGCAATCGCCGGCATCTCCGGCTATTTTCATTCCCGGCAAGCTGCTGTCCACTCGGAAACCGACGATACCGATTCCAGCCACAGTCCCGACCATCTCGTATTTACAGCCAATGCACCCCAGCTCGCCTACGACAAGACAAGCCAAGCCGTCATTTCACCGTTACCGGCAAGCGAACCGCTGACCGCCAGGCTGGCGCTGGCAGAAAATCATACCGCCCGTATCATGCCTGCAGTCGCCGGTCGTATTTTGCAACTGCATGCTGAAATTGGCGATCAAGTCAGCATTGGCACCCCCCTTGCAACACTGGACTCGCCGGATTTCGGTGCCGTCCTTGCCGATCTGCACAAAGCAGAAGCAGATGTATTACGAAAGCACCTCACCTACAAACGGGCACAAGAACTGCTGGCGGGTGACGCCATCGCCCGGCGCGACGTTGAAAGTGCCAGGGCAGAATGGCAGATTGCAGCGGCAGAAACAGAACGTGCCCGATTACGAATCAGGAATCTGTCTCCAAACAGTAAAATTCAGAATGAACAACTCGTGTTACGGGCACCTGTTGCAGGCATCGTAGTCGAACACCACGCCAACCCGGGGACCGAAGTCCGCCCGGATCAGGGTGTGCCGTTGTTCGTCATCTCCAATCTGGCCCACCTGTGGGTCCAAGTCGATGTACCGGAACGCCTGATTGGCCGGGTACACACCGACAATCCGTTATTACTCTCATTCGACGCATTTCCGGGCGAATCCTTCCTTGCCACCATCACTCGCATTGCGCCCCAGCTCGATCCAAACGTTCGCCGTGTCCAGGTACGCGCCGAAATCGACAACCCGGATGGACGCCTTCGACCAGCCATGTTTGCCCGCGCCCGGCTGGTCGACTCGCAAGCCGTCAATGTCATCCGGCTGCCTGCGGTATCGGTGATCACCCACGGAATCTATCCTACGGTTTTCATTGAAACGGCTCCCGGCCAGTTCGTTCAGCGCCAGATCCGTATCGCTTTCCAGGATGCTGAATCTATCTGGCTCGAACCGGAGAATGGCGGCGTCCAGTCCGGTGAAGAAGTCGTGACCGACGGCGCCATGCTGCTTGCTTCCGAACTTGCCGCCGGTAACTAACATGCTCAACCGTCTCATTTCATTCTCGATCAAACAGCGACTGTTCATTCTTGTCATGGTAGGCGCCCTGCTGATAGCGGGCATACGCGCTTTCATCGAATTGCCGATCGAAGCCTTTCCCGATGTGCAGGACGTGCAGGTTCAGGTCATCACCCAGGTTATCGGACAAGCTCCGGAGGAAGTCGAACACAGTGTCACTATCCCGATCGAACGGGAAATGAGTGGTATCCCCCAAATGACCCAGTTACGTTCAGTTTCCATCACTGGATTATCGGTCATCACCATGATTTTTGCTGATGGCACCGAGGATCGTCTGGCACGTGCACAAGTCTTGGAAAAACTGCAAACTGTCGATCTGCCGGACGGCGTAACACCCACTCTGGCACCGCTCACCACTGCCGTAGGTGAAATTTACCGCTATGTGGTAGACGCTCCACCGAATCTGCCACTGTATGAAGTCCGTGCGATCCAGGACTGGATCATTCGACCGGAGTTAAGACGCGTACCCGGTGTCGCAGATGTCGTCGGCTTTGGTGGATCAGTCAAGGAAATCCAGGTTGACGTGGATCCGAATGCACTGCGCAAATTCGGGTTGACACTGGATCAGGTCAGCCAGGCACTCCAGGAAAACAATGCCAATACCGGCGGTGGTATCATCCGCCGCGGTGGTGAGGGGCTGGTATTACGCGCCATTGGTCTCTTCCACACGGTTGAGGACGTAGCGGCCACTGTCATCATATCATACGAGGGCAAAGCCATCACCGTTGGCGATGTCGCTACTATTGAAATCAGCGGGCATACCCCTCTCTCCGGCATCGTTTCTCTCGCCCAACAGGGTGACGATGGCAAGATCCTGAGTCAGGATTCGATCGTCGAAGGGATCGTACTGATGATAAAAGGCAGTGATCCGAGCAAAATCATCGAGACGCTCAAAACCCGGGTAGACGAACTCAACAGCCAGGCCAAACTCCCTGAAGGCGTGCACATACGCCCGATTTACGAGCGTACCCAGCTGATGAACCACACAGTGGCTACCGTCGGGGAAAATCTGCTGCTCGGTGCATTGCTGGTAGTTGCCGTACTGATCGTATTCCTGCGTGACTGGCGGACTTCCCTGATCGTTGCCTGCATCATTCCACTGACATTGCTGTTTGCCTTCATCATGATGAATGCACGCGGCGTATCAGCCAACCTGATTTCACTGGGTGCAGTCGACTTCGGCATCATCATTGACAGCGCCGTGGTGCTGGTGGAAGCGCTGATGGTACGGCTGATGCTGCGGCAAGAACCCGAATCCGGGCAGGATACCGCCAAATGGCGCGTCAATGCACTGCGACAGACTGCCATCAATCTCGGTAAGCCCATCCTTTTTTCAAAAGCGATCATCGTCCTTGCCTTTGTACCGATATTCACCTTCCAGCGTGTGGAAGGCAAAATCTTTTCCCCGGTAGCCTTCACCCTTTCTTTCGCGCTGATCGGCGCCATTATCCTGACGCTTACGCTAGTTCCCGCGCTGCTCTCCTACCTGCTGCAACGCAGTTCCGTATCCGAACCCCACCTCGCCTGGATGGAACGGTTGAAAACCGGTTACCGGAAACTCTTCGACTGGACGGACACGCACCCCCGTATCATGGCCGGAATTACCATCGCTTCACTGGCCGGAGCACTCACCCTGCTGCCGGTGATCGGCACGGAATTCCTGCCTAAGCTCGATGAAGGAAACATTTGGCTGACAATCGCACTCCCTCCTTCCATCCACCTGGAGCAATCGAAAGAAGTAGAACGTGCAATACGGACCAAGCTGATCGCCTATCCGGAAGTCAAGACGATCGTAGCCCAAGTCGGTCGGCCGGACGATGGTACTGATCCCAAGGGAGCCAATAATCTGGAAATTCTGGCTGATCTGAATCCCCGCAGCAGCTGGCGCTTCAGCTCCAAGGAAAAACTGGTGGCCGACATGTCGCACTCGCTCAAAGCCATTCCTGGTCTGCCGACCAATTTCTCACAAGTCATCCAGGATAACGTCGAAGAATCTCTCTCCGGCGTCAAAGGCGAAATCGCCATCAAGGTATTTGGCCCCGATCTGGAGATTCTGGAAGACAAGGCAGAACAGATCGTCGCTTTGCTCAATCATATCCGCGGCGCAGTCGATGTAGCGGCCATCAAGGTTGGTGGACAGACCGAGGTTACCGTCACGCCGGACCGGCAAAAGCTGGCGCGCTACGGTATCAGCATTGCGGAAATCAACACTCTTTTTCAGACCGCATTCGGTGGCAGCGCAGTCACTCGTTTTTATGAAGGTGAACGGCGCTTCAACGTCAATCTCCGGCTGGCGCCAGATTATCGGCACACCATCACCGATATTGCCAACCTCCAGATCGCCATTCCAGGCAGTACCGGTGCATTCCTGACACTGGGTGAACTGGCCCGTATCGACGTGCGCCAGGGCGCCTCCCGTATTGCGCGCGAGGCGGGCGGCCGGGCCGTTTCGGTCAAAGCCAATCTGATGGGACGCGACCAGGGCAGTTTTGTCAGTGAAGCGCAAAAAAAGGTCGCCGAACATGTTCACCTGCCACCCGGTTACCGCATCACCTGGGGCGGGCAGTTCGAAAATCAGCAGCGTGCGATGAAACGGCTGATGATCATCGTTCCCGCCAGTCTGCTCGGTATTTTCGTATTACTGTTCTGGGCGTTCAAATCGCTGCGTTCGGCCTTCATCATTTTACTGATCGCTCCACTCACACTGATTGGTGGCCTCACCGGACTGGCACTCTCGGGGCTGCATCTTTCCATCTCGGCTGCCGTCGGATTCATTGCGGTATCAGGTATCGCCGTGCAGAACGGCGTGATCATGGTCGAAGAAATCGTCGGCCTGATTCATAAAGGGCAATCATTCGCTGAAGCAGTACGGGAAGGCGCGGTACTGCGCTTGCGCCCGATTCTGATGACCGCCCTGATGGCAGGCCTCGGGTTGCTGCCGGCAGCACTTTCTCATGGTATCGGCTCGGAAACCCAGCGCCCGTTTGCGGTCGTCATCGTCGGCGGCATCATTTCCGCCACCTTCTTCACACTGGTGCTGCTGCCGCTGATGTTCAACCGACTGGCACGACCCAGGCATACGAAATCCCCGAATCCGTAAAGGAGATAAGCTGCAGCAAGCTCAAGCGTAATTTTTTCACAGTTTGCCGGAAGCAGCGGGTGTTACCATGAAGCTAACTGGAGGAAAGCAATGCGTATTCTGGTTGTCGAAGATGATTCTCTGGTGGCAAGTGGCATCAAACAGGGCCTGGCCAATGCGGGCTATACCGTGGATGTGGCACGAAACGCCGCAAGTGCTGAACGCCATCTCCGCGAAGAGAATTTTGATCTGGCCATAGTAGACATCGGCCTGCCGGATATCGATGGCTTGACCCTGGTGCAACGGTTGCGCCATCGGAAAATGCGCTTACCCGTGCTGGTGCTGACGGCACGCGGCAGCATGGAAGACACCATTGCCGGCCTCGATATCGGTGCAGATGATTATATGACCAAGCCATTCCGCCTGCCGGAGCTGGTCGCCCGTATCCGCGCACTGATCCGCCGTGCTCATTCGATCACTAGCACCGAATTGCAGCATGATCGACTGGTTCTCAATACCGGCAGCTATACTGCGACACTGAACGACCAACCGCTTTTGCTGACCCGACGCGAATGGACGATCCTTGAAACCCTGCTGATGGCTTCTCCACGGGTAGTCAGTAAAGAAAAACTGTTGCAAAGCTTGACAGGCTGGGACAAAAACGTCACTCCCAATGCCATCGAAGTCCATATATCACGTCTGCGCGCCAAAATTGCCCCGGGCGGGATCGAAATTCGCACGGTTCGCGGCATCGGCTATCGTATCGACCAAAGTCACTCATGAAGAAATCCGGTTCTTCCCACCCATTGGGTTTACGGCAGCGATTGCTGCTATGGATACTTCTTCCCCTGATCGCGGTTTTCATCGGCAGCATTCTGTTCGATTACCGCCTGGCCTAGGAAACTGCCGATACTGCTTATGATCATTCCCTGAATAACGCCACCCTGGATATTGCTGCCTATATTCAGACCGTCGGGTTGAACCCCGAACTGCGCCTGACACCGGAAGCAGAAGCCATGCTGCGTCATGACGCAGTGGACAAAATCTTCTTCGCTGTCCGCGACTCCAATAAACAGCTGCTGATCGGCGATGCCAATCTGCCGGATTACCCGGGAACGATCCACACACGGCCGGTATTTGCCGAGGATATCTACCAGGGTGAAAAAATTCGCGCCACCACGCAACATATCACGATCGATGGCAACGAAATCACCATTACCGTTGCTGAAACCATGCGAGAACGCGAACACGCCAGCAACCGGATACTGGCCGCGACGATCATTCCCAATCTGATCATCATCGCCGCAACGCTGCTGGTGATCTACTTTGGCGTGCGACGCGGGCTGGCCCCGCTGGTACATGTCGAAAATCAGATCGCCAGCCGTTCACCCCGTGATTTGCGTGCACTCGACATCGGACATGCGCCCCGCGAAATTCGCCCGATGCTTGCCCGGCTCAATGAGCTGTTTGAATCGCTGCGTACAGCTGCAGCCGCCCAGCAGCGCTTTCTGGCCGATGCGGCCCACCAGCTGCGCACGCCCCTTGCCGGTTTACAAACGCAGATCGAACTGGTGGCAGCAGAAGGGAAATATGTGCGCAACGATGAACGGCTGGCGCGCATCGAAGAAGCAGCAGAACGTATCGCCCATCTGGTTACTCAGTTGCTGATCTATGCCCAGACTGAGCCGGCAGCTTCTGCCAACCAGATTTTCCACCCGGTAGCCCTGCACGAACTGGCGGAAAGCTCAGCATCGACTTTCATCGACCGCGCACTTGCCAAAGATATCGATCTCGGCTTTGAAATCCAACCGGCAGTCGCTGAAGGAATCGCCTGGATGCTGCGCGAAGCCCTAGGTAATCTGATCGACAACGCACTGCGCTACTGCCCTGCCGGCAGCACGATCACGGTTCGCAGCGGGATCCATTCGGGCCGACCCTACCTGGCGGTGGAAGATAATGGACCGGGTATTCCGGCTGAAAAACACAAAAAAGTATTCGAGCGCTTCTACCGCATCCCGGGATCGATCAGTGGCGGCTGCGGCCTGGGTCTGCCCATCGTTCAGGAAATTGCCCATCTGCATGCTGCCATCATCACCTTTTCCGAACCAGAAAAAGGTGGGCTGACGGTGACACTGACCTTTCCTGAAAATCCCACGGAAAATACCTGACAACAGTTCCGCCTTACACGGGTTACGGACTTCAGCATAGCTGGATAGCTGGTTATAATAACGAAGCGTTTCCCGGTAATTTCCACATAAGGAGATCATCCATGAAAATCACCGATCTCACGGTTGATGAGTTGCAGATACTGATCAGAAAAGCCGTGCACGAAGAACTGCAAAATATCATTGCTGATCCTGACAGGGGATTAGAACTAACTGAAGAAATTCAGATACGACTCCAGTCATCTTTGAGCTCCTACGAACGAATATCCCTCGAGGAAGTAAAAAACAGGCTGAGTCTCACTTGATCTATCACATTCAATTCACCCCCCAGGCAATTGACGATCTTTCTCGCCTTGATACTGCAATTGCCAAACGTATCATCGAAAAGATCCACTGGCTTGCCGAACATTTCAATTAAATCCAACCGGAGACACTGACCGGCCCCTTTGCTAATCTGTTCAAGCTCCGCGCAGGCAATTGGCGTGTGCTCTATACATCCGACCCGGTTCAACACACTATAACGACCCATGCCATCGATCATCGCAGCAAGATATATAAACCGTAACTCTACCCAGTAGATTTCCGTACACTTCAGCAAAATTTCAGTACTTCCTGACGGCAGAAAATCGCTCATGTTCCAGCAAATCTTTGTCGAATAAAAATCTGATCAAACGCCAGTGAACCAAGTAATCACGGGCTCCCGTCGATAATGCACATGGAAAATACCTGACAGAATTCTGATAACGATCGTTGGAAACAATGAAAAACAGCCACAGGTAAGGCAGAAAAAAGAACGCCTGTCGATTTACAAAAAAACTGTAAAAAGACAGGCAGAAGTAGAGGAGGAAGCAATTACTTACCGGCAGAGCACGCTGCTTATCCAGACAAGATCCGAAAAAAAAACCTGCATTCTTTTTACGAATCTATTTCTATTGCACACATGAATCCGGATGCCAGAGGTGGTACAGATAATGAGCCGATTATGCCCTCAAATATTCTGCCTGAGAATGTGACATATTGTCGCAGCTAGATTTGGCGCGGCTTTTGAGCTGGAAAAAGAAATCATTCGAGGGAATGGCAGCACATACATAACCCGACTACCACACTGAGATTACTGCGGATGGGTATTTACCTGCATCAATCAATACTGTACTTATGCAGCTAATCAAATTAAAACATTCCACCATTCCACTGCTTGGGATCAATAGCCGGTAGCTCAGATGTGTACGGGCAAATCAGAAGCAGGATGCCCCTGTAGTAGTTCATATTTGATCTGACAGCAGGTCTTGCCAAGAGGTGGGATTACCCGGTTTGATAGAGGTGCGAATCTTTATCAACCGAACGCGAAAGCGTAAAGGAGTAATCCCATGAGCAGTGTTCATCATAAAATCATTAAACACAAGATTGGCTTGCTTAATCTGGCAGCTGAGCTTGGCAATGTATCCCGTGTCTGTAAGGTGATGGGTTTTTCTCGCGATACTTTCTATCGCTATCAGGCAGCTGTGGAAACAGGATGTGTTGAAGCTCTGATAGATGCAAACCGACGTAAGCCCAATATCAAGAACCGTGTAGAAGAAGCGACGGAAGCAGCGATCCTGGCCTTTGCTCTGGAGCAACCGGCTTTTGGTCAGGTTCGTGTTTCCAACGGACTG